>Ga0136653_10000635_pt1 | contig 18466 bp, 16 predicted proteins | sample LakKivw275mmetaG_FD_94866 | JGI IMG/M metagenome (GOLD analysis project Ga0136653, IMG submission 94866) | Anoxic lake water microbial communities from Lake Kivu, Rwanda to study Microbial Dark Matter (Phase II) - Lake Kivu water 275m metaG... | ecosystem: Environmental > Aquatic > Freshwater >...
ACCGTGACCGGCGACATCAACGTGATCGACAAGCAGCACATGCTGGCGATGAAGGACGGCGCGATCATCTGCAACTCCGGTCACTTCGACGCCGAGATAAACAAGACGGCGCTCGACAAGATTACCAAAACCAGCCGCGAGTTGCGCCGCTTCTGCGTAGAACACATTTTGGCCAACGGTAAGAAGCTCATCCTGCTCGCCGAGGGCAGACTCGTGAACCTGGCCGCGGCCGAGGGTCATCCGGCCATGGTCATGGATATGTCGTTCGCGAACCAGGCCGTGGCGGCTGAGTACATCCTGAAGAACAAGGGCAAGCTCGAGAATCGGGTGTACAAGGTTCCTGAAGACCTCGACAAGCGAATCGCCGAGGTCAAACTCCAGACGCTTGGCATCAAGATTGACAAGCTGACTCCGGAGCAGGCCACCTACATATCTAGCTGGCAGCACGGCACTTAGGAAGACGCCAAAGCTAAAGGGCAGAGCCATGCGGCTCTGCCCTTTGTTTCCAGTCCGGCGGGCGGGACGACGCGGTGGTTGCGCGGCGGACTAGTAGACGACGACGACGCCCGAACTGATTACTTTCAGGGTCTGCTGTCGGATACCACCGTCTCGTCTGGCATAGCACCGGACGCGATAATGGTACCCCGTGGCGGGCTCGAACGTGACGATGTCGCGGGACGAGCGTGCTACCCGTCGGGCGGAGCCCTGACGGACGAACACGATTACCTCGAGTGTTGACATGGGGTCGCCCAGAAAAGACTCGCGGTCGGGGTCAGACAGGCCGCTGAAAACACTGCCGGCGATCTCAACGTGTGAGTGGAAGCTGCCCGCGAATCGCAGCCGCATCCTCCGGGCCAGTTCGTGGCGCCGTCGGGCGAGGCGGGCAATGGTCGGCCAGTCCTTGAATGTGACGCCGGTGCGAGTCTTGGTGCCGCCGCGGTAGAAACACGAGCGGCGTATGGTCAGGCGCTGGTTCCGGTCGAGGCTGCCGAACAGGAACCCGTACGTTTCCTTCTTGAAGCTAGCTTCGTAGCCTTCGCGGGCGAGCCGGCACAGCTCCCGTACCGCGGCCTCGTCGAACAGAACCGGACCCCGGAACCGGAAGATGTGGCGGCGGGCGGTGCGTCGCCACTCCGCGTCGTACTGCTCAAGGTTTGCATGTCCTGGACTCACCAGGCGATTCTAGCAGTCCGGGCCTGAGCCGCAAGCTGGGCGGCGCACCAGGCAGTCAGCGAGGAACAGGCCGGTTTCCTGTCCGATGGCGGCTGGCCGCAGGCGGTTGTCGGTCTGGGTGGGGAAGGGGACGGGCTAGAGCGGGCGGATCTTGTTTCGGAACTGCACTGCCTCCTCATCGTCTGTAGCCACGGCATTCACAAACCGGTCAATCCCGAGCGCGTCGAGGCAGTAGTCCTCGCCGACGAGCAGTACCCCCTGATGCAGCCAGTTCTGGATCTGCCGGCCATCGGGCCCGAGCTGCTCGTAGTGGCGACCATCTGAGAGCGGCTTCATCGTGCCCGGGTTCAGCGCGACCGCGACCAACACGAAGGGATAGCTCCGCAGCGAAATCCGGAGGGATGGAGGCCTGTCGCCGCCGCCCGGTATCGTCGACGTGCCGATGATGTTGTCCTCGCGCACGAGCATCTCGACCGGCAACTCCGGCCGAAGGCCCAGTCGGGCGGCGATTATACCGATACCGATACTGCGGACTTCGGTGTCGGTTGCGCGCGGCTTGACCGAGCGGGTCATTCGAATGCGGAACGTTGCCGATTCCTGAATGGCCAGCAGCTCACGGAATCCACACCATGTCATTACTGCTGCCAGCCCTCCCCGGCGATAGCGCAGACTTACGGCAGCATTCGAGAGAACAATGCCCTTGCCGGCCGGGCTGCGTTCGATGCGGACCGTGCCGGCCAGGTCGCCGTCTTCATGCAGCCGGACGATGGCGCTGTCAGGCCGCACGTCGATGCCGACATTGAACCGCCGTTCCGACAGCGGACCGTCGATGATGATGATGTTGTCGTGATCAAGCCAAGCGAAGCGGGGCCCGATCCGACGCGGAGTCCAGCGTCGAGTGTCGGGCGCCGCTATCTCGTTATTAGGCAGGGAAGCGTAGACGCTGTCCGCCTGTTCCTCAGGGATGTCCATCACGCCAAACATCTTTGCATCACTCGTGCCAAGTCGATGGCGACATCAATCATCATCGTAACGCATCGTCAATCAGTAAATTAGCTCGCTTTTCGGCCTTTCCATGTGTCGCACCTGTCGCAGTCTTTCATGATGCTTCTCACAGATTGCCGCATTATGCGGCACGAAAAAGCTTGTTCCTGGCCGATTGGTGCCGCTGATTATGGCAGATCGAGTATGAAAGGGCCGGCGACCCGGAATCTCCGGGTCGCCTGTGCCAGTCGGAGCGGCCCAACCTAGTTAGAAAGGATGAGTTTCACGATTCGTGAGAAGCCCGGAGCCTGCAAGCGACAGAAGTAGGTTCCGCGGTTGACCCGCATGCCGCGCTCATCGGTTCCGTTCCATGTAACAAGGTGGTACCCGGCCGGGAACTCGGAGGTCGCGAGCGTGCGAACGAGAGCGCCGGCGATGTCGTAAAGCTGGATCGAAACGCGCGCCCGAACCGGCAGCGCAAACGCCAGGCCCACGCGATCTGCCGACGGATTGGGCTTCGGCGAGCCCAGCGAGTACTCGCGCGGTATACCCGACAGTTCTTCCGGGCTTTCAATCCCGGGGGCGGGTTTCACGACAACCTGCTGCTGAGCGAGGTCGTTGACGGGGTTGTCGTCACCGGCCAGCATGGTCGAGCAGCGGACTGCATGGGTGCCAACCTGATTTGCCGTCCACGGCTCGAAGCGGGCCGTGTCAGACTCGCCCGCGAGCAGGACCATTACCGTTTCGCGCGCGTAGAAAGTGCCAATCGTGAAGCGGATTCGGAAGCTGTCCCGGACGCTGCCGAAGTTCCGGATAGTGGCGCGCGGGGTGACGACCGTGCCGGAGTCAACCGTATCGGCGGGCGCGAGTATCTCGGACACTCCGACGTCGAGATTTGCTGACCGCACGATGAGCTGGGCGCGGACCGTGTCGTTGGACTGGCCGTCATCGCCGAACAGCGCGGAGAAAGCCTTCATCTGGTAGGTGTCTGGCGGAGTAGCCGGCCAGGTATCGAAGGAGACGTTCGCGCTTTCCTGTGGGGCCAGGGTGATCGTGTCACAGGCCTCGTAGACCGGCGAGGGCTTTCCCGCGGTACCTCGTCGCGGCGATGGCGCGGGCCCATGCGAGAAGGGTATCCCTGCTGCGCTGGCGACCGGCGCCCGGGCTGCTGCCTCGATCCGGAACCAGACCGGGAAGGTCTGAGTCGTCGTGCCGAAGTTCTTGAACCGGGCGACCGGGACTACGCTCGGCCCCGAGTCAATCGGCCCCACCGGCGACACTATCTGCCGGCAGCCGACATCGATCGGCACTACCTGGACCGTATCAGTGAAGAAGTCGTTGTTTGCATTGGTGTCACCTTCGACTTCGAGACTGCAACGTTCGACAACGAGCCCGGTCGGGTGCGCCGCCCACGGTTTGAATGCGACAGTTGCCGACTGACCCGGTGCCGGGCCGTCATAGACCTGAACCGTGTCGCCGTAGGGGAGCCCGATGTACATGAAGGCGCTGGTCAGCGGAATTACGTCGCCGTTGTTCTTAATCGTCGCCACCGGTATGACGGTATCCCAGTGGTCGTACGAGCCCTGCGGTGCGACGATGCCGGTGACGGCCATGTCGGGGTGACCGTATCGGAGCCGCGCGGTCCAGATGCTGGTCCAGGGACCGGTGTGCGATGCCTCACCGGAAACGAAGACGTGGTCCGAGTCAGACGCACAGATGCTCGCGCCGAAGTCAATCATCTGGTTGGCATCGTCGTAGCGGTAACTCCAGAGCGTGTCCTTGTTGGTGACGTTAGCCGCGGTGTAGCCGAGGACGACGAGGTCGTCTGCGCTCCGGCCCGTTACGTAGACCCGGCTCTTGCTGTAGCAGACCGAGTACCCGCGGTCGTCGTCGTTCGTGCCGTAGGTGGCGCCGGCCGGTCCCCAACGCGACGTGAGAACGTTGTTGAACTTCATCGTGGCGACCTGCTCGCCCAAAGGCGAGGGATAGGCAAGGACGCCAGTAACATAGACGTTCTGCGGGCTCGAGTCGTCGAGCGCGACCGAGAAGGCGTAGTCGTCGCCGTGCTCGGAGGCAACGTCGAGGCTGCGGTAGCTGAGGCGGCTGCCGGTCGCGCTGTAGCGGACGACGGCGTAGTTGTAGCCCTGATAGCCCGAGCCCGACTCGTAGTAATCGAATCCCACCGCGTAAATCTCGCCGTTGTTGGCAACGGCAACGTCGAAGGCGACGTCGTCGTCATCGTAGACCGTTATTGGATCGTGATAGACTGCGGCCCACAGCCGGACGCCGGAGGGCGTGAACTTCATTGTCCACCACTCGCGTTCGCGGTTGAAGTCCAGCCCGTGGCCGGTGGTCACGATTCCGCTGTCCGGAGAGCGGGCAATTGCGGACGCGGCATTGTCGTACAGGTCGTAGTTTTCGAAGTAGTCGGGGTGCATGTCCCTCGAGTTCCGGCGGGCCATGGCGGTCGTGTCGAGCACGTAGGTGCGCGTCCACAGCGTGTCGCCGCTGGCCGGGTTGATGCGGGCTACCAGGTATCCGGTCAGGTAGCCGTAGCCGGAGTCGGACCCGCAGATATAGACGTCGCCGGATTTGCCGATGGCGATGCCGAAGGCCTCGTCGTTTGCACTGAGGCCGGAGGTCTTGTGCCAGATCTCTGTTCCGTTCGAGTCGTACTTGGCCCAGGCCGCATCGTCGAAGTCCGAATTGTCGGCGCGGCCCGCGATGTAGACGTTGCCGGCCGAGTCGACGACCACCGCCTGGGCGATGTCAAACTGACTGGTGCCGGTGCCACTGAACCCGCTGACCCAGGCTCGGGTTCCGTCCGGACGATACTTCATGACTACCAGGTCGGTGCCACCGGGATTGGCGGCCAGCTCGCCGGCGCCGCAGACGTAGAGGTTGCCGGTCAGGGAGTCGAGGTAGCTGTCCGCCGCCTCGTTGAACTGCGACTGGCCGGGGCCGGTGTAGTGTTTTATCCAGGCCGGGTTAACGCCCCCGGCAGCCGCAACCGCCGCCAGCAGCGCAAGGGTCAGTAAGAACCTGCAGCTTTGCATCAAACCTCCTCAGGATGTCGAAACGTCACTGTCAGGGACAAGCGTTCCTCCGATGCGGCCGCGCCATCCACCGAGGTTGGGGTCGGGCCAACGTGCACCACCGAACTCGGGGGATTCCGCCACATTCAACAATACCAGTCACGCACAAAAGTGTCAAGGAATCGGCGCGGTCGTGCGAGGCCGGGTCATGGTTTGTCCGGCCGGCCCGAACAGCTCGATTTTCTGCTCCACGAGCTCGGTGACCGCATCGCGGGCCCGGCCCAGGTAGTGGCGCGGGTCGAAATCCCCGGGTCGCTCGGCAAAGGCGTGCCTCACCTCGGCGGCAAACGCGAGGCGCAGGTCGGTGTCGACGTTGACTTTGTTCACGCCTAGGCCGATCGCCTGAGTCAGGTCCGATTCCGGTACGCCGCGCGCTCCCTTGACCTCAAGGCCGAAGCGCTCGCACTTGGCAACGAGTTCCGGCGGTACGGATGAAGCGCCGTGCAGGACCAGCGGCAGACCGCCGGTGAGCTGCTTGACGCGCGCCAGGCGTTCGAAATCGAGCTTCGGTTCGCCTTTGAACTTGAAGGCGCCGTGCGCGGTCCCGATGGCGGGGGCCAGCGAGTCCACGCCGGTCTCAGCCACGAACCTGCCCGCCTCGGCCGGGTCAACAAGCAGCGCGTCCCGTTCGGCAACGGCGACGCCGTCCTCGCGGCCGACCAGCCGGCCCAGCTCGGCCTCGACCGAAACGCCGGCAGCATGGGCGATCGCGACGACTGCCCGTGTCTGGCTGAGATTTTCCTCGAAGGGCAGGCGCGAGGCGTCAATCATGACCGACGTGTACCCGGCCTTGATGCAACGCTGAATGAGCGCGAGGTCCCGGCCGTGGTCAAGATGGAGGCAGAGGGGGGTCTTCGTCGTGGCGGCCGCGACCCGGGCCATGGCGACGATGTATTCGATGCCGGCATAGCCGAGGGCGCCTTCGCTCGTGGCGAGAAAGACCGGCGTCTGCTTCGCGTCCGCCGCCGCCACGATCGCGCGGAGGAACTCCAGGTTGTTGAAATTGAACGCGCCCACCGCCTGCCCGCGCGCGCCGGCAGCGGCGAGCAGTTCCCGGCCCGGAACGAGACTCACGGCCTGACCTCCTCGACCGTCACCTGCGGCAACAGGGCGTCGATATCGGCGCAGCGGCAGAGGCCGGTGCCCGCATTCAGCGTCGTTGCGGTGCCGGCCGCGACCGCCCGGCGCAGCGCGTCGACGTTCGACTCACCCAGCGCCATCCCGTGAACAAAACCTGCCACCGCGCAGTCGCCGGCGCCGACCGTGCTTTTGACCGGGACCTTCGGCGGCCGGGCGTGCACGACCCCGTTCTTTGTTACCATTATCATTCCGTCAGGCCCGAGCGAGACGAGCACAATGCTCACGAGGTCGAGAAGTCCTAGCGCGTATTCGGCTGCGGCCCTGGCGTCGGGGAGCGCCCTGCCGGCCAGTTCGGCGAGCTCGGTTCGATTGGGTTTGATGACGGCGGGGCGGGAGCGCAGCGACTGGCGCAGCGCCTCGCCCGCCGTGTCGAGCACCACCCTGGCTCCACGCTCGTTGCCGATGGATATCATGCGGGAATAGACCTCGGGGGTGAGCCCGGGCGGCAGCGACCCGGAGATGACGAGGAAACTCATGTCGGGCGACCGTTCCAGAGCATCGAGGAAGTCCATCAACTCCGCCGGCTGTACCTCGGGCCCGCGGGCCAGGAGCGCGGTCTCGGCGCCGTTCGAATTGTCCTGGATGATGATGTTGGTTCTGGTCTCATTGGCGATGTGCGTGAACCGGCAGGCCACGCCGGAGAGCAGAAGCCGGCCTTCGAGTTCCTTGCCGTCGAACCCGCCGACGAGCCCGAGCGCCAGATTGTCGCTGCCCATCTCGCGCAGCGCACGCGACACGTCGATGCCCTTGCCGCCGGCGTAGCGCGCCTCGGTTCTAATGCGGGTGCTCTGTCCCGGTACGAGCGACTCCACGTGGAGAGTCCGGTCCAGCGCCGGGTTGAGCGTTACAGTGTATATCACCTCTCGTCCCCGATAACCAGGACGGATAGTCGCGTCAGGCAGTCGTCCCGCGAACGGGTATGGCGGTCATCAACTCCCATTCTTAATTGGACTTTGCGCAGCAAACGGCGGATTCCCGGGATGCGCGACCGGCGCAGCGCCGCGCGGAAATTCCCGCACGGTCTGCCTCCTGCGCCTCGCCGCCAGTAAAGCAGCGGCGAGTGCGCACTATCAACTCCGCAGGGCCCCCGTCGTCTAGGGCGATGTCTGCCGGACGAGAAGGTGGACAGTCGTGTCTGGGTTCACGTTGTACTGGTTGTCCAGGATGAAATGGTAGCCGGCGCCCGCAGCAATCACGGCCGAGAAGTCTGAGCCGGCGGACCTTTCCACTTTGGCCAGGGCCACGTACGAAGAATCCAGCCGCCATCGCTGGTAGTTGGCCGAGTCCAGCATCAGGAACGTGATATCAAGCGGGCTCGCCGAAAACGAGCCGGACACAGTATAGCCCGCCGGGATGTAGCTGCTGCTGAGAAGCTTGTAGTCGCCGCCGTTTACCGCACCGGTCCAGTCGAAGAGAACCGTGGTGACGGCTTTGACGACGATGGTTCCACTCATGGTGTCGGCGGCTCCGCTGTCGTCCCGGACCGTGACCGTCATGGTTACGGTGCCGGAGGATTCGGGCGCGGTCCAGACGACGGCAGAGCCGGTCGTTGACTGGAACTCGCCCGCGGTGCACGTCCAGTTGTAGGCAAGGGCGTCGGTGTCAGGGTCCGAGGCAGTGCAGCTCACCGTTGCGTCCACCGACGCGTCTATCTCGGAAGGCAAATCCAGCGCGGTGATTATCGGGGCGTGGTTCGGGTGCGCGGTCTGCTTGCAGCCCAGGACGACCAATCCGCCCGCGGCAAGCACGAGCATGATACGGTACGCGAATGCTCTCACACAATCCTCCTTACTTGGTTTCGGATTCGGGTGGCACTGAAGCGTGGAATCACTGACACCTGACTCGATTGTAGTGCTGACTAGCGGCTCTGTCAACAAGTCTGAAGTATTCTGAATCCGATATTGAACCACGGAGCACACAGAGATTCGGAGGGTACCGGTCCGGAGTGACGACTTCACCCAACTCTGTGCTCTCTTCCCCCTCTGTGGTTAATCCTATGTCGGCTCTGGGGAGTATCCTGAATCCGACATGGAGCCACGAGAGCACGAAAGACACGAAACGAATGGGTGCGGAATGCCAAATGCCCGTTTCACTTCGATTTCGTGTTTTCGTGGCCATCAATCTCGGTTCTGGGGAAGCATCGTCCCGCGGTCCGGGCCGGCGGCCGACGGCCGCGGCCGGGACGGATTCGTTCTTGACAGCGCGATGGTGGTCCGGCTATAATCGGACGTCTCTGGGGCAGCCAGAGACAGAAGTACGGCCGCGGCGGATGGCAGTGGTTCCGCTGGCCCTGCCGTTCAAACAAGCCCGGCAGTACCACCGGGTGCGGAGTTTCTTCCCGACCGAGCCCTCATAAACTCGAGCGGTCCGCACCCGTTTCTGTTTCCCGATTTCCCAATTGTTGCCCGGTCGATGGGCGAGCGGCGTCGAAGCTATGGAGTCGCTGAGCGGGCCCCGGCAGGCGCGGCGGGCGGGTGCTCAGTCGATTTTGATGGTCTTGCGGGTGAGGGTGGCGGCGTCGGTCTCAAGACGCCAGAAGTACACTCCCTTGTCCAAACGCCGGCCCTGTTCGTCGCGGCCGTCCCAGGATAGAGAATAGACCCCGGGGCCGAGCGGTCGAGGGCCCGAGAGAACCCGAACCAGAGCGCCGGTCGCGGAATAGACGCTGACGCCCGCCCGGGTTTGGTGCGGGAGACTGAACCGGACCGAGGCCTTTTTAGCCATCGGTTCGGGCACGGGCCGTTCGAGCGCCAGGACAAGGGGCGGTCCAGACCGCTCCGCGACTCCGGTGTAGTCCGCGACCGTAACCGAGTCGTGCACCGTGTCGTTTAACGGGTACATGTCCTGTCCAAGCACCGTGGCGCAGGCCGTCGGATAGGTTCCGGGAGTGGATGCCATCCAGTCGGCGTAGTCGACTATCCGGCTGCCGCCGGCGGCAAGGGTGACCGATACGGTGTCGGCATAATCCGCGCCGATAGCGAAGCGCGTGTCGAACGTCTCCGCGTTCGTGCCGGCGTTCTTCACCACGGCCCGCGGCGTGACCCTCAGGCCGGGCTCGACCGTGTCGCGCGGTGAGACGATCGCCACGCAGGCGGCGTCCCGCACCCGCACGGTCACCACGCCGCTTGCGGTATCGTTGGGGTGGTAGGTGTCATCGCCGAGCGCGGTAGAGCAGCGGGTGACGTTAGCTCCACGCTCGGTCGCGGTCCACAAGGCGAAGCTCACCAGGGCTGAGTCGCCCGCTGCCAGGTTGGTCACGTTCTGCGAGTCGGCATACGAGCCGATGCGGAAGAATACCGGGAACGTCGCCGCGTCGCCGCCATAGTTCTTGACGACGGCCTGCGGGCTCGCCGACGCGCCCGAGTCCACGGTGTCGACCGGCGCGAGAATCGACACGACGCCGGCGTCGTGCGGCTGGTGGATTGTGGCCCGGGCGAATACGCCCACGTTATAGTCCGGGATATCCACCGGCGGGTCGTTCGATACACCGACCGAGTTCCACGCCAGATGATGGCCGGCGAAATAACCGATGGTGCCGGTCTTGGAGTCCGACTTGTCGTCAATCGCCCGTACGAAGACCGAATCGGTCGTCCCGTCGGTGATGTACGGCTCGCCGTCGGTCAGGTCGAAGACGAGGTTGTTACCGGGGAACGGCCGGTCGGTCTTCGGGAAGCGCCAGGCCCGGAAGTTCCTGAACCAGAGGGGAGAAGCGGTGCTGCCCACACCGAGCTGGATGCCGATTCGGTCCCGGGCCGCGTGGCTGATTTTCACGCGACCGAGCATGGTTGGCGTGTAGCCGATTAGGTCGTCCTGGTAGTACCCGGTCTGGTCGCTCATCGCCGCGTTCCGGGCCGCGACGTACGACATCCACCAGTATCCGGCCTGTCCCCAGTCCGTACCCCAGGAGTTGACGAGCTTGAAGGCTCCGGTCCCGTCGTGCGTGGTCATGGTGTCGTTGTAGCCGACGATGGTGACCGCGTGGGCGCCACGGTCGCCGCCGTAGGTATCGGCGACGCAGTACGTATAATTGAAGCTGTCGATGTTGTCGAAGTTGGAGTAGATGGAAATGCCGATGACCGTCGTGAGGCCGCTGTCCAGGCGCATCTTCGCCAGATTGATGCCGAGGGTGTCGTGCATCTCGAAGTAGTGGGACGAGCCGCCGCGGTGCGGTATGGCCCGGGCAAAGGCAGATTCGGAAGGCCACGTCGTGAAGTCGTTTGCGCTGTAGGGACAATCGGCCATGGTGGCGCAGCCCTGGTCGGACACCAGAGCATAGGCTCGTCCGAAGCTCGCGCCCTCGTCCTCACCGCCATTGGCCTGATTGTAGATAAACGCCGGGCTGAACTGATGGCCGGTCTGGTCCAGGTTCCAGTGAAACTCCAGCCACTCATAGTGGGTCTTTTGATAGTAGCCGACGGCCCACGCGGTGCACGAACCCTGGGAGCCCTGGTCGCCGACCGGTGGCATCTGGCCCGACAGGTCAGCCGAAACGCTCAGCCGGCGGGGAGGGTTCGGGACGACGGTGTCCCGCACCAGCCATGGGACCGTGCGCGGGTCCTCGCGAATCAGCCCGCACGGATGCAGGGCTGCGGCCCGGCCGGGCAGCAAAACGATAAGCAGCAGCGCGAGAACCGCGGGCCGCGGTGCCCTGTCCATGCGTCGATTGTAGAGATGGAAGGGACGTCTGTCAATGCCAAAGCGAGTTCGGGTCGAGCGGACATGCGCGGTCGGCCGAGTCGCTGTAGGCCGCTAGACGTTAGCTGTAGGTCGTAAACTGCCGGCCCGCAGGCCTCCGCCAATCGCAAACCGGCAATCGTCAATCGGCAATCTACAATGTCGTAGGCCGTTAGCGGTCTCGGCAATCCAAAGTCGTAAATCCAAAATGACTTGGGCCGTGTCAATAATCATTTACCGTGTCCCCCGAACTCCCACATACAAGTCACTGCCCGCGACATAGGCGTAGCCGCCCGAGATGGCCACCGCCTCGCCACCGTTCGGCAGCGGGCAGCGGCCAACCGGCTGCGGACTCGACGGATCGGCGACGTTGACGACCCAGATGTCGTTGTCCATACCCGATACGAGGTAGGCGAAGTCGCCGGCGACAGCGACGTCGTTGACGATACCGACCGTGTCGCAGTGTCCGATTTCCGACGGGCTGGCCGGGTTCGCCACGCTGAAGACTCGCAGGCCCGCGTTGCGGTCCGCCACATAGAGCAGCGTGTCTTTTACCGCTACCCGTGCGGCGATGCCGGCAGTGCCAACGTGCCCGACCTCGGTCGGGTTGCGCGGGTCGGCGACGTTGACGACGTAGATGCCGTTGCTGTGGTTCGCGACGTAGACGAAGCTGTCCTGAACCGCGACGTCGATGGCGATAGTCGCCGCGGCAAAAACCCCGAGTTCGTACGGACTGTGCGGGTCGGCGACGCTGACTATACGCAGGCCACCCTCGGCCCACGCGATGTACACACACGTATCCGCGAGTGCAACGTCGATGGGAAAGCCAGTCGGATAGTCGTAGTTGCCGACCAGCCGGCAGTTGAGCGAATCGGCGTTCACTGATGCTGCAGCGAGCAACAGCCAGGCCAGTACGAGTGTGATTCCTCTCACGTTCTCCTCCTATCTTGTCACGATCACCTTGCGGACGCTGACTGCCGACCACTCACCGCCTACCGACAGCCGCTCCCGGAAAAAGTACACACCCGGGCGCAGCCGGGTTATGTCGTTCGCGCCGGCTCGCAGCACCATGACCTTGCGTCCCATGGCATCAAGCAGGCAACTCGTACTCGTGGCCGCCGGAACGAACAGCACTCCCTGAACCACGGACGAAGCGGGCCCGCGCATGGGCAGTCCTGGTTCGGCTGCCTCGGTCACGCCCGCAGTTATGTCGTAGCCCGCGTTGAGGAACCGTGGAGACATGAGCGAATCGACCCACCGAGTCCTGATCTCGGCATTGATCTCCAGCCGTGCATCGCCCCAGGTCTGGTACGTCTGGTATCGCGTCCAGTCCAGATTGATATAGTTCCAGCCCTTGATATCCGGATGGTTGGCCACGAACTGGAAGAATGGGCCGAACCAGTAGTACCAGTCGGCCCGGCCGGAGTCGCCCTGCGGGTCGAGCGAATCCGGGACGACGAAGACGTTCCGGGCCGACAACTCATTCAGGTAGACCGGCTTCTGCCGCTCCTCGGCGAAGTGAAGAAACGCCTCGGTCCGGCCCTTGGGAGTGAGCTGGCCGCGCTCGGTGTCGGGCAGGGCCGGGTTGAAGTGCTCCATATCGAACGGGTCGAGTCCGAACCAATCAACCACGTCGTCCCCGGGATACCACTTCCAGCCTTGCGCGGTCGAATCGGCGAAGTCCGCTTGCGCGTCCGGTTCGAAGCACCAGACCGAGGCGAACTCGGGCACGCCGCGCGCCCGGAGATCGGTAACCAACTTGCGGAACGCCAGCGGGTAGATGAACGGGCGGTACGGATTCCAGTACCCGTTGAATTCGAACCCGACCCGCAGGAAAAAGGGCCTGCCCACCTGCTGCAGGGCCGTGGCCAGCGTGTCGACGTAGTGGTCGAGCGAGTCGGTGAAAACAAACACCGAGTCGAGCATCAGCGTGTCGCGGCCACGGAAGTGCACCCCGAACTCGATGTACTGGCTGTCGGGATGCACGATGTTACGGGTGAGAGACTGGACAAGATGCGAGACGTCGAACCAGCGAGTTCCCGGCATGTCGGAAACGACCTGCAGCATCAGTGGATCGTGGCCCGGCGGAAACATCGAATCGTAGTACGCCTGGCTCGAATGCCCATCCCAGCCGCAACCGTGATAGATGAAGCCATCCGGCGGCTCGAACTTCGCGCCGTAGTACGCTGACGCTGCCGCCACGCAGAGGATGACGCCGCAAACCATACTCCGCACGAGACCGATGCTAGCCCCGACCTACCTTGCTGTCAAAGCCTGACACCGCCACGCCATGCCGTATGACGAGGGGCTGGTTGTTTCCGTACGCACTCACGGCGCCCAGCCGGGCAGCGCGGCCGCCTGTTTCACCCACGTCGCCAACTGCGCCTCGTTGAACTCGTCCTCGTAGAGGTCGATCCAGCGCGCGTCTTTGCTGTTCACCGTCCCGCCCGGCGGGGCCGGGCGCAGCGACGCGCCTCGGAAGAAGGTCACCTTGACATAGTGGGTGAAGACATGGAACGACAGAAACCAGCCCCGGCCCTCGATGCCGTAGAACGGCGAGTTCCACTTCACGGCCTTTCGGACGTCGGGGACGTGCCGCATGACGAGTGCGTCGAGACACTTTCCGACGTCACGCTTCCAGCCGGGCATCGCCGCTATGTACGCCTGCACCGGGGCGTCGCCCTCCGCCTTCGCGATCTGCGGATTGCCGCCGGCAAGGAGCTTTCTCGTTTGGCCCTTTGCCCCTGCGGCGCGCCCACTCTTCGACCTCATCACTTTCTTACCCATCGACTACCTCCCAACGAGGTGCTAAGGGACGACCTTCGCCGTGTCAAGAGTCACTTGCCATGTCCCCCGAATTCACCCGCTGGCGTCACTCGCCGCTATCGCTTTGACCAGAGTCCGACGCCTGAGCAGCCGCCCGGGTCTTTGAACGCCGCCCAGAAGCCCAAGTCATTACCGATCTCGGTCTTGGACTTCAGTACCTTTCCGCCGAGCTTCACTACCTTGGCGAGCGTGGCCGGGATGTCCTTCACCTCGACGTAGACCATCACGCCCTGCCCCGGCGCTTTCTTGACCTTCTGAATCCCGCCGCCTAGCCCGCTTTTCGCTTGAAACATCACGTAGTCCTTACCCGACGGCGTCATCTTCCAGTTGAAGAGCTTCGCGTAGAACGCGCTCGACTTCGCGACGTTGGTTGACGGTATCTCCCAGTAGCACAGTCCATTCATCTCTTGCTCCTTTGCTTCTAGACTTGCGGCTCGCGCAAGCCCTAGGGTGCCTGTTTCACTCAATGGGCCATGTCGGAATGGCCGCGTCGATTTCGGACATAAGGCGGATGGTTTCTTTGATGGCGACGACGACGCGCTGGTAGTGGGTGATGTCGTCGTTGGACAGCTTGCGAACTGTGGCGAAGTTGCTCGTCGATTCCGGCGGCATTGTCCGGCCGGCGGCGTACACGTTACCTGCCTCATCGGTGGCGACGGCAAGAGCTTCCTCGTATCCGGGATTCGAGCCGACAGTGTCCAGCCAGACCTGGCCACCAGCGGAGTCGAGCGCAACCGTTGTGAACTGAACCCAGGCGGAATCATAGCTCGCCCGGCCGCAGGCGTAGACCCCGCCGCCCGGACGCGGGCAGAGCGCGTTGGCGAACCCGTCGGTTGAATCGCCGCGGTTGTAGTAGACCCAGCGCTGGATGCCGGCCTGCGTCCACGACGCGACCGCGAAGTAACGGTGGGAGAGGCTGTCTCGAAGCTGACCGCAGGCGTAGACGTTGCCATCGGTGCCGATGCACACGTCTTCGGCCTCGCCCCACTCAATGGCGTTGACCCAGTGTTCGGTACCGTCGCCGTTCAGACCGATGACAACGAACCGCAGGTCGTGCCCCGTTACGCTGTCGGAGCCGGCAAAGTAGCTTGTCTGGCCAGAACCGACCGCGCAGGCCCAGAAGTGAGCGCCGGTCGAGTTGTTCGGGCCGACGTGGCGGTAGGACCACCGTGCCTCCTGAGCGAACGCCGCGCAGCTCCATGCGATCAGCACGATAATGCCCGTACGCACTTGAACCTCCCGTCTAGTTAGTTTCACCTTCCAATACGCTTCTGTTCTTCGCTCCGCCAATCGGCAATTCGCAGTCCGCATGAACGAAGAACGATGGACGCACTGTCCGACAGGGGCCGCTGAGGCCAAGAACGATGGACGACCGAGGCCGTTAGCGGTCTCGGCAATCCAGAATCGTAAATCCAAAATGACTTGGGCCGTGTCAATAATTATCTGCTGTCGCCCGAATTCCGCCGATTCGTCACTTGCCGCGTATCTTGGGGTCGACTAGCGGCGTGCCCTCTGCGATCAGAGAGTGCTGGCCGTACAGCAGCGGGATATACCAGAACACCTCCCGTATGCGACCATCCACCAGTGCGACGCCACCCGGGACTGACTGTATCGCCCTGTCTAGAGCCGGTTTGAGTTCGGGTTCGCCAGTCCAAGACAGCGGGAAGATCGTCACCCAGTGCACTACGTCCCTCCCCCTGCGAACTTGCGGGTACCGCTCGAACTCACCCGCGCGGGAGAGGTCGAAGTTCTTTGTCGAGACTATGGTGAAGTCCGTAATCGTTCTGACGCATCCTGCGTCAAACCACACGGTTGAGGCCAGCAGGATTGCCAAGGCCGCAAGCCTCCATGAGTTCCGCATAGTGCGCTCCTTTCTCGTGAGCACGTTGTGTTGGTCCCTATAACGAAGGTCTGCACTTTGGCGCTTTCCTCGCTACGCATCGCCACTTGCTTTTGCCTGCTGCTCTCGTAGGCACTCTCATCGCTGGCGTTCGGCGAAGACGATCTCACGCCGTCGGGATGGGGCGAAAGTAGACACGTCGCATCGCACGAATCTGTCCTTTGGTCTGCCCCCGATTTGCTGGACACTTTCTTGAATCCTTGGGACATAATAAATGATTCCACTTCCGTCAAGGGCGGACGGGGCTCGGATGGCATCGCGCGGAAGCTCGCCGACGGCTTTCGGCTGACGGCCTGCGGCTTTCACGGGTGTGGCTTGCGCTCACGGCTTGCGGCGTCGAGGGCGGGCGGGCTTCGTCGGCGGCTTGTCGCGGACTACCGGTGGTTCGCCGAGGATGTCCGCGGGCGTCTTTCTGCCACGGTCGGTCCGGTCGAAGTCGGCGTCGAAGCTGACGAGCGTCAGGTCGTGCTTTTCCGCTGCGACGTACTGATAGGCGTCGTCGAAGTCGAGGGGAAGACGCTCCCTCGTCTTGGTCACAGCCATCAGGTCGGCATAGTCGAGGCTCACGTAGCGCACACCCGTGTCTACAAGGAGGTCGGAGATGAACCGCACGAACAGGTCATCTCTCTTGTTGCGGGCCAGAACAACCCCGACCGAATGCAGGGCGAAGTCAGTTATGGCAAGCTCGTCCAAGGGAACCGTCCGCAGGAAATCACGCACTTGCGCTGCTCGTTCCTGGTCAAGCAGCAACTCAAGCCAGACGTTAGCGTCGACCGAGAGCATCGTTCGCCCGCCATTCGGAGGCCTTGTGTTGGAGTTCGACCGAGGTGTACTTGTCGCGCAAGTCCTTCAGGCCTCCAGCCCAGTCCAGGCGCAGTCTCTTGCGGGTCGGACGCGCCCTCTTCTCTACGAGAAAGCGGGCGAAGTCCCGGACTTCCTCCTGGAACCTCTCCGGAAGCTCTCGTGTCAATTCTACCACTTCATCAACTGTCTTCATCTTTCACCTCACGTCTTCAGAATCAATATAGCCTCTTCTCGCCGCCAAATCAAGCACAGGTGCGCACACCGCCGGCTCCTCTAACCTCCGGGCTTTTCTTCGACCTTGGCCCGATGGCCGTCGGTGAGCCGGATGACTTTGCCGAGAACGTCCGCCATCGGCTTACGGCTCACGGCTAACCGCTCCGGTGTGTTTCTGATGTCGTATCCGACCGAGGCCGCAAGCTGTAAGCTGTCAGCCGTCGGCGGTAGGCCCTCCTTGATGGCGAGCTTCTGGTCGAGGAGTTGCTTCGCGCTGGGGCTTTGTTTCTTCGGGGCGCGGGCCTGCTGCCAAGCCTCGATTTCCTCAAACGTCTTGAACGGCCCGATCCGTTACCTCCTTACCGATGAACGATGTACGAATCCCCCGAATCCACGATGAACGAATCTCATCCGCGTCACCAGTTCGACCATCCTATCATGCCGCGCCTTGACACCGCTCCGTAATAGGTGACTGGCCATGATTCGCATCCGTGTCAATAATCATTTACTGTGTCCCCCGAACTCACGCATTTTTGTTGGGAATCTTCCCTTCAGCGCCACCGAAGACCAGCTCCGCCAGCTCTTCTCGACGCATGGCGAAGTGGGGTCAGTCAGCATAGTCAAAGACAAGTTCACGGACCGTTCCCGTGGATTTGCGTTCGTCGAGATGACCAACGCCGAAGCGGCCACCGCCGCGATTGCGGCCCTGGCCAACCACTCGATGGATAACCGTCCGCTCACCGTCAACGTTGCGCGCGAGCGCACCGAGGGCGGCTCACGCGGCGGCTTCGGCGGGCGTGGCCGCGACCGCTCGAGCGGCTCCGGCACCCGCTGGTAGCACCAGCCTGATTTCGTTCAGACGGGCGGGGCAACCCGCCCGTTTACTTCACCGGGATGACGCAACGGAGGACTACCGGGGCCGTTCTCGGCCTAGAGTATCGACTGCGGCTTGAGGCTTGTGGCTTGAGGCCCGCGGGCCACGCCCGCCCCAATCGGCAATCCAAAATCGTAAATCCAAAATGACTTGGGCCGTGTCAATAATCATCTGCTGTCCCCGAATTCCCGCTCCCAGCTTTCAGCCGGGTTTCCCGTCAGCCCTTGTCCGGCAGACAGTTCAGTGTTTCGTCCGGTCCTTAAGGTAGTAGGTCTGGTTCTTGCGAGGCGTTGGGGGGAGCGGCTCTTTGGCTGTGACGGTTCGCTCCTTGTCGGTTCCGCTGATACCGTACTGCCCGGACACGGGTGCTTTTTCACCCGGCCTGAGTCCTCTGGTCTTGTGAGTCAAGTTGACCTCCTTTAGAATCTCATGCGTCTTGACTGGTCACGCGAGTTCCATCGCGGACATGCGGGGTCGGCGGGATAGGCAAGCACATATCCGCCAAGTCAGTTACTCCAGCAGCTCAGCGTAGACTTCGTGGCGGAGACGCTCGCGTGTTCGCTCGTCCAAGATGGAGTCGAGATAGGAATTGACGATTGTGTCTATCTTGCCCTTCAGTTGTTCCAACTCGGGTAGTATCGTGCGCAGGTAAACATCATCGTCTGGGACCTTGACTTCGGACAGGCCCGCATCTGCGAACACCAGCAAGAAGCGCGCCTCCTCCTGCGACCGGCAGGGCACGTTGGTTCCGTTCACGTGCAGCCGCCAGCCGAACAACTCCTG
>Ga0136653_10000638_pt1 | contig 18438 bp, 18 predicted proteins | sample LakKivw275mmetaG_FD_94866 | JGI IMG/M metagenome (GOLD analysis project Ga0136653, IMG submission 94866) | Anoxic lake water microbial communities from Lake Kivu, Rwanda to study Microbial Dark Matter (Phase II) - Lake Kivu water 275m metaG... | ecosystem: Environmental > Aquatic > Freshwater >...
ATCCCGGACTGATGGAGCTCACTCGGGTCAATCTTTACTGGTGGTGGATGATTTCAGGGGACGGATCGAGGGATTACGATTTCCTGATGACATCCGTGCTGAAAAAAACCATTGGCCGCCTGCGCCTCAAACCGATCGAACGGATGACCAGCGACGAAGTTTTTTTCATGATCCATTCATACGCTTATCTCACACGGGTGGATATCTTCTTCAACCGCTACCTGAAAGGAATAGCCAACCTGAAGCAAACGCTCGTCTTTCTGCAGACCGCGCTTCAGCAGGCTGACCGGTACGACAAGTATTTGCTGGTTTCAGGGTTATATCACTATTTCGCCAGGGTGGCGATGTCAAAGTACCCTTTCCTGGTCCCGTTCTTTACGGGGGCTCCTGCTGCCAGCCGGGAGCTGGGGTATTTACAGCTCTCCCGATGCGCTGAGATGAAGAACATTCTTATCCGGAACGAGGCACGTTACTACCTGATGAAGATCAATTACCAGCTGGAGGATGATTTCGAGCGGTCGCTGAAGATTGCAGATCAGCTGGTGGCAGCTTATCCGAACAATCTCGTTTACCGGTACCACCGTTTCACGATTCTCCTGGATTCAGGGCGCAAGAAACAAGCGCTCGAGGAATACCAATGGCTGGTGCTGGCCAGCGCCACGGCACCGGGGCTCAATAAGGAGCAAAGGATCCACTTTACCGATATAGCTCTCAAACAACTCCGCAAACAGAGGGTCAATCCGGCCATCTGATCCGGTTCTCCATTTCGTGCGGCATTGTGCATCTATATGCTATATGGATGAAAAAAGTCTCACTGCCAAGCTGGCATTGGCGCTAATCCCGGGTATCGGTGCCGGGATCGCGCGGGTCCTGTTTACCCGGTGCAGCAGCGCAGAAGAGGTTTTCAGGCTCCGGCGCCGCGACCTGACGAACATTCCCGGAATCGGGGAACAGATCGCCGGAAGGATATTGAAAGCCGATACTTTTTCCAGGGCGGAGGAGGAGATCCGGTTTCTGAACAAGGAAAAACTGCAGGCCTGGTTTCTTTTCGATGCGGATTACCCGGTCCTCCTGTCGCAATGCCCGGATGCACCGCTGATCCTGTTCTCGCGCGGAAGCCTTGGCGAAGGGCAGAACCGTTTTCTGAGCGTCGTTGGCACCCGCAATCCCAGTTCCCGGGGATTGCAATTCGCGCGTGACCTTATCTTTGCCGTGGCCGACAGGGATCCTTCCATCGTTGTCATCAGCGGCCTGGCGTACGGAATTGACATCCAGGCCCACTTGGCGGCTCTGGATGCCGGACTCAGGACCATTGCGGTGCTGGGGCACGGTTTTCACACCCTCTATCCGGCGGTTCACCGGGGAATCGCGGAACGGATCGCCCGCCAGGGCTGCCTGGTATCCGATTTTTTCAGCTATAACCTGCCCGAGCCGAAAAACTTCATCCGGCGCAACCGCATCATTGCCGGCTGGTCGGAAGCCACCCTGGTCATTGAGTCGGGAATCAAGGGAGGAGCGATGGTCACCGCCGAGATGGCCAATTCATACGACAGGGAGGTCTGTGCTGTTCCCGGCCGGCCGGATGACCTCATGTCAAGAGGATGCAATTTCCTGATCCGGACGAATCAGGCCTGCCTGGTGGAGAGTGCAGACGACCTTCTCCAGTCAGCCGGATGGAAAGCCGACCGGCAGGTTCCCGAACCGGTTCAGGCCAGTCTGTTCGTGACTTTATGCGACGAAGAAAGGGAGGTTTTTAACATGATATCTGAAACTGCGGTCACGATCGACCAGTTAGCCCGTCAGGCAGGATGGCCGGTCCAGGTGGTTTCAGCCCATTTGCTGTCACTGGAATTCAAGGGATTGATCAGGGGACTTCCCGGCCAGCTTTATATAAGATGATGATGGGCTCCTGAATAATGATGTAAATCGTTTTTTCTTATTGAAAATTGCCCTATTTTGGGCGATTAATCGAACAAATATCAATCAACTTAATTCCTTTTTCCTATGGATCCACGAGTAGAAAAATTCATGGCAAAGATCATTGCCAAGAATCCCAGCGAAGTAGAGTTTCACCAGGCTGTCCTGGAAGTCTCGGAATCCCTGATTCCGTTCATCGAAGAGAATCCGAAGTACAAGCATGCTAAAATCCTCGAGCGTATCGCTGAACCGGAAAGGGTCATCATGTTTCGGGTTCCCTGGCAGGACGACAAGGGTGAGATCCAGATAAACCGGGGCTACCGGATCGAGATGAGCAGTGCTATCGGCCCCTACAAAGGCGGCATCCGCTTCCACCCGACCGTTAACCTGGGCATTCTGAAATTCCTCGCTTTCGAACAGGTTTTCAAGAATTCCCTGACCACCCTGCCGATGGGTGGAGCAAAGGGAGGATCGGATTTTGATCCCAAAGGGAAATCCGAATCGGAAGTGATGAGGTTCTGCCAGAGCTTCATGTCAGAACTGTTCCGGCATATCGGTGCGGATACCGATGTACCGGCCGGCGATATCGGGGTCGGCGGCAGGGAGGTCGGATACCTGTTTGGCCAGTACAAGAGGCTGAAAAATGAGTTTACCGGCGTGCTGACCGGCAAAGGCCTGGAATGGGGCGGGAGCCTCATCCGCCCGGAAGCCACTGGTTTTGGCTGCGTATATTTTGCCCAGGAGATGCTCTCGACCAAAGGGGAAAGCTTTAAAGGCAAAGTGGTCGCCATATCCGGATCGGGCAATGTGGCTCAATATGCCTGCCAGAAAGCCACCGAACTGGGTGCCAGGGTTGTGACCCTGTCGGATTCCAACGGGTTCATCTATGATCCCAAGGGCATCAGCCCGGAAAAACTGGACTGGGCCATGGAACTGAAAAATGTTCGCAGGGGAAGGATCAGTGAGTATGCCGACAAATTCAATTGCGAATACACTGAAGGCCAGCGCCCGTGGGGGGTAAAAACCGATATTGCCATTCCATGCGCCACGCAGAATGAAATCAACGAGGAGGAAGCCAAGACACTGGTAAAGAATGGTTGTATCTGCGTCTCGGAAGGAGCCAACATGCCTTCCACCCCGGATGCCGTTGAGGTTTTCCTGAAGTCCAAAATCCTTTACGGGCCGGGGAAAGCCGCCAATGCAGGCGGGGTTGCCACTTCCGGTCTTGAGATGTCGCAGAATTCCATGCGCCTGAGCTGGACCCGCGAGGAGGTTGATTCCCGGCTGCATACGATCATGGTCAATATCCACAAGACCTGCGAGAAATACGGGAAGGAAAAGGATGGATTCATCAACTACGTGAACGGAGCCAACATCGGCGGTTTCGTCAAAGTGGCCGATGCCATGCTGGCCCAGGGACTCGTTTAGGGTTTCGTTATTAACCTGATCAAAGCTGTCCGCTCCGGTGGACAGCTTTTTTTTACCTTTGCCCAATGGATAGACACCATGGAACTTACCGATACTCATTGCCATCTTTTTCTGCCGGAATTTGATACCGACCGGGCTGACGCCATAGACCGGGCCGTCGAAACGGGAGTCACCAGGATGTTCCTGCCGAACGTCGACCATTCGACGGCTGATGCCCTGCTCCGGACCTGTGATGAATATCCGGATCACTGTTTCCCCATGATGGGATTGCACCCGACCTCGGTCAACGGGAGTTTCGAGCATGAGCTCAGGCAGGTGGAAGAATGGTTCGATCATCAGAAATTCCACGCAGTGGGGGAAATCGGGATTGACCTTTACTGGGACAGATCATTCCGGGAGCAGCAGGAGGAGGCTTTCCTGATTCAGCTGGGATGGGCATCGGACAGGAACCTCCCGGTGGTGATCCATGTCAGGGAGAGCTACCGGGAAACCATCCAGGTGATCCGGGAATCACGATATGGGAATCTCCGGGGCATCTTTCACTGTTTTTCTGGCACCCGGGAACAAGCCGAAGAGATCCTCGGACTGGGATTCTATCTGGGAATCGGAGGGTTGGCGACTTTTAAAAACGGCGGCCTTGACCGCGTGCTTCCGGGCATCAACCCCGCCAGTCTGGTGCTTGAAACCGATTCGCCTTATCTGGCACCGGTTCCTTTCAGGGGCAAGCGGAACGAACCGTCCTATCTTCTTCACGTTGCGACCCGGGTTGCCGCGATTTACGGGATGAGCACAGAGGAGCTCGCAGAAACCACGACCCTGACCAGCAAACAGCTTTTTGGCATTTAACAGGCTGATATGAATCCGGCTTCAAAACCCTCAGTGCTGATCATTTATACCGGCGGGACATTACGGGCGAGGCGGCAATTACCAAATTAATGTACCTGTTCTCAAGGTTTTCCGACCCGGATTCCGTAATTATGTACCTCAATAAATCCATTAGCGGTGAAATAAGTGCATGATTGAAACGGAGGGGAATGTTTTTTTTTATATTTTTCGGCCAACTTTGGAGAGATGGCCGAGCGGTCTAAGGCGCGCGCCTGGAAAGCGCGTATCCTACGTGAAGTGGGATCGAGGGTTCGAATCCCTCTTTCTCCGCAAAGTTTTTTTTATTAAAAGCAAACACGAAAACAAGTATTAACCAATCGATTTAATGTCATGAAAAAACTTGCTTTGATAGCTATTTTCGGGATGCTGGCATTTGGGGCCTCATCCCTGGTTCTGATGGCACAGGATCAACCAACCGCTGCGCCGGACACATCGGTTGTTGACACCACCAAGCCTCAGGCAGTTGCCCCGGTATCCACGGAGGCCGCTGCCCCTGTTCAGGAAGAGAAGTCCATGCACCAGGTCCTCAAGGAAAAATTCATTGAAGGGGGCGCCGGCTTCATGGGGATCATCGCGCTCACTTTGATTGTCGGACTCGCAGTAGCTATAGAACGAATCATCTACCTGTCACTTTCTACCACGAATACTACCAAGCTTCTGACGCGAATTGAAAAAGCGCTGGATGAAGGTGGTGTGGATGCTGCCAAGGAAGTATGCCGCGATACCCGCGGTCCGGTTGCCGGCATTTTCTACCAGGGACTTGAAAGATACAAAGAAGGCCTTGACATGGTTGAAAAATCGGTGATTTCTTACGGAAGCGTCCATATGGGATTGCTGGAAAAGGGGTTGACCTGGGTGTCCCTCATGATTTCCATTGCCCCCATGCTGGGGTTCCTGGGTACGGTTATCGGGATGGTTCAGGCATTCGACGCTATCCAGCAGGCCGGTGAGATCTCCCCGACCCTGGTCGCCGCCGGTATTAAGGTTGCTCTGTTGACTACCGTGTTCGGTCTGATCGTCGCAATGATACTCCAGGTTCTCTATAACTATTGCCTTTCTAAAATCGACTCCATCACCAATGATATGGAAGACGGATCCATCAGCTTCATGGATATGCTGATCCGGTACAATATGTCGAAAAAATAAGGGGAAGGAGGTATTGAAATGAAACAAAAATATCTCACGACCATTGGCCAATACTTCTTTTATCTGTTGTTGGCCATCAGTGTTGTACTGACGGTAACCTTTTACCTGAACACGGGTAATATCAATGTAGATGAACCGGTCGTCGCAAAGCGGGTAGCCGACATGGGATCCATTCTCAACCTGTTTTTTTATTGGATCTACATCGTGGCTGTTATCGCTGTGATCCTGGCAATCGGATTTCCTCTTATTAATATTGTATCCAATCCCAAAAAAGGGCTTAAAACCCTGATATCCATTGCAATCATTGTTGTCTTACTATTCGTTGCCTATCAGTTTGCCGATGGGACCCTGCTTAATATCCCCGGTTATGACGGACCCGATAATATCCCGTCCAGATTAAAAATGACTGATACGATCATTTTTTCAGTGTATGCAATGTTCGTGGTTGCCATCATCAGTGTCCTGTATGCTGAAATCAGCAAGCTTTTTAAATAATATCAGATAGTTGGCCGGAGGTTCATCCAACCCGGAACCTCCGGTCAGCATCCTGAAGAAATACGAAATACAATGGCAAGGAAAAAAAGAAAATTTCCGGAAATCCCTACCGCTTCTCAGGCCGATATAGCATTTCTTCTGATCATCTTCTTCATTGTATCGACCACGATGGATGTCGACACCGGCATTTACCGTGTTCTTCCCCAATGGGTTGAAAATGTGGAAGCACCCAAGATCAACAAGAGGAATACATTTGTCGTGTTGATCAACAAGAATAATGATCTTGCTATTAACGGATCGTTTGCTCAAATCTCGGACATTAAGGACCGGCTGAAGGAGTTTATCCTGAATCCGACGGATGACCCCAATCTGTCTGAGAAGAAGGAAGAAATGGTTGAGGGGCTCGGATTGGTCAGCCGGTCGCAGGGAATTGTCTCACTGCAAAATGACCGCGGAACTGACTACGGAGCCTATATCGAGGTGCAGAACGAACTGGTGAAGGGTTTCAATGAGCTCCGCGACGAGTTCTCCATGAATCGGTTCGGGAAGAAATTCAGCAAGCTGACTCCCGAGGAACAGGAGCTTGCCAAGAAAGCCGTTCCAACTGCCATTTCGGAAGCTGAACCACAGGAAATTAAATAAAAGGAGAAAAAACCATGTCAAAATTTAATCCTGAAGGGTCAAAAAAGACAATGACCTCCATTACGACTGCATCCCTTCCTGATGTGATGTTTATGCTCCTGTTCTTCTTCATGGTTTCAACTACCCTGCGGGAAAACACCGTTAATGTAACCCAGAATGTGCCCTATGCAACCGAGTTAACCAAACTGGAAAAGAAGTCACTGGTCAGTTATATCTATGTCGGATCACCCAGAGGAGCCTACAAGGCCCTCTATGGAACGGACACGCGGATCCAGCTGGATGACAAGATCTCTAAGGTCGATGAAATCCGGCCGTATATAGTCGGTGAGTGGGAGAAAAGAGCTGAAGAGGACCGGCCGAAAATGACGGTTTCTCTGAAGGCCGACGAGAAGACCAAGATGGGTATCATCAACGAGATCAAGACCGAGCTCAGAAAAGCCGAAGCACTCAAGATCAACTACTCGTCCAAGAAGAAAGTAGTTGACCAGAAATATTGAAAATCAAAGCAAGCTAACAGGGAAGGCTGCCGAAAGGCGGCCTTTTTTTTCAGGCGGAGCTCTCAGCAGTCTCCCGTTCATTCCTTTCACGTTCGATCCGCGCGGAAATGAAAACCGACGCTTCGTACAGGAGGTACATGGGAATGGTCACCAGGATCTGACTGAAAACATCCGGAGGAGTGATGATGCCGGCAAGCACGAGGATGATGACAATGGCATGCTTGCGATAGCGCCTCATGAACTTCGGGGTCATCAGGCCGACCTTGCTCAGGAAATATACCAGGATCGGCAGTTCAAAAATGAGCCCGGTGGCAAAGACCAATGAGGTCACTGTCCCGATGTAGGACTTCAGGTTGATCTGGTTGGCCACCTGGTCGCTGACCGTATAACCGCCCAGGAAATTGATGGTCAGCGGAACTATCATGAAATACCCGAACAGGATCCCGATCAGGAACAAAGCGGAGGTGTAAAATACCATCCCTTTGGAATATTTCCTTTCTTTTTCCTTGAGCGCGGGCAGAATAAACCGGTATAATTCCCAGAAAACATAAGGTGCCGCGAGGATAAGGCCCCCGAAAAAGGCGATGGTCAAGTGGATCCGGAATTGTCCCGACAGATCGATATTGATCAGGTTGATCGGAACGTCATTGATGCATAGTTTGTCGGTATTGACCAGGTCGCCCAGCTTGCAGAGCATCCGGTTGGTCCAGAAATCCGGGGCTTTGGGCGCCAGGAGGAGATGGTCAAAAATGATGTCCTTCAGGAGAAAGGCAGCAACGGCGAAAATACCTATGGAGAGCAGCGAACGAAGCAGGTGACCCCTCAGCACTTCGAGGTGCTCGAGGAAGGTCATGTCGTTCGCATCCTTGTTTTTAAGCTTTTTCTTGTCCACAACGGAGCGACCAGATGACCCGTCCTAACCCTGCTGTTTCTTATCATCCTCCGAGGTCTGGGTGTTCTCACCTCCCTGAGCCTGACCCTTGGACGCGTCCTTGAATTCCTTGATCCCTTTTCCAAGACCGCGCATAAGCTCGGGAATCTTCCTGCCGCCGAAAAGCAGCACTACAATCAGGGCTATCAGTATCCATTCGGTCGGGCCGATCACTCCGGCTAGTACAATAGCTAAATCCATGGTTATCTCTTTTATTTAAGCAGAGCAAAGGTATAACATTTTCATAAAAACGGGGGTTTTTATACTTTCGCCAGATATTTTCCCATCAACCGGACAAGCGGAGAGACAGATCCATGGAATATGACTTCAGAGAAATAGAATCCCGGTGGCAGGCCTACTGGAAAAAGAACAGGACGTTCGAGGTGCACATCGATCCGTCAAAACCCAAGTACTATGTGCTTGACATGTTCCCTTATCCTTCGGGAGCCGGGTTGCATGTAGGTCATCCGCTGGGATACATTGCTTCCGATATCTTTTCCTGGTATAAACGGCTTAATGGGTTCAATGTGCTGCATCCCATGGGTTATGACGCTTTCGGCCTGCCTGCCGAGCAATATGCGATCCAGACAGGCCAGCATCCCGCCGTGACCACCGGGAACAATATAAATCGCTACCGCGAACAGCTTGACAAGATCGGCTTTTCCTTCGACTGGTCAAGAGAGGTGAGGACCTGTGATCCTGACTATTACCGTTGGACCCAGTGGGTTTTCATGCAGCTTTACAAGCACTGGTACAACCAGGAAACTGACCGCGCCGAACCGATCAGCCAACTCATCAGCCACCTGGCCGCCCACGGAACCGACCGCTTGAAAGCTGCCTGCACGGAACCTCTCGAGTTATCGCCCGATTCCTGGAATCGGATGAGCACCGGGGAGCAGGAGCTGACCCTCCTGAACTACCGGCTGGCCTACCTGACTGAAACGCAGGTCAACTGGTGCCCGGATCTCGGAACCGTCCTGGCGAACGATGAAGTGAGGGAAGGCTTCTCAATCCGGGGAAACCATCCGGTTGAACAGCGAAAAATGAAGCAGTGGCTGCTGAGAGTATCGGCCTATGCGGAGAGGCTTTTATCAGGATTGGACAGGGTTGACTGGTCTGAGTCGCTGAAAGAGATGCAGAAGAACTGGATCGGCCGCTCGGAAGGCGCCAATATGCTCTTCGCGGTGCCCGGCCGGGGTCTGACCATTGAAATATTCACCACCCGGGCCGATACCATTTACGGGGCGACCTTCATGGTGCTCGCGCCCGAATCGGAGCTGGTGCCGCTCCTGACTCATGCGGATCACAGGGAGGAAGTCGCGAAATACCTCGAGGACACCCGGAAGAGGACCGAGCGTGAACGGATGACGGACGTCAGGAAGATTACCGGCGTTTTCACCGGTTACCATGCCATTAACCCGTTTACCCAAAAAGAGATGCCGATCTGGATTGCAGACTATGTCCTGGCCGGTTACGGAACGGGCGCCATCATGGCCGTGCCGGCGCATGACAGCCGCGATTTCCGGTTTGCGCGTCATTTCAGTCTCCCCATCACCCAGGTCGTGCTGCAGCCCGGCCAGGAACCGACCGATCCCCTCACCTGGGAGGATTCCTTCGATGCGAAAGAGGGAACCATGATCAACTCCGGGTTCATGGACGGCCTGTCCGTTCCGGAAGCCATTGACCGAGCCAAAATCGAGATAGAAAAAACAGGCATCGGGAAGGTCCAGGTAAACTACCGGCTCAGGGATGCCATTTTCAGCCGCCAGAGGTACTGGGGCGAACCGTTCCCGGTCTACTACAAGGACGGTGTACCCTATCTCATGGATGAAAGCGAACTGCCGCTTAAACTTCCGGAGATCGATGCCTTCAAGCCGGCTGAAACAGGCAAACCGCCCCTGGCCCGGGCAGCCAACTGGACCACGCCGGAGGGTTATCCCATCGAGACAAGCACCATGCCGGGATTTGCCGGATCATCGGCCTATTACCTCCGTTACATGGATCCCCGGAATTCCAAGGCCCTGGTTTCAAAAGAAGCCAACGATTACTGGCAGGATGTGGATCTCTACGTGGGAGGAACCGAACATGCGGTAGGCCATCTCATCTACTCCCGCTTCTGGAACAAATTTCTTTTCGACACCGGTTATATTTGCAGGGAGGAACCGTTTAAGAAGCTCATTAACCAGGGTATGATACAGGGCCGGTCCAATTATATCTACCGGCTGAAGGATTCCAACACGTTTGTCTCGGCAGGGCTTAAAAACCAGTATGACACGGTGCCCCTGCACGTGGATGTCAATATCGTATCGAATGACATCCTCGACCTGGAAGCTTTCCGTAGCTGGAATCCCGATTACAGCGACGCGGAGTTTATACTGGAAAACGGTCAGTATATCTGCGGATCGGCCATCGAGAAAATGTCAAAATCGATGTACAACGTGGTCAATCCCGACCGGATAATCGAAAAATACGGTGCGGACACCCTCCGGTTGTACGAGATGTTCCTGGGGCCTGTCGAACAGTCGAAACCCTGGGATACCCACGGGATCGATGGCGTTCATAAATTCCTCCGCAAGCTGTGGCGGCTCTATTTCAGGGAAGGCAATCAGCCGGTTGTCACCAATGAACTACCTGATAATCAAGAGCTAAAGATATTACACCGGACCATAAAAAAAATCCGGGACGATATCGAACGGTTCTCTTTCAATACGGCGGTCAGTACCTTCATGATCTGCGTGAACGATCTGTCCGACCTGAAATGCTCCAAGAGGGAGATCCTGGAACCCCTCCTGATCCTTATCGCTCCCTTCGCGCCGCATCTGGCGGAGGAAATATGGCACAGGCTGGGACACCCTGCCAGCATCTCGGCTGCCCGGTGGCCCGGGCTTGACATCAGGTACCTTGTGGATGACATGGTTGAATATCCCGTGTCATTCAACGGCAAGATGCGGTTCAGGATCAGCGTGCCGGCGGGCATGGCCGTTCAGGACATTGAACAGATGGTATTGGATCACGGGCTGACCGCAAAGTACCTGCAAGGCAATAAACCCCGGAAAATCATCGTTGTACCCAAGCGGATCATCAATGTAGTCTATTAAAGCCGACAGCGGATGCCCATAAAAGACAAGCTGCCCATCCTGTTTAAAAGGATTTTCCCGACACGGAAAAAACTCATTATCAGATTTGCACTCCTCATCCTGTTGATTGCGGCCCTCTGGATTGCCGCTCACATCAACTGGATGCTGATCCTGAAAGGTTATCCTTCCTCCGAGCCGGTTCCTGAACCCGTTACAGCCTATGACGAATTTGAGTTCCCGGTCGATTCCTTCCGGAAGGAAGTGTTGATCATCCAGACCGATCAGTACCTGTCGGAAATGTTGCTGGCCCGGGGCGTTAGCCTCCAGGTGATCGATAAGATCGCCCGGAATTACAAGTACGTTTTTGACGTCAAGGATATCCGCTCGGGGAACGAGATGCATTTCTATTACGCTCCGGACAGTTTGCGTCTTTTACAGTACATGGTATACAAAAAGAACGCCGTCGATTATGTGGTGTATGATTTCAGGGATTCCGTCTCGGTTGCGCTCAAAAAGAAAGAGGTCAGGAAGGAGGTGTCCTATATGGAGGGAGAAATCAGGACCACTCTCTGGGAAGCGGTGGCTGAAAAGGGAGGTGATGACGGAATGGTGTTTGCCATCATTGAAGTATTTCAATGGATGATTGATGAATACTCCCTGCAGCGCGGGGACAAATTTGAAGCTATTTATGAAGACCAGCTCGTGGACGGGAAATCCATAGGGGTGAGCAAGGTATTCGCTGCCAGGTTCCAGTATTCGAAACGATGGTTCGAAGCCTATGAATTTTTCCAGAATGGCAAACGGGGTTATTTCAATGAAAAAGGGGAAAGTCTGAAAAGGGAATTCCTGAAAGCCCCGATCAGCTCGAAGCTTTACCGTATCAGTTCCCGGTTTAGCAACAGCCGGATGCACCCGATCCTGCGGTATCGCAGGCCGCACCATGGCGTTGATTATGCAGCCCCGGCCGGAACCCCTGTCGTTTCCATCGGTGATGGCAAGGTAGTCCAGCGGAGCTATGACAGAGGATCCGGCAATATTGTCAAGATCAAGCATAAAGGAAACTTTACCTCGGGTTACATGCACCTGTCGAAGTTCGGCGCTGGCATACAGGTTGGAGCTGCCGTCAGCCAGGGACAGGTGATCGGTTATGTGGGCTCAACGGGTCTTTCCACCGGGCCGCATCTGGATTTCAGGATCTGGAGAAACAATACACCCGTGGATCCCCTGAAGATTGAGGCGCCACCGGTAGAGCCCCTGGAAGCCAGGAATAAACCCGCTTTTGATTCGATTGTCAGGAATTTCCGCGCTGAATTCGAGAAGTACCGGCTTGAATTCACAGGCGGTTCAGATACTCCCTGATCACCTTGGGATAGTGACGGTGTTCCAGGCCATGGATCCGTGCGGCCAGGGAATCCGGCGTGTCGTCGGGCAGGACCGGGCACTCGGCCTGGAAGAGGATCTTTCCGTGATCGTAAATCTCGTCGACCAGATGAATGGTTATTCCTGATTTTTTCTGTCCCGTCCGGATCACTTCTTCATGGACCTTCATCCCGTACATCCCCTTGCCGCCGAATGCCGGAAGCAGGGCCGGATGGATGTTCAGAATCCTGCCGGCATAAGCTTTCAGCAGGTAATCCGGGATCATCCATAAAAATCCCGCCAGGATGACCAGGTCGATATTCAAATCCCCGAGCCGGTCGAGAACCGATTGCGACCGGTAGAAGGTCTCACGGTTGAAAACCAGGGTCGGTACCCCGAAGGAACGGGCCCTTTCCAGAACGTAAGCATCAGGCTTATTGCTCAGGACCAGTCGTACCAGATGGTCGGGATCCCGGTCAAAGCATCGCATGATCTGTTCGGCATTGGTTCCCGATCCCGATGCAAAAATTGCTAAATTGCTCATTTTGAATCACTTATAGAAAACCGGTGAAAAAGGAGCCGAAGTTAACCGTTTGAATCGCTAAATTCAAAAAATAACCTCATTTTTAATATCTGGGGATAAAAAAAGTCGGTTTTTTTTGACAATGAGTGGCAGATGTGCTTTATTTGCATGGCAAATTTTGACTGGTTGACAGCATAATTAATTATTAATTAAATCTTTATAGCTATGTCAGACATTGAATCCAGAGTTAAAGCGATTATCGTGGACAAGCTGGGAGTGGACGAATCAGAAGTCACACGTGAATCCAGTTTCACGAATGATCTGGGAGCTGACTCCCTGGATACGGTTGAACTGATCATGGAATTTGAAAAGGAATTCAACCTCGCCATTCCGGATGATCAGGCTGAAACGATCTCGACCGTCGGGGACGCCATCAAGTATGTAGAAGACAACATCAAAGGGTAGCTTAACCATACATTTGGATAAGGAATTATGGGATTACGACGGGTAGTTGTAACAGGTCTCGGTGCACTTACACCATTAGGCAACACGGTTCCGGAGCTTCGCGACGCCTTGTTCCAGGGGATCAGCGGGGCTGCTACAATTACCCGTTTTGATACAACCCTGCACAAGACTAAGTTCGCCTGCGAAGTGAAAAATTATGATGCGGGCAACTATTTCGACCGAAAAGAAGCGAGAAAGATGGATCCCTACTGCCAGTATGCGATGATTACCGCAGATCAGGCATTAGCGGATGCCGGACTCAACGACGGAAACCTGGATCCCGACCGTGCCGGTGTGATCATGGCTAGCGGGATCGGCGGCCTGGTCACCCTGGAAGAAGAAGTTGTGCTTTATGCCAAAGGTGACGGTACCCCCCGGTTCAATCCCTTCTTTGTTCCCAAGATGATCTCGGACATTGCTTCGGGTCAGATTTCCATCAAGCATGGCTTGCGCGGACCGAATTACGGTGTGGTTGCAGCCTGTGCCACGGCTACCATCGCATTGATCAACGCCTTTGACCATATCAGGCTGGGGCGTACCGATGTAATGGTTGCGGGTGGTGCGGAAGCCTCCATTACGCCGGCCGCCCTGGGCGGGTTTAACGCCCTGCATGCCTTGTCCACCCGGAATGAGGATCCGCAGACGGCTTCCCGGCCTTTTGACCTGGACCGGGACGGCTTTGTGATGGGAGACGGATCGGGAACGCTGATTCTCGAAGAATATGAGCATGCCGTTAGACGGGGTGCACGGATTTACTGCGAGCTGGTTGGTGCGGGTTTGTCTGCCGATGCCTATCATCTGGTGGCACCCCATCCCGAAGGCCTGGGTGCCGCGATGGTGATGAAATATGCCCTGGCTGATGCCGGGCTGCGCCCTGAAGATATCGACTATGTCAATGTTCACGGCACTTCCACACCGCTGGGAGACCTTTCGGAACCGCTGGGCATCAAGACCACTTTCGGGGAACATGCTTACAAGATGAGCATCAGCTCAACCAAATCCATGCACGGGCATCTGCTGGGTGCTGCAGGAGCCGTGGAGGCCATTGCCACGATCATGGCTCTTTTGCACAACCGCATACCACCGACCATCAACCATTTCACCGATGATCCCCAGATCGACAGCCGGCTTGATTTTACCTTCAACAAGGCCAAAGACCGGGAAGTCCGCTATGCATTAAGCAATACTTTCGGTTTTGGCGGTCATAACGCCACCGTTATTTTCAAAAAACTGGATACCTGACATGTGAAGGTCTCCTCCAAAAAGGCCTTTTTCAATGAATTGGTGCGGGTTCTCGGGTTTCCACCCGGGAAAGTCCGGTTGTACGAACTCGCCTTTATCCATAAATCCGCTTCCCTTTCCGACCCGAAAGGAAATCCTCTGAATTACGAAAGGCTGGAATACCTCGGGGACGCCGTTTTGGGAGCCATTACCGCCGAGTTCCTGTACAAACGCTACCCGGATCAGAAAGAGGGATTCCTCACCAAAATGCGGTCCAAGATCGTCAATGGCGATCATCTCTCGCTCCTTGCCCAGGCAATGGGTCTCGACCGCCTGATGGAGAACCGGCTTCAAAACGAACAGGCCAACCGTCACATCCTGGGTGATGCCTTTGAAGCTTTTATCGGGGCCGTTTATCTGGATAAAGGCTACCGGCGGACACGCCGGTTTGTGCTTAAGCGCGTGATTAAAAAGCATGTTGACCTGAGCGATCTGGAGAATATCGAGACCAATTATAAAAGCCGGCTGATCGAGTGGGCCCAGAAAAACAAAAAAGAAGTTATCTTTTATACCGACATGGAGCCCTATGACCCGACCCGGTTCATCTCCTTTGTAAGTATCGGCGAAACCCTGTTCGGCAGCGGTACGGGCATCAGTAAAAAAGAGGCGGAACAGAACGCGGCCTATGAAACCCTGCAGGACCTGGAAGAGTGACCATGAAGCCAACCCGTAAATTTCCGCTGAAGGATTCGAATCCTCCGGTATTTCATTGCCTGGGATTGCTCACGGATGTTCCTGACTACCGGATGTGCTGGATGCTGAACGAGCACTATCACCTGAGGCTGATCAGCTCTCCTGACCTCCAGGTGACCTTGCCTAAATCACCTGTTCCCCAGTCTTTTTCCCACTTCTCATCCAGGGACGGTGAGGGAAAGATCACTTTCAGGCTGGTATCGAATCAATCCCGCGAGGGGTTATGGCTGACCCGCTACCACCAGGTCAATTTCCTGCTTCTTACGGCCAACCCCCCGGATCCTTCGGGGATCCTGTCCGATCTTCGCCAGCATGGCAAGGAACATTTCCCGGAATTGCTGGGTATTTTCGACCTGCTGCCTGACGAGGTTTCGGGGTTGATCGGATAGACTGCTGCCTGCTAACCCATCAGCTTTTTATATCTTTGAGTGATGAGGAAAACGTTCATCCGGATATTGTCCTTTGTAACCATCGCGGCGGTCATGGCGCTGATATTCATCCAGGCAGCCTGGATCCGCGATGCCGTCAAGCTCCAGAAAGAACAATTCGGACTCCTGGTCAATCAAAGCCTGGTCAGGGTTGTCTCCAGGCTGGAACTGAATGAGACTTTCGACCAGATCCAGCAAGAAATGGTTCTTTCGGGGGATTCAGCGGGACTGAGGCTGTTGTCCGACCCAAAAAACCAGTCGCTCCGGCAGAGGGAAGGAACATACGACAGCCCTGAAACCAGCCAGAGCTATTATTACTCCGAGGATCAGAACCCGCCCTTCTCGGGGAACCAGATTGACCTGATCTCCGGAGACACCACCGTCTATGTGGAAGACAACACGATCTACAGCGGAGAAGCAGGTAATTCAGGGATCACAACGGTTTCGCCCCTGAACGAAGCGGACATTATCTATAACAGGAGGATAACCAGCAAAAAGGTTTATCTCGATAAGATACTGGACAAGGTCATCCTCAACGAGGGCAGGATCGAAGACCGTCTGAACTTTCCCATGCTCGACAGCCTCATCCGGAACGAATTCCACGGGAAGGGCATCGAAATCCCGTTTGAGTTCGCCGTCAGAAGCGGCAGCGTCCGGTATCCGATCCGAAGCGCGGGATTCAATCCGATGGTCTCTTCCACCTTGTACCCGATGCAGCTTTTCCCTCATGATGTGAGGGCCACACCCAATTTCCTGGTTGTTTACTTTCCGACCAGCGATAACTTTTTACGCGAATCCGTCGGGATCATGGCCGGATCGTCCCTCCTCCTGGCACTCATTATCCTTGTGGTATCCTTCATCGCCATTTATATTATTTACCGGCAGAAAAAGCTCTCGGAGATCAAGAATGACTTCATCAACAACATGACGCATGAGCTCAAGACTCCCATATCCACGATCTCGCTGGCCTCTCAAATGCTGACCGACCAGGGCCTCAACCAGGATTCCAAAAACCTCAACCACATTTCATCGGTCATCATGGAAGAGAGCAAGCGGCTCGGGAACCAGGTCGAAAGGGTGCTCCAGATGTCGATTTTCGAGGACAGCAAGGTCAAGATCAAGATACAACCGGTCCATTTCGACAAGCTGGTCGAGCAGGCCTCGGAAAAGATCCGGCTCCTGGTTGAAAAACGGAACGGCACCCTGACATTGGACCTGCAGAGCGGAAACGAACCGGTCCAAGGGGATGAAAACCATCTGCAGAATGTTGTTATTAACCTGATTGACAATGCATTAAAATATTGCCAGGATGTTCCTGTGATCCATATTCAAACCCGCTCAACCGGTCGGGAAATTGTTTTCCAGATCAGTGACAATGGCATTGGCATCAGTAGGGAATACCAGAAAAAAATATTCGATAAATTCTACCGGGTTCCGACTGGCAACGTACACGATGTTAAGGGATTCGGTATCGGATTGAGTTATGTGAAGAAAGTCCTCGACCAGCACCGCGGCACGATCGGGATCCGGAGTGAGCCCGGAAAAGGAACCACATTCACTCTTAACCTGCCCCTAACTGAAAGGAACCGGACATGAACAAGGAAAGAATTCTTTTGGTAGAGGATGATATCAACTTAGGATCCCTGCTCAGGGAATACCTGAACGCCAAAGGTTTTGAATGTACGCTTGAGCCTGATGGCGAGAAGGGGTTCCGTGCTTTCAAAAGAGATTACTACGACCTGTGCCTGCTGGATATCATGCTGCCCGTGAAGGACGGTTACACCCTGGCCCGGGAGATCCGGATCCTGAACCCCGAGATACCCATTATCTTCCTGACGGCCAAATCCATGAACAAGGATGTTCTGGAAGGATTTCACGCAGGAGCCGATGATTACATGACCAAGCCTTTCAGCATGGAAGAACTGCTCCTGAGGATTGAGGCTGTGCTGAGAAGGAGCAGCAAGGCGAACCAGCAGGAGGTCTTTGTTCTGGGCAAATATCTTTTTGACTCGAACAAGCAGCTCCTGACTTCCCCTGATCAGACGGTCAACCTGACCACCAAGGAATCCGAACTCCTGAAAATACTTTGCCAGCATCCGAACCAGATCCTGGAAAGGAACCTGGCCCTCAAATCCATCTGGAAGGACGACAACTATTTCAATGCCAGGAGCATGGATGTATACATTACAAAGATCAGGAAGCATCTGGCTGATGAGCCCCAGATCCAGATCATCAACATTCACGGGAAAGGCTACAAGCTGATCCGGGGGGACGGATCTAATCCAGCTTAAGTACCGCCAGGAAAGCCGACTGGGGAACCTCGACGTTTCCGATCTGTTTCATTCTCTTCTTGCCTTTTTTCTGTTTTTCAAGCAGTTTTCTTTTACGGGTGATGTCACCGCCATAGCATTTGGCGGTCACATCTTTGCGGTAAGCCTTGACGGTTTCGCGGGCGATGATCTTGGCCCCGATGGCTGCCTGGATGGCAATGTCAAACTGCTGCCGGGGGATCAGTTCGCGGAGTTTCTCGCACATCCGGCGGCCGAAGCGGTAAGCATTTTCGAAGTGGATCAGGGTTGATAAAGCGTCAACGATCTCTCCGTTCAGCATGATATCAAGCCTGACCAGCCTG
>Ga0136653_10000639_pt1 | contig 18417 bp, 20 predicted proteins | sample LakKivw275mmetaG_FD_94866 | JGI IMG/M metagenome (GOLD analysis project Ga0136653, IMG submission 94866) | Anoxic lake water microbial communities from Lake Kivu, Rwanda to study Microbial Dark Matter (Phase II) - Lake Kivu water 275m metaG... | ecosystem: Environmental > Aquatic > Freshwater >...
CCCAATATACCGTATCCTTGTTGTCCTATGAGTCACGCGTGGTTTGCTTTTCTTTTTCCTTGCCTTCTTCCGCAATTCAGGTAAAATTATCTCCATGGGGCGGTGGCGGAATAGGCAGACGCAGCAGACTTAAAATCTGCCGGTGGTAACACTGTGTGGGTTCAAGTCCCACCCGCCCTATACGGCAGGCTTTGGGGGGTAATCTACCAGCTTAATTATTTTCTAAGCATTTTTTGGTTAATTCTTCGCCGCCTCAGTGTATGATCGATGCACACCTTGAGTGATTCTCAGGTGCTCATAATGTCTGCCATTCACGATCAATGGGAAATTTTCGGACTGGCAGATTGCAAGTTTGATCAAGATAAGGAAGCGGGGATAATGGAAGTTGATAATGACAAAAATCATCGCGAAAAACGTGATCATATTGAATGGGTTTTCGTGATATTTGGGAGCGGATCGGTTTTATTTACCATTACATATTGGATCCTACGGGTTAGCTCGTATAGTTATACAGATGTGATTTACCTGGCCGCTGATGATGCTTATGGAAAATACTTTGGGGCAGCCTTCGATATGGTTTGCGGCATCCTACCGGCGCTACTTATTGGCCTGCCAATGCTCATCCGGGCTTTCTGGTTCTCAATCCAGAAAAATAACCGCTCGCCAATTTCCATTCAAGAAGGCGCTCAATCGGATGAGATGGATTCCGAAACGAATCCATAATCCTCACTATTGATGGCAGCCTGTAAGTAATCGTGTAAAAATAGAAAAATGCCCTGACCTTCAGCGATCGGTTAATAGATCGTTTGACTTTATCGGTCTTGGATTCCTGTTTTACGCCATAAACTCATCATGCGTAGATCGCAATCTATTACATCCTCCTGACTCTATGTAATCAATGGAATTCACTGGTCTAATAATTTCAAGAAATGCTCTCCCACCTTCTGCTTCCCCCATGGTTTCCCGCCAGCTTATAAATTATAATTTACCTGAAAATCGATTTACACGAAGGAGTGGTGGAAAAAAATGACCCCAAAACCGTACATCCCTGAATCTGCTATGGCAATTCAGGCACATCCAGATGATATCGAGTTCACTTGCGTTGGCACGTTGGCGCGTTGGGCTAAAGCAGGGGCGCGCGTGATATATGTGCTGTGCACCAGCGGAGACGTTGGGATTGACCAGCCCGGTATGACGCGTGAAAAAGCTGCTCAGATACGGGAGGCAGAATCGCTGGAGGCAGCCCGTATTGCTGGCGTGAACCAGGTTGTCTTCCTGCGCGAACCCGATGGGCTCTTGCAGCCTAACCTTGAATTGCGCAAAAAGCTGGTCCGTGAGATCAGAAGATATCGCCCCGAGGTCATTGTCACTGGTGATCCTACCATAGTTTGGTCGGGTGATGATTATATCAATCACCCTGATCATCGCGCGGCTGCCATGGCTGCTTTGGATGCTACTTTCCCTGCCGCTGGTCAGCCAAATTTGTTCGAAGAGCTGGCTCAAGAGGGGCTCACCGCCCATAAAGTACGTAAAGTTTACGCCCATGTTTGGGATAAAGCCGATGTTTTTATCAATATCGAAGAAACCATAGATTTGAAAATTGCTGCTTTACGCGCCCATAAAAGCCAGCTTAAAGATTGGGATCCTGAGCCCATGCTGAAGGAATGGGCCAGTAATGCCGCCAAAGGGAAAGAAATGCAGTATGCTGAAGCGTTCAAAGTGGTGACCCTGGTTGACGATGAGTCCTGGGAAAAGAAAACCACGAAATAATATCTTTTAACTAAGGATCTGGTAAATATCCGGAAAAAATGTCTACCACCACAAGAACAGTTTTTATGGGCTCTCCTGAATTCGCTGAGCCGGTGTTACGGAAGCTTGCCTCTCATTACCAGGTTATCGGCGTGGTAACCCAACCCGACCGCCCCTCAGGCCGGGGTCAAGTCCTCACCTTTCCTCCGGTAAAAATCCTGGCGAAAGAGCTAAACCTGCCCCTCATCCAACCCCATAAGCTAAGTGAGCCAGGTGCACTTCAACAGCTTCAGCGCTGGGCACCGGATATAATTGTTGTGGCTGCCTTTGGTCAAATCCTCCGTCCTGTGATCCTTGATCTGCCTAAACACGGCTGCATCAATGTGCATGCCTCTCTTCTCCCTCGTTGGCGTGGAGCGGCTCCCATCCAGGCAGCCATCCTAAATGGTGATGAATATACCGGTGTCACCATTATGCGCATGGATCCCGGCATCGATACTGGCCCGATATTGAGTCAAAGGTCATTACCCATTGCCCAAAATGACACTGGCGAGAGATTGTCTGTAAAATTATCCAATTTGGGTTCTGATTTGCTCATTGAAACCCTCCCTGCTTATTTATCGGGGCATTTGATGTTGAAAGAGCAGGATAGCACCCACGCCACCTACGCCCCCATGCTCAAGAAGGAGGATGGCCTCTTGGATTTTGGCTTGCCAGCCATTGACCTTGACCGCCAGGTTAGGGCATTCAATCCCTGGCCTGGCACCTTCATGGAATGGAATGGCCAGATTTTAAAGGTCCATCATGTTCATGTAGTCAACCAACCCACCGATAAACCCGGCAAACACCTCGTCATTGATGGTACACCGGCAATCACCACCGCACAAGGTATCCTGGTCTTGGATGACCTTCAACTGGCAGGAAGGAAAATTCAAACCGGCCAGGAATTTTTACGCGGGATAAGAAACTGGTAAGGATGCACCAGCCTTAAAATGGTTAGCCAGGATCTTCATACCACAATTTATCATATTACCTTGCTCAGGCATGGTGAATCGCAAGGTAATTTTGAAGGTCGTCACCAGGGTCAGGCTGATTATCGATTAACCGGTCGAGGGAAGGAACAGATCAGGTTATTGTTGGAAAGGTGGGTTTATGAGAGAAAGCTATTTGATCTGGTAATTTCGAGTCCTTTGCCGCGCGCCATCGAAACTGCGGAGATCATAGCTGATGGATTGAATATTCCCTTGAAACCGGAACCTTTATGGATGGCGCGTGATAATGGAGTGCTGGCTCGTTTGAGTCCTGAAGAAGTGCAGCAAACGGTGCCTGAGCCGGTTTTTATTAATCCTTACCAGCCCGTCGGACAGACCGGTGAAAGCCTCTGGCAGTTGTATTTACGAGCTGGGAGTGCCATTCAAAATATCCTGGATAATCCACCCGGTAATTACCTGGTTGTCTCTCATGGTGGCATTCTCAATATGTCCATGTATGCAATATTAGGCATCCATCCCCAGCCAAAATTATATGGTCCTAGGTTTCGGTTTAGCAATTCGGCATTCGCCACGCTCACCTATACACCCGCTTCTCACCGCTGGCTGGTGTTGGGGGTAAATGACCATTCACACTGGGATTATACCGAGTGATGGCTATGTATTTCATTACCCTGTTAAGGCACGGTGAATCGGAGGGAAATTCGTCGGGAGTGATCCAGGGGCAATCAGATTATCCCCTCACTCAAACAGGTATAAAGCAAGCCAAAGAATTAGCCTCAGATTGGAAATTAAACCACACTAGCTTTGACCTGATCATCAGTAGTTCTTTGTTGCGCGCATCACAGACTGCTGAAATTATCGCTGATTCTTTACAGGTTCCTATAGAATTCGACCCTGCCTGGAAAGAACGAAATTTCGGAAGTTTACAGGGCATCAGCTTGCAGGAAATTAACCAGGATGTTGATTTCTTCCACCCCTACCAGCCTATCGGAGGTAGTGGGGAAAGCCAGCTTGACCTTTTCATACGTGCTGGGCAGGCGTTACAAAATATTTTACGGCGATCACCAGGCTCATATTTGATCATCTCCCATGGCGGCATTTTGAATAAAGCCTTATATGTAATTATGGGCATTACACCCCAAGGTCACTACAACAGCCCCATCTTCCATTTTGGTAATACTGGCTATGCGCAGTTCCGCTATAATCCCGATTCGCACCAGTGGGCTGTCCTGTGCTTGAATAACCGTGGTTTCCTTTCGCCCCAATCGGATCACAAACTGTGGCATCAAGATTGAATTGGTTGGTCTACGGCGCCGGCGCCATCGGTACTTATATCGGCAGCAGCTTAATGCTCCACGGCCAAAAGGTTGTTTTTCTCGAGCAGCCCGATGCCGCTGCACAGCTCAGCGAGCGAGGCCTTAAGTTAAATATTGGTGGGCAAGATTATCGTATCCTTCATCCCCAGGTCTTTTCTACCCTTATGGATGCACTGGCATTCTCTACGTATGATGTCATCATTTTTGCTCTCAAATCATACGACACCATCAATGCCCTCCAATCGATGCGCCCCTATGCAGCAAATCTTCCACCCGTCCTTTGCCTGCAAAATGGTGTCGAAAATGAAACTACCATTGCCAGCGTATTGGGAAAACACAGGGTGATTGCCGCCACCATCACCAGCTCAGTACGCCGCCGAGCCGCCGGGGATATTGTCCTCGAACGCTCGCGTGGCGTGGGAATTTCAGCCGGTCATCCACTTTCGTCTGCCATTGCGGCTGCCTTATCAGATGCAGAAATGAATGTGCTTTTATTTTCTTCTACGATGGCGATGAAATGGTCAAAAATGTTGACCAACCTCCTGGCGAATGCCTCTTCCGCCATACTCGCCATGACTCCCCTGGAGATATTGTCGCATCCAGGCCTCTATCGCCTTGAAATTGATCAGTTGCGTGAAGCCATCGCTGTCATGCGTGCCCAGCACATCCATCCTGTCAACCTCCCCGACACACCTGTACGCAGCTTCGCTTGGATCGTTCAGCATCTACCCCCCATCTACTCTCAACCGCTCCTCTCACACTTCGCCGGTAAAGGCAGAGGCCAAAAGATGCCTTCCTTCTACCTTGACTTGCATTCAGGTAGCGGAAAAAGCGAGGTGGATTACCTCAATGGTGCCGTAGTGCGTTTTGGAGAGCGCCTGGGCATTCCCACGCCCGTGAATCTTTGGCTCAACCAGACGCTCCTCAGCCTGACCACCGGTAGCTTGCCGCTAGATAAGTATACTCATCACCCAGAAGAATTCCTGGGCGATGCCCATTTATTAATACCTAACGCTTGATGAATCAATTCAGCGGATGACACCGTAATAAAGTGGTAGAGGTTTCACCGGTTGGTCACTCCACCGGTGTGCGGCGAGCATTTTTTGAATCGCCACATCTAATTTTGTCTCATCATTGGCGTGGATGGTGAACAACGGCTCTCCTTTGCGCACCAGATCGCCTACTTTATGCGCCACCACAACCCCTACCGAGTGATCGATCGTATCTCCTTTTTCCTCTCTTCCACCACCAAGGAACACCGCCACCTCCCCGGCATTGCAAGCATTAATTTCCGCAAGGGTACCGTTTCGTGGTGAGTTTATCGTCTGTATCAGCCTGGCCTTTGGGAATCTGTCCGGTTCGTCCACATACCTCACGTCTCCGCCCTGCGCTTGTACCAGCTCCCGGAACTTAACCAACGATTTCCCCTCGGCTAAGGCGTTTTCTGCCATCTGCTTTCCTTGCATCTCGTCTCTTGCCAGCCCACCCAGCGCCAGCATATGACCGGATATATCCAGGCAATGCTCACGGAAATCTGCCGGGCCACCACCGTTTAGCGTATCTATCGCCTCGAGCAGCTCCAACGAGTTGCCCACTGACTTGCCCAACGGCTGGTTCATATCGGATAAGACCGCCACAGTTTTCCGCCCCACCATCTTCCCGATTTCTACCATTAATTCTGCCAGCTCTCTGGCATCCTTCAGGTTGGTCATGAATGCGCCTATACCCACCTTCACGTCCAGTAAAATCGCCTGGGCTCCGGCCGAGATCTTCTTGCTCATTATAGATGAAGCGATTAATGGGATGGAATCCACCGTACCGGTGACATCTCGTAATTCATATAATTTCCCATCCGCGGGTGCCAGGTCTGCGCTCTGACCTGTCAGCACAATACCGATGCTTTTTAGCTGCTCGATGAATTCTTCAGTGGATAGGTCACACCTGAAGCCTGGGATTGATTCAAGTTTGTCCAGCGTGCCGCCGCTGAACCCCAACCCCCTACCCGACATTTTGCCCACCGCTAACCCGCATGCTGAAACGGTCGGTGCCACCACCAGGCTGGTTTTATCTCCCACGCCCCCTGTTGAATGCTTATCGACCGTTATCGGCACAGCTTTAGAAAGATCGAGCACTTCCCCCGAGTGCGCCATTGCCAGGGTTAGCTCCTTGGTCTCCTGCGAGCTCATTCCATTCAACTGTATTGCCATTGCCAGGGCAGCAGCCTGGTAATCGGGGATATCCCCGCGACAATATCCCTGGATAAAAAAATCTATCTCTTCTTTTGAAAGTTCACCATGATCTCTTTTCTTGACAATAATATCTACAATGCGCATGATCATTTTCTCCGCGGAATGCCACTCATTATAACTCAGTCGCTGACCCCCGCCTTTCCATCAGAACATTCATTTTGGTAAACATTACGCCAGCATAGATCGCACTAGTTTCCAAATTTCATCGAACATATTCACGGTCAGGCGTCTTGTTTGAGTATTTTGCTGGCTGGGATGGTACGAGGCAATCAGCCAGGGTCCCGCTTCTCCGATCTGGTAAACACTTCCATGTCTGAACTCAAAGCGTGGCACATCCACCTCCCATCTGCGGTAGACTTTCAGGATGTTATCGAAAGCAATCCTGCCGAGTGCCACGAATCCCTGCAGGTTTTTCATTAAACCTATCTCTCGCTCTAGGTAAGGCCTGCAGTTGGCAATTTCCACTGCATTCGGCTTGTTTTCAGGCGGTGCGCACCTGCATACCGCTGAGATCAACATATCGTGCACCACCAATCCGTCATCCCGGCTGTAACACTCCGCCTGGTTGGCAAAGCCTGCACGATGCAATGCAGCGAATAGGAATACCCCCGATGCATCCCCGGTAAACATCCTACCCGTCCGGTTCGAGCCATGCGGACCAGGCGCCAGCCCCACCGCCAAGACCCTGCCCCCGATATCTCCAAAGGCTGGCACAGGTCTTCCCCAATACACCCAATTCATGTATGCCTTTTTTTTCTTCCGCACTACCATCTCCCGGTATTCAACCAGTCGAGGGCATTTCCGGCACTGGATAATCGTTTGGTTCAGGCTTTCAATCTCCATGAAATTCATCGATCCTTCAATACATACGCCATCTATACCTAAATAATCAGCATGGCATCGCCAAATGAGTAAAAGCGATAACCCTCATGTTTAGCGATTTCATACGTTGACAATATCCTTTCGCGGCCGGCAAATGCGCTCACCAGCATGATCAATGTTGAGCGTGGTAAGTGAAAATTCGTAATCATTCCCTGGACGATTTTAAATTGGTATCCGGGTAAGATAAACAGGCTGGTTGGTCCCTCGAATGCCATTAGCTTCCCGTCTCGCACCGCGCTCTCTAATGTGCGAATGCTCGTAGTTCCAACTGCGATGACTCTGCCGCCTTCTTCCTTTGCCTGGTTGACCTGGTCTGCGCTTTCCTGAGTGACCTGGCACCATTCGGTATGCATCACATGATCCTGTGGGTCATCTTCGTTCACCGGGGCGAAGGTATCCAGTCCTACGTGAAGCGTGACTGTGGCAAAGCGCAATCCCCTGGTTTTCAGCTCCTCCATTAGCTCGCGGGTGAAGTGCAACCCCGCGGTGGGTGCTGCGGCTGAGCCTGATGTCTTGGAATACACCGTCTGGTAGCGCTCGGGGTCTTCTAATCGCTGGTGGATATAAGGTGGTAAAGGCACATGTCCTATATTTGCGAAAAAATCCTCCACCGGCTCACTAAAGTGCACTAGCCTTCGTCCACCTTCCAGTACTTCCACAATTTCTGCCTGGGGTGTCTGCTTCCCTGGATTGATGGGCTCCACTTGCAGCTGTTTTCCGGTTATCAATCCCTTTCCACCCACCAGGGCTTCCCAGGTGAGTTGGTCTTTCTTTCTCAGCAGCAAGATTTCTATCCTGCCCCCGCTTGGCAGTTTCCTTCCAAACAGGCGTGCTGGGATAACGCGAGTTTCATTAACAACAAGGACATCGCCACTCTTGAGGAATTTCCCGAGATCCTTGAATACTGAATGGTGGATGTGCCCATTTTCCCGATCTAGCACCAATAACCGTGACTGATCTCGCTGCTCAAGTGGTTTCTGGGCGATAAAGCTCGCCGGCAAGTCATAATCAAAATCTGACGTGCGCAAGTTGAGCTTTCCCTTATTTTCGCCCGATAAAGCGAGAGAGCAATGTTAGGATGATGCTCAACACGATGGATAGCAGGATCGAAGTTGCCAGTGGGATGATGCAGGTATAGCCTTTGCCCTGGAAAGTGAAATCCCCCGGTAGCCGGCCCAATGGCAAGTTTAAGCGTGATGCCAGGTAAAGAAGCCCGCCAATCACCAGGAAAACCACGCCAATGATCAGGAAAATCTTGGCGAAAGTGGGTAGCATTTGGTTTCCTTTATGTCTGTCGAACAAGGGGAGTATCTCAGAACAATTTTTGCTGGTTTTCTACCGGCATGCTGATCCCCAGGTGCTCATATGCCAGAGCTGTGGCCACCCGACCATGTGAAGTACGTTCCAGGTAACCTAGCTGAAGCAGGTAGGGCTCCACTACATCCATGATCGTATCCGGCTCTTCGCTGATCGAAGCAGCGATCGTGCTCAGACCCACCGGTCCACCTCGATATTTTTCGATCACTGTCATCAGCACCATCCGGTCCAGCTCATCCAGGCCCATCAGGTCCACGTTGAGCAGGTTAAGCGCTTCTCTGGCGCTTTTGCGATTAATCGTGCCATCCGAGCGCACTTGCGCAAAATCGCGCACTCTGCGTAATAATCTCAATGCCACCCGGGGTGTTCCCCTGCCGCGTTGCGCAATTTCATCCACGCCCTTATCATCCGCAGGCACATTGAGGGTTTTACACGCTCGCCATACGATCTTGCGCATCGCTTCCATTTCATAAAAATCGAGGTGATACACCGCTCCAAAACGTGCCCGCAAGGGTGCAGTGAGCAATGCCAGGCGGGTAGTTGCTCCAATCACTGTGAAGCGCGGCAGCTTCAAGCGAATCGATCGTGCCGACGGGCCTTTGCCGATCACGATATCCAGCGCGTAGTCCTCCATAGCCGGGTACAGCACCTCTTCAACTGCTCTGCCCAGCCTGTGCACCTCATCGATGAACAGGATATCCCCCGCTCGCATATTGGTGAGAATAGCGGCTAAATCTCCCGGTCTTTCAATAGCCGGACCCGAAGTGACTTTGATATTGACGTTCATCTCGTTAGCCAGTACATGCGCCAGGGTAGTTTTACCCAGCCCGGGGGGGCCATAGAATAAGACGTGGTCCAGCGGGTCACCTCTCTGGCGGGCAGCTGCAATCAGAATCGCCAGGTTTTCTTTCACTCGCTCTTGCCCAATCAGGTCATTTAAAGTTCGCGGCCGTAACGCCATATCGAGACGGTCATCAACTTGTGGATCGGGGTTTATCAGGCGCGTGGGTTTATCATTCATAAGCGTGATTATAACCGAAACACAATACGTACTATAATTCCATCATCCTTATTTGGAGCAAAAACCATGCCCAATATCTTCCCTTCCATCCATCCACTGGTTGCGCATAAATTATCCCTGCTGCGCGATAAAAATACCGAACCCAAGAAGTTTCGTGAGCTCACCCGTGAGCTGGCTACGCTTCTGGCTTATGAAGCCACCGATGACCTGATCCTTTATCAGACCAGCATCGATACCCCGCTGGCAACCACCACCGGTAAAGTGCTATCTGAAAAAATATGCCTGGTGCCCATTTTAAGAGCAGGGTTGGGTATGGTCGAGGGCGTCTGGCATCTCATGCCCTCCGCAGAAGTCTGGCATATCGGCCTGTATCGTGACGAGCACACCCTCAAGCCAGTTGAGTATTATAAAAAAGTGCCCATCGATCCCGATGTATCGGTTTGCCTGATTCTCGATCCCATGCTAGCCACCGGTGGTTCTGCCGTGGCCACCGTCGATATCCTCAAACGTTGGGGCGTTCGCAAGATCAAGTTTGTGGGCATCCTGGCAGCCCCTCAGGGCATCGAGAATCTCCAGAATCACCATCCAGATGTTCATATCCACATCGCTGGCATCGATGAAACCCTGAACCAGCGCGGTTACATTCTTCCGGGGCTGGGTGATGCCGGTGATCGCCAGTTTGGCACGGGTTAGCGATATACACCTGATTGCTTATTGACTATGTGGAAATGTATCCTGCTGAGGCTGTGATGTTGGCCCGCGATTCTTCCCCACCACCTGGAACCACAGCGCTCCGCCTGCAATTCCCAATCCCGCCATCCACACGATATTAAATACACCAGCAAGCACTCCAATCACAAGCTGGTAGGTCAGGATTTGCGCCTGTGTCAAGTTAATATTTGTGATGTATAACGACCTGGCGAACGATTCGATCATTGCTGGAGTGACGGTCATCCCGTTGATGATCCCGCCTATCAGGCTGCCGAAAAAACCAATTCCTGCTGCAATCGCCGCTGCAATCGCTCCTTTTTGGATGCTTTCACCTGAGCTGGCCGGTTTATCATAACTGCACGCTACGTACCCGGCTGCCAACCCAATCACCAGCCCCAGGCATGGCGCGCAGAGCGGGGTGATGATGATCGCTGAGCCAAGGACAAGAATAAACGTTGCTGCGCCAAAGATCAACCCTGATTTCGTCATGCCATTACTCCCTGCTCCCAATAGTATCTAGTAGACACACCCGCCATGATAATTATAGCAGGCAATCATCCAGGAATTTTCCTGGCTGGATAAATCTTATCCCGAAGCAATGGTCAGAAATCCTGTGCGCTGGGTTTGAAAATCGAGAAATTCGTAATATGTTTGTAAATTTGATGATCTATCGCTGATTTGTAATTTGACACGATGAGTAAATTCGTTACCGCTATATTCCATACCCACCCCATTTTAATGTTTCATCTGGTATGATTTATCCAATTGGTTAAGCCATGCGTTGTCGTAAATGTGACCAAAAAGCTAGTATCAACATGCGCCATCATAAGCTGGCGCTTTGCCGTGATCACTTCCTGGAATGGGTTCTCGCACAGGTGGAGCGATCTATAAAGAAATATCACATGTTCACGCATCAGCAACGGATACTGGTTGCCATCTCGGGCGGTAAAGACTCTCTTTCTTTGTGGGACATTTTGCTTCGCCTGGGATACTCCGCCGATGGGATATACATTAACCTGGGTATCGATGCCGGGGTTGATTATTCAGCCAAATCTCTCGATTTCGCCCGTTCTTTCGCAGATTCTAACCAGGCACGACTGCATGTCATTGATGTCAAAGCCGTGTATGGCGAAACGATCCCCGAATTGGCTATGCGCACAAACCGCGGCCACTATAAACCGTGCTCCGTGTGCGGGCTTGCCAAGCGCCACATCATGAATCAGTTCACCAGCTTGCACCATTATGACGTCTTGCTCACCGGCCATAACCTCGATGATGAAGCTGCCATCTTATTTGGCAATGTCTTGCACTGGATGGGCTCTTACCTGGTCCGCCAGGGTCCGGTGCTGGAAGCTGACCGGCCTGGATTGGCGCGCAAGGCTAAGCCCTTGTGTCGCATGTACGAGCGTGAGATGGCAGCCTATGCTTTTCTGCGTGGCATCCCATATATCCAAGATGAGTGTCCTTTTGCCGAAGGCTCAACTTCCATATATCATAAACAGCTTTTGGATAAGCTCGAGGCTGACCGGCCTGGCGCTAAGCTGGATTTTTACCTGTCATTTTTACAGGCCCGGAAGGATGGGCTCTTCTCACCTGCCATCGACCATCAGTCGGATATCGTTCACCCCTGCCCTGAATGTGGCCAGCCCACTTCCGCGCCCGGCTTATGCACCTTCTGTCGCATGTTGGCAAAATCAGGCAACTTACCATCGATAAATGAGATGGACCTGACATGACCACTTCTGCCGTTCCAGGGAGAGCCGAGTACCGTAATTATCGCTACCTGGATATCATCACTGCTGTTTTTGTCACCGTCTTGGTAGTCAGCAACATCGCTTCTTCTGCCAAGATCGTCGATTGGGGCATCAACATCTTTGGCGTGCGCATGGCCTTCGACGCCGGCACGCTGCTCTTCCCAGTCAGCTACATCTTTGGCGATATTCTCACTGAAGTATATGGGTACAGGCGTTCCAGGCGGGTGATATGGACCGGTTTCTTCTGCCTGGGATTGAGCTCGCTCGTGTTTGGAGTCGTGCGCTTATTACCTGGCGAAGCTACCTGGCAACAATATGCAGGCCAGGATGCCTATAATGCCATCCTCGGTGGGATGAGCAGCGGCGGTATCGTGCTTGCCAGCTTATTGGGCTATTGGACCGGTGAGTTTTCTAATTCCTTCACCCTGGCACGCATGAAAATCCTCACCCAGGGTCGCTGGCTGTGGACGCGTACCATCGGCAGTACCCTGGTGGGCGAGCTGGTCGATTCGATGATTTTTATCTTGGTGGCATCCATATTCAAGATTTTTCCGTGGAGTTTGTTCCTCACCCTGCTGATGACCAACTACCTCTTCAAATGCTCGATCGAAGCCCTGATGACTCCCGTCACCTACCTGGTGGTCAATAGCCTTAAGCGTCGTGAAAACGAAGATTATTACGATCGCGGCACTGATTTTTCCCCGTTTCGAATATGATAATAAGAATGCCGCCAACGGAATTGGCGGCACTCATCCTCTCCTCCTTCTTTCTATCTCAAAAAAACATCAGCCCATCTTTTGTACTGCAACCTGCCGACGATCGCCATTGATCTATTCAAACTCTTTCCACTAATTTATGCCAGCTCCAGGTATCTCTCCACTTCCCAATCGGTCACCTTGATGCGGTATTCTTCAATCTCTTCCTGTTTCGCCCGTTTGAATGCCTCGTAGATGATTTCTCCAAGGGCGCTTTTAATGACCAGATTATCTTCCAGGTCGTGTAATGCTTCTTCTAAAGAGCCCGGCAGCTCGGTCACTCCCAACCTGTGCCTCTCAGCGGGGGTAAGCTCATACACATTGACCTGGTTCAAAGGTTTAGGGCACTCGAGATTTCGGTCAATACCATCCAGGGCTGCAGCCAACATGGCAGTGAAGGCCAGGTAAGGGTTAGTGGAAGGATCTGGATAGCGTAATTCTGCCCGCGTGGAATGATTCCTCCCCTCCGACCATTTCGGGATGCGGATTAGTGCTGAGCGGTTGATTTGCGCCCAGCCAATGTACACCGGAGCTTCATATCCAGGCACCAGGCGCTTATATGAATTGACTGTAGGCGCTACGATAGCCGTCATGGCGCGTGCATGTGCCAACTGGCCCGCAATAAAATGATATGCGATCGGAGAGAGGTGAAACGCGTCATTGGGATCTGAAAACAGGTTGTTGCCTTGCATGTCGAATAATGATTGGTGAACATGCATGCCTGAGCCATTGATCCCAAATATGGGCTTTGGCATGAAAGAAGCGATCAATCCATGCTGTGCTGCGATGGCCTTCACGGTGTATTTCAGGGTCAACACGTTATCTGCCGTACGTAAAGCATCATCGAAGCGAAAATCAATTTCATGCTGTCCCAACGCCACCTCATGGTGCCCGGTTTCCACTTCCAGCCCCATTCCCTCCAACGCATCCATCAGCTCGGTGCGTACCATTACGGCATCATCATTGGCCGAAAAATCGAAATAACCGCCCACATCATGGGGCACCGGGTGGATATTCTCGTGCCCGTTACCTCCTCGGAACAGGAAGAACTCGGGCTCTGGGCCTACATTAAACTTCCAACCACGTCCTGCCAGTTTCTCTAACAATCGCTTGAGTGTGCCACGCGGATCGCCGGGAAAAGGCTTCCCATCCGGCTGGTAGATCTCGCAAAAAATGCGTGCCCGCCTCAGCTCGGGCAGTGTCCAAGGTAGCACCGCATAGGTAGCAATGTCAGGCACCAAGTGCATATCGCTTTCCTGGATGCGGGCAAAGCCCTCCACTGACGAGCCATCGAACCATATCCCATCCTCCAATGCCCGCTCCAACCGTGCGCTTGGGATATCCACACTTTTTACCATGCCCATCACGTCGGTAAATTGAAGTGAGATGAACTTCACCTCATCTTCTTTAACTTGCGCAAGCAATTGATTATTATCCATACATCCTCCATATTCGATGTTTCAATCAGGTGAGCTTTGGGATAGAACAATTGCGGGCTATTTTATCACACCCATGAACAATCACTAGTGTTCTTAATGAATGAATCAATGTATAAAAAGGAGATGAGATGCAAAACATTGCCATTATCACCAATACCGATCCCAGCCTTCCCATCACTTTGGCAGCCCTCAAAATTGCACAAGCCTTCACCTCTGAGCTTCGCAACCGCATACACTATCCTCAACAAATCTCCCTGGTGGAGCTTCCGCCGGGTTTATCCGTTCACTCCAGCTCGGGTATGGTGGGAATGTCATTCGTTGTAAAATAATAGAATGAAAATCATCACTCTGTTGACGGATTTCGGCCTCCACGATGGATACCCTGGCGTGATGAAGGGAGTCATCTGGAATATTGCTCCCCAAGCTCAGCTTGTGGATTTATGCCATGATATACCACCCCAGGCGGTCATGCAGGCAGCCCTATTGCTTGGTCGCTCGGCACCTTTCTTCCCAACGGGCACGATTCACCTCGCCGTGGTCGACCCAGGTGTTGGCACTTGGCGCCGTGCCATCGCTGCCAGTTTGGGAGAACACTTCTTCGTTGGGCCCGATAACGGATTGCTGACCCTGTTACTGGATAATGCCGAAAACGATCATCAGGTGGTTGAACTGGTCAACCTCGATAAACCTGCCTATTGGCGATCCGCAGTCTCAAAGACCTTTCATGGTCGTGATATTTTCGCCCCGGTTGCTGCCCACCTCGCCGTAGGGATACCTCTCGATCAAGTTGGCTCTCCCATCCATGATCCTATCCGTCTGGATATCCCCAGGCCAAAACGCACCTCTCATGGATGGAGTGGTCAGGTCCTCTACATCGACCATTTTGGCAACCTTTCTACCAATATCACCGCCAGCCATATCGGCTCATCTGGTGTGGTCATGGTAACCCTTCGGGACACCCGCATTACCGGTATGGCACAGACTTTCGGCGATTCACTGGCAGGCTCACTGATTACCCTGATCGATAGCTTTGGTGCCCTATCCATATCGGTGGTTAACGGCAGCGCTGCTGATTTCCTGCACACCCAGGTAGGTGACCCGGTCGATGTACTCATCGACAATTGAAAAAAAACAGCTCCCTTCCAAGCATTGGGAATGGGGGATCAAGCAGAGAAGAGTAACTGATTACTTGCCAAATCACCCTCCCTTTGGTATCCTTAGGCGCTGGGAGTGGTTGAGTTCCGGTGGGCTCCCCGGTCTTCAAAACCGGTGGCGGGTCGCGTTGCGGGCCGCGGTGGGTTCGACACCCATCCACTCCCGCCTATTATTGTTAATGAAGATATAAGGATTGGTATTTATGTTACCCGATCAAAATGATCTCTATACGAAACAAGTGTCGCGTTACTTTAATATCCAGGATGTCACCTGGGGGAATGGAAAGGATAAGTTCTTGGTTCGTTACCGCGGCAAGTTAAGGGATTCCGACTCAGCTCAGGCTTATGACCAGCTAGCTCAAACCCTGCGCCCTCACAATGTCACCCCCCTGTTCCGCCATGATGGGAAAGACCAGGTTGTTTTATTAATCAACGGCGTCATCGCCCCCAAACCCACCAAAATGTGGGGTAATGTTGTCTTTTTCACCTTAACTGTCCTCAGTGTCATGTTCGTAGGAGCCAGTTATTCAGCCACTTTCATGCCTTCGTCACTGGCCGATTGGGTCAGGTTCACTCTGACAGGCTGGCCCTACGCCGTTGCCCTCATGGCCATTCTCGTCTGCCACGAGTTCGGGCATTACCTCGCAGGTCGCTATCACAAGACTGCCGTCACGCTCCCCTTTTTCATCCCACTGCCGGTCGGTCTCGGCACGCTGGGTGCCTTTATTCAGCTCAAGGAGCCGCCTAAAAATAAGCGCATCCTTTTGGATATTGGCCTGGCCGGGCCTTTGGCCGGGCTGGTCGTTGCCATCCCCTTTTTAATCTACGGTCTCTATCATTCACCCGTTGAGCAATTGCCAGCTCAGTTGCCGCTTATGCAAGGGTTTGAAGGCAACTCCATTTTTTACCTGTTCCTCAAATACGTCATCAAGGGTCAATTGCTTCCTCATCCTGCTACTTATGCAGGCTTGAGTCCGGTTTTTTACTGGCTGCGCTATTTCTTCACCGGCAGGCCGCTTCCCGCTGGTGGCGTGGATATAATCTTGAATCCCATCGCCTGGGCTGGATGGGTCGGCTTGCTTGTGACTTCGTTGAATCTCATCCCCGCCGGGCAGCTGGACGGTGGGCATATCATGTATGTGTTGCTGGGTAAGCGAACTTCCAAATTACTGCCTTTTATTCTCGTAATTCTGGTAGCATTAAGTTTTGTGTATTCTGGCTGGCTCTTATGGGCATTTTTGATCTTTCTCCTCGGTCGTTATCATGCTGAGCCTCTCGATGAGATCACACCCCTCGATCCCAAGCGCCGTGCATTGGCCGTTCTTGGAGTGCTCATTTTTATTCTGGTCTTCATGCCAGTCCCATTCTCTTAGTCATTCAGTCCCTGACCTCAATAAAAAACAGCCTGCAGCATATTTTCCTGCTACAAGCTGTTAATTAGATTAAGAATATTCCTTTTAGACTATCACATTTAATGATTTAATCTGCATTCCCAGATCTTAATCCTCTACTTCAGATATCAGATTTATCTCCATTCGACATTATTAATCTGTGGTCATGATCTTGCCTCGATCAATACCTCCGTGTGATCGATTGTCCCTGCCAGGCTGTACAGGGTGATGTCGAATTCCAACTCCCCACCTGATTTCCATCTTCTCATTCCCACGATATTTCCTGAGACATCATATGCCACCACCACCACCCAAAGCTGGGTGGGTGTAGCCATTTCTGCCGGCAGAGGCACTTCTCCTTTTACTTCTACCTGCATTCCATCTGCGCTAATCTCCACCTCATTCACCTCTGCCTCCAGGTCAAGGTAGCGAGGGTCGCCATCTGCCACTGCTATCCCGCTCAGCATTTCACCCTTCACCTGGTACTGGTCGGGTAGCGGAGGGGTGAAGTAAGCCATCAAGGGCATCGTGCTACCCGGTCTCAGGATATTGAGTGGAGCATAAGCCACCTGGCTGATCAGCAGCTGTCCACTCGGGCTATACAACCCGATCCATGCCGATAAATTCTCGATCGTCATTGCCTGGCTATTTTGGATTGCAACAATACACCACGCCCCACCATCTCCGGTCGGGTAACAGTCTGTCTGCTTGACATTCACCGCTACAGGGGTTGGAGATGGCTGCGCTTCTGGCGTCTTCTGGGTGATGGGGATAATCAGCTGCAGACCGGGTCCCATGTAATGTGGGTCCACATCAGGGTTGGCCGCTTGCAAGTCTCTCCAGTCGATCCCGAATTGGTACGCAATTTCTATCATCGTTTCGTCCCCCTTTAGCGTATAGATAACCGGTGTTGGCGTTGGCGATGGCGTTACCGGTACGGTGACCTTAATCGTGGCTGTTGGAACCGCTCTCGTGGGGGTGGTTGTCAGATAGGGGGTGATCAAGCCTGTCGGCGCTACTGTAGCCGTAGCTTGCGGCGAAGCCTGGCTGCAAGCACTGACTAAAATTAATATGATGACCAACAGGGGTGCGAATCTCCGCATCACGAATCATGATTATACCCAATGCTTGCTTCTTACAAAATGTGACTTGGGTTAATGAACTCCTGTTTAAACCATACTTATACTGCTTGCTATCATTCTTATGCTGTGCTAAACTTTATCAGATTATCCAATGGCTCAAGAAAAGATGTACCAGGCTGCCCTGGAAGCCATCGACCAGGGCCAAATTATCAGAGCACGCGACCTGTTCACCCGCCTGCTGCGCTCTGACTCCTCTAAAGCAGAGTACTGGCTTTGGATGAGCACCCTGGTGGATTCCAATCAGGAGCGGATTTTCTGCCTCGAATCCGCCCTGCGCGCCGACCCGGATAATGAAGCTGCCAAGCGTGGCCTTATCATCCTGGGTGCCCGCCAGGCCGGCAAAGAAGTTACTCCTGCCCCCCTCATCCATCGTAATTGGGAAAAAGAGCTCGAAGATGTCGCTGAGCCTCCCAGGTCTCTGTTCCGGCGTATCTGGGATAACCGCTATCTGCGATTTTCATCTTTCTTTGTGGCTGCGTTCATCGTTATTGGTTTGATCATCGGGAGCACCTATGGCATCACGCACCGTCAGCCCCCTGAAGAAC
>Ga0136653_10000640_pt1 | contig 18393 bp, 20 predicted proteins | sample LakKivw275mmetaG_FD_94866 | JGI IMG/M metagenome (GOLD analysis project Ga0136653, IMG submission 94866) | Anoxic lake water microbial communities from Lake Kivu, Rwanda to study Microbial Dark Matter (Phase II) - Lake Kivu water 275m metaG... | ecosystem: Environmental > Aquatic > Freshwater >...
GAGAGCGCCCACTTGCTCTTGTTGCCGGAGGGGTCCGCCGCCATGACGCGCCAGTAGTAGGTGCCCGGCTCGATGCTCATGCTGACGCTGGTGTCGGTAACGTTGGTTCTGCGCATGCCGGGCAACAGCGGGAAAAAGTTCAGGTTGTCGGCCACCTCGATGGTGTAGCTGACCTTGCCGCTGTCATCCTTGGCCGGCATCCAGGCGAAGGTCACGGTCTGCCCGCCCATGATGCCGAGGTCGGAGGTGGGCGAGATGGGAGTGGGAGTGGAGGGTGGGTTGTTCTCCACCGGCATCTCCCAGACGGCGGTGTTGCCCTGCTTGTCCACGGCGGTGACCGTGTGCTTGTCCACCGTGGTCTCGGGGACGTTGAAGTTATAAACGAAGCGGCCGCTGCCGTCGGTGGAGGGTGAGGCGGTGACCACCTTATCGTCGAACTTGATGGAGACCTCGCTGTTGGGCGTGAACCCGGCCCCCGTCACAGTGGCCGGCTGGCCGACGATCAGCGTGGTGGGCTCGACCTTGATGGATGCGGCCACCTTGAACTTGACCGAGGCGTCCTGGTTGAACATCTTTTCGGCCGTGGCCCTGATGACGTGCGTGCCGCCCGCAAGCTGCGGCAGGGACAGGCTGTAGCTGAAGCTGCCCACGCTGTTGCTCTCGGTGCTGCCCGCCACCTGCTCGCCGTCCACGAAAAAGGTGATCTTGTCCTGAGCAGTGAAGCCGGTGCCGTTCAGGCTGGCCGTCTGGCCCGTGCCGGCGCTCACCTGGGCCTGCTGCATGACCAGTGACGGCGTCACCATGTAAGAGAAGTTCAGCATCTGCTCGGTGCGCCCGGCCTTGATGTAGTGGAAGTAGTTGGTGCCGTTGCTGGCTTCGGGGACGGCAATATCGATGCTGACCGACTGCTTGAGCCTCTCGTTCCAGCCCTCGGCGATCTTGAGCGACGTCGGGTCATCGCTCATATTGGCCGACTTGCTCCACCAGATCTCGTACTTGCCGTCCAGCGGGAAGGCGCCGGACTGTATGCTGAGGTTGACCTGGCTGCCGCAGGTGCCGGAGCTGGGCGTAAGCGTGGTGGTTATGCCGCACTTGCCGCCCGCGCAGCCCTGGGCATCAACTGGAAGGTGAATCAAAGCTGAGGACAGGCCGGCAAAAAGCGCAAAAACACCAGTCAAATATATGCATATCTTCATACAGCAAATTTATAGCCCTTTACCCTCCCTGTTGTCAAGCGGTTAGATACGAATGCGACATTATGTCATTGATAAATTAGTACAAATGTACTAATATTGCCGCATGGCTAGAGGGCAGGCCGAAGGGCTGGAGTATGTGAACTGGAAGGACCGGGGCTGCGACCTTTATCCGGCCTGCCTGGAATGTCCCATGCAGAGGTGTATCGAGGAGGAGCCGCGCGGACGCCAGAAGAGGCGACTGGCCGTCCGCGCGGAGCTTATGAAAGAAATGCGCGCCGGGGGCATCTCGTCGCGGGAGATAGCGGCTGCCTTCGGAGTTAGCGCGCGCACCGTCCAGAGGGCGCTGGGACGGTGCGGAAACGGCAGCAAAACGGAGGAGCTCTCGGTAAGAAGGATCCCGACCTCGCATTGCACTCAAATGCTAACAGGTGATTGTTAAATAAATATTTACTATGAAGGACTTTGATATCTCCGGGCTGGCCCAGCTCGACCGCGGGCGTTTCAACGCTTACAGGTCCAACCTCGATTTCTATAATGGCTCGCAGTGGGCGCAGAAATCCAGGAACCGCCAGCTCGTTTTCAACTATGCCAGGATAGCGGTCGACAAGGTAACAAGCTACCTGATGGACGGGCTTAACTATTCCTTTGAGCCCCTCACTGAAAACCCCGACATCATCGGGAGAGATAAGAACGTCATTGCCAAAGGTCCCGATAAAATCGGGGCGAAGCAATCTCCCGGCGACGATGCCATTGCGAGGAGCCCCGATGCTATCGGTGCGACGAAGCAACCTTTCGATGTTAAGTCCCGCGAAATCGCCAAAAGGGCCGAGGACCTGGTCTACCGTGTGCTGGACCGCAACAACTGCGCCGAGCTGGATTACACCACCGAGGTGGACGCCGCCGTGCTGGGCGACGGCTGCTACAAGGTGACCTGGGATGCGCTTGAAAAGCAGGTCCGCATCACCTCGCCGGATGCCGCCGGCCTTTATGCCTGGTGGACGGCCGACGACCTGTCCCGCCTTTACCGCGTGGCCTCGCGCTACCAGCTCTCACGGGACGAGATATCGCTGCTCTACGGCAGGGACGTCCAGAAGAAAACGGCCTATATCACCGAGCTCTGGACGGCAGAGGACTTTGTGCTCTACCTGGACGAGCAGGTCATCGACCGCAAGCCCAATCCTTACGGGTTTATTCCTTTTATTATCTTCCCCAATTTGCGCCAGCCCAAGCAGTTCTGGGGCATGTCCGATATACCGGCCATCGTGGAGCCGCAGAAGGAGCTCAACCGGGCGCTCTCGCAGCTGTCCCGCATACTGGAGGTGTCCGGCAATCCCATAGCCGTGCTGGAGGGGGTGGAGAGCTCCGAGGACATTCAGGTCAGGCCGGGCGCAGTCTGGAACCTTCCCAACGATACCAAAGCCTATCTCCTGGACCTGCTCCAGGGAGGAGGCATAAGGCTGCACATTGACTATATCGATATGGTTTACCGCACGCTGCACGATATATCCGAGTCGCCCCGGGCGGCCTACGGCGGCGTCGAGCGCGACCTCTCGGGCGTGGCGCTCGAGGTGGAGCTGCAGTCGCTGCTGCAGCGCGTCAGCCGTAAGCGCCTGATTCGGACCGGCGTCTACAGGCGCCGCAACGAGATGATCTTGAAGCTCTGGGCCAGGTTCTCGGGCCAGGACCTGACCGCCGTCGCCCAGCGGGTCTGCTGGGGCCAGGTGCTGCCGCAGGACCGCGCCAGCCAGTCGCAGAACGAGCAGCTGCTGGTGCAGTCGGGCGTGCACTCCAGGCGCACGGCCATGGACAGCCTGGGCGTGCGCGACCCGGAGCTGGAGTTCGAGAAGTGGATGGAGGAGAGGAGGCGCATCCTGGTACAGAATCAGGAGTTCAAGGCGCAGTCTGCAGGAGGCGGAGCGAGAGAGAGAAGCGTGGCCGCCGATGTGGAGAAGGCGCTTTAAAAATACACATGAGGAGAAAATCCAAAATATGCAGGCTCACAGCGCCGTGGCAATCTGCCACACCTGCCATTGCGAGGAGTGCAGCGACGTGGCAATCTCACGGCATTAAGTCAAGCCCTCGGTCAGGGGATTGCTTCGCTGCGCTCGCAATGACATGACCAAGCAACCCTTTACCCCTCTCCCTGGAGAGGGGCAGGGGTGAGGGAACTAAGGAGGGAAATTTGGAGAATAGCAAAATTGCCCATCAGGATCAAAACACAGGCCGGACTGCTGCAGACGCAGAGGCCGTAGAGGCCTCCGGCACCGCTGCAGCGGAACAGCCTGCCGGCGGGGCTGCAGACGGACGGTTGGACTCACTGCAGGCGCTGCTGGCCGGCAGGGAGACGGAGCTGGGTGAGGCCAGAAAAAGCCTGGGCGAGCGGCAAAAGGAATGTGACGCGCTCAGGGCCGGCTATGAGGAGGCCGTTACGGCTTACCGCAGGCTGGCGGTAAGCTCCAACCCGCTCTTGAGCGACGAGCTGATAACAGGGTCGACCATAGCGGAGGTGGATGCCTCCCTGGCCCGGGCCGCCGGTTTTATCGGCAAGATAAGGTCCAGGATCGAGGAGGACCTTAAGAACCTTGCCGTGCCGGCCGGAGCTCCTGAAAGGTCGGCCCCCGACACGTCGGGGCTCTCCCCCAGGGAGAAGATCGCCGAGGGAGTCAAAAAACAAAACAAATAGAGGCAAATGCCATTGCGAGGCGACGCAGTGGCCGTGGCAATCTCACGGCATTAAGTCGGGCCACCCCTTCGTTCAAAGGATTGCCTCGCTTCGCTCGCAATGACGTAGAAAGACAAAAATACATTTATCTGATCCCTGGAAGTCGCGGAAGGGGCACAGCCCCTTTTCGGAAAACTATTACCCCTCTCCTGGCAGGAGAGGGGCAGGGGTGAGGTGAAAAAGGAGAAAAAATGGCAATAACATTATCAGAAGCATCCAAGCTCTCGAACGACGTCATGTACCAGGGCGTCATCGAGACCATCATCAAGGACTGCCCGCTGCTCCAGCTCATGCCCTGGGTGGAGATCGTGGGCAACGCACTGACCTACAACCGCGAGACCACGCTGCCCACCGCTGAGTGGCACGCCGTCAACGACGACTGGGCCACCAGCCCCGCCGTGACCTTCACGCAGAAGACGGCCACGCTGGCCATACTGGGGCAGAACGCCGACGTGGACAACTACATCCGGCAGACCCGCTCCAACATCATGGACGTGGAGTCGGCCATCATCGAGCTGACGGCCAAGTCCATCCGGCACGAGCTGGAGGACAAGCTGGTCTACGGCGATAACTCGGGCACCCCCAACCAATTCGACGGGCTTATCAAGCTCATCAACACGGCCGCGGCCGGCGACCAGTTGGTGGCAGCCGGGGCTACCGGCGCCACGCTGACGCTGACCATGCTCGACCAGGTCATCGATGCCGTCAAGGGCGGCAAGCCCGACCTGCTGCTCATGTCCCGCAGGTCGCGCAGGAAGATAAACGCACTGTCGCGTGCGGCAGGCAGCAACCTGGAGGTCGGCAGGGGCCTGCTGGGCGAGTTCGTCCAGCTCTACAACGGTATCCCCATCTCGGTGTCTGACTTCATCAAGGACACGCATACCCTGTCCGGCTCGCTTGAGACTGCCTACACCGGCGGGGCCTGCAGCACCATCTATGCCCTGTCCCTGGGCGAGGACGGAGTCTGCGGCCTGACCGGCCCGGGCGGGCTGCAGATCGTCCCCATCGGTGACATGGAGACCAAGGACGCCAAGCGCACACGCATCAAGATGTACTGCTCGCTGGCCCTGTTCAGCAACGTCAAGGCCGCAGCCCTCATCGGGGTGCAGGACTAACCATTTGCGAGGAGCGCAGCGAGACAGGCCATTGCGAGGCCACAACAGTGGCCGTGGCAATCTCACGGCTTTAACTCGGGCCTTCCTGCGTCGATTAGGAGATTGCTTCGCTTTGCTCGCAATGACGTGTCTGCCAAGGGATAAATGACAACATTAAGCTCAATCAGGACCCTGGTGCGCCGGGACCTCAAGGACGAGGACAGCGCCAACTACCGCTGGACGGACGATGAGATCGACCGGGCCATCGAGAAGGCGGTGCTGGAGTACTCGGAGTACTGTCCCCTTCAGGTGAAGACGGTTGTAACCACCTCGGCCGGCAGCCAGGATGTCAGCATTGCTGCGCTTAGCGAGCGTATCGATGTCATGCAGGCGGAGCACCCGGTCGGCCAGGTCCCGAAACAGTGCCGTCGCTTCAAGGTCTGGGGTGATGTTCTGTCCTTCCAGGATGGATACACCGGGGATGGGGCCAACTGCAATATCTACTGGCTGAAGAAGCACAGCATTGGTGCGTCCGACAGCACTATCCCGGCAGCCCATGAGCATGTGATTGCCCTGGGAGCGGCGGCCTTCGCTGTCAGCTCGCAGGGGCAGTACAGCACCAACATGGCCAACACCGGCGGGGCCGATGTGGACAGGGATTACGGCCAGTGGGCGCAGGCCATGTTCGACCACTTCTATGCCGCCCTTGAGCGCATCAGGTCGTATAACCACGAGCGTTTGAAATCTTCCACCATGGAGGTGTCAGATGAGTAATCAAAAGATCAGGCAGGGAGTGACGCCCAGCAAGGATGGCCTGCCCTATCAGGCCTATGCCATAGTGGGCGACCCGAGGGACCCGGCTACATGGAAGCTTCCGCATCATACAGTCGCTATCTGGCGGGAGCTCAGGTCGAACCAGAGCGTTGAGCCTTCTGTGGACTGGCATCGCATGCCGGCTGCCGTGGCTTCCCTGTCACCGGGCGGTTACCGCGGCAGGCGGGTGGAGGCCTCGGCCGGCGAGAAGAAGGCCGCAGCCCATCACCTGGCGGCTCATTACCTCCATGCCGGCAGGGAAGTGCCCGAGACATTAAAGGAATTAACTAAGGAGTGATTTATGCCGAGAACAAAGGAAACAAAGAAGCCATTGAGAAAAGGTTCACGCAAGCGCAGCGACGTGGCAATCTCCCGGCCTTGCAGTCCGCCTTTGAAAGACGGCCTGCCCTGGCAGGGCTTCGCCATCGCCCCCGATAAAGATAATTCGGAAACATGGCAGCTCCCGCATCACACCGTTGGAGTACAAAGGGCGGCCTCCGGCGCAGCCTGTGAGCGCACAGTGGATTGGCTGCTGCTGGAAAAGGCCGTGCTGCTGCTGTCACGTTTTGGCGACGAGGGAAGGCGTGTGACGGCGGATCCGGAGCTCGTCATCCAGGCAGCCCGCCACCTGGCCGGGCATTACCGCAAGGCTGGAAGGCAGGTCCCGGACGCCCTGTGCGTCCTGATATAACCCGGACATGTCATTGCGAGGTTCCACGCCAGACATACCATTGCGAGGCCGCGCAGCGGCCGTGGCAATCTTTTGGCATTGCCTCATGCCCTCACCTTCGTTCAAAGGATTGCTTCACCCCGACAAAATCGGGGTTCGCAATGATCTGGGAGCAGAGATTGTTCCGCCCCGACATCATCAGGGCTCGCAACCCCACAGATAAAAAATAAAAGGAGTTATGAATATGGAAACCACCCCGTTGGATGGATATAAGAAGATCTCGGTCACGGTCCTGACCACCCTTCTTACCGTCATACTGTTTTTCGTCAAAGACCCGGTGCATGCCCAGACACTGGAGCAGTTCTGGTCCGGCGTGCTCATCCCGCTGGTCCCGACTGTCATTGGTATGGTCTATACCGTGGTGCAGGGCAGCGTCGACAAGGCCAAGATAATGTCGGCCCCGTCGACGCCCTCGGCACCGGCGACTGCAGAGCCCCCAAAAGCTGATAGTGCTCCGGCCGGGCAGCCTGCCGCGGCACAGTCCGCAGTGCAGGCTGCCGAGCTGGAGACATACAGGCCTGTCGACCTTGATGCATATGTGGCCGCCGCCGAGGAGGGCATCAGGAAGGACGGGCAGGGCGTGACGCCACTCACCCGCGCTTATTATTTCTGGCCGGCCATCACGCGTTTCGACCTGCGGGAGGTGCCGCGCCAGCTCCGCCTGGGTGAAGCCAGGCGACTGGTCGACAAGGGGATTGAGCTCTTTGCCGATGCCTTCAGGTTCTACACCAAGCTGGAGAAGGTCCCCACTCCTGCGCAGGCTGGCAGCATACACAGCTATATGCTGGAGCTCAAGAAGGCTTACGAGAAGGCCAACAACCTGGCCTGCAGCGACAGGACCTTCGAGGAGCTGCGCAACATGCTCACCTACTTCAACGACCTTTACACGGCCTCCGACGGCCTGGCCAAACTTGAGGGCAAGACCATCGACTGGAGCATCTACGGCAGCGAGTTCTTCGGCCCCACGCAGGTTGGCTGGGACTACGCCAAGCTGCTCTAAAAATGCCATTGCGAGGCCACGTCAGTGGCCGTGGCAATCTCACGGCATTGCCTCATGCCCTCGTTCAAAGGATTGCTTCGCTCCGCTCGCAATGGCCTGTGGGTAAAAGGATGAGAACTTTATCGCCTGCCCTCCACGCTGCCCAGGTCAAGCCTTCCCGCCGTCCTCTGGTCAAGCTCGAGGTCGCCACCTACGGCCACCCGGCTGCAGTTCCGGCCTCCGAGCTCCAGTGGGCGGATTTCACCTGGCAGCGGCTGACGGCCGTGGATGATGCGACCGCCCCAACCTACCATGGCCTGGCTGTGCCGGGCGACGGCTCGGTCTGCCGCATCCGTAACGCCGCAGGCACGCTTTATTATCAGCATGTTGCCTCGCCCGGCCCGTCAAGCGACTGGTCCGCCTGGACCAACCTGGGCTCAGTGGTTGCCGGCCCGGTTGCCATCGCTGCCGGGGGCGCCAGCGTGGCCGTCTTCGGTAGCGACGGCGTCAACCTCTGGCGTAGGGAGTCGGCCGATTGCGGCGTCAGCTGGGGCAGCTGGACCAAGTTCCCCAACGCCCGGCCATGCGAGCGGGGCTGCGTCGCCGCCTTTAAATCAAACGGCGACCTGGCCTGCGTGCATGCCTCGGATGTCAACGATCCTACCTCGCTTTACATCCAGGTAAGAACGGGCGGGACCTGGAGCACCGGCTACGGCCAGATCTGGGGCGACCATCCCGTTTCGGCGCTGGCTATGTATCACGATGGCGACTGGAATATCCTGGCGCTGCTGCTGGACGGGTCGTATATAAGGCTTGCCCGCAGCGTCTACGGCGACGGCGGGCAGTATACGGCAGGCGCCTGGTCCGGCTGGGAGTTCATCAATTCCTATAAGGCGAAGGTGGACTTCACCGGCCAGATGTCGCTGCGGCGCTTCCGCACCAGGAAGGGCGGACACACCCCAACTTACTATGAGCAGGTCTCGGCCGTCAATGAGGCCCGGGCGGTTGATAACCTGGCTGTGGATGACCCCTTCGTGGCCTATCATGCCGCGCTGGGAGCCGTGTTCTCGTTCTCGAAGGACAACCGGCCCTGGTTCTACCGTCTGCGTCCGGGCACGCTTTTCAAGGATGCGGACTGGTACCGGGCCTACCCGTTGGAGGTCACGGCCACCTACGGCCTGGCGCTGGCCTGTGACGGGACCTATCTTTACGCCTCGGCCCCCAACCAGGTCTGGCGCACCGGCCTGCCGGGTAGCTGGTCGCCGCCCTCGCCCGGCGCCGGCGCCGGCACTAATTACGCTATCCCCGCAAAGCACGTGCTTTCGGTCCGGGAGCAGGTCAGTGCGCATGAAGCCGGGTCGCTGGAAGTGGTGCTGGACAACTCCAAGGGAGCTTACAACGTCATCGGAAGCGGCCCGCCTTCGCTCAATGCTTCGCTCAAGCGTGGAAGCCAGGTCACGCTCTCCATCGGCTACCGTGGCTCCGAGGATATGCTTTCGCAGGCGGGCAAGTATTTTATTGAGGCGCTGGGGTATTCCCGCAAGCCTGGTGAGAGCCTTTTCACCATCCGATGCATAGATGCCTGGGGGTTGCTGGAGAGGTATGCCTTCAGCCGGCCGGCCGAGTGGAACGCCGGCAGCTCTACGCATACGGCTTACGATTTGATTGAGAAGGTGGTGCAGTCTGTTGGGGGGTCATTGTCCTACAAATCCCGCAGCTCTTTCATTACGTCCTTCTATCCCCACATCCAGGTCAACGCCGGCGAGAACGGCGCCGCGGTCCTGCGGCATTTGCTGTCCCTCGTGCCCGACGTCATCTACTTCGTCGGCCTGGACGGTTGTATCGTCTACCCCCAGGCTACAGATTCGCCGACTTATTATCTGAGGTTTCCGGGATGATCACCATGTCATTGCTATGCCATTGCGAGCGAAGCGTGGCAATCTCACGCCATCATGTCATTGCGAGCGAAGTGTGGCAATCTCACGCCATCATGTCATTGCGAACGAAGTGTGGCAATCTCACGCATCATGTCATTGCGAACGAAGTGTGGCAATCTCACGCCATCATGTCATTGCGAACGAAGTGTGGCAATCTCACGCCATCATGTCATTGCGAACGAAGTGTGGCAATCTCATGATCGAAGGAGTCAATATGAAAAAAGACTATTATTTATGGTTCCTCGTCCTGTTTACCTTCGTCTGCTCATGCATCATCTGCTATCGCTGGGGAGAGCAGAATGGCCCCGTCCGCTATTTCAAATGTGAGAACGGCGTCTGCCAACCGCTGGAGCCGTCTCAGGAAATAGGCAAATGAAATGCCATTGCGAGGAGTCCCGACAAAATCGGGAAGGCAATCCCTTGATCGAAGGAGGAAATTATGACCACCTGGCTTAATGTCAAAAACAACGCGGAGAGTACCCTCGCGTTGGGGATCACCACCGTTGCCACATCACTGACCGTGGCTGCCGGCGGGGGCTTAAAATTCCCCAGCGCCAACTTCAACATTACCATCGATGATGAGATATTGCTCTGCACTACCCGGTCAGGCGATGTCCTAACCATCACCCGCGCCCAGGAGGGCACATTGGCCGCCGCCCATTCTGCAGGCGCAGCCGTCAGCCTCAATGTCACGGCGGGGATTGTAAGCCAGATTCAGGCGGCTGTAGATTCCGCCATTGCTGGCTTGTCTACGCACAATTCAAAACTGATAGGTGTCAATGCCCATAATAATCCTAATGTCCTCTCAGGGCATTTCGATGAAATCTTTCCGCTTCCCACTACGGCCTATTTGAAAGTCTCATCGATAACTGCAATATATGACCCAGCTAGCATGATCTTTAACACCCACTGGTACGGGGCTTCTGGGGCTTATACTCAGGCCGATTCCTCGGGCTGTAGCGCAGCCAATATCAGGAAGACGGGGGCCAGCTTTCCCGCTTCGATCGTCTATACAATCGTCAAGTGGGCTTCCAATGCTGCAGGTACGGCTAATATCGGGGCAGGCGTGATCACGGCTGTGGCGGATTCCAATAACATCACCATCGTCAAGTATACCGGCGCCGATTTCGCCAACAGCTATTATTTCTGGATAAAACATTCCGAGGTTGCTGCTCCGGTTACCGGCCTCTACATGCTCAACGCCATGGTCTGCTTTTCCCCGACGGAGGCGAATAAAACCTATTATACTGCCTTCTTTAAATTCACGGGGGCTGGAGCGCCTGCTTTTATTACCCAGAATAGCGGTTGCGCAACATCTACCTCAGGCATTGATGTATGTGTAACACGCCTTTACCAACTGAACACTGGTGACAAAGTGTTCGTCGCCGCTTATACAAATAGTACTGCCCTGGCATCCGGCCTCTATGGTTCCTACTGCAATCTCGATGTCGTGTTGCTGCAACAGATCGCCTGACGATGTTTAATACTTTCCCATTCAACAAGATTGCTTTCAATAAGAGGGTCGCCGCTGACCTAGCTGCTTGTATTCCCCCCCATAACATTCTGGAAGCATCCTATGAGGTGGAGATGCCCGAGGTCAATCGTTCCTTCGTCGTCGGTGTGGATATCAGTGGAGGAGACGTCAACGGTAGTGCTATTACTCAAGCAGACGTTGATTTGGTCGGTGAGCGCCTTGAGGTTCAGCATCAACCTGCTGCTACTACCGCAATTGCTGCCGCCGGCGTAGCCTCTATGGTACTGGCGAAGAATCGCCTAGACGAGAAGAAGGGAAGTATTACCATCCCCCCGCACTGCGGTCTGGAGTTATGGGATATCGTCAGTGTGGTCGATGAGGCGGCAAATCAATCCGGGAATTATCGTGTAAAGCGCTATGTATTGGAACTGAATTCAAGAAAAACAGCCTTTTTACATCTTCTAGAGTTGTCTGCTCTTTAGATCTCAAAATATAGGCTTGCAAGCTCTCAACTAGCAAAACGGCTGTTATAGACTGAGTAGTCTAAAGGTAACTGCTTGGCTCAATCGGCCACCTTGAAATATGATAACCGAAACGGTGGGCAAGCCACTGAATTGAAGATGTAAGCATACTCTTGCTATATTTTCCACTTACAGTTTGCCTTCTTAAAAATCCCTTTGGATTGTAGGTAATTAGAAAGGCTTCTCTACTTCTGTCGATAATAAACTCTTGATTGTCTTTTATAAATTCCTCGATAGCTTCCCAAGGGCCTGGGTTCGGCCCCACTGCAATTCCGTGATGGCAAATACTATCCTCAATTATTAAATAACTATCTTTGGTCACCATGGGAGCAAATGTCTTAATTACATTCAAGGTGTTTTCGAATGTATGGGCACTATCCTCAATCACCAAAACTTTATCGGTTCTTTTTATGAGCTTTTTAACCCGCACAGAGTTTTTGCACGCATCTCCTTCGATAAATTTAATCCTGCGGTTTTTTTTTATGAATTCAGGAACATCTTTGTGAGACAGGTCAAGAGCGATTACCTTTCCCTTGCCGAGAGCATCCAATATATGGGCAAGGAAAAGCGTACTACCACCGCAAAAATTCCCTACCTCGATCACTATGTCAGGCCTTACTTCACAGATAATCTCTTGGTAAACCCAAGCATCAAGAGGATTCTTAAGTGTTTTCACCCCAAAATAGGTCGTTTTACTTAGTACCTTATCTTGAAAAACTCCCAAAACCGCTTGTAAATCAGGTCTATCCTCTATATACATAATTTCCCCTGAGTTTCACCTGAAGATGCATATCTTCTTATTAGGCTATTATAACAAATCCGCAGGTTTATTCTGAAGTGACGGCTACTCATATCAGTTAGATGCCAGACCTTGCAGGGCACAACACCGGGAGGCAGTACGGCTGGCTGGGGCTGTGTGCAAGACTCCAGTTTTTTACTAATGGACTGTAAAAGGATTAGTATTAAGGCATGCAGGCAATATTGCCTGCATGCCTTTTTATCGATGCCGGGGTGGTTTACCGCTTCTCAGCATCGAGGGAGGCAATAAAAATGTCTGACAGCTTTTACTGCAACAGGTGCGGCGCAGTGAACCTGTACGGGCAAAAACAGTGTTACTACTGCGGGCAGCCCTTCTACTACAACTGCCCGCGCTGCAATGCCTTTGTTGATAATACCTTCGCCGACTGCCCTAACTGCGGCATGGGGCTGGCGTGGCCCGGACAACAAGCGGCCGGCGCACCCGTGCGATCACAGGCGGATGGTTACGAGCATTATAAACCCGAAAAGCGTTCGAACCCGCTATTAAGGGCGGTGCTGGCACTGGTCGGTGTAGTAGTGGTGGCAGCCGTCGGCATTATTGCCTTCAACGTGCTCGGCAGCCTGTCCATCGGGCAGACGACCCCCGCGCCTTCACTCAACTCTCCGCCGGCCACTTCAACACCGCCGGCCTCTGCGCCTTCACTCAACCCTCCGCCGGCCCCTTCAACACCGCCGGCCTCTACGCCTTCACTCAACCCTCCGCCGGCCCCCTCAACCCCGCCGGCCTCTGCGCCATACGCCACGGACAACACGTTTGAAAGGAAATCGCATTACACAACCGACAATTCGTTTGAAGGGAAGTAGCGGTTAGCTGAGGGAGATGATGCCGCGCCGGACGGCGGTGATGACGGCCTGGGTGCGGGCATTGGCATCCAGCTTGCGCAGTATCGATGTGACGTGGTTCTTGATGGTCTGCTCGCTGATGTCCAGCATGCCGGCGATCTGCTTGTTGAGATAGCCTTTGGCCATGTAGTTGAGTATTTCGGTCTCGCGCGGCGTCAGCGGTGAGATGAAGCTCTCCACCCCTTTGCCCCACGAAAAGTCCTGGAACTGCTCCATGACCTGCGCAGCTACCTTGGGCTGCGACAGGAAGGTATCGTTAAGTGGATATTCACCCTTGGCGGCCCGCCTGATAATTGTGAGCAATTCCTCTGACGAGATGTTACGGCTGACATAGCCTGCAGCTCTGGCCTTGATGGCCATGAACAGCCCCTCGTCGTTGGGCGAGGGCGAGATGACAATGACGGCCACGCTGGGCACCTGCTGCTTGACCACCCTGGCCAGGTCCATGCCGTCGCTGGCCAGGCTGATATCCAGCAATACCACGTCAGGGATTTCACTGACCACCGATGCCACCAGGTCCCCCTCCGTATTGGCCTCGGAACAGATGACTATATCATCCGCTTCCTTGAGGAAAAACTCGATGCCCTTGCGGAAGAGGGGTTGCTGGTCAGCGATTATTACCTTTATCTTTCGTCCGTTTTCTACCAATAGTGCACTCGTTCTAGTACTTTAGTAATACCATAATACCACTGTAAATTAGATACAGGCAATATCCAAGAGGATAACATCTATGAGCCGCGGCGGCTCATCCCACGCTTAGGCCCGACTCAATGCCGTGAGATTGCCACGGCACTGGCGTGCCTCGCAATGGCAGTGTGAAAGGAGATTGCCACGCCCCGATTTTATCGGGGCTCGCAATGACAGTGTGAAAGGAGATTGCCAATGACAGTGTGAAAGGAGATTGCCAATGGCAGTGTGAAAGGAGATTGCCACGCCCCGATTTTATCGGGGCTCGCAATGACAGTGTGAAAGGAGATTGCCACGCCCCGATTTTATCGGGGCTCGCAATGACATAAAAGACAACCTATGACAGTCAGCCTTTTTAGTGATATTAGCTGGCCTCAGGACTCGGAAAGAATATCCTTGAATTTAGCAGGATCTGTAGCATAGAGCACCGCCCGCTCCAGTCCCTCTTCGCGGAAGCGGTGGACCTTAAGATAGGCGGGATCGTTGGCCATTTTGAGGAATGCCTGGCGTGAGGGATATTGAACAAGCATGACGATATCCCAGGCCTCCGTCCCGTTAAGCAGCTCCCTGGCTTTGCCGAAATAAAGCACCTTGGCGCCCACGCTTTCCAGAAAAGGAGGAGTTTCCTTCATGTAGCGGGCATATGACTCCCGTCCCCCTTTCTTTTTGAACTTCAAAAGGTTGAGCATGACGAACGGCTGGTCGTTGGTACTGTGCGCCAGCTCCATGAACTGGTCCTTGTTGCTTTTGATGCCGGACATTACTCTTTGCCTCCTCAGATCTCGCTTCTATCGAAGAGCAGGCGGTTGATTATCACGCTGCCGGGCTTGTTGCTGCTGCTCAGGTCCTGCCTTAGGCCCGCCGTCAACCTGCGGATCAAAATAAGGACCACAATGGTTGCAAATCCCAGCGTAACTTCCAGTGGCTGGCCGGCCAGGGCAGAAGTGACCGGGCAGGAGCTGAAACCTACCAGAACCCCCAGGGGCAACGCCATGCTGGGAGGCCCGCGGAACTTGGTGAGCTCGTTCAGGGAATGGCCTATCATCTGGCGCCTGTTGATCGTCCTGATGATGAAGCCGATGGCCGCCAAGCCCACGGCGATGATGACGATAAACGGGACGCCCAGCGCAATCGTTAAGGTGAGTACAATGCCCAGGCCGGTGGTATTTCCCCGCTCCCCGTTGAACTTGCGGAAGACGGGCCACATCTGGCCGCATAGCGCCGCCAGTCCGCCCAGCACTGTTACATAAAGAGGGAACTGCAGCATCAAGCCCGCCAGTACGGGCAGGACTCCCTTAAGAATATCCAGCAGCACGCCCAGCGCGCCCCACATCCTGCCGACCTTGTGCCAAAGTGCCTGATGCAGGTCCAGCTCCCTGGACAGGTCAAAGCCCCTGAGGCGACCTATCAGAATCATGAAAGGCACAGATCCAAACAGGTAGGACGCTATAACGAACAGAATGTACGCCAGAATCAACAATTAAAAAATTCCCAGATCCAAATTCCAAACGGCCCGGCAGCTCCCGGGCGTGAAGCTCTTCCTCCATATGCAAGGACAGGGCCTTAAGCCCTGTCCATTATTTTATAAAGAGATGAAGCCCTACCTCGGCACTATGGTTACTTTGTAGCCCTTGGCCTCGATGTCCTTTATCAGCCCTTTAACGTTATCGCTGTCAACGTGCAGCATAAATCCGTTGGGCGTCTCCTCCGCCGGGGGCATGGTATGGGCGGCGATGATCTTCATGCCGGACTTATCCGTGATATCCATGATCTCCCTTATGTTCTTGGGCTGGTTGGCGTTGGAGATATTCAGCCTGGTGCCGGGCTTGCCGATGCCCAGTGCAACGTTGAGCATCTTGATCATGAAGTCGGTGGTCGTCACCACGCCTATCACCTTACCGTCCTCCAGCACCGGCATGATGCCCACCTTCATATTGAAGCCGCGGGCCAGGGCCTGCTCGACCGAGGCATCCGGGTCAATGGTCACGACGTCCTTCTGCATTATCTCGCGCACCTTCATCTTGGCCAGCAGGTAGTTCATTTCCCAGACGCTAAGGCTGGTTGCCGGCGAGGGGCTGACGCCGATGATGCGGTCCAGCGTGACGATGCCGACCAGCTTTCCCCTGTCCACTACCGGAAGGCGGCGCACCTTATGAGTCTCCATCATCTTGCGCGCTTCCATGATGGGAGTATCGCTTGAAACGGTGATCACATTCCACGTCATTATATCTTTGACTTTCATCTGGCAACCCCCTTTTGATTTTCGATGCGCGGTATTATAACACAGGGATTTAGGGCGCGGAAATGTATATTGCAGCGTAATCAGTGGCTGTGGATTTGCAGGTTGAACAATCATGCCCTGCGCTGTTTTTTCTTAAAAATCAGCGTGAGCGCCACGATTATCGCCATCAGCCCTCCGGCTGCTATTACAGCTATCACGGGCAAAGAGAGCTCGCCAGGCGGGGACGGCATGGTGGCCAGGGTATGGATTTTGAAGCTGCCGGACTGCCCCTCTATTTTGACAGCGTAGTCTCCGGGGTCGCTCTCCCTGACGGTGAAACTGAGCACCTGCGATTTGCCCGCGGGCAGTGCGATATCGCTCTGCGCCGCATTTTTACCGTTGATCAGCAGGGCCACGCTCCTGGAGCCTTCGGATGAGCCGCCGTTCACAGCGCGCACGGTTATTTCCACGGGCTCGCCCGGGCCGGCCACCGTGGGGGAGACCGACAGGTCGGAAAAAATGAAGGAAGCGGCTGATTTCGACTTGTCGGACTGCCCCGCGGTGTTGGTGGTGGCCGCAGGCGTAACGGATGGGGAGGGTATTGACCAGGGAGAGGGCGCCGGGCCCGGCGCTGGTGACGGGGGCGCCGGAGCCGGGGCTGCGGGAGTCGGGCATCTGACGGCGAAGATTGAGAAATGTGTTATCTGAGCTGACACTGTCTTTCCCAGCGGATTGACGCTGGAGGCTGTTTTCTGCCATGACGCGCCCGTCCACCAGGCGATGAACAGGCTGGATTCGCTGGCGCCCGCCGGGAGCGAGTATACATCGTAGTTCAGCGATATCAGCACAGCCGGAGAAAAAGTCGCCCCGTTGGGCGTGAGGTTATAGGCGCAGACGGTGGTACAGTTGTCAGAGACGGAGGGCGGGTCTGGTTCCGCAGCCACGGTGATCGCCTTCTGTCCCTTGAGGTCGACCTCCGTGTTAGGCGAAAAGCGAAGCCTGATCTTGCCGTCGACGCTTTCAAGCTCCTTTTCTGAGGCCAGCACCCAGTGCACAGGCGTGGTCAGCGTCATGTTGTCCGTGTTGCCGGGCATGCTGACGGTCACCGTTAAAGACTCGGAGTAGTTATCGGCGCAGGTCGGTGCGGCACCTGACAGATGCAGGGCCAGGGCTGTGCAGAGGCAGAGGATGGTCAAAAGAAAAGCACGTTTAAGGAAGCATACGGTCAGCTGTGATCTGGAGCTATACTGGTATCGCATTACTGATCGAATATTTATTATACAGTCCATCTATAATAACATTTTTCCGTAAGAAAGGAACCGGCCGTTAAAAGCCTGATTGCCTCATGTTATAATTGCTGAGTTTCTCACCTGGCAAATACTTGGAGAAAATAATGGCCAAGGTCATCACTGAAAGAAAAGGCCGCATCTTTATTGTCACCATCAGCCGCCCGGAGGTCCGCAACGCAGTGGATGGTGAGACCGCAGGGCTGCTTAACGCTGCAGTCAGGGAATTCAGGGGCAGCCCTGATTTGCGGGTCATGATACTGACAGGCGCAGGCGATGTGTCATTCTGCTCCGGCGCGGATCTGAAGGATACAAGCGGGCTGAGGAATAAGAAGGCCGATGCCGACGGCCCCATGGGGTTCTCCCGCATAACGGATATTCAAAAACCAACCATTGCCGCAGTCAACGGTTACTGTCTGGCAGGCGGGCTGGAGCTGGCCTGCTGGTGCGATTTCCGCATCGCGGCCGCCAGTTCCCGCTTCGGCGTGGTGAACCGGCGCTGGGGTGTGCCGCTGATTGATGGAGGCACGCAGCGCCTGCGGCGCATCGTCGGGCTGGGCAACGCGCTTTATCTGATTGAGACGGGTGTCATGATCGATGCAGACCGCGCGCTAAGCATGGGACTGGTACAGGAGGTCGTCCCCCGGGGCAGGGCGCTTGAACGGGCGATGGAGCTGGCGGAAGCTATATCTGCCTACCCGTGGAGCAGCCTGGTGCGGGACCGGCGCGCAGTATATGAAGGCCTGGGCCTGAGCCTGCCGCAAGGCCTGAAGCTTGAAAAGAAGCTGCATAAAAACAGCCTGCGGGACGGGGAGATGCTTGAGGGGTTGGAGAGATATGCCAGGGGGCAGCGTCCGCAGCCGCCGTCCTAAAGACACTGCCATTGCGAGCCCCGATAGATCGGGGCGAAGCAATCTCATGATCGTAGGGAAACGGCCTGACTTAATGCCGGGAGATTGCCACGGCCGCTGACGCGGCCTCGCAATGACATAGTGAGAGGGATTGCCACGGCCGCTGACGCGGCCTCGCAATGACATAGTGAGAGGGATTGCCACGGCCGCTGACGCGGCC
>Ga0136653_10000642_pt1 | contig 18371 bp, 13 predicted proteins | sample LakKivw275mmetaG_FD_94866 | JGI IMG/M metagenome (GOLD analysis project Ga0136653, IMG submission 94866) | Anoxic lake water microbial communities from Lake Kivu, Rwanda to study Microbial Dark Matter (Phase II) - Lake Kivu water 275m metaG... | ecosystem: Environmental > Aquatic > Freshwater >...
CCAGATAGCAGGGCAGGAGGGCATGATGGAGTCTATCGCCCGTCGACTCTGCCAAGTAATTCACGGTCTGTATATCGCATCCGATGGCCACGTTGGGCCGGACACTCCTGGCCGGCGCCGCCCGACAGGAGTGTCGGGCCTACCATACAATTTGGCAGCCGTGAATCACTTGGACCTCAGGCCACTGTTCCCATATTCCTGATAACTCACGTGCCTCTCACTCTTTCACCTGCCAGCCGCCGGATCAAGCTCGCGGTAATGTGGTAATAATTACCCACCAGAAACCCTTGACACGCTATATATTGTGTGCTAAGATATGCATGCCACTATATGTGGTGGTCTGGTGGCTTCAATGAAATGCCCGTTTTGTGCCTGTCAAGAAGATCGAGTGCTCGAATCAAGGCTCGTTCAGGATGGTGACGCGATACGCCGAAGGCGTGAGTGTACTGCCTGCGAACGCCGTTTCACGACTTACGAACAAGTCGAGGAAATGCGTTCGATGGTGATAAAGAAGGACGGACGAAGAGAACCGTTTGACCGCGATAAGATCCTCACTGGAATGATCATCGCCTGCAGAAAGCGCCCAGTCGCGATGGAAACGCTTCAGGCTGTTGTTGAAGACATTGAGCGCCAGGTGCTTGACCTTGGCCCCGGAGAGATTGCCTCTGAGAAGATAGGTGCGATGGTGGCTGACAGACTCCGCGGGCTGGACCAGGTGGCTTACGTGCGGTTTGCCTCAGTATACCGGCATTTCGAGGATGTGGGGCAGTTCAGCGAGATAATACAGGAAGTTGGGTCGGTAACGGCCGATTAGCATATACCTTGGAGGGTAAGAGATGTTGACGAAGAACGCGCTCACGGTGTTGGAAAAACGGTATCTGAAGAAGAACGAAGACGGTTCACTTATGGAAGACGCTGATGGAATGTTCCGTCGTGTTGCCAGGGCCGTTGCGTCGGCTGAAACGGTCTACGGACAGTCTGAAGAGGGAGTTCAAGCTGTAGAGGATGATTTCTACCGTTTGATGAGCAACGCGGACTTCCTGCCAAACAGCCCCACCCTGATGAACGCCGGCAAGCCGCTGGGTCAGCTATCGGCGTGTTTTGTGCTGCCGATCGAGGACTCTATGGAGAGCATCTTTGAGACGATTAAGCACACTGCACTCATACATAAGAGCGGTGGCGGAACAGGCTTTGCGTTTTCACGACTGCGGCCCGCCAACGATCTGGTGGAGTCAACGAACGGTGTGTCCAGCGGCCCGATATCGTTCATGGAAGTGTTCAATGCGGCCACTGAAGCTATCAAACAGGGGGGCACTCGCCGCGGAGCCAACATGGGTTGCCTGCGAGTAGACCACCCCGATATCCTGGACTTCATCACGTGCAAACAGGACACAACCAAACTCACGAATTTCAACATCAGCGTCCTGCTCACAGACGCATTCATGGATGCCGTCGCAAAAGACGCGGAATACGACCTGGTCAGCCCTCGCACTGGCAAGCCCCTAAAGAAGCTGAACGCACGAAAGGTCTTCGATCTGATCGTCAACATGGCGTGGAGAAATGGTGAGCCGGGCGTTATCTTCATTGACCGGGTCAACCGGGACAACCCTACGGCTCATATCGGCGCGATAGAAAGCACAAACCCGTGTGGCGAGCAGCCCCTGCTTCCGTATGAGTCCTGCAATCTTGGGTCCATCAACCTCGCACAGATGGTGGTTTCCGAACGGAACCAACCGGTTCTCGACTGGACAAACTCAGAGAAACCGTGCAGACCGCTGTGCGTTTTCTTGATGATGTGATCGATGTTAACAAGTATCCGATGGAGGCCATCGCTGATACCACCCGCGGCAACCGCAAAATTGGTCTTGGGGTCATGGGCTATGCCGACATGCTCATCCAACTCGGCATCGCCTATGATTCGGAAGAAGGGGTCTCTCTTGCTGAGCAGGTTATGAGCTTTATCTCAAACGAGGGCAGAAAAGCGTCCTGTGAACTGGCCTCCGAACGAGGAGTCTTCCCCAACTTCAAGGGCAGTGTGTTCGACTCTGGCGATGGCATGGAAATCCGCAATGCCACAGTGACCACAATAGCTCCAACCGGTACACTGAGCATTATCGCCTCGTGCTCGAGCGGAGTAGAGCCGCTGTTTGCAGTGGCCTACGTTAAGCGAGTAATGGACGGCACCGAGCTCGTCGAGGTCAATCCGCACTTTGAGAAGGTGGCAAAAGATCGAGGCTTCTACAGCGAAGACCTGATGCGTGAGGTGGCCGAGAAGGGTGCGGTTCGGGGCATCGCCGGCGTGCCCGAGGACGTGCAGAGGGTGTTTGCCACGGCCCTGGACATACCGCCGATATGGCACGTCAGAATGCAGGCGGCATTTCAGAGGTTTACTGACAACGCGGTCTCCAAGACCGTGAACTTCCCTGAGAACGCGAGTGCCGAGGATGTCCGCCAGGTGTACCAGCTCGCCTACGCCGAGGGCTGCAAAGGCTGCACCATCTACCGCTATGGCAGCCGCGACGCCCAGGTCCTGAACATTTCCGGCAAAGACAAGAAGACCGCCGAAGAACAGCCTGCCGTTCAACGCGGCCCAAGGGCAAGACCCAACCGCACTCACGGTTCCACCGAAAGAATCAACACTGGTTGCGGCAACCTGTATATCACAATCAACGAAGACGAAGAAGGTCTGTGCGAGTTGTTCACCGCTATGGGCAAGGCGGGAGGGTGCGCGGCAAGCCAGATGGAAGCATTGGGCAGACTGATCTCGCTGTCACTGCGAGCCGGGGTCGACGCTGAGTCGATCAGAAAGCACCTGCGGGGCATCCGATGTTCGAGCCCAGGCTGGGATGCCGGAGGGACGATCCTCTCCTGCGCCGACGCTGTAGGCATCGCTATCGAGCACTACCTGCAGACGCGAACCACTGGAAAAGAAAGCTCTTCGGTATCCAAGATTCAAGGCAAGCTCGACCTGCTCTCCGGTGCGTGCCCAGACTGCGGGAGCGCGGTTGAACACGAATCCGGGTGCGTCGTATGCAGATGCTGCGGATTCAGCAGGTGCGGATGACGCAATGGACAATGGATAATTGACAATTGATAATGGGGGTCGGACGCAGTGTCCGACCCCCTTTTCTTTTCAAGGATGATGGTCAACGGAGGGATACTCCCCTTCCCTTCATTGTCCATTATCCGTTGCCAACTGTCCGCTGATCAGACCCAGCCTCGGAGCCGCATCGCCTCGGCCACGCGCTGGATAGCCACCATATAGGCACCAACACGCATGTCGACTTCGTATTCCCTCGCCATCGCCAGCACGTCCTTGAATGCCTTGGTCATCTTCTGGTCGAGCTTCGGGTGGACTTCATCTTCCTCCCAGTAGTAGTTTGTGATATTCTGCACCCACTCGTAGTAGCTGACAGTCACACCGCCCGCATTTGCGAGGAAGTCCGGCAGCATGAACACGTTGTTGGCGAAGAGTATCTCGTCAGCCTCAGGAGTGGTGGGACCGTTCGCAAGTTCGCATATTACGCGTGCCTTCACGTTCGCCGCATTACCCCCATGGATAACCCCCTCAAGGGCAGCGGGAACAAGTACGTCGACTGCCAACTCGAGTATGTCTTCATTTGATATCGGAGTTGTCCCGGGAAAACCCTTGACGCTGCCCGTGGTGAGCTTGTGCCTTACCACGGCTTCGGGGTCTATCCCGTCCTCACAGTAGATGCCGCCCCTGGTGTCGCTCACGGCGACTATCTTGCAACCCAGAATGCTGGCAAACAAAGTAGCGGCATATTGACCCGCGTTGCCCAATCCCTGGATTGCCACAGTAGCTTTCTTCAGATCGATGTTGAGATACTTGGCCGCTTCTCTGGTCACGTACGCACCGCCGCGGGCGGTCGCATCGCCACGGCCCTCAGATCCGCCAAGAGCCAGCGGCTTTCCCGTGATGACCCCAAAGCTGTTGAACCCTGTGATTTTCGAGAACTCGTCCATCATCCAGGCCATTATCTGCGGAGTGGTGTAGACGTCGGGAGCGGGCACGTCCTTCTCCGGACCCAGTAGCCGCCCAACCTGATCGATGTATGCGCGGCTGAGTCTTTCCAGCTCGTTATCAGACAGCTCTTTGGGGTTGCAGATGACGCCGCCTTTCCCGCCGCCCAGGGGTATGTCTACCACTGCGCATTTCCAGGTCATCCATGCAGCCAGCGCCCGGACCGTGTCTATCGTCTCATCAGGATGAAATCTGATACCGCCCTTATTCGGCCCCCTGGCGTCGTTGTACTGCACGCGGAAGCCCTTAAAGACCTTGACCTGGCCATCGTCCATCTTGACCGGCAGAGAAACGTGGAGTTCACGGAGCGGCTCTCGAAGCACTGCATGCACTGCCCCATCAAGGCCGAGCCTATTCGCCGCCTTGTCGAGTTGTGCCTGGGCAATCTCGAACGGATTCGCCGCAACGTGTGTTGTTATCGTAGACATTGTAACCATTCGCCTCCTTAAGCGATTCTGCTACGCAAGCGGCCGGCTACTCTGCCGAGACAACAAAAAAAGCCTCCCCCGGTAGAGATTCCGGAAGAGGGCTTCAGCGCCCTGCCTATTGGCTTATGTCACCTGCGGTTTCCAACATCAGCGTTGCCACCATGATCTAGTATATCCCAGAATTCACGATTAGTCAAGGGCTGACGAAACATTTGCGCAACATTATGGAAACATTTTTTCCGGTCAAGCGAGACCGTTGGTGGCCAGACTGAGCAGCGCGATTCACGGGACGCCAACAGCAGCGCAGTATTCATCCCATAGACGGCCTCTGTCAAGCCCAAGGTCTATGTGGTCCCATGGCAGAACCTCGTCGCTCGTCCGCTTGCCAGTGCTGCAACTCAGGTTGATTCCCGTATCGCGTATGGCTTTCCGGTAGTCGCCGCCATTCAGAAGCGCCGCCGCAAGCACCTCGGACACTTCCGGTCCTCCTCTGGAAATAAGAGACTGAACGACGGCCAGTCTGGGGCTTTCTGTGGAAACCGACACGCGGCTCATCCGAACGCATCCGCTATCCACGATCGAAAGGCGACGGCGAAGAACCCGTTCATCTTCCATCGCGGCCCATTGGAACACCGTCCAGGGCTTCGGAACAAAGCAGCTCACCGAGACTGACACCCGCAGATCGGGAACACCTCTCCCTCCCCCCTTCGTTTCAAGGAGGGCTAGGGGGCGGTCTGGAGACTGCCCTGCAACAAGACCCGCAAGATGGCAGATTGCTTCCACATCTGCATCGGTCTCGGTCGGCAATCCAACCATAAAATAGAGCTTGATCGTTTCCATTCCGTGTTTGGACGCACACATCGCGGCAGCAAGTATTCTTTCTTCGCTGCAAGGTTTTCCAATTGTTCGGCGAAGGCGGTCAGTGCCAGCTTCAGGCGCGATTGTCAAAGTGCGCTGGCCAGCTTGCCTCAGGACGTGCGCGCTAGTGTCCGAGATTGTCTCCAGGCGAACTGACGAAAGCGAGAAGCTGCCGCCCGAGTCCACAATTCTGCTGCACAGATCTAGCGCATTCGGGTGATCGAATATCGCGGCTCCGACCAGACCATAGCGGCAGGCTTCGGGATGCCCGGGCAGCGTCCTGGGTCGCATAGGCCGTCCAATATGCCCCGCCGCGCAGAACCTGCAACCACGGGCACAGCCCCGAGCGACCTCCAACAGAGTCGTATCGCCAAACTCGGCTTCGGGCGAGCGGATTGTGGATGCAGACGGAAAACCATCCAGGTTCTCACACAAGGCTCGGCCCGCGCTCTGGGAGTACCCCGGAACATACAAACCCGGAATTCTGGCAAGCTCCCCAAGCAGGACCTCGCGATCACCTCCAGCGTGCTGCTTCATCAACACTGTGAGCGGCTCGACAACGCATTCCGCATCTCCGATGACAAAGACATCCACAAACTCCGACATCGGCATTGGGTTGAATGTCGGGGAAGGCCCGCCGGCAATCACGAGAGGGTGCACTTCTGTCCGATCGCTGCGGCGAACGGGAATCACCGAGGCCGCGAGCATTCGAAGAACGTTCAGATAGTCGAGCTCAAAGTGCAGGGAGAACGCGACAGCATCGAATCGGGAGACCGGAGAAAGCGATTCATAGCTGAGTAGATCAAAGTCGGCAAACCCACGCATATCTTCCACATCCGGCAAAAAGAAACGCTCACAGGCAGTGCCGGGCTGTGAGTTGAACATAGAGTAGACCAACTGGTAGCCCAGGGAGGCCATCCCAACGCGGTAGGTGTGGGGATAGGCTAGAGCGATCGAAATGTCTGCAGCGGGATTGACGCGCTGAGCGCCGATCTCAGAATCGCGGCGTTGTCGGATCCGTTGCCTGATGTCCAAGTCTAGCCAGCCGCCAGGGACACCGACCTGCCTACGGCAGAGGCAACGGCTTTCACCCCAGACATCATCTCGGAGAAACTCCGGAAGTTGAGGGACTGGGTGCCATCGCACAGAGCCTGCGAAGGATCGGGGTGACACTCGACCAGCAGAGCGTCCGCTCCGGCCGCGACTGCCGCCAGAGACATCGAGGCCACGTATCGCCAGTTGCCGCAGGCGTGTGAGGGATCGACGATGACAGGCAGGTGGGAAAGATGCTTTACGACCGGCACCGCGGACAGGTCAAGAGTGTACCTGACGTGCTCTCTATCCAGAGGGTGAATCCCGCGCTCACAGAGCATCACGTTTGGGTTGCCCTGTGACAAGACATACTCGGCCGCCAGCAACCACTCGTCGATTGTCGCGCTCGGACCACGCTTGATCACAACCGGAATCTCGCAGGTCCCTACCGCCCTGAGCAGCGGATAGTTCTGCATATTCCGGGCACCTATCTGAAGCACATCGGCGTGTTCAATGGTCGCGTCAATATCGTGCTGGTCGAGTACTTCAGTCACCGTAACCATGCCAAAAGCCTCACCCGCCTCCTTGAGAAGCTTGAGGCCCTCGAGTCCCAGTCCCTGGAACGCGTAGGGAGACGTGCGAGGTTTGAACGCCCCTCCTCGCAGAACCGTGGCTCCCGCGTTGTGGACCGCCTCCGCGGCGGCGAAGAGTTGCTCCCGGCTTTCTATTGCGCACGGGCCCGCGGCCACTACAACTTCGTTTCCACCGAAGACCACGCCCTTGACGTTCACTGTGGTGTCCGATGAGTGGAACTCTCTTGAGGCGAGCTTGTATACGCGGCTGACGTGCGTGACCTTGCTGACGCCCGATAGTGACTCCAACAACTCCGCAAGAGATGCTCGCAGGTCCGGCGGTATTGCGCTTGCAATGCCGATGGCTACCCGTTCGCCACCTGGAAGCTCAAGCGCCACCAGACGATGCTGCCTGATATTCTCGACTACGCGCGCCACATCTTCAACTGACGCGTCGTTCGCCATTGCTACAATCAAGCGATGTAATCTCCTTGTGTTCTCAACACGATGCGGCATCGCGCCTTAATCGACGGCCCGATCTGTGATGCGCTCTCCGATCCAAACATGATTCTCGGAAAATCGCCCTGGCCGCTACAGTCCCAGCGTCGTCTGGCCGCCGTCACTCGAATCTGACCCCGAGCTCTCTCGCGAAGAGTTCGCAGCCTTATTCAAGGAAGACTTCAGCAAGTCTGCCACAGCCCTGTTCTTGCCGCGCTTTACGCCTTCATTGGCAAGCTCGTCCGCCCGTCGATTCTCTTCGCGCGGGATGTGTTCCACACGACAGCAGCCAAAAGACGCAAGCAACCTGCACGCTTCTGCGTGCAGCGGACGGAGGTGTTCCGACTTCACTTTGTAAGCTCCACACAACTGCATCACCAACAACTGGCTGTCTGAGCGAACTATCACTTCGTCGGCTCGCAGATCTGATGCCATCTCGAGACCACGCAAGAGCGCCTTGTATTCGGCGACGTTGTTCGTCGTTTTGCCGATGTAGTCCGCTGTCTCGGATATGACATCGCCGGCAGTTGAGCGGATCACAACGCCGATTCCGGCGTCTCCCGGGTTGCCTTTGGACGCTCCATCAGAATAGACAAGAAGCTTCTTCATTTGGGCGCAGCGACCAAAATTCTGCCGCAGTTCTCGCAACAGCTAAAGCTGTCCGAACTGCGCAGTTCCTGCATCGTGACGCCGCGCATGCCGACGTGGCAGCCTCCGCATTTTCCGCCCACTACATAGGCCAGTCCACCGGCCTTGCTCCGTTTTCGCACAGACTCGTAACGGGCGTATAGTAACTTGTCCGTGATCCTGGCCGCGGCCTTGTCACGCTCAGGGACCAGGCTCGCCAGAAGTTTCTCCATCTGGGTGCGCTCGCTCGCCTCAAGTCTTTTGGCACTTGCAAGACGCTTCTGCAAAACGTCGCAGGACTTAGCCAGGGAGGCCTCTTTCTCGCGCGCCTTGGCGACCAGATCCATTGCGGTCAATACTCGCTCATCAAGAGAACTCTGCTGTTCCTTGAGCATAGCGACTTCTTTCTGTATAGCAGAAAGCTCCTTAGGATTGGTGGTTTCCCCGCTGTAAAGCTTCCTTTCATAACCGGAACGCTTTTCGTCCAGCGACTTGAGCTGAAGTTCCAAGTCCTTGGCCTGTGCTTCTCGTTCGTGGAGATTCTTTGCGGCCTTGGAGTGGGCCGCGGAGTACTGCGCGATCTTCTCTTCGGTCTGGGGGACTTCCACAAGCGCATCTAAGCGCGCCTGCGCCTCCGAGATTCGCGTATCGATGTCCTGCAGTTCACATAGAAGCGATAGCTGCTCGTACATTCGTGTCCGCCCTTCTGATTATATCCATATTCTATCAGATGACGCACAGCCGCCGCAAGCACGCTCTGTCTCTCAGGCATGCTGGCAAGAAAAGGGGTTGAGAGCCCAGCCTGCAGTCAATTCGGACACTCAACCCCTTGCACTAACCATAAATCAAGAGCTGCGAGAACAAACACTTGACTGGGTTACTTCACGTTCTTCTCCAGCATCATCTGTGAGCCTACAATGTACGACTTGGCCGGCTGGAGCTTGCCGTTCACTTTTTCCTTGTACAGATAGACTCGGTGCAGCATCACTTCTTCGCCCTCTTTGGCGGCTACTTCCGCCGAGAAGTACGATGTCGTCCGGACTTCGACCGCGGATCGAGTGTTGTCGGTCCACTGAGCGCCGCCCTCGGGAGCGCCCCAGGCCGAGCTGACGAGATTGATCTTCAGAATCTTTGCTTTGGGGAATTTGTTGATCACTGCTTTCTTCGCGAGAGCACGATACGCGTCGGCATCCTTGCCCTTGTACTTGTCAGGACGCATGAAGACCTTCGCGGCATTTTCCAACTGTTCCTGTCGGATAAACGCGTGCATCTCACGCACGCTGGTCTGGGCCTGCTCTATTCTGGGATCTCCAGCAGGAAGCAGCTTCTCGATATCCAAGAGCCGTTTATCCGCCAGATCCAACCAGCTTCGCATTCGAGTTGTGTTCTTCGCGGTATATTCCTTCGCCGTCTCGATAAACGACTCGACTACTCGATCGAGATTGCTTTCATAGACTTCCACACTAAGTTTTGTCCCTTTGTAGTCGCTGTAGCCCTGCAACTGAACGTCAGTGCCCGCCTCGGCAATCTCATTGATGAGCGCCTTGGCAGCCAGGTACGTGGACTGAATCTCGACGAGGTGCTCCGGATATGTGGCATCTGGACTGAACTGACGGAACCCCTCCAGCTTCTTCAGTTGTTCCTCCGCAAGTCCCGCTGAAGCCTCCTGCTTCTCCTGGGCCTCCTTGTATCGCTTTTCCACCGCGTCGTAGCGATTTCTAGCCGCCACTACGTCCGGATGGTCATAGAATGTGCTCTGGTTCGCCTTGATTGAATCCAGCCTGTCCTTGGCAACGCGGAGCGGCTCACGGGCCATATGCGGGTTTCTCGCATCCAACTCCGCCTCAGCGTCATTCAGCGATTCCATGCAGTGGTCAACCTTGAACTGAACCGAACTGGGAAGCGCATCCGCCATCAGGGGTGACGCAATCTGGAAGAGCAGCGCCAGCCCGATCGCAGCTACTGACAGCATGTCTCGGCACGTTGATGATTTCATGTGATCTCTCCTTTGGCTACATGAAAGACTTGTTTGCATGCACCTGACTGCCTTTGTGCACGCCGAACAGAGTGACTTGTATCTACCTTCTACACAAGCAAGCACATTTCCTGCCTTCTTGGGCTGACTTAGGACAAAAGATGCCGGTCTCCAATCTCGCGTGAGAACGAGCCTCATCACGAAGCACACTTCGTTCGTCCGACGAATGACAGGTCGTCCAACAGGCCAAACTGATCTCTGAATATCCGGTAATAGAAGAACTCTTCTTTTGAGTTGAGCAGACTTCCGTCAGGCAACAGCCGTTCGGACGCAAACTCTGAGTCGGAGATTGCGCGCGATGCGTATTCTTTGATTGACTCCGCGACACCAGCGCCTTCCCAGAACTTCGCTTTGGGTCGGTTGACCACGGACTCAGGCAGAATTGCATCCAGCGCCCTGCGCAGAATCCATTTCTCCCCCACTTCGCCATCCCGATACAACTTCAAGTCCAGAGGGACGGTGGCCGCGAACTCTCTCACGTTACTGTCGAGAAAAGGAGTGTGCGCAAACAGTCCGTGGGCAGAAGAGCACCTATCCACTCGTTGGAGGGCCGTATTGTGGAGGCGGTTCGTGAGGTCTACCAGCTCAGCAGCCAGACTCGCACGGTCAAGTGTCTTGAGGTAGCTGTATCCGGCGAACAGCTCATCGGCGCCTTCACCTGAGAGTACCGCGTTGACATGTTCTGAAGCAAGCCTGCCCACGAGATAGTTGGTGACACTCGACCTGACAAGCAGTGCGTCAAACGACTCCAGATGATAGATTACTTCGGGGAGCACTTGCAGCATCTGTTCCTCGTTCATCGTAATCTCGTGATGCTCGGAGTCAATCGCGTTCGCGACGGTACGGGCGTGCTCGAGGTCGGGCGCACCCACAGCGCCCACCGAGAACGTCTTTACCCTGGACATCTGCAGACTCGCCAGAGCTGCCAGTGCGCTTGAATCGATTCCTCCGGATAGCCAGCAGCCAACCTCGCCATTGAAACACACACACTTGGCCACCGCATTCACCAGACGACAACGCAGCTCACTCGCCGCATCAGCTACGTGCATATCTGCAGGCTGCCTCATCGTGAACTCGCCGTATCTCTTAGTCCCCGTGCGCGGATGGTAGAAATGCCCCGGCGGGAACTCTCGGATATCCCGGGCCCAACCGACTAGTGACTTCACCTCAGAGGCGAAGCAGATGGCTCCGTCATAGTCGCCGCAATAGAGAGGAGAGATTCCCAGAGTATCCCGCGCAACGAAAATGCCACACTCATCGGCAATTGCCAGTGCGAACGAACCGTCCAGATCGTTGACAAATGCCGGACCCTGGCGCTCATAGAGGTTCTGCAAGGCTTGATCCACATCCAAAGCTTCCGGATCCAGGCTTCGCCAATTGTAAATCGCTCCGTCACAGACGGCGCGGCAACCCGGCGTGCGTCCAAACCACATTCCGGTAGAGGTCGGGTGAACTTCGCCCATAGTTGCTTTGGAATCTTCCACCGCACTGCAAGCGCTGCCACCGCGATGTCTTGTCTTGTGAAGTGATGCGTTGACCTGGGGCCACGCTTGTGCTTTGGCTATACCAGCTATACCAGCCATGACTCGAAAGTCCTCCTGTCAGTCATTCATTTCGGTCTGCTCAGATATCCTTGTCTCATCGATCACACGTTCCGTGCTCAGGGCCTGCGACGTGCTGTCACTGCGGTGGCCGTCGCCACTCGCCGACGCAGCCCAGGAATGAGCCGCAAGCGTCGGCTCGTTACTCCACACCAGTTTGCGCACAGGGTAGGATATCTCAATGTTCCTTTCGGTGAAACATTTGTGCAGAGCCTTGATGTACTCATGCTGCAGGCTGTATTGAGCGCCAACCTCAACGGCACGAAAAACGACAACGAACTTGATGTTGGAGTCACCGAACTCCTTGTAGCGCAGCACAGGGTCGTAAGTGAGATCGCCTCCTGGAAACCTGTTGAGCACATCTCGAGCTACTTCCAGCGCTGCGCGCTCCACCAGCTCAAGGTCACTGTCGTAGGAGACGCCACACCAGGTGTATACGCTCAACACTTGATCTGGAAGAGTCATGTTCGTAATCACTGACTGGGTCAGTTTCGCATTAGGTATAAGGACGATGTTGTTAGCCCAGAGGCGAATACGCGTGTTGCGCCACCCCACTGACTCGACATAGCCCTCCTCGCCAGTTTCGAGCTTGATGTAGTCACCGGCCCTCACACTTCGGTCTGCCACCAGGTAGAAACCAGCGAACAGGTTGGCGATGGTGTCCTGAAGCGCAAGCCCGATTGCCAGACCGGCTACGCCGAGACTGGCAAGAAGCGCAGTCAGTTTGACCCCGAGTATAGACAGCATCTGGATAGAGCCCAGCGCCCATATGGCAAGGATGACAAGCTTCTTGAGTAGCCTCAGATGCCCTTGATTTGACTGTTCGCCGGAACGCTGCGAAAGCCACGCAACCACCAGGTTTGCGATGTTTGTCAGGCCGATCAGGACGATGAGGGCCCCAACTACCTGGAACAGGCCGGAGTAGCGACCGGCACTTTCACCAGACACTGTCAGCCGTCCCGATGCAACAAAGAGTCCAACCAAGAGAATCAGCAGCACAACGGGCAGCCTCGCCGCCCGAAGAGCATCAGTAGCAATGTTCGATTGACTATTGTCCATCCGGCCAGCAAAGCGGCTGATTAGTCGGTGCGCGGCCAATGCAAACACGAACGCCGCGACCAACACCGCCCCTGCTCCAATGATTTCCTTCACAAAGGGTGACATAAGCACAACCTCAACTTACAGCCGGCTCTAGTGATTTCTGGCGGTCAGCCGGAGCCGACCCACACAAAGCGCTCAACGAAAGCCCTTCCAGGCGTTCTTTCTCACTGATGACGGCTCCCGATGCCGGATCCACACAAAGAACGGCTCCATCAACGATGCGCGTGCACAGGCGCCCACGGGCGTAGGGATTGCCCCTGAGGTGAGGCGCATCCAGGATGCCCAGGGATATTGCTTTCGCGATGCTCTGTGGGCAGGCGAGCGGATCCTCATCACCCTCACGCAGTCCGTTCAGCGCGGTTAGCACAAGCTCAGCGTCCTCAAGAATTTCTCGCTTTCTGTTGTTCACGGCTGTGCTGTCGACAAGAGAGTGCATGCGGCCGTGGCAGTTCTTTAGCACGCCGCTGACGATCTCGCAACTCTCTATGACCTCATCAGCCGTGGCAGCGTGGTCGCCTTCGCAGTAGCCGACAACGTGAATAATGTGCGGCGCGACAGCAAGTGCAACAACGGTCGATGCCGCAAGCTGGCCCTTAGCCACGGCGAGGCGCGGCGACAGGTGCAGGAGACCAGCGCGCACCTGGCGGACAGAGGTGAACTCCGGCCCGTGCAAGCTTTCCACCAGCTCGATCTGCGCCAGTATCTTCGCAAGGTCCATCTCAGGGGAAATGCCAGGTGGAGTGTTGAACATGTACTGTGCAACGTACTGGCTTACACCCATTCTTCTGGCATTGTACGCCGACAGGTAGGCCATCACAACGCTGATCACGTCGTGGGAGTCTCGCAGAGCCCAGTGATGGGGTTCGTTGACCTCGACGGGAATCCGCCTCTGGGCGTGCCAGGCCATCGCCGCCTGATTCTCAGCTATGGCCTCCTGAGGGGTGCGTTTCGAGCGCCCATCCAGCCCGCTGTACCAGCAGAGAGGAACTGCTGCCCACGCGTTCGAGATTGTCTCGGTAGCCATTTGTGCCCAAGAGATCAGATCACGCGTTCCGCTGTAGATTCGCAGGAGTGGATGGTTTCCGCAGCGGCTGGCCTTGTAGATGGCGGTTAGATCGTCCGACGTGCGCACGGGCACACCACCGGCCCCATTGAGCGAGGCGTCCATTTCTCCAGGTCTGAAGAACGACTCCTGTGCGTTCTGGTCCGGCGCGATCGATATTACATCGACAGTGCCGGACTGGGCGATCTTACGCACTCCGTCCACAGTCTCTTCAAGGCTCGGCAGTCCAAAGTGATGCCTGAGAAGCGGATAGGGATACTTCCTGCCCATCCGCTCCAGGAGCGTGTGGCCGAGGCTATCCGAACCAGGCACGAACTCTTCGCCACGCAGGTACGCCCAGACCTCCTCAGGATTTTCCAGTCCGCTGAAACAGCGCTCGAACCATCCGGCACCCTTGGCAAGCTCGCACATTGGCGGAGTACCGCCAAACACAAAACGCGTGTCGGTCAGTCCACGTTGTTCAAGGCTGGCCTTGAGCTGGGACAGCAGACCCTCTCCTACATCCGGAGTCAAACGATATCCGACGCCAACAATCTCGGGCCTATGGCGCTCCACGGCATCGACAAACACATCGACCGGAACTGCCGCGCCAAGAAAGACGGTCTCGTAACCAAGCTGCTCTGCAATCCGCAAGAATCCCGCCGCGCCCGCAACGTGAACACAGTTTCCTAACGCTCCTGCTATGATTGTGCCAGGCATAGTTCGTCCTCCTTTATCGCGTCCTCACCATCAAGTATGTACTGGCGAATCTGTTTGAGAGTCTTACCCGCCAGCCCAAGACTCTCGGCCGTTCTGCCCTCCGCCCGGTAGTCCACCTCGTGCAAAACCGACCCGAGAAGGATTATCGAGTCGATGGCCGGAGTCTCAACTCCAACAAGTTGACCCAGTGACGATATGGGCACCAGGCTCATTGGAATATCTTCGCTTATGTAGCGATGATACACCGTCTTCGGAGCCTTGATTCCATCGTATCCCCTGTTCGCTCTCATCGCCTCGTGAAGCGTGCGACCCGCGGCATCATAGGCTATGTAAAGCCACTCCCGCGCCGTCATTGCACGGAAACCAAGCGCCTCGGCCACTTTGACTCTTTCGGCATCCATTGCCTCCAGAATCAACGACATGGTCGGAGTGATACCTTCCGTGTAGTAGTCGAAGTCGCCGTTGGTGCTTTCGATTCTCGCAGCGTTAAGCACGGTGACGGCCGGATGAAAAATGGCACCTATGTTGTCCAGGCTAGTCTTCATAACATTGTCTCCTGGCACGAACTGTGGGAAGGCGTGTCTGAGCAACTTAACGACCTCGGGGGTGCGGTGTGCGGGGAGTGCAGCCACAGGAATGCTGTTCTTGATTCTGAAGATTTTGGTCTGGGCAGGGTTCATCGACCTGCTGGCGTATATGAACGTCTGTGCCTCAGCCACCACTACATCGGCCCTGCAGCCGCAGTCGGTTATCGTCTTCAGGGTTTCGAGCGCTCCGCCCGTGCGCCCCGGATTGAGGATGACGATCTGTCCATCCACCAAATGCGGGGCGATCTGCTCGGCGATGAATTTGTGTGCCGTCGCCGGCACGACCACCATTAGAATCTCCCTGCCGGATATCGCCTGGGCAGGGTCGGTTGTGACAACATCGAGCCTGGCAAAACCATGGGGCATCGAATCTGCGTCCGCTGCCAGAATCTCCACTCCACCGGCGCTTTGGATCGCACGCAATCTATCCCCACCTCGATTGTAGAGGGATGCATCGAAACCCATTAGCGACAAGTGGCCGGCCATAGCCGTGCCGCCATTACCAGCTCCCAGGACAGCGAATCTCGGAAAGCTCTTGGTCTCCATTGACAGTGCTCCTTTCGCATTCGGCTCAGACCCTTCTTGGGTCCTCCGGGTAGACACCGACAGGAGCGGGGGGAAGAACACATGAGGAGAAAAGACGCCCAAACGTCTCTTACGCCGACTTACTGCAGGGGGCCAGGATGCATAACATCCTAACCGAGCTACTGCTACGGCTCTTCCATCCGCACCTGCGAGGTTAGCTGACGGGCTGGGATCGGAAGAGCGACCCCTTTCCGATAAACTCGGAAATTAGCCCCAGTAAACGGTTCCCCCGCTTCCGCATTCTGCGGAACTCGGTGTTAGTTTGTCTTGGCAGGCATTTCTGCCTGTTCGTCTTAAGACGCAAGACCTGCCAAAATCGTTCCGTTGTTGGTCAGACTCCCTGATCGGCCACCTTGCCCAAGCCGATCCTGTCTGTCGGTATAGGTTTCAAACCAGTTGCCTCATACGCTGCGGCGGTCAGGCCGGGGACATCCGTCTCGGGATCTGTGATCAACAGCGAATAGTCGTTTGTAACGGTATTGTCGTTGAACTCGTTGCCGGGAGCGGCGCCATCCTCTATGTCTTCCCATACTCCGCCGATTCCAACGTTGCTGTTGAACCGGTTGCCTGTTGGGTGGCCGAGATTAGACCCGTCAAATACACTGGCGAGTCCCGGATATCTGGCATAGTAGTCGCTCTTGTAGTTGACAGCGTTCAGTTTGTCCAGCAGCTCAGTATGACCCTCGCGGAAGTACTCCTTCGCCCAGTTCTCTCCTCTGGCGTCGAGGTGTATGCACGGGTTGCAGTCTGTGAACAGGTTGCTGTGAATCCGGTTGTCTCTGCCGCCGCCGACAAATGCCGCACTGGAGACGTTCTTGAAGACGTTGCCGTAAATGGCCGTACCACAGTAGAAATCATCGAGGTAAACGCCCATGCAGCCCTTGTTCTCGAATCCGACGATGTCGTGCAGATAGTTGTGGCGGATCTGCGTGCCGCGCATACTCCAGTCGCGCCCGGCATATATTGCGCCTGCATCGTTGGACTCCTGACACACATGGTGTATTTCGCTATACTCGATGATGTGCTCATTGCCAGAGAAGAGTATCGCCACGTGAGGAGCATCGTGTATCAGGCAGTTCGCGATCCTGTTCCCGACACCGTTGATTCCTATCGCGGGAGAATACATGCGAGTGATTCTGCCATAGCCGTGTATGTGGCATTCCAGTACCTGATGGTTGGCAGCGGCGAGCGTGACTCGGTCGCCGCCAGTAATAGTGATTCCGTATTGCCCGATACCGTGCAGTTCGCACCCCCGGATGATACACCGGCTTCCACCCTGCACATTGATGCCATATCCCCCAACGTTCCTCACGAGGCAATCTGATATGGTCACGTCGTCGCTGTCGGAGATATCGATAGCTCCTCCGCGCGTGTTTTCGATCAGCAGGTTGTCCAAATGAACGTGAGAGACGCTCTTGGCAACGATGGCTTTATCAACCACCGACACAACTACTTTCGACGACTCTATATCATCCGGCGGCCATAGGTACAGCAAGCCATTTTCGCGATCCAGGTACCACTCCCCGGGCGTGTCTATCTCCGAAAGAAGATTGAATGCATAGAAGTACTGCCCGGGCCTGTAGCCGTAGGTGTGGTATGGAGGCGCGACTTTGATTACGCTGCGGTCAACGTCTATCTCAGCAATCCTGTGCTTTTGATCGGACCAGTCCCAGAACCAGTATCCGTGCACCCACGGATCGGTTTCCTTCAACCAGCGCGAAGGCCTATCGCCATCGTAGATGATATCGCCGACATAGTCGCCGGGTATCCCCCAATGCACCTGCTTGAATGGCTTGTTGTCTACGAGGCCCACGATCTTCGTGAAGCCCTCGTTGGGCCATCGCGAAAGAGTCATCGGGACGTCGTTGAAGAACAGCTCCACTCCGCCCTCGATGGGCGGACCGAAGTCTGTGATTCCGAGGACCTTCAGGTCAGCCTGCACCACGTTGTCGCGGGCTTTCTCATCCATAGCGGCCAATACGTCACGATTGGCGACAGGCTCGAAGTTCGTGATCCGGACTCCTCCGCAGATCGACGAGCCATCCGCGCCCTTGTATATCACGGGCGATGACTGCGTTCCCGAGTCCAGCTCATCGAGCAGGAGTGGCTGGTGAAGCTCGATGGTCCCGACGATCGTGACCTCAATCGGCTGATCTGTGGCTTCGCCCTTGTGCCTAAGCTGTCTGATGGTGTCGCGTGCCTTCTCCAGCGTCGCGAACGGTCTGGACTCGGTGCCATCCCACCCATCGTTGCCATTCGAACTAACCCACAGTTGAATGCTCATAGCTTCCCTCATCTATCTGCTGGGGTGAAAACACCGCCAGCCACACTCTATTCTGCGCCCGCAGACACCTGCGAGAACGCGTCCTTGATCACCTCGTCAGGGCCGTTCGTGTAGATATCTCGGCCCGCGCTTCGGTTGAGCTCACTTATCGTCTCATCGTCCAACCCTCGCCCAGCGCCATCGAGCGGCCGCACGATCCTGACAGGGCATCGAAGGCTGGACACGAGTTCCGGTATATCGTAATGAAGCAGCACGTTGGGGAAGAACGACACAGCCGGCCAGGACCAATACTCCTCGCGCAGAAGAGCGGCAAAGCTGCTGAGGCAATCCCAGACAACAACTCCGCCCACGCTGGG
>Ga0136653_10000643_pt1 | contig 18357 bp, 14 predicted proteins | sample LakKivw275mmetaG_FD_94866 | JGI IMG/M metagenome (GOLD analysis project Ga0136653, IMG submission 94866) | Anoxic lake water microbial communities from Lake Kivu, Rwanda to study Microbial Dark Matter (Phase II) - Lake Kivu water 275m metaG... | ecosystem: Environmental > Aquatic > Freshwater >...
GTACTAACCCGCTTCCACAACGAGAAAGCGGCGGAGCGGCTGATGCAGCAGGTGCAGAGCAAGGGGATGGCCGCCTATACTCAACCCGAGATCCCTGACTATCCCAACAGTGTCAACCTTATCGTCTCCGAGGACGGCTACGGCCGCAATCCGTACATTGAGACACAGGCCCCGCTCGTCGTGGTGACCGGAACGGGCCCCGGCAGCGGGAAGATGTCAACCTGCCTCTCGCAGCTCTACCACGACCACCGGCGCGGCATCGCCTCAGGGTACGCCAAATTCGAGACGTTCCCGATTTGGGGTCTTCCCGTGGACCATCCGGTCAATATCGCCTATGAGGCGGCCACTGCGGACCTGGGCGACATCGTGATGATTGATCCATTCCATCTCAAGGCGTATGGGCAAACTGCGGTCAACTACAATCGTGACATTGACAACTTCCCGATTCTCAAGAACATCATTGACCGCATAGCGGGCGCCGATACCCGGGCTGTCGTCTATCAGTCGCCGACGGACATGGGCGTGAATCGCGCCGGGGCCGGCATCGTGGACGATGGCGTAGTGCGCGAGGCGGCCACCCAGGAGGTCATCCGTCGCTACTTCAGGCACCACTGGGAATTCCGCCGCGGCCTCACCTCCCGGCAGGTGCTGGAGCGTACCGAGACCCTGATGCAGCGGCTGGGTGTGACTCCCGGCGACCGTCCGGTGGTTGAGCCGGCGCGTGAGGCTGCCCTCCAGGCCGAGAAGAGCGGACGGGGCAAGGACGGCTTCTACTGCGGGGCAGCCGTGCAGCTCGCCGACGGCACCGTCGTTACCGGCAAGAACTCGCCGCTGTTCCACTCCGCCTCCGCAGCCATCATCAATGCCATCAAGCATTTGGCCGGCATCCCCGACAACATGCACCTGCTGCCTGAGAACGTCATCCAGAGCCTCACCGACCTCAAGGCCAATTACCTGAACTCGAACTCGCCGAGCCTGAATGTGCAGGAGGTGCTCATCGCTCTGGGGATTAGTGCGGCCGGCAATCCCGCAGCGAGAGCCGGCGTGGACATGCTACCACAACTGCGCGGGACGCAGATGCACCTTACTCACGAGCCGGGCCTTGGGGACGAGAACGGACTGCGCAAACTCGGCATCGGCATGACCACTGACGCAAACCCAACATCTCAGGGCTACTTCCTCCGCTGAACGGCCGCTGCGTCTGGCGCCCTGCTTCTCATCCATGCGCGAAACCACTCAGTTCTCGCGCAGCAACTGCTCGCAGACCTCCAATGCGTGTTTGCTGCGCAGAGCCAGCAGCGAAACATCGCCCTTGCGCGCGCCCGGAACCTCCAGATTGAAGGGCCGATCATACCCGATCTCGCGCAAGGCCGATATCACCGGCCCCCACTCGATCTGGCCGTAGCCGGGAATCAGGTGATCGTCCCAGGTGCCGTGGTTGTCGGAGATGTGCAGGGCCCACAGCTTGTCGCCGCAGAGCCTGATGGCTTCGGGGATGTTCAGGCCCTGCCAGTTGGCGTGACTGGTGTCCAGGCAGATGCCGAGGGCCTCAGGTGCGGCCTGGTCGCACAGCTCGAGCAGCTCCTCCACGATGGCGCCGAAGCGACGCGGGCCATGTACTCCCTTGCCGTAATCAACCACGTTCTCGACGGCCAGCTTGACACCGAGCTCCGCACACACCGCCCCCAGTCTGGCGAAGCTCTGCAGGCGCAGGCCGGTCACTTGCTGAAGATGGTCGCGTGTGGCGACCTGTCCGCGGCCTGCGATTTCGCCGTGGCCGCCCGGGTGGATGACGGCCACCGGAATCCCCAGCCGGGCGCAGCTCTCCAGGTCGCCGATGACCGCCTCAATGTCGTGTTCGCGCCTGTCAGCATCAAGGTTCGCGACATCGGCCTGAATGTAGGAATGCATCTGCTCCAGGGCGATCCCGTACTCCCGCGCGGCGGCGGCAAACGGCTCCAGCAGTGACTTGTCCTCACGCATCATGTCGGCGTGCTCGGTGCTCACCTCCACGGCGGGCCAGCCCTGCCTGCCGAGCATCGCGAGCGCGTCGCTTGGTGAAGCCTCGACGAATATGGCCGTCCACATCGAAGGTACTAACGCCATTGTGGGTGTCTCCTTTACTTGCCTGGCCTGCGCGCTCAATCGTCGCTTGCAGGCAGGATAAGCCCGTTCGCCTGCGGAATAACGCCTGTGATTTCGTGCGGCGATGTGGCGGCGTTGTCTTGTGAGAGTGCGCGTCGGCGGATTGCCCATGGACATTCTCTGCACGGACAGCGAAGTCCTTGCCCGCGTGCAGGAGACTGTGTGTGATGAAGATGCCGGGAACGGGCCGGATTGTCTCAATCGGGGAACTGATCGTAGAGATCATGCGCAAGCGTGTGGACAGCCCGCTGGACCGCGCCGATGACTTCATCGGGCCGTTCCCCAGCGGCGCACCCGCGATATTCATTGACCAGGTGGCCAGGCTGGGGCACGAGGCGGCATTCATCGGCGCCGCTGGCGCGGATGATTTCGGGAAATGCCTCGTGGACCGCTTCGAGCAGGACGGAGTGGATGCACGGTATGTATCGCGCATCGAGGAGCTGGCGACGGGCTGCGCCTTCGTGACCTATTTTTCGGACGGCAGCCGGCGCTTCATCTTCCACATGGGGAACTCGGCAGCCGGGCGGCTCCCCGAGCCAACCGCGGAGATGTTCGCGGGCGCGGACTGGCTGCACATCTGCGGCTCGTCGCTTTCGGCCAGTGAGCCGATGCGCCGGGCTTGCTACAGGGCGTGCGAGTTAGCGGCCGAAGCGGGAGCACGCATATCGTTCGACCCGAACCTCCGGCCCGAGCTGCTGGGCGGCGAAGAGGCGCTGCGCCGAATCTGCGCTCCGGTCATACAGGCCGCTGCTCTGGTTCTACCCAGCTCCACCGAAGCGGAACTGCTGACAGGCATCGGCGGGGCTGAGGCAGCTTGTGATACGCTACTTAACAGCGGGGTTGAGATCGTGGCGCTCAAGCAGGGCAGCGCGGGATGCAAGCTATTCGCCGCGACGGATACCGTCACGGTGCCCGCATACCAGGTGGATGCCGTGGACCCGACGGGCGCCGGCGACTGCTTCGACGCCGGATGTGTCGTCGGCCTGACAGAGGGGCTGAGCCTGGAGGAGACCGGCCGCCTCGCCAATGCTTGCGGCGCTCTGGGCGCGACGGTGAAGGGGCCGATGGAAGGCTGCGCGTGGCGGGAAGATGCGTTCAAGCTCGCCGACATCAATGACAACAGATAGGAGATGCAAGATGAGTCTGCGTTGGGGCGTAGCCGGACTCGGACGTGGGAGAAGGTTCGTGGAATGGATATCGGCCATTGACGGCTGTGAAGTCGTTGCGGTGTGCGATGCCAGCGAGGCGGCCCTGGAACCGTTCGGCGGCCTGCAGACGTACACTGATTACACTGAGTTCCTGGACAAAGCGGAGCCGGACGTGGTGGCGGTCATCACCCCCGGACCGGCACATGCTTCACAGGCGGTAGCCGCCATGGAGCACGGCTGCCATGTGCTTAGCGAGACGCCCTGCGTGTACTCGATAGAAGAGGCCCAGGCGGTCGTGGAAACAACGCAGCGCACCGGCCTGAAGTATATGCTGGCGGAAGACTACATCTGGATGGGATGGTGCCAGAACCTCAAGCACTTCGTTGACGATGGCAAACTGGGCGACATCGTTTTCGCCGAAGCTGAGTACACTCACGACTGCCGCGGAGGAATGCTGATTGACGCAGATGGCAAGCACTACCCCGCCTCCGCGTGGGGTACGCGCGATGACCTGACACCGACGTGGCGGGCCAGTGATCTGCCGCCGCTGTTCTACTGCTCGCACACGCTCGGACCCCTGCTGCACCTGATGGAGGACCGCTGCACGATGGCGATGGGGCTGAATACGGGCGCGAAGGTCGCGCCCGAGGTGTGCCCGGTGGACATGGAGAGCGGCTTGCTGCAGACGGCAGGCGGCAGGGCGATACGCCTGACCAACGGCTTCTGTATCGCGCACCCGTTCTCGCTGTTCACCGGCCTGTACGGGACCAACGGAAGCATCCGCATGGTCAATCTGGGCGGCCTGCAGGTCAAGGCATGGTTCGAGGAGCAGGCACAGGAAAGCCAGTGGTGGGACCTGCCGATGGCATACGAGGAGCGCGAGGACGGGCGGCACTGGGTGACGGTGATGCTGGAGGAGTTCGTGGCCTCGATACGAGATGACGCGCAGCCGCCGATGGATGTTTACGCCTCGATGGATTGCACGCTGCCGGGCATCTGCGCGCACATGTCCGCCGAGCAGGGCGGCGCGCAGGTGCGGGTGCCGGACTTCAGAGCCGGCTAGGCAACAAGCGGGTGATATCTTCAGGCGGAGTGTTACGCAATAAGTCGCTCACAATACGGGCGAGATTCCCAAGCGAATATCGAAAGGAGCCGCAAGATGGCATTCGGACAGATCCACTACAACGCACCGGGAGACACTTTCGAGGAGTTCGTCAAGTACGTGGCCGATACGGGATTTGACTGCATCGAGGTGATGATCACCGACGTATGGCCGAAAGATGCGGAATATGATGAGGAGCGCGCACATGAGGCGAAGGCGATTCTCGGTGCCCACGGCATATTCGCATCGGCATTGACCGCCGCCAATGACTTCGTTCAGCTCGAGCCGGCGGCCATCAAGGAGCAGGTTGAGCGGATGCAGAAGGTCGCGCAGCTTGCCAGGATCCTTGATACCGACGTTCTACGCACGGAGGGCGGTCAGCCGAAAGACGCAGTGCCGGAGGAGAAATGGGCCGAGGCGATTGCCGGCTGTCTCAAGGCGTGCCTGCCGTTCTGCGAGGACATGGGCGTGCGGATGGCCGTTGACAACCACGGCGTGGTCTCGAACGATCCGCCGGTGCTGCTGGGGGCACTGGAGATGGTCGGCTCGCCGTATGCCGGCTCCAATCTCGACACGATGAACTACCGCTGGTGGGGCAACGCGGTGGCGGACCTGCCCCGCATCTATCACGACATCGCTCCGTACGTGCTGCACACGCACATGAAGGACGGCACGGGCTCGCGCCAGGAGTACCAGGGCGCGGCGCTGGGGCAGGGCGAGATCCCGCTGCAGGTCGCCATTGACGAGCTGGTGGCGGTCAACTACCAGGGCGTCTGGTGCGCGGAATGGGAAGGCAAGGGCGACAAGGGAGAGGGGTACGCCGCCTGCCTGGCATGGATGAAGAAGAACTGCCCGGGGTAGGCACTACACGCCGGGGCATTGGCACTCACTTGCGTAGCTGTGCGCAACAATGATTTCGCGGGGGACAGGCATTCATGCTTGTCCTCCATTGCCGTACTGCTGCCGTTGCCGTGTCGTTATGAGTTGCCGCGCTGTTGCCGCCCCACAAACGACAACGACGCGCAGAGATGATGCGGGGACAGGCAGGGATGCCTGTCCTCCGCGACAAGATGAAGATGGTGCGCCTTATCTCCCCCGCCGGGTGTGGCGGTGGTGTTCTGGCTCAGCTAGGAGTCTTTGGCGGAAGGGGGGCCAGGGGGAAACCTGCTTTCTGCAGAAAGCGGGTTTCCCCCTGGCCCGCGCGTCGGCGGCAGTTGCTCGCTAGTGTCCTCGCGGCTGGCGATGATGACCAGCGCAGCACCAAGCAGTACGCAGACCAGGCCGGTGAGTTGGCCCCGGCTGATGACCGAGCCCAGCCAGAAGTGATCCCCCAGTGCCGCGACCACCGGCGTGACGAGCGACAGTATGCGGCACGACCACACCGCTATGCGCTTCATCGCGTAGTAGTACAGCAGCAGCGTCCAGACCAGCAGGAAGCCGGCCAGCAGGCTCTCCACGGCGACCTTGGGGATGGCCACCGCTGCGATGGTGTCGCTTATCCGGCCCATCCCCAGCAGCACGGCGGAGAAGATCGCGGTCTGGCAGATGCAGCTTGTGACGGTCGGCAGTTCGCTGGGTATGCCGCCGAACTTGAGCTTGATGACAATGGCGTTCATGGCAGTCAGGACGGCGGCAACCACCAGTGTCGCCGTCCCGAGGGGCTGGAAGTTGACATCACTGAACGACAAGCCCATCGCCTGCATGGCACCGATCAGCATGGCGGCGGTGCCGACCCAGCCGATGGTCGAAACGCGGGTATTGAGCAGCAGGTAGCTGAGCACGAAGACGATTGCCAGCTCCACGCGCACCACCAACGCGGCGGTGGTGGCACTGGTGAGATGAGTGCCGACGTTGCTCGTGTAGAAGATGGCGGTGGCCGACACGCCGAACAGGACCAGCCAGCCGGTCGGGGCGCCTGCAGGCACGATGCCACGGCCGCGGCGATGCCACAGGTACACGGGGACGATCATGACCAGGGCAGGCAGGACCATCAGCCAGTTGGCCTGCAGCGGCGATACTTCGCTCATCAGGTCCTTGAGCAGCGGCCAGCGTATGCCGGTGAGAACGGCGGAGGCCAGTATCGCCGCGTAGCCTTTGAGGCGTCTGCTGCGTTCCTGGGGACTAAGTGGCATCGCGGTCTTCCCGGCGGTAGATTCGGATGGCGGCTTCCGACCCTAGCGGCGGGCCGACCGGGCAGTTGAACTCGCACGTGCCGCAGCCGACGCAGACCTCGGGCCTGACGACCGGCCGCAACTGCCCGCTGCCATCGGTGTCCTGGCCCAGCACTGCACCGTAGGGGCATACCTGCTCGCACTGCAGACAGCGGGTGTACTCATCGCCCTTCTGCCAGGACAGGCACCTGGTGTGATCAATGGCCGCTTCGGCAATGCGAATGTCGGGTTTCTCAGCCGGTGAAAACGGTCGGAGCGCACCACTGGGGCAGACCTGGCCGCAGGCGTTGCATTCCCGCTCGCAGCAGCCGACGGCCGCGACCATGACGGGCGTATAGAAGCCATCGAGACCGACCTCAAGCAGTGCGGGCTGGATGACGCCGGTAGGGCAGGCCTTCATGCACTCGCCACAGCGCAGGCACTGGGCGCGCAACTCGCTCTCGGTCATCAGGCGGCTGATCCGCCCGCTTGCATCGCGGACGATGGCCCCCGGCGGCCTGATGAGAAACCGGCTCGGGGCCGAGCGCGTTCGGCCGGTGGCCGCGAGCGGACTTCCTGCCAGCAGGCCGTAGATGAGGCCGGCGCCTGCGGCCGCCAGGAGCCGCCTGCGACTGAGGTCGGTCTGCGGCTCCAGTCCGACCGACTGCCGCGTGAGGCCGATCCTAGTGTGTACACACCCGCCGCATCCCACGCAGTTGTAGCAGAGAATGCACTCCGCCGTGCGTGTGCGGCGCGGAGCCTCCGCCGGTATCGCGCCCATCTTGCAGTCGGTCACACAGCGGCGGCAGGCGGTGCAGCCCTCCGCGACCTGGCGCCGCCATAGTCCGTGGCGTCCGGCGAGCCCCAGCAGCGCACCCAGAGGACACAGCGTGCGGCACCAGTGGCGGCGGCTGACGAACCCTAGTGCCAGCACGATGAAGAAGACGGCCGCCACCGGCCAGGCGAACGCAAAGGAGCGCTCCGGCGTCACCGCCAGGTTGAGGCGAGAGCCGAGCGCCGCTAGTGGGCCGGTATCGTGCCCGACCAGCCAGTTCTGCAACCTCAGCAGCGCCGGATGCAGGGCCGTGCCGAAGGTGCGGGTGATGAGCGGGCTCGGGTCCAATACCCAGGCGGCTTGAGTGCCGAAGAGAGCCGCGAGCAACACGGCGGCGAGTACATAGTACTTCAAGTGCGGCCGGTTCGCCCGACGGCTGTCTCTCTTCTTGAACGGCCGGACGAAGATAGCGTGGAAGATGTCAATACACGTGCCGAGGGGACATATCCACCCACAATAGAAGCGGCCGAGAATAGCAGTCAGCACAAGCAGAATCAGAGCGGGGATGAACAGGTGCAGAAGCTGACCGCCCGCGGCGAAGTGCGGCAGTGACAGCAGCACGGCCAACCCCGCCAGCGGGTCGGCGCGCAGAAACAGGTTGACATCCGCCTGGCCTTGCAGCGGCCACTTCGCCGCCCCCAGCAGTAACACGAAAACAACCAGGAACAGCGCCTGGCTCAGTACGCGCAGCAGTCTTCCTGTGTTCATTGCCTGAGTCCAGTGAGACCAGGCACGTCGCCGGTCGCGTTCTGCCACGGAAATATTCTCTGTGGGCGGAGCCTAGCTCGTTTGCCCCTGTTTGATGATCAATACAGGCATTTCGGCACGGCGCACAACGCGCTCGGAGACGCTGCCCCAACGCAGCGCCTCATCGCGGGTGCGGCCTCGCGAGCCGATGGCGATGCACGAGGCGCCCAGTTCGCTGGCCTTCTTGATGATGCCTTGCTCGGGTACGCCCAGTTCGAGGTAGCAGTCAACCTCGGTACCCCTCTCACGCAGCTGCGCCGCCATTTCCTCAAGGCGTTCATTGTCGGTGGCATCGAACTCGCCGAGACGCTCCATCAGGTATGGCGCTATCCGCGTGACGTCCTGGATGTGTACAAGGCTTACTCGCTTGAGGCCCTTATCCGCGAGGGTACTGAACGCCTCGAACGCCACCCGGGAGTACTCGGAGAAGTCGGTGGGAAACAGGACGTGCTCCAGCAGCGGGCGCTGCAGGCCGCCGGCGATCTGTTCGTTGGTTCCCGGCGGGTGCAGTACCAGCATGTTGGTGTGGCCGTACCTGATGATGTCGAGGGCGGTGCTGCCGATGAAGAAGTCCTGCCAGGGCATTTCGACGAAGGCGCTCACGACTATCGTATCGGCGTCCTGTTCCCTGGCCGCCTGGATGATCTGCTGGGCCGGAATCCCGATGCGAACCATCGCCTGCACCGGCACGTCGGTCAGCTTCTGCACCTCAGCCACCCATTGCTCAAGCTCTCGTTCGGCCCGCCGCACGGCCCCCTGGTCCCGCGAAGGTATGGGAAGCACCGACTCCACGCAGTGTGTCAGGATAGCCGCCTGTATCGGAATGTTGTTGATCAACTTCAGCAGTGGTTCCGCCTGAGGCCTGGTGCGCGAGGTTGCTACCATGATCCGATCCAACATGCCGCCATGCCCTCCCGGTGAGCAGATGACGCATAGTAACGGCTTCCACACATTATAGCGCAATTCCTGCCGCAAAACCATTCTCCGGGAAGCGACGGGGAGATGTGGGAATGCCCTCCGGCCCCAAGGATAACGACGAGCCGTGGCGAATAGACATGGAAAGGCCACGTCACGATTGGCGAGGTTATCGCGATGGGTAGGGCTGCCCGACATCTGCTCGTACTGGCGTTGATCGGCGCTTTCGGTTGCTCGAGGAACGTGGAACGTCAACAGGCCGTCGCGCAGCCGTCGCCTGTCGTTGAGACAACCTCTGTGCGATACGCCTGCAGAGCCGGCCAGTTCTACCCCGGTGATGCCGAAACACTCGCCGCAGCCGTCAAGGGTTACGTGGCAGCTGCCAAGGTGCCCGAGCTCTCCGGCGATGTCATCGCGGTGCTGGCCCCTCACGCGGGGTATGAGTTCTCAGGGCCGGTGGCGGGCTATTCATACGCCCTGCTGCAGGGCGGCGGCTACGACACGGTGATCCTGGTCGGTCCATCGCACCAGGGCATGCCGGAGAGCGGGGCGGCGCTGAGTCCGGACGATCTCTGGGAAACGCCGCTGGGCAAGGTGCCGGTGAACCAGGAGATTAATGAGAAGCTGCTGGCCGCCAACAGCCGGTTTGCGATGAACGAGGCGGCCCACGCCGACGAGCACTCCCTCGAGGTGCAACTGCCCTTCCTGCAAACCGTTCTCGGGGAATTCTCCATCGTCCCCATCGTGTTTAGTGATTTCGACCCCGGCAACACGCAGCCGCTGGCCGAGGCCATCGCTGCAGTGGCCGGTGAGAAGACGCTGCTGGTAGCCAGCACCGATCTGTCCCATTATCCATCGGCCGAAGATTGCTCCAAGGTTGACCGGAAGATATTGCATGCTATCACGAGCCTTGACGCGCAGACCGTATATGCCACCGACAGGGCGCTTCTTGCGCGCGGCACCCCCAACCTGTTCTGCACCTGCTGCGGGCTGGGGCCGGTGGTGACGGTGATGACGGCCGCCAAGCTGCTGGGGGCGGACAAGGCCGAGCTGTTGCACTGCGCCAATTCCGCCGATGCAGAGCCGCGAACGGCCGGACGCTGTGTCGGCTATGGCGCAGTCGCTTTCATCGGCGAAAGGAAGGCCGCAATGCCCGCAAGTGAATCCGGCGCCGCCTCAGGCGTCGAACTGAACGAGAAGCAGCAGCAGTACTTGCTCAATCTGGCGCGCACCACGATCGAGAATCACCTGGAGGGCAAGCCGCTGCCGCAGATCGCGACAGACGACCCGATGGTGCGGGAAGAGCGGGCCGTCTTCGTCACCTTGACCAAGCAGGGCGAGTTGCGCGGGTGCATCGGCCAGATCATGGCGCGCTATCCGTTGGGAGAGGCGATCCAGGAGGCGGCAGTCTCAGCGGCGGTGCGTGACTTCCGCTTCGCGCCGGTGACGCGAGAGGAGTTGGACAAGCTGCACATCGAGATCAGCGTGCTGTCACCAATGCAGCGGGTTGACACCTATACCGACATAGTAGTGGGCAAGCACGGTGTGGTGGTGAAGTGCGGCGACCGCAGCGGGGTGTTTCTGCCGCAGGTGGCCCCCGAGCAAGGCTGGGACCGCGACCAGATGCTGCAGGCGCTGTGCAGCCACAAGGCAGGACTGCCTCCCGATGCCTACAAGGAGCCGGGCACCGAGTTGTACGTTTTCACGGCCCAGGTCTTCGGTGAACCCGAAGAGCGTTAGAGATGGATGAGAAACCAGTCGAGGGCAAGAACGACGAGCATACCATGACCCGCCGCGAGTTCCTGAAGAGGGCGGCACTGGTGGGTGCCGGGGCTGCGGTGGGAGCGGCCGGACTGAGCCGGTTGCTGCCATCGGCTCAGGCCGGAAGTACGGCCGGCGTGCGCGAGGCGATGCACTACCAGCGGCTCTCCGGCGGCAAGGTGCGCTGCACGCTGTGCCCCTGGCACTGCGTGACCTCCAATGGACAACGCGGCGCGTGTCGGGTGCGGGAGAACCGTAGCGGGAAGTACTATACACTGGTGTACGGTGAGGCGGCCGCCCTGCACGTGGACCCGATAGAGAAGAAGCCGCTATTCCACTTCATGCCCGGCTCGTGGGCGCTGTCGGTAGGCACCGCTGGCTGCAACATCCGCTGTAAAGACTGTCAGAATTGGGACATTTCACAACGCACGCCGGAGGAGCTGCGCGCCGAGAGCCGACTGGTCAGCATGTCGCCGCAGACGCTGGTATCTCAGGCGCGCTCCAACAACATTCCGGTGATCGCCTACACCTATAATGAGCCCATCGTGTTCTACGAGTACATGCACGATACGGCCAAGCTGGGGCGGCAGCAGGGCATCAAGTCGGTGATGATATCCAACGGCTCCATCAACCGCGAGCCGATGCTGGAGCTGGCGCCGTACCTCGACGCCGTGAAGATTGATCTCAAAGGCTTCTCGGAGGAGTTCTACCGGGAGTACACAGCCGGAACGCTGGAGCCGATCAAGACAACCATCAAGCGGCTGGTAGCACTCGGAAAGTGGCTGGAGATCGTGTACCTGGTGCTGCCGACGGTCAACGACGATGCCGACACCATCCGCGCCATGTCGGAATGGTTGGTAAAGGCGGTGGGGCCGTACGTGCCGCTGCATTTCTCACGATTCTTCCCGGCGTATCGCCTGAAGAACCTTCCACCCACGCCTGTCGAGACGCTGCGCAACTGCCGCCACGTTGCCCGCCAGGCGGGTCTCAAGTACGTCTATGTCGGCAACCTCCCGGGCAGCGAGCTGGCCTCCACATATTGCTACAGTTGCGGGAAAATCGTCATCCAACGCGACGGCTACCGCATACTCAGCCGCGACATCAAACCCAACGGCACATGTCGCTTCTGCGGCGCGCCGATCCACGGCGCGTGGTGAGAGAGGTACCCCCTGCTCCGCTTCGCATCGCAGGCGCAGGTCGCGGCTGCTCCCTACGAGTCCAGGAGTTGGCGGCCGGCGGTGCAGATTATCCGCAAGCCCTCGTCAATCTCCTGCGTGGTGATGTTCAGCGGCGGAGCGATGCGCAGCAGGTCGTCGCCGAGTGCGTTGATGACCAGGCCCTCGTCGAGGCAGGCCTTTTGCAGCTCGCGCCCGTTGACGTTCTGCAACTCCAGTCCCAGCAGCAGGCCGCGGCCGCGCATACCGGCGAACGGCTCACAGCCTCGCTTCAGTTCCTCGATGCGCTGCTTGAAGTACTCCCCCATCGCCTTCGCGTTCTGCACCATGCCTTCGCTCTCGATGGCCTCGATGGCGGCAAGCGCGGCAGCGCAGGCGAGGTGATTGCCCCCGAATGTGGAAGCGTGGTCGCCCGGCTCGAACGCCTGCGCGACGTGCTCTTTCGCCAGGCAGGCCCCGATGGGGAAGCCGCCGCCTAGCGACTTGGCCAGAGTGAAGATATCCGGCTCCACGCCCTCGTCCATGTAGCCGAACCAATCACCCGTGCGCCCCACGCCGGTCTGGACCTCGTCGAAGATCAGGAGCAGATTGTGCTGCTCGCACAGCTCCTTGACGCCGGGCAGGTATCCGGCATCGGGCACATTGATGCCGCCCTCGGCCTGGATCGGCTCCAACATGACGGCGCAGGTCTTCTCATCCACAGCCGCTTGCAGGGCCGCGATGTCATTGAAGTCCACATACTTGATGCCGGCGGGCAGCGGGTAGAACGGCTTGTGGTACTTCTCCTGACCGGTAGCGGTGACGGTCAGCAGCGTGCGGCCGTGAAAGCTCTTGTGGGCCGTGATGATGTCGCGGCAGTCGGGCTCGTGGTGGATGCCGGCCCACTTGCGGGCGAGCTTGATGGCCGCCTCATTCGCCTCGGCCCCGCTGTTGCAGAAGAACGCGCGGTCGGCGCAGGATAGCTCGACAAGCTTCTTGGCAAGTCGGCCTTGAGGCGGGATATGGTAGAGGTTGGAGGTGTGCACGAGCGTCTTGGCCTGCTCGCAGATGGCGGCAGTTACCTTGGGATGGCAGTGACCCGGCCCAAGCACCGCGATTCCGGCCACGAAGTCCAGGTACTGCTTGCCATCGGCGTCCCACAGGCGGCTGCCTTCGCCGCGCACGAAAGCCACCGGCAGTTGCGCGTAGGTGGTCATCAGGTACTTCTCGGTCAGTTCCGCCGCCTGCTGGTTATTCATCGCTCGTATCTCCCCCGGCAACGATCATGGTGCCGATACCTTCCTCGGTGAACAGCTCCACAAGCAGCGAGTGCTCCACGCGTCCATCTATCATGTGGACGCTCGTCACGCCGTTTCCTATCGCTCCCACGGCGGCTTCGACTTTCGGGATCATCCCCTCGTTGACCACCCCGTCGGCAATGAGCCGATCCGCCTCGCGGGTGGTCATCTTGCTGATGAGGCTCTGCGGATCGCTCACATCGCGCAGCACCCCCGGTACGTCACTGAGAATGATGAGCTTTTCGGCCGCCAATGCCTGCGCCACCGCACAGGCCACCGTGTCGGCATTGATGTTATAGCTCTTGCCGGTCACATCCGAGCCGACGGGCGTAAGGACCACGATGTAGCCGGCCACGTTGAGCGTGTCTATGAGGCGGGTGTCAATGTTCTCGACCTCACCCACGAAGCCCAGGTCGCCGGCCTCGCACTCCTTCTTGCAGGCGGCGATGAGGTTGGCGTCCTTGCAGGCAATGCCGACAGCCCGACCGCCCTCCGCATTCAGCAGCGACACCAGCCCCTGGCCAATTGAGCCGACCAGCACCATCTGCACGATCTCCATGGTCGGCTCGTCGGTGACGCGCAAGCCGCTCACGAACTTCGGCTCATGGCCCAGCCTCTCCATCATGTCGCTGATTCTGGGGCCGCCGCCGTGCACCAGCACCACCCGCACGCCCACGTAGTGCATCAGAACCAGGTCTTTCATGACGCTGCGTTCCAGCTCCGGGTCGGTCATCGCGGCCCCGCCGTACTTGACCACGACGGTCTTGCCCGCCCACTTGCGCATGTACGGCAGCGCCTCGATGAGCGTGCCGACGCGCCCATTGCCAATGCCCTGTTTGACGTCCTTGCTCATCTAGCTCACCTCAGTAGTGCTCACTTGGACACCCAAGCGCAACAGCGATTCCACGGGCGACAGGCGCCCTACTTGTTCTCTTCCTCCGCGCCGGCCAGCTCGGACGCGTCATACTCGGCGTTGTAGTGTACGTATCCGGGCGTCAGGTCGCAGGTCCACAGCGTCAGGCTCTCAGGGCCGCGCGCCAGGTCAATGACGATCTCGATTTCCTTTTCGGCCATCTTCGCACGGCCCGCATTGATATCGAAATCCTGCACCTTCCCATCGGCGAACACCGTAATGCCGCTGATGGTAATGCTGACCCTGTCGGGATCGAACGGCACCTCGCTGCTGCCAACTGCGGCGGCAACACGCCCCCAGTTGAAATCGCCGCCATACGCGGCGGTCTTGAGCAGATTGTAGTTGGTCACCGCACGTCCGGCGGTGCGTGCCTCGTTGTAGTCCGCCGCGCCGGTTATCTCTACGGTGATGAACTTGGTCGCCTCCTCGCCGTCGGCGGCGATCTTCTTCGCCAGCTCCTGCGTAACGTACAGCAGCGCCGCGCGGAAGGTAGCGGCATCATCGGAGGTGGCGTCGCTGATGGTCGGATTGCCGGCCTGCCCGTTGGCCAGGATGGCGACGGTATCGTTGGTGCTCATGTCGCCGTCAACGCTGATGCAGTTGAACGAGCGCGCCACGCACCACGACAGCGCGTCCCGCAGCGGCTTGGCGTCTATGGAGGCATCCGTGGTGATGAAGCAGAGCATGGTCGCCATGTTGGGGCAGATCATCCCTGCACCCTTGCAGATGCCGCCCAGCTTCGCCGTCTTGCCACCGATGGTGAACTCGACGGCGTACTGTTTGGGGACGGTGTCGGTGGTCATGATCCCGCGCGCAATCTTGTCCGGGTTGTCGCGCGAAAGCTGGCCGCCGAGTTGCTCGATTCCTGCGGCGACAGTGTCCATCGGCATCAAATCGCCGATGTGGCCGGTGGAGCAGACGATGACATCCGACGGCTCCACGCCGGTCGCTTCAGCCGCCAGTTGAGCCATGCGGCGGGCGTCCTCCATCCCCTGGCGCCCGGTCCCCGCGTTGGCGTTGCCGGAGTTGCAGATGATGGTCTGCGCCTTGCCATCGGCGACGGCTTCCTGTGTGACGTAGGTGGGAGCCGCGCGGAACCGGTTCTTCGTAACAGTCGCGGCGGCCGCCGCCGGAAGCTGCGAATGGATCATGACCAGGTCCAGAGCCGGCGGAGGCTTGATGCCGCTGGCCATCGCCGCAGCCACAAACCCCTCGGCAGCCAGGACGCCGCCGCTGATTTCCTTAATCTCTATGTGACGTGACATTGGAATCTGTCCTCCAGTCTGACAGGCACGAGTTGCGGCTGATGCCTCGCCCGCTACGGCCAGTTGGCTATCATCGGCAGGCCCGTGGTCTCGTCCCAGCCGCAGGCGAGGTTGATGCATTGGAGGGCCGCACCCGCGAGGCCCTTAATCAGATTGTCAATCGCGGAGACGGCCACCAGGCGATTGGTGCGCTCGTCCACGGCGATGCCGATGTCGCAGCGGTTGGTGCCGGTCACGTGCTTGGTCGCCGGTAGCTTGCCCGGCGGCAGCACGTACACGAACGGCTCCCCGGCATAGAAGTCGGCATACAGCGCCTGGATCTCGGCGGCGGTTATGCTCTCAGTCAATCGCGCGTAGCAGGTGCTGAGAATCCCGCGTATCTGCGGAACCAGGTGCGGGACGAAGGTAACCTGCGGCTCTGGCCGGCCCTCGGGAACCAGCGCCCCCAGTTCCTGGTCCATCTCCGGGGTGTGGCGGTGCTTGGCGATGCTGTAGGCGGCAATCGACTCGGTCACCTCGGAGAAGTGGGTAGTCAGCGAGGTCTTCCGACCCGCGCCGGAAACGCCCGACTTGCTGTCGGCGATGATCATATCCGTCGAGATGATCCCGTGCTTGACGGCAGGAGCGAGCGCCAGGATCACTGCAGTCGGGTAGCACCCCGGCACTGCGATGAAACGCGAGCCGGCAATCTCTTGCCGATGCAGCTCCGGCAGGCCGTACACGGCAGTCTCCAAGTACTGCGACTGAGTGTGGGTGACATCATAGTATGCCTCATACTCCGCCACGTCCTTGAGACGGAAATCGGCGGAGAAGTCCACCACCATCTTTCCCATCTCATAGCCTGCGACCATCATCTCCATCGCCGCCGTGTGTGGCAGGCAGAACACCAGGATGTCGGCATCCCGCGCGGCCCTCTGCACGTCCAACTCGCCCAACACGATGTCGCACAGCGGCGGGGGCAGGTGCGGGTAGATGTCGCCCATCTTCTCTCCTGCCGACGTATGGCCCGCGCAGTAGCTCACCTCCAGGTAGGGATGTCCGGCCGCCAGGCGCAGGAACTCCACGCCGCCGTAGCCGGATGCGCCCAGTACTGCAACCTTCTGTGTGCTCGATGTGCTCATTGCCCTACCCCCGGAAATGGACGATGCCCCCCTGAGGTCGGGCGGCACCGCGAATGACATGCCTTGCTGTTCACTGCGCACGTTGTACTAGCCGCGCCTGGCGCGGAGTACAGGACAACTCAACGAACTCAAGTTCTTGCGCAGATGTAACATGGTAGCTCTCTCCATAGTCGCCGTGCAGTGTAACATAGCCCCGCACGGCGGTCAAGAGGTTGATGCGAGCAACTGGCTTGGACCGCTTGGAAAACACCCGATTCTCTGCCGAATCAAGGGAGTTGACATTTGTCTTTGGAGCAGGTATGCTTAAGGAGCTAGCAAGAAACCTTCAGATCATTTTGAGGTAGAACGGTAGCAATGCGGAGGTAACCAGGGCGGTGGAGTTGGGCCGCCGCCGCGACGGGATAGACAATTGGGCGCTTCAGTTTCGGCGCATGCAGGCGCCTGAGGTCTGCGAACTAATGGCTTGCACGCGCCGCTGTTGGCAGTCAATTGACTGCCGCTTTGAGCAAGGGACCATCACCCCCCCAGATGGTCCCTTGTTTCTGTGTATGGCCGGAGAACTGCGGAAGGGCAGGTGCAGGTGCAGGAGTGAACGAATGGTAATGACACCATTGCACCCATCCCACATCCGCCGCGGATCCGCAGTGTGCCGATAGCATGAAGATCGCCGATCGTTACGTACTCAGAGAGATGCTGTGGCCGTTTTTCGGTGGCCTCTTGTCGTTTGTCGTGATGATAACCGGCCACATGCTCTTCCAGGCCGTCGAGGTGATGGTCGAGCACCGCATACCTTTGCGCGATGTCCTGCAGTACTTGTGGTATCAGGTGCCGACGGCCACGGTGCTTGCCTTGCCGGTCTCCACGCTGCTTGCGGTGGGGTTGGGCGTGAACCGTCTGGCCAGTGACCGGGAGTTGCTGGCGATGCGGGTGGCGGGGATGAGTCGCTGGCGGCTGCTGCAGCCGGGCCTCTACCTGGGGCTCCTGGCAAGCCTCATGTCGCTGGCTCTCTATCACAGCATCGTGCCGCGCGCGGAAGCCAGTGCGGATGTGCTGATCAGGAAGATCGCGTTCAGCCGGCGCTCATTGCTGGTGCGGCCCGGCCAATTCGTGGACGCAGGCCATGGCGTGACCTTCCTGGTAGACGAGACAGCCGGAGACGGCACGACTCTCAACAACATCCACGTGTTCTACTATCAGCCTGACGGGTTCCCCATCGTCTTCTCGGCGGGGTCTGGCCGTCTTGAGAATGATGACATCCACATAGACCGGGCGGCCTTCTACACACTCACGCCAAACGACGACCTGACGTGGGGCGAGGTCTCGGATGTCAATATCAACCTGGCGGAAGTGGGGACGGCGCTCTCGCCCAAATCGGACAAGCTGCAGGCGATGACGTTCGGTCAGCTTCGCAGCGAAGCCAGGCGGCTGGAGGAACAAGGGGCCGAGGGGTATCGTCAATACAGCGTGGAGTTCGACTGGCGAATGGCGCTGGCGGCCTCCTGTTTGGTGTTCGCCCTCATCGCCGGGCCGGTGGTCGGGGCGCTGGGCCATACTCAGAGTCTGGTCGGTCTGCTGGTGACACTGCTGGTCGTGTTCGTGTACTACGTACTCATGCTGTGGTTGCGCATGTTGGCACAGGCGGCGGTACTGCCGAGCTCCGGCGTCTGGCTGCTGAACATACTGCTGGTGTTGATGGGGCTCGTCCTGTTATGGCGACAGAGGTAGCTGCCGGCTACAGGCACGTCACAGGCGTGCCGGCGCGCGGCATCCACGGTGCTGCGCGGGTGCTGCTGGGTGCCGGCA
>Ga0136653_10000644_pt1 | contig 18355 bp, 12 predicted proteins | sample LakKivw275mmetaG_FD_94866 | JGI IMG/M metagenome (GOLD analysis project Ga0136653, IMG submission 94866) | Anoxic lake water microbial communities from Lake Kivu, Rwanda to study Microbial Dark Matter (Phase II) - Lake Kivu water 275m metaG... | ecosystem: Environmental > Aquatic > Freshwater >...
CTTTTTCCTTTTTCCTTTTTCCTTTCCTTTTGCCTTCTGCCTTCTGCCTTCTGCCTTCTGTTGTCCCTGTGCTCTTCTCAGCCCATTCTCTTCTCTATCTCCTCTGTCCTCATGATCGTCAGCACCGCTTTGCCACCCGGGGTGAACCGGGGTTCCTTGCAGGCAAAAAGCCGGCCAATGAGAGCCTGAACCTCTTCCTCCCTCATGGCCCGTGCAAATGACCGGGCCGAAAGCCGGGCCACCTTTTGAACGATGCTTTCTTTCAACAGGCCGACAATATCCGGAGTCTCGTTTTTAATTTCTTCCAGCAAACTTTCAATCAGTTCCTTCGGATCGGCGATTTCAGCCGATGCCGGGATTGTTCTTAAAATAACGCTTTGCCCTCCGAAAGGTTTTATGTCGAAACCGATCGATTCAAGTTCACCGGCAATCCCGGTCAGGAGGTTCAGGTCGGCCGGATTCAGCTCGAAGGTCAGGGGATAAAGCAACTGCTGCCCCGGCAGGTTCGCTTCGCGCCCGGCATTCAGATACTCCTCGAACAGGATCCTTTCAAAAGCGCGCACCTGGTGAATGACCATTACACCTGATTTGACCGGCATAAGAATATATTTATTCCTGATCTGAAGGAATGAACGGGATTCGGGCAAGGCGGATTCTGGGGCCGGTCCGTTTTGGGGCTTCAGCCCGGCGTACAATTGTTCCCATCCGGTAACCGGCTGGCGTCTGGGAAAATCGTTGAAATCCGGTGACCGGAATTCTGTAACCGGTTGTGATTCAAATGGATTGTAATTCAGATCCACACGAATGACAGGCTCGATGACCGGCTGACCTTCGCGGAAATAGGGTATTTCCAGGGCGCCGTCCTGGTTGAAATCGAGGGAAGGTGTCAGGTTGAATTTGCCCAGCGCTTCCCTGACGGAAGCCTGAAGGATCTGGTAAATGGCTTTTTCGTCCTCGAACTTGACCTCGGTCTTGGTGGGGTGAATGTTGACATCGATCCTGGAAGGATCAATATCCAGGAAAATAAAATAAGCCGGAACCACATCCGGTGTCAGCAGGTTCTCATAGCAGCTCATGACCGCGCGGTGAAGGTAAGGATGCTTCATGAAGCGGTTGTTGACGAAAAAGAACTGCTCACCAAAGGTTTTTCTGGCAAATTCGGGTTTTCCGACGTAGCCTGATACCTTGACGATGGAGGTTTCGGTTTTTAGGCTGACCAGGACCTGGGCCATCGATTTTCCGAAAAGGTGCTGTACCCGTTCGTGCGGGCGTGCAGCGGGAAGGTTGTACACTTCCGAATCGTTATGAAGCAGTGTGAAGGTCAGGTCATGCGCCGGCAGCGCGATCCGCTGGAATTCTGTGATGATGTGTTTCAGCTCCGTGGAGGGAGCTTTCAGGAACTTGCGCCTGGCCGGGACGTTGAAAAACAGGTTTCTGACCATGATGTTGGTTCCGTCGGAACAGGCAACCGGCTCCTGTGATTCCAGTTCCGAGGCCTTGATCAGGATGCGTGTGCCCATGGCGGCGTCCATCGTTTTTGTTTTCATTTCCACCTGCGCGACAGATGCAACCGAAGCAAGGGCTTCACCTCTGAAGCCCATCGTCCTGATGGAGAACAGGTCATCTGCTTTCCTGATCTTGGAAGTGGCATGACGTTCAAAACAGAGCCGTGCATCAGATTCCGACATTCCGCAGCCGTTATCGGTCACCTGGACGAGAGTCCTGCCGGCATCCCGAATGATCACGCTTATGCGATCGGCTCCCGAGTCAATGGCATTTTCCATCAACTCCTTGACAACTGAAGAGGGGCGCTGGATAACTTCACCAGCCGCGATCTGGTTTGCTACCGAATCGGGTAAAACCTGGATTAAATCAGCCATTCAGTCAAAGGGATTATTTGGCCATGGCCAGCATCCGGATAATATAATAAATAATCACCAGCACCAGTCCGATATAAACCAGCGTCATAAGCCTTTGGTTGATCAGTTTTTTCCTGGGTTTGGCTGATTGACCGTAAAGCAGGTCGTGCCGGGCGCGCATCTGACCTTTGATATGGGGAACATAACCGCCAGGGCCGGTTGGCTGATTCTCCTTTTCTATTGCTTCAATCCGGTTTTTCAACTCTTCCTTTCGCTCATCATAGAACCTGGGAATGAAGGTAAACTGTTTGGGTTTTTCAGTTCTGAACAAGGGCATGACGCTTGTGTTTTTGATAACTCGTGAACAAAAATACGAAAATGATTTTCCATTAAGGCCGTTTGCCTGCATCTATATCATTATAAATAAACCGATATGCTGGTCAAGACGTACACAAGCGCAGTCTTTGGCCTCACCGCGACAGTCATCCGGGTGGAGGTCCAGGTAAGTGAGGGAATCGGCTATTTCATCAGCGGCTTGCCCGACAATACGGTCAAGGAGAGTCAGCAGCGCATCGTGGCGGCCCTGATGACTCTGGATTACCGCTGGCCGGGTCACCGGGTGGTCATTAACCTGGCTCCTGCCGATCTCCGGAAGGAGGGCTCGGGATATGACCTCCCGCTGGCAGTGGGGGTGCTGGGGGCCAACGAAATGGTCCCGTCAACGGCTTTCGAACAATACATGATGATGGGAGAACTCTCGCTCGACGGTGGACTTCAGCCGGTCACCGGAGTGCTCCCCATGGCTCTCAAAGCCCGGCAGGAAGGATTCAGGGGCATCATCGTGCCTGCAGCCAATGCCCGGGAGGCGGCTGTGGTGACCGGGCTCGATGTCTTCGGCATGAGTACCATCAGGGAGGTGATCTCCTTTTTTACCGGGGAGAGCCGGCCTGAGCCGGTCAGGATCGATATCGAGGCTGAATTTGCCAGGAAAGACGGTATTTACGAGCCCGATTTCGCGGACGTCAGGGGCCAGGAGAACGTCAAGCGGGCTCTTGAAGTGGCTGTCGGGGGTGGCCATAATCTGCTGATGGTAGGCCCCCCGGGAGCTGGCAAGACCATGCTGGCCCAGCGGATCCCGGGCATTATGCCTCCCCTGTCAGTGGAGGAGGCCCTGGATACCACCCGCATCCATTCGGTTGCCGGAAAGCTGGAGGCGCATGCTTCCCTGATCACCCGCAGGCCTTTTCGATCACCCCACCATACGATCTCCGACATTGCCCTGGTCGGAGGCGGCTCCTCCCCCAGGCCAGGAGAGATCTCGCTCGCCCACCATGGGGTCCTCTTCCTCGACGAGCTGCCCGAGTTTAAACGCAGTGTGCTCGAAGTGCTCCGTCAACCGTTGGAAGACCGGGTCATCCATATTTCCAGAGCCAAATTTGCCATCCAGTATCCGTCCAGTTTCATGCTGGTCGCTTCCATGAATCCCTGCCCATGCGGGTTCTTTAACCATCCGGAGAAAAAATGCACCTGCGCACCCGGCATGGTCCGGAAATACCTGAGCCGCATATCCGGCCCGCTGCTCGACCGGATCGACCTGCATATTGAAGTGGTCCCGGTGAGCTTTGAAAAACTCTCCGACCTGCCGCCGGCCGAAAGCAGCAGCCAGATCCGGGAGAGGATCGTTCAGGCCCGGGAGATCCAAACAGTGCGATTCCGTGATGTCCCCGGAATCTACTGCAACGCCCAGATGAATGCCCGGCTGATGAGAAAACTGATCCGGATAGACGAGGCAGGACGGCAGATCCTCAAACAGGCTATCACGCGACTGGGACTATCAGCCCGGGCTTACGACCGGATTCTTAAAACCTCCAGAACCATCGCCGACCTGGATGGTGGCATAGAGATCCGCCCGCATCACCTGGCTGAAGCTGTCAACTACCGGACCCTCGACCGGGACATGTGGGGCTGCTGACCGGCTGGAAAACAGAAAGGGCAGCCCGAAGGCCACCCTAACCTGTTTCGAAAAACAAACACTTACTCCTTGCAGCTATTTTCTTGTTAGTTTGACAGATATCCAGCATCCAGCATCCAGGGTTCCAAAGAACATTCCCCGACGGAATACAGGTAATCCGGATCCAGCATCCAGCCTTCAATCGCAGAAACCTCTTCATTCAGGTAATTCCCGTCAGTCATCCAGGTTTCCAAGGCCAACTCAGTCCCTGAAAAATCCAGGTAGTCAACGTAAAACATCCAGCGTTCCAGCTCACTGTCCTCGTAGTCGACGAAATCTTGACAGGCCATCGAAGAGGTGCTTCTGGACAGGATCTTGACAACCGGATAATCCGAAGTGCTGATGATGGATTCAATTTTTATTGAGTCCACCGGCTTCATCTGATTGTCTCCCCTGGTGGTAACCGTCAGGCTGAGTACCATCAGACAGGCCGGGACTATTTTGATCAGGTTCATGATTTTCATTTGTCTTCCTCCCGAATTCATTTATTTTTGTTTTCTGATAATAAGACGTTCTAACACAGCTTCTGTTACATGGGGATGTGTTAAATAATGTCAAAACGCCAGACTTTTTCGTTAATGAATTGTTAATAATGACGCGGGTTTCAGACTCACTTCCCTTAATTTCAGGTTTTTCCTACATATTTCATGCCAAGAAAGAAGACGTTTTTAATAGCTTTTAATTTTTGACGGAATGATATGAGAACTTCTAAACCTTCAATTTGGGTCCTGATCTTCCTCCTGGCAGGGTTGAGCGGCCTCCGGTCGCAGACGGTCAGGCTGGACTTCCAGGAGTACAACCTTCCAAACGGTCTTCATGTGATCATCCATGAGGATCATTCAACTCCCATCGTAACAGTATCCGTGATGTACCATGTCGGTGCCAAGAACGAGGATCCGTCACGGACGGGATTTGCCCACCTGTTCGAGCACCTGATGTTCGAAGGGAGCAAATACATCCCGCGGGGGGAGTACACCCGCTATGTCGAGAAAGCGGGCGGAAAATTGAATGCCAACACCGATTTCGACCGCACCTATTATTATGAAGTGTTGCCGGCCAACCAACTGGCCCTCGGGCTATGGCTGGAGTCGGAACGGATGCTGCATCTCCGGATGGACTCGCTGGGGATAGCCACCCAGAAAAGCGTGGTCATCGAGGAGATCAAGGAGCGCGAGGAAAATCAGCCGTACGGCACTCTCCTTCGCGAAACTTTCAAGAGAGCTTACCAGGTGCACCCTTATAAATCACATGTTCTTGGATCAGCTGATCACCTGAGAGCCTCGACCGATCAGGATGTCATCGGTTTTCACAACAAATATTATGTCCCCGGTAATGCGGTGCTGACACTGGCAGGCGACGTCAATCCGAAAACAGCAAAAAAGCTGGTTCGGAAATACTTCAGGGGCATACCCCGCGGAACCGAACCCCTCCTCCGCCCTGAAACCAATGAACCGGTCAAGATGGCTGAAATACGGGATACGGTTTACGATAACATCCAACTGCCGGCTATCGTTCAGGCTTATCATATACCGGCCATGGGAACCCCGGATTACTATGCGGTCAACCTATTGAACACTCTTCTGGCTGGAGGGCAGAGCTCCCGGTTGAACCGTGTACTGGTCGATGAAAAACAACTGGCCCTGCAGACCCTTGCCATTGCCCTGCCTCTGGAACACCCAGGCATCACACTGGCCTTGCTGATACCCAATATGGGAGTGGACCTGACCAACCTTGAACAGACCTCTGATGAGGAGATCGCCCGGCTGCAGACCGACCTGATACCGGAGAGCGAGTTCCAGAAACTTAAAAACAATGTCGAAGCTTCCATGATCAGCCGGCTTTCGGGTATCGAAGGCAGGGCTGAATTGCTGGCAACCGGTTATACCTATTATCATTCAACCGACGCGGTCAATACCGACATCGACAAGTACCTGGCAGTGACCCGTGAGGACCTGAGGGAAGCAGCAAGGAAATATTTCCGCAAGGATAACCGGGTCGTCTTGTATTATCTGCCTAAAACCAATTAATCACCCGGAAAACCAGTCTCATGAAAAGATCAGTTCTTGTTATAATGGCATTGACCCTGCTGACGGCAGGGCAGGCACAGGATTTCCGAAGCCAGGCGCCTAAACCGGACAAAGCTTCCAAAATCCTTCTCGGTGATTATCAAACTTTCAAGCTGAACAACGGGCTCACCGTTATCCTGGTTGAAAATCATGAACTTCCGACGGTTGACTTCAGCCTCCAGTTGGCCATGGAACCCATTCTGGAAGGGAAATCCACAGGTACGGCCTCATTTGCCGGTCAGCTCCTCCGAACGGGAACCACTACACGGACAAAGAGTCAGCTCGATGAAGAGATAGACTTCCTGGGAGCTTCAATAACTACCGATCCTTCCGGGATTTACGGATCCTGCCTGAAAAAACATCAGGAAAAGGTACTTGAGCTCATGACTGATATCCTGTATCACCCGGTTTTTCCACAGGAGGAGTTTGAGAAGCTGAAAAAACAGACCCTGTCGGTCCTTCAAATGAGCTCTACCGATCCGAACGAGATTGCCTCCGTGGTTGCCAGGGTACTCCGTTATGGCAAGGACCATCCTTACGGCGAACCCACCACCGAGGAGACAGTCAACAACATTACCCTGGACGGGATCAAGGAGTACTATCAGACTTATTTTAAACCCGATATAGGTTACCTGATCATGGTCGGCGATCTGAAGCTCGATGAAGGCAAATTACTCGCCGGGAAATATTTCGATTCCTGGAAACCCGGCAAGGTTGGGTTCAGCCATTTCGCTGATCCGGCACCTCTGGCAGGAAACCTGGTTGGTATGGTTGACAGGCCCGGAGCGGTCCAGTCGGTCATAACCATAACCAGCACCTTCACTCTCAAACCCGGTGATCCCGATGTCCTGCCGGCCCGGTTGATGAACAATGTTCTGGGCGGAGGCGTATTCTCCGGGCGTCTTATGATGAACCTGAGGGAAGACAAGGCCTACACTTACGGAGCCACTTCCTCCCTGAGCTATGATCAACTCATCGGCAACTTCACGGCCGGTGCACAGGTCAGGACAAGCGTGACGGACAGTGCCATCAACGAATTCCTGTACGAAATGCGGCGGATGCAGGATGAGCTTATTTCAGAGGAAGACCTGACGATGAACAAGAATGTCATGGCCGGGGATTTCGCCCGCGCGCTCGAGAACCCGTCCACCCTGGCCTCTTTTGCCATGAATACCATCCGCTATAACCTCTCCCGGGATTATTATTCCACCTATCTCGAAAGGCTGGAGAAGATTACACGGGAGGAGGTTCAGCAGATGGCCAGGAAATACCTCAGTCCCGGGAAATGCATCATTCTGGTCGTCGGCAATAAACAGGAGACCGGTCCAAAACTGGCCCGCTTTTCAGGCACCGGAGCCGTTTCCTGCTACGATCGCTATGGCAACCCCCTGAGCCCCGTTCCGATGGCTGTCGCTGAGGGCATCACCGCAAAATATGTTATCGATCAGTATATCCAGGCTCTGGGAGGCCGCCAGGCTTTGAGAGGGATCCGACAGATCACTTCCCGGGCCGCCGGCAAGGTTGAAGCCATGGGACAGACGGCGAAATTCACCCTGAACAGCTGGCAGGAAGCCCCCGACCGGCTCTGCCAGGAGACCCGCGTGGGTGAAACGCTGGTCAGGAAACAGGTTTATGACGGATCGGCCGGATGGCAGATCAATATGGGTAACTTCATGGACATCACCGGTGAGGATCTTCGGAAAATGAAGGAGGGAGCCCGCATGTTCCCCGAAATATACTATGTTGCTCCCGGCTACCATCTGACTCTCGAAGGAATGGAGGACCTGGAAGGCCGGATAGCTTACCGGATCCAGGTATTGCCGCCCGGCGGGACCGCCAGGACTGAATTCTATGAAGTGTCCAGTGGATTAAAGATCAGGGTAATAACCACAACTGAGGTGGACGGGGAATCCATGGAAAGCCAGACCGATTACAGTGATTACCGGGATGTCGGCGGCGTGAAATTCCCCTTTCAGATGAAACATACGCTGCCCGGACAATCCCTCCTCATCACTCTGGAGCGGATGGATACCGTCACTCCGGTGGACCCGGAGATCTTCAAGAAATAATAAGCAAGGGACAGGCAAAAGGCTGCCGGACATTTCCGGCAGCCTTTTTTGTTTATTAAAAGCCTCTGATTAAATTGCATCCCTCTAAAACCAAATCTGATGAAAAAACAAATAGTGCTGATTCTGATAATGTTAGCCATGATTCCCTTCTCCCTTTTTGCCGGTGAGGCGGACCTGCAGCTCCCTGACCTCAAGAGTGCCACTTTTTTCAACGGCGCCCTGACCGGATGGGATATTCTGTTTTACGGGCTGGTGATTGTGCTCCTGGGCCTGTTTTTCGGCTACCGGCAATTCCGGTCCATAAGAAACCTGCCGGCTCACAAATCAATGCTTGAAGTTTCGAGCACTATCTATCAAACCTGTAAAACCTACCTGTTGCAGCAAGGCAGATTCCTGATGATCCTTTTCGCGCTGATTGCCGTCATCATGGCTTATTATTTTCTTGGCCTCAGCGGCATGCATGTCCCCAGGGTCCTGATGATCCTGTTATTTTCGGTTTTGGGGATCAGCGGTTCCTACGGAGTGGCCTGGTATGGCATCCGTGTCAACACACTGGCTAACAGCCGCACCTCCTTTGCTTCCCTGAAAGGGAGGCCTTTCGATGTGGCTTCCATCCCTCTCCGCTCCGGCATGAGCGTGGGTCTACTGCTGATCTGCGTTGAGCTGGTCATGATGATTGCCATCCTGCTTTTTGTACCGGGAGATTCAGCAGGAGCCTGTTTCCTGGGATTTGCCATCGGAGAATCACTGGGTGCAAGCGCCTTGCGCATCGCAGGCGGTATTTTTACCAAGATTGCCGATATCGGTGCCGATCTGATGAAGATCGTTTTCAAGCTTCCCGAAGATGATCCGCGCAATCCGGGCGTCATCGCCGACTGTACCGGTGACAATGCCGGCGATAGCGTCGGTCCGACGGCTGATGGTTTTGAAACTTACGGCGTAACCGGTGTTGCGTTGATATCCTTCATCGTTCTGGCGATCATGAAAGTGGAATTTCAGGCATCACTCATCGTTTGGATCTTTTCGATGCGTCTTCTCATGGTGGTTACTTCGATGCTGTCTTATTATGTCAATCATGCCTACAACCGTTCAAAATACGGGAAATCAAAATCGTTCAATTTTGAAAATCCCCTTTCTTCATTGATCTGGATCACCGCGGTCATTTCCATCCTGATGACCTACCTTGCCAGCTGGGCACTTCTCGGGAATCTGTTCGAAGGAGGTCTCTGGTGGAAACTGGCCACGATCATCAGCTGCGGAACGGTTGCTGCCGCATTGATTCCTGAGCTTACAAAGGCATTTACCAGTTCCAAATCACGGCATGTACGCGAGATCGTAAATGCTTCCCGTGAGGGAGGCCCCTCGCTGAATATCCTGTCAGGCCTCGTTGCCGGGAATTTCTCGGCTTTCTGGCAGGGAATGGTTGTCATCGGCCTGATGTTCATCGCGTTCTGGATCTCAACTCTTCACCTCGATGCCATCATGGCTTATCCGAGCATCTTTGCTTTCGGCCTGGTCGCTTTCGGATTCCTCGGGATGGGGCCGGTCACCATTGCAGTTGACAGCTACGGACCGGTCACCGATAACGCGCAGTCGGTCTTTGAACTCTCCAAGATTGAATCAGTTCCCGGTATCCGTGAAGAGATTAAAAAGGACTTTGGATTCGATCCGAACTTCGAAGAAGGCAAGCATTACCTCGAGGCCAATGACTCGGCCGGCAACACCTTCAAGGCTACAGCCAAGCCGGTGCTGATCGGGACTGCCGTTATCGGTGCAACCTGTATGATATTCAGCATCATACTGATTTTGAAAAAGGTTGGGATGTTGGAGATAAACCTGACCGATGCTCCGGTAGTCCTCGGATTCATCGCGGGAGGTGCCGTAATCTACTGGTTCACGGGTGCCTCGGTCCAGGCGGTGACGACAGGTGCATACCGTGCCGTAGAGTTCATCAAGAAACATATCAGCTTTGACAAAGAAAAGGCCGATATCAATGATTCCAAGGCAGTGGTCAGGATCTGCACGGTTTATGCGCAGAAAGGCATGTGGAACATCTTTTTCGTGGTCTTTTCCATCACCCTGGCATTTGCCTTCTTCGATCCCAATTTCTTTGTGGCTTACCTGATCTCAATAGCGGTATTCGGCCTTTTCCAGGCCATGTACATGGCCAATGCGGGAGGCGCCTGGGACAATGCGAAAAAGGTGGTTGAAGTGGACCTGAAGGAAAAAGGAACGGATCTGCACGATGCGACAGTGGTTGGCGATACCGTCGGCGATCCTTACAAGGATACCTCATCGGTGGCCCTGAATCCGATCATCAAGTTTTCCACGCTGTTCGGCTTGCTTGCGGCTGAGATCTCCATCGAAATGACCCTGCATGCCGAGCATGCCGGAACCACCAACCTGGCACCCTATATCGGGCTGGCCTTCCTGGCCGTGGCCCTGGTTTTCGTCTACAGGTCGTTTTACAAGATGAGGATAATGAAGGGATAAGCAATGAGGCAAAGGAGGAAGGAGGAAGGAGAAAGGAGAAGGAAAAAGGAAAAAGGAAAAAGGGAGCGGTTTCTTCCTCCTTCCTACTTTATACTTCCTCCTTTAAGTAGAAGTTCCCATTTGAAAACACCCCGTACGTGCAGTGTTTTATCCAGTCCCCCAGAATGATCAACCGGGTATGCGGGGTTAGCGGATAATCCACCGGGGTGTGGCGGTGGCCAAATATCAGGAAATCATATCCCTGATCCTGAAGGTGTTGGCGGGAATAGCGGACGATCGGTTCCTCTTCTGCCCTGAAGGGATCTTCTCCGTTCCTGATCCGGCTGTGGCGCGACCAGCTTCTGGCGATCCGGAAGGCAAGGTTGGGATGCAACCGTGCAAAAGCCCATTGCAGAAGGCGATTGGTAAACATCCATTTGAAAAACCGGAAAGCATGATCCGATTCATCCAGTCCGTCGCCATGTGCCATAAAGAAATGCCTGCCCCCGATGGTCATGGCGGTTGGCCTGTCATACAAAACAACCCCTGTTTCTTCCTGGAGGTAACTGAACAGCCAGATATCGTGGTTACCGCTGAAATAATGGACACGGATGCCACGGTCCGTCAGCTCAGCCAATTTCCCCAATATCCGGGTAAATCCCCTCGGTACCACGTGCTTGTATTCAAACCAAAAATCGAACAGGTCACCCAGGATAAAAAGATCCGTCGCCTTTCCCTTGATGGAATCAAGAAATTCAGTCAGGCGTTTTTCCCTGAGCAGGCTCGAAGAATGATCGGGTGTGCCGAGATGGGCATCCGAAATGAAATAGGCCACGTCACCTGAATCACTCATATCTGTTAAAAGATACAGGTTCCCACGGTTTCTGTAACTTCCAAATGTATTGAAAAATTTTACTTTTGTTCCAATTTAGCCATCGTGATCATCCATAACCGCCTTAGCTCCGTGAACTGCCGGTCACCGGTCATGGCCTTCGGTACATTCGACGGAGTGCATCTGGGTCACCGGCAACTCCTGTCGGCTGTCAGGGAAACTGCCGTGCAAAAAGGTATGGCATCCGTGGTTATGACCTTTTGGCCCCATCCCAGGCTGGTATTGGGCCAAGCCGGGCAGGATTTCCGCCTCCTGAACAGCCTGGGAGAAAAATCACGGCTGATCGCGGCCACTGGGATCGATCACCTGGTAGTCGTCCCGTTCACCGGGGAGTTCGCTTCCATCGGTCCTGAGGATTTTGTCCGCACTTTCCTGTGGGAAGCTCTGCACCCGGCCTGTGTTTTGGTTGGAGAAGATGTCCGGTACGGAACCGGCGGGAAGGGGGATATCAGTCGCCTGATAGAAATGGGTTTGGTGCTGGGTTTCGAGGTGTTGCGTTTTGAACCCTGTCTTTCCGGAGGTGAGAGGATCAGCTCGACCGGCATCCGTTCATGTCTGCAGAACGGCGACCTGGAGAAGGCCAATGCGATGCTCGGGTATCCCTATTCTCTGAACGGAACTGTAATAACGGGCAACCGGATCGGGAATACGATCGGCTTCCCGACCGCCAACATCCTTGTCACGGAAGAGTATAAGCAAATCCCCTGTGACGGTGTTTATGCCGTTCGGGCCGGATCAGGAAAAAAGGATTATGGCGGTATGCTGAATATCGGCATCCGGCCTACCATTCCCGATCAGGAGCATAAAACCATAGAGGTTCACCTGTTTGGGGCTGCAGGCGACTTGTATGGCGAACAGCTGGAGATCAGGTTTATAGCCCGGCTTCGCAACGAAATGAAATTCAATAGCCTGGAAGAGTTGCGGTTGCAGCTTGTGAAGGACCGGGCTGCCGCCCTTGAAATCCTGAAAACCTCTGTACAAGGCTGAAGGAACAAGCCAAAAGGCTCTCTGCCTTTCTCCTTCCTCCTTTCTCCTTTCTCCTTAATTGGTGATCCTCACCGTGTTCCCCACGAAAGTGGTGGCATATTCTTTCAGCGGCCAGCGGGCGGGACCGGAGGCCACGAGGCCGTCCCAAATGGAGAATGTGGATTGGCAGCAGGGGCATGCCAGGTAAAAGCCGCTTGAATCAACGGCAACCCGGCACGATTCCAGCGGTTCATGGGAGCAAGTCAGGTCGAGGGCAACAAAATCATCCGGATTGCCCAGGGTGCGCCTATATAATATTATGCCCAGGTTTCCTTCATCCGGCAGAAGAAGATAATTGCCCGGAACCCGTAGGTTGTTGTTGGCAGGATTGGACAGGTAAACGGTATAATTCACGTAAACATAGGGTACAGGTACCTGTTTCTCCCGGTCACATGCAGCGCCGGCAATCATCAGAATAAAAAAACAAGAAATGTATATGGTTGATTTATAGCTCATAAAAAGAATGCACGATTCCCGGAAACGGATTCGGCATCAAATTTATTTTTTTTTGACGGATATTTGGGAATCAATTAACTTTGTCATGCAATGGACATCGGAATCGACACCCTGGTTTACTTCACACTGGGAGTCGTTTTTGTCCTGGCAGAGCTGCTTCGGATGCAGAAGATCGTCCCCCAAAAAGATCTTTCACCGGAGAGTGAAGTTAAAGTTCCCTCTGTTTATTACGTACCTGTGCCTTTCCAACGGAATGATCCCGGCCTGCAAGAGCCCGTTCATCCGGAATGTTCTTTGACGGATCTGCCCGATTTACCGGTGACCGATCCGGGCGTGCCTGAAAAACCGCCTGACAGGATCCTGCCGGAATCGCTGCCCGGTCCCCGACCAGCAATGATTTAATCGGTGATACAGAAGCGCAAGTATGTTTAACAAAAAGTTGAATTGAATTTTTATTGAAAGTTTTGGCAGTTTCGTGTGATAATGTATACATTTACGAACTTCTACCGAGAGGTAGATCGATATTGCAGTATTTAATATCAAAACTCTGATTATGTTTCGAAAATTACTCCTAGTAGTTGTCGCTGTTGTCTTAACCGGCAGCGTATTTGGTCAGTCCGGTACCTTGAAAGGCCGGGTACTTGACAAAGCCACAGGAGAGCCGATTCCCTTTGCTGCTGTCATCATTGTCGGCAACGTGGGTGACATGGCCGTCGTCGGTACGCAATCCGACCTGGACGGGATTTACACCCTGAAGCCGATACCCGCAGGCAAATGGATTCTCCAGGCTACATGCGTGGGGTATCAATCACTCACCATGGAAAATGTGGTTGTTAAAGCGGATAAGATCGATTTGCTCGATCTGCTGTTATCCACCAAAACCGAGCAGATCTCGGAGGTCCAGGTCATCGCGTATAAGGTACCTCTGATCGACAAGGACAATACACAGACGGGTGAAACGGTTACGGCAGAGGATATCGAGAAGATGCCGGGCCGTTCGGCCATGCAGGTGGCCTCGACGGTTGCCGGGGTCGCTTCCCGTGACGGCAACAGCGTCGGGAACATCCGCGGAGCCCGTGGCGGCAATACGGTGTTCATTGACGGTATCCGTGTTTCAGCGACCAGCCAAAGTATCCCCAAAGCCGCCCAGGAACAGGTGCAGGTTATCACCGGTGGCATGTCGGCAAAATATGGCGACGTGACCGGCGGTGTTGTCAGCATCACGACCAAGAATGCGGCACCCCGGTTATACGGTTCATTCAACCTCGAGAGTTCCGAATTCCTCGATCAGGACCGGCACAGCATTGCCAACATCACCCTGTCGGGCCCGTTGGCCAAAGTCAAAACTCCCAGCGGCGGGAAACGAACCCTGATCGGTTTCTTTATTTCCGGTGACGTCGCTTATGACCGGAACCCTACCAACTGGTGGTACCAGAATTACCGGATCCTGCCGGAAGTCAGGGAACAGCTGGTCAACACCCCGGTCATCCCCAATGCCCAGGGTGTGGTCCGCTACGCCGCCAACTACCTGACAATTGATGATTTCGAACAGGTTAAATTCCAGGATGGTTACTGGGACGTCGGAACCAACATCGTTCCTAAAATAACGATCAACTTTAACAGCAATATCGATCTGACCTTTGGCGGTTCCTTCAACTATAATGACGGCCCGGGTTACAGTTTTGGCAATTCATTGATGAACTGGCAGAACAACGGCAGGAGTTTCGGTTACAACTGGCGCGCCTGGGCACGGTTTACACAGCGTTTTGCCGACCGGACACCGTCACAGGAAGAAAAATCAGCCTCCATCATCAAAAACGCCTATTATCAAATCCAGGCGCAGATTGAGCGCAACAGGAGCTGGAGCCAGTCACAGCGCCACGGTGCAAACTACTGGCTATACGGATATGTCGGCAAGTTTGAAACCACCAAGATTGAAACTTTCACCTATTCGGATACGGTTTCCGGTTACCCAAACGGTGTTTGGGCCATGAACGGGTGGAAAGATATACTTTACAAATTCACCCCGAGCGACCTGAACCCGGAATTGGCAGCCGTCACGTCGCAATACTATGCTTCTTACGATGACCCGGTCGGTCATTATGAGAGGTATACCGATGTTGTCGGAGGCGGAGGTATCGTGAACGGAGGAAACCTGGGGAATATCTATGGCATGTTCAACCTTCCCGGCCAGCAATCCACCGGCTACAGCACCGGGGACAATACCACCTTTCGTATCAATGCTTCCGGTTCGGCTGATATCAAGAACCATGAGATCTCCTTTGGGTTTGAGTTCGAACAGAACGATAACCGCTACTGGGCGGTCGGCGGAAATGGCTTGTGGGGGCTGGCCCGTCAGTGGACCAACTTCCACATAGACCAACTCGCTACCGACAATCCAATCCCGGTTTATGACGCTCACGGAGTCTTTATGGATACCATCCGCTACAACCGCCAGTATCAGTCCACCACTCAGGCCCGTTGGGATGCCAGCCTGCGCAAGCACCTGGGCCTGGCTGTCGACGGAACCGACTGGATCGATATTTTCGCTCTTGATCCGAGCGAAATGGATATCAGCTATTTCAGTGCCGATGAACTCCTGAATAACGGGGCTTCCGCCGTGGGTTACCTGGGCTATGATGTTTACGGCAACCGGCTGAAAGACAAGCCGACCTTTGAAGATTTCTTTACGGCCAAGGATGATGGAGGGTATTACAAACGTGAAATCGGTCCAAACCAACCGATCTATGCTGCCGGCTATATAATGGATAAGTTTTCTTTCAATGACCTGATCTTCAACATCGGTGTCAGGGTTGACCGCTATGACCTGAACCAATATGTCCTGAAAGATCCTTATTGCCTCTACGATACCAAGAAGGTCAGCGATGTCCCGGGCAGTATGAACCCGACCGGCACGCATCCTTCCAACATGGGCGAGGAATATGTGGTTTATGTGGATGATGTGGATGATCCTTCCACCATTAACGGCTACCGGAATGGCGATACGTGGTACAATGCCTATGGCGTTGAAGTCCAGGACCCGGCCGCAATCGCCTCCTCAACAGGCATCGCTCCCTACCTGGTCAATCCGGATCAGGCACAGAAAAGTGAGATCACCGCGGATGCATTTGAGGACTACACCCCGCAGGTGGTGGTAATGCCCCGAATCTCCTTCTCCTTCCCGATTTCTGATGAGGCTTTGTTCTTTGCGCACTATGACATTCTGGCCAAGAGGCCGACCGAAAGCTTTTCGCCGACCCAATACCTGTACCTGGCCAATAACCCGGGAGCTTCCATCAGCAATCCGAACATGACCCCGGAAAAGACCATCGATTATGAATTGGGATTCCAGCAAAAACTGAACAATTCCTCTTCGTTGAAAATTTCCGCCTATTACAGGGAACAACGTGATATGGCCCAGTCAATCAGAGTGCTGGGTGCCTATCCGGTCGACTACTTCACCAGGGGTAACATCGACTTCGGTACTTCAAAAGGTCTGTCGGTTTCCTACGACCTGAGGAAAACCGGTAACCTCTCCCTGCGGGCAAACTATACTTTGGGCTTCTCCTCCGCTACCGGGTCGAGTTCAGGACAGATGGAGAGCCTGCTCCGTACCAACCAGCCGAACCTGAGGATCCTTTCACCGACCAACTGGGACCAGCGGCATAAAATCAATCTCAGCCTTGACTTTCGCTTTAGTTCCGGCAAAGATTACAACGGACCGAAATTGTTCGGCAAGGATATCCTTTCCGATGCCGGGGCCAACTTTACGGTTGTTTCCGGTTCAGGCTATCCTTACTCGAAAACCCGCGGTGTTCTTGAACCCGGTTTGAAAGGGATGCTCAACGGATCACGCTTGCCCTGGACCACTGTTATTAAAATGCGTGTCGATAAGGACTTCAATCTTACTTTTAAGAAAAGTGGTGAACAGGCTCGCAGGAATCTGATCCTGAACATCTATCTAAATGTTGACAACCTGCTGAATACAAAGAATATCTCCAGTGTCTATTCAGCGACGGGTGACCCGCTTGATGACGGCTACCTGAACGCTCCGATTGCCCAGCAGGCCATTCATACACAATACGATGAGGAAGCCTACCGGATGTTTTACCAAATGGTGTTGTATAATAATGCCGGCTACTTCGCGCCCAGAACGATGCAGCTGGGATTGACGTTGAACTTCTAACCGGTTGAATACTTAACTGATCGAAACTATGAAAAAAGCAATAACATACTTTTTGATTGCGACCCTGGGTGTTTTCGTGGCAAATAATGCTTTTGCTGAAAAATATATCGGGGCCCGGAGTACGGAACCGGCTTCAAAGGACATCAAGGGTTTTGCCGCGGCCTGCCAGCTAGGCAAGACGGTCACGGAGATCTCCCTGAACAACATCAGGACCTTCATTTTCATGACGGGCCTTCTCTGGACCGATATCGGGGGGTCCAACTCCGGATATGAAGTTCCCAAAGGATCGGGTAAGACTTCCCTTTACGCGGGTGGCATCTGGATCGGGGGGACGGATGTGAACGGCCAGTTAAAGCTGACCGCCATCAAATTCAGCGGCGCCCGCAACTACTGGCCCGGGCCGCTGATCATGACCGGGGAGCTGAGGGGCACGACCGACGTGGAGGTCTGCTACCAGTACGACCGTCATTTTGAGATCACGCGTTACCAGGTTGAGGCTTTCCGGGAGTGGTACAATACGCCGCCGGAAGAGCGGGACTTTGAATTCAAGGGCTACTCGATCCCGCAGATCATCCTCGACTGGCCGGCCCATGCCGACGCGGCCGCCGGCTATGATTTCTACCTGGCCCCTTACTGGGACAACAACGATGACGGGTTCTACAACCCGGCCGACGGGGACTACCCGTTCTACGACCTGGACGGGATCCTACCCTGCGGCACCACGCGGGAACTGAGGCGCCCGCGCCTTTACGGCGACGGCACCGCCTGGTGGGTCTATAACGACCGCGGTAACATCCACTCGGGTCCCAACGGTGAAGCCATCGGGATGGAAGTCCGGGCCCAGGCCTTCCAGTTCTCCACGAACGATGCCATGAATGACATGAGCTTTTACAACTATGCCCTGATCAACCGCTCGACCTACACCCTGATCGAGACTTATTTCGGTGTCTACGCCGACGGCGACCTGGGTTATGCTTGGGATGACTATGTCGGTTGCCATGTATTGAAGGGGATCGGCTATTTTTACAACGGTGAGGCCGTGGACGGGGGCGGTGAGACATGGGCCTATGGAGCCAACCCGCCATCCATCGGAATCGACTTTTTTGAAGGCCCTTACCAGGATCCCAACAGCCTGGATGACTGCAAAAGCTATGACAATAATTACAACCTACTCTGCAACGAATGCATCCTCAACGGGAACATCAACGGCCTGAACTTCGCGGACGGGATCGTGGACAACGAACGCTGGGGGATGAGACGGTTCGTTTATTATAATAATTCCGGAGGAGTACAGGGTGACCCGAATACTCCCAATGAA
>Ga0136653_10000645_pt1 | contig 18342 bp, 8 predicted proteins | sample LakKivw275mmetaG_FD_94866 | JGI IMG/M metagenome (GOLD analysis project Ga0136653, IMG submission 94866) | Anoxic lake water microbial communities from Lake Kivu, Rwanda to study Microbial Dark Matter (Phase II) - Lake Kivu water 275m metaG... | ecosystem: Environmental > Aquatic > Freshwater >...
GTGATCCGCGACTTGGAACAGGCCCTCGCCGTGCTGGACGGCAAGACCGCCTTGTCCGATTCGCCGGAATATTCCGCCGGTGGAGCGTCCTCAGCCCGTTTGCGCTGAGCTTCGATGGAGACCTGCATGCTCTATTATTCCACCAACCACCAGGCGGCGGAGGTTGATTTCCCCGCCGCCTTGCTCAAAGGCCTGGCCGAGGACCGCGGCCTCTATCTGCCCAAAACCATCCCTCAATTGAGCGCGGAAGAACTAAAGTCGTTCAAGGCAATGGACTATCCCGAGCTGGCTTCCACCATTCTGAACCGGTTCCTCCGGGAAGACATCCCTGCGGACGACCTGCTGCGGCTGGTCAGGGACGCCTATGACTTCGAGGTTCCCCTCCAGCACGTGAAGCAGCGCCAGTATGTGATGCGCCTGGATCAGGGCCCCACCGCCTCCTTCAAGGATTTCGCCGCCCGCATGATGGGACGCCTGATGCAATACTACCTGGCCCGGGAACACCGCAAGCTGCTGATCCTCACCGCCACCTCGGGAGACACGGGCAGCGCCATCGCCAACGCCTTCTATGGGCTGGACAATATCCAGGCGCTGGTGCTCTTCCCCGAAAAGGAAGTTACCGCCAGACAACGTAAGCAGATGACCACTCTGGGTAAAAATGTCCGCGTCGTGAGCATCGATGGCAAGTTTGACGATTGCCAGGCCCTGGTCAAGCGCGCCTTTGCCGATCCAGCCCTGGCGCATCTGAACCTCTCCTCCGCCAATTCCATCAATATCGGGCGCCTGCTCCCCCAAAGCGTGTATTATTTCTACGCCTGGTCCCGGCTGGCGGATTATCCCGAACCAGCGGTGTTCAGCGTTCCCTCTGGAAATTTCGGAGACCTCATGGGCGGTCTGATCGCCAGATCCATGGGTCTTCCGGTCAGCCGCTTCGTGGTTGCCACCAACGAAAACGACGAATTCCCCCGCTATCTTGAAACAGGCGAATACCGGGTGATCTCTCCCTCCCGCAACTGCATCTCCAGCGCCATGAATGTGGGCCACCCCAGCAATGTGGCACGCCTGATCGCCCTCTATGGCGGGGATATGGACGAAACCGGCAAGATCCACCGCCAGCCCGATCTGCAAAGGATCCGCCGCGAGATGTGGGGGATCAGCATCAATGACGAGCAGACACGGGCCATGATCGTCTCCGCCTGGCAACAGGACAAGCTTCTCCTGGAACCCCACGGGGCAGTTGGCTGGGCCGGACTGCAGGCATATCTGAAGGATAATCCGGAAGCGTCTGACCTGCTCTGCGTCTCTTTGGAGACAGCGCATCCTGCCAAGTTCCCGGAGGAGATCCAGAGGCTGCTGGGCTTTGATCCGCCCCTTCCCCCCTCATTGCAGGGGCTGGAGGAAAAGCCGGAATTCGTGCAACCGATGCAGCATGATTACGCTGCCTTCGTCAAACTGCTGAAGGACTATTACGAATGAAGACCATCATCATCCTCGGCGACGGCATGGCCGACTATCCCATTCCTGACCTGGGCAATAAAACCCCGCTGATGGCAGCCGGGACACCCAATATGGACGCTCTGGCGGCAATGGGGCGAAATGGGCTGTATAAGACCGTTCCAGACGATATGCCCCCCGGCTCCGAGGTCGCCAACCTTGCCGTATTGGGCTATGACGTCCGCCAGGTCTATCAGGGGCGTGGGGTGCTGGAAGGCGCCGCCATGGGCGTAAGTCTGGATGAAGATGACCTGGCGATGCGCTGCAACCTGATCTGCCTGCAGGAGGGGAGGATCAAGAACCATTCCGCCGGCCATATCACCACACCGGAAGCGCACGAACTGATCGAGGCCCTGAACCGTGAATTTGGCTCGAAGACCCTATCCTTCCACAAAGGTGTCAGCTATCGCCATCTGTTGGTGCTCAAAGGCGGGAATCCGGAGCTTGCGCTGACCCCGCCGCACGACGTTCCCGGCATCCCCTGGAAGGATGTCCTCCCCAAGGCAAAATCCACGGAAGGGGAATCCACGGCACAGCTGCTGCGGGATCTGATCATCCGCTCCCAGGCGCTGCTCGCAAGCCATCCCGTCAATCTGCAGCGAATCGCTGCTGGCAAGGATCCTGCCAATTCGATCTGGTTCTGGAGCGCCGGAAAGCGTCCGCAGATGAAGACCTACCATGAACTTTACGGCAAGACGGGGGCTGTGATCTCGGCAGTTGACCTGCTGCACGGCATCGGAGTTTACGCCGGTTTTGAATCCCTTCCGGTGGAGGGTGCCACCGGGCTTTACAACACCAATTATGAGGGCAAGGTGCAGGCCGCCCTTGAGGCCATCAGCCGAGTCGATCTGGTCTATCTGCACATAGAGGCCGCCGACGAAGCGGGGCACGAAGGCGATGTGGAATTGAAGATCAAATGCATCGAAGCGATTGATTCCAGATTGGTGAAACCGATCATGGAGGCTACGGCCAGGATGGCTGAGCCTGTCGCGCTTGCCCTGTTGCCCGATCATCCCACTCCCTGCTCGGTTCGCACCCACGTCCACGACCCCATTCCTTTTGTCATCTACAAGCCAGGCACGAAGGCCGACGGCGTTTCCCGATACGATGAAAAGAGTGCCAAAGCCGGCAGTTATGGCCTGATCAAAGATGACGAGTTCATCCGGCTGCTGTTTCAGGAGGGCTGACCATCAGGCTACCCGATGTTGGATGAGCACGACCTAACCCCTCTGCGCTCGACCACCGGCAACCTGGCGGAACCCTTTATCCATCAGGGCAACGACTATTTCGCCTATTCCTGGCACATAGCTTTCCGGCAGACGCTTTCTCCCTGAATAAAACTGGTTCAGCCGGCAAATGCACTGACCGGCCAGGGAATCTGCTCTGCCTTTTCCAAGTGGGCTCTTTGGTCCCTTGATTTATCAAACGGATCAGGGCCGGGACATAAGCGGGTCATCAGTCATAAATGGCTTGTGATCCAGATGTGACTGGTTTTATAACGGTTTCAGGAATAAAGGGCGATGCATTGCCGGTCTAATTGATACATCCGGGTGAATCTGATCAGCACCCGGCGCACCAGGATTGATGCTTGAGGAATGGCCGATACGTCTGAGAGGCTGTTCGTCAAGATCATTGCCATCGCTGACTGAGAGCGGCTGGTTGGAACTGCTCTATCTATATAAGACACGCTGGTCTATGGTGGGCTGATGTCCTTATAGATACCAAAAACAAGTCAATGGCTGGAAGCGACATAGAGATGAAGCTAATCAACCATCAATCAACCGGGGCTTCCGGCGATATCTACCCCTTTGCCATACAGGCATCAGGCTCCCTGTGATTGACTGGTTTGATCGGACAACGAGAACAAGGGCGGTCCCCGCGGAACCGCCCTGAATTTCGTGTGCAATGTGCTGATATTGTTCGGATTAAGGATTGTGGCCGGTGATACCGGTTGGTTTGATCGACCGTTCGTCCGGGTTTGGCATTGACGTTGAGGGTTTCTCGGCGGGGATCGTATCCGGGAAGGGCTGGCTGTTGCCGCGCAGGTCTATGAAGACAGCAGTAATGCGGTAGAACCTGAGCGATCCGGGATTAGGATCGATCCATTGTTGTACCTCAAGGTTTGTGGCGGCAAGTGTCCACACCGGATCGTCCGCATAGGGATTAGGTGAAGTGTACACACGGTAGCTGATAGCTCCGGGCACAGGATCCCAAGTGAGCTTGAATGTGTTATTCAACCGGACAATTTGCAGGTTTTGCGGCGTCTGGTACTCTTGGAGCGTAAGCAAGAACACATAAGGATCGGTTGGATTGCCGGTAACCTGGTTGTTTACGAAAGTGAGGGTGTTGGACAGGTCATAGACGTTCTGGGTGATGGTGTCGTACACCATGAAGCTGAGGGTCTCATTGAAGGTGTTGGCATATACGGTGAGGAAATACATATAGCCACCCATCACCTCCAGGGGTCCGGCGATGCCACGGCATTCGCTGCCGACAAAGGCACCTACCACATAGTTGTCCGGTGCCGGCAAGCCGTTCTGCTGGATCACAGCGGTGATGTTTGCGGAATACTCCCAAGCCAGGGGATCGAGGTTCCAGCCGGGAACGGTAATCTCCCGTGCGGGTTCCGGTCTCAACTGCCAGGTACGGGTAACCTGGTAATCCGGATAGTGGAATGAACCCGAATTCGCAGTTTTGAGTAGATAGCCCTCACCGGGTTTCATGAAGCGCAGGGAGCCCACCCAGCCATAGCCTTCGATGTATTGGGCATAGCCGCGCTGGTTCTTCACCAAATCGCCTGAGACAAGATTGGAAATATTCGCCAAAGCTTCAGCCACGCTGATACTCACATGAGGCAGATAACTGATCCAGTTCCAGCCACTGCCATAATTGATGGCAACGGCATCAGGGTCTTCCAGGAGGCCGATTATCTGCAGGGCGGATTGGTTTTGTAGCTTCAGTTTATACATCCGGGTTGTTTCTAACGATTCCAGGGAGCCAATCCAGCCATTGGCTGTGGTATATTGTGCGAATTGGGTCTGGCTCTTGATAATGTCGTTGGGAGCAGTGTTGAGGCTGGACAGGATATGGTTCAAGGCCATGGATTGCTGGTCCACGAGATTGGTGGACAGCCAGGTCCAGCCGGTGGAACAGGATATACTCTGGATCAGCTCCTCCGAAGCGTGCAGGGTCACCGGTTCCAACGGCGTGCCGTGCACCATCCCGGAGTAGAAGGTGAATTCCTCATCAATACCGAAATGTTCCTTGCAGTTGGAGGCATCCCACACCTTAAACAGTATTTCCCCACCTTCCTCCTCGTCGTTTTGGATAGTAAGGAAGAACTGCCAGGAGCCGCCTTGGTAGCCTACATATTCGGGAGTGGCCACACCGCTGCATTCCCAGGCTCCCTGTTGGTGTTGGATGAAAGCGCCGATGATGTCGTTGGGATCGGTGGAAATCTCGCCATTGATGCTCAGGCTACCGGTGATGGTCATCGAGTATTCATAGTTATTGGTTACCGTGTAGGCCCAGGCTGGTGGATTGGCCAGCACACTCACCTTTACCACCAGGGGTTCCCTACCCAGGGCGGGGATGTCCGCCCAGAGGGTATCCGTGAATACTCCAAAGCCCAGCTGGTCGCTGATTGTAAAGGATATCGGGCACGAATCCAACGGAAGCAGGGTGCCGGACAGCGGATAGGCATTCAACCATACTGGCAAGCCGTCCAAAGTGAAGGATGATGTCTGTCCGCCGGTATTGATGAGGACTGAAGTAAAAGCACCACTTTCACCCAGGGGCTTCACCACTTCCACTTTGGTGCTGTTCCAGTTCACTGGATTGGCATTTACAAAGAATTCCCACTGCACGGGCTCCATCATCGGGTTTCCAGCCAGATCGGTAAGATCCTGCACAGTAACCCGCAAGTTCTTGTTCTCAATCCAATAGTTGGCGATGCGGGGGACGATCGAGATGGTGTTAGCGTAGCACTGGGCATCGAAATCAACCACCAGAGGATCGCCCACTGCCACCACCGTGATCCGTCCAGGGATCACTGACATGGGGTCAATGTTCTCATTGAAACTAACGGAGATGCAGTCGCCGGGGCTCAAGATACCGTCCGCTGGCTGGGGCAATCCCCAAACCTGAGGAGCGGAGCGATCTATTCTGCCTGTTATGGCATGCGTGTACCAGTTCGCCTGGATGGCATCCGTGGTGCCGGCTCTGATCTCGTAGATACCATCGGAGATTGTGGATACATCCCAGGGCACTACTATGTAGAAGGGATGGTCTTCGAGCACGCTCCGTGGCACTTCGAAACCCGGAAGCCAGGTGATGTCCTGGGGATGTTTGTATTCAAAGATCACAGATTCGAAATCCGGCTTGCTGAGGTCGTAATCCCGCAGCATGACCTGAAGGGTGTCGTTCTGAGCCTGGTTGAGCAGCCAGTTTTCCTGCGGATATTGAATCGCCACCCGGCTGTAAGGCGGTTCCCAATAGATGTTGAAGGATTTGAACACGTCGAAGTAATGCCCGTCCGGCCCATCATTACCACGGTCGCCCAAGGCATAGAACTCCAGGATAAGGCCTTCCAGTTCATACCCAAAGGGGCCAGGTTCCACCATCAATGCCACCTGGGTGGTTTGGCCTCCGTCCAGATCGAAGGCCATGGCATTCTCCAGCGGCACGCCGTTGATCTTCACCGTGGCGCCCACGGTGTTGGTGGCATGCATCACGGAGAGATAGTAGCGGCGGGGTTCGTTGGTCTGGCTGGTGTTGCTCAGATAGAGCATGAATAGGGCGGGCTGGTCCTGCGGTACATTGGTGGCGGTGTAGGTGTTGGCAGTCATCATCACGCCATCGCGGGGCTGTGTATTGGGCTCCCAGGGGCAGGAGGAGGCACCGGAGACAAGACTAAAGACCGGTGTGCCGTAAACCGGGTCTTTCTTGATGTCCACCGTGAAGTAGTCGGCATTGCTGGTAAGGTCCGAGGTCTCGTCGTCATCGCCCAGGGTGAAGGCAGTGGTGGTAGTATTGGTGGTGGTGGTGGCTTCGGAGCCACCGGTGGTAACCTTGGTCTTGAACTTATACCCACCTTCGAAGCCAGTTCCGTCAACGATGAAGCCGATCTGCAACCCGAATTCGTTGCTAACCGTGGTCTCGAATTCATGGGTTACAGTGGTCTCGCAGGAGTTCGTCTCCTCATAGGTATAGCCCGCTCCCGCATTGAAAGATAGGTTGCCAGGATGGTTGGGATTGACCACAGCATGGGCCTTGTTGTATTCGTTCTGATCCAGGTAGGACTGCCAGAGATTAGCCGAGGCCGTGTCCCCGATGGCCAGGCAGTTCGGGATGATCGAGTTGCGGATCTGTAAATCTGTGTAGAGATAGATAGTCTCGAAGCCGTTGGGAGTTACCATCACATTATCCTCCAGAACCACCTGTTGGTACTCATCATCCCAGGATAGTTCCTTGGTGAGGCCCCACACCAGGTTTAAGGCACCACCCACAAAGAGATCTGCACCGTCGCCAATGATTTCTCCCTCGGCAGAAGTAGTGTAGGTCTGACTTGTTGTAAGGGAGAAAGTCTGTTCCCTGCTGTTTGTCTGCGATTTTTCCACAGACAACTCATAACCAAGGTCAAATATCCATTTCCACTCTGTTCCCTTGCTGAAGAACACGGTGCCCGTTTCAATATTGTAATCGTGACCCAGGTGCAGGGTGAAAAATCCATTTTGTTCCTGATCATTGCATACGCTGGTGGACATCGAGAAGGCGTGGGAGCTGCTTTGCTGGTAAGAAGCGAAACTGGCGTCCCCAGGAGGATCGTGCAGGATCAGGAACGGGATTTGGGGCGAGGTGGTGGCGTAGGTGCTCTCCAATGGCTTTACCCCCTGGGTGAGGCACCATTGTGTACAGGCCACATTTCTGTTCAGGGCCTGGTCGTTGACCATAAATCCGATCTGCTTCTGGTACTGCCGGTCATAGCCGCCGTTTATATTCGGCAGATAGGGGGCAAACTGGTAAGCGTAATAGTCCTCTCCCGCAAAGTTGTCCTCGATGGTCTGTTCCGGACCCACCTCGTCCAGAATCATCACATCGCAATCCGTGAGATAGGATTTCTGGTTGGGGTGCCCATCGAAGCTGTAATCCTCGAAGGCCCGCACTTCCACTTCGTACCATTCGTTCTGGTACACAACGTGAAATCCCTTGTTTGGATACTCAGGGAAGTATTTCAGTTGCATGGAGTCCGGCCAGACGACCCCGATCTCGAGCGGAGCCCGCCACTCATAACGCAGGGTATCCGCCTCAGCATCTGCTTCCAATTGGTTGAAACGCTTGGTCTTCATGGACTGGAACTGGTCGTCGATAGCCAGGGCGAAAGGGTCGCTAGCGCCGGGATTGACCGTAACATTATAGTCCAGGGGCACCACATTGGGCACCAGGATGCGGCCGGTGCTCCAGTTCGCGTTGGTGATCTCGCGGTCATAGCGGCCGTCCCGGGAGGCCATGCTCACATTGAAATCGCCGATGGGATAGCTGTCCACGCCGCCCACTACCTCCAGCCAGAACTCGGTGCGGAAGGAGTCCTCGAAGTTGATATTGGTGCGGGGATAGGAGACCGTGCCCAGATTCCATTCCCGGTTGAAGGTATGGTTGTTGAAATTGGCCGAGACCAAGCATTCGGTGCCGTGTTCCACCTCCAGCAAGTAGTAGCCGTCCTCGTTGGTCATCACCAAAGGAAGGGACTGGGCTCCGTTCAACCAGATGGTGGCATTCACCACCGGGCATATCGTGCCCTGGTATTTGATGTAACCGGAGATGGGGATCATCGAGTTGTCCGTGAAGTCAATATCGTTGGCAGCAATATTGCTGGAGCTGAGGGTTACGAGGCGTTGTTCGGGCTGAAACATATGCCCTGGCTTGGAGGGTGTGACAGTAAAATTGGTGGAGCTGCCATAGGGGATCTCAGAGATCATGTAATCTCCCCAGTTGTTCGTGAGAGCGCCCAACCGCATGCCGGGATCGGAGGAAGACCAGGTGCAGGAATATACTGTGGCGTTGTGAGCGCCGGTGGTGGCGTCGAAGAGGGTGATCCCAGTTCCTTCGTTCATAGCCCAGTAGGCTTTGAGGCCGGGGGAGTCGTATGGCACCACGATATTCATGGCATCAGCCACTTCGGAGGAATCCCGGACTGCACTCCAGACTCTCAGGTCATCGATAAAGCCGGTGATACCCACCGGAACCTCGAATCCGGAGGGTGTGTAATTTCCAAAGATAATGCCGGTTTGGGAGGCCACGATGTGTTCGTTGATGTAGAGCAATACCTTGTTGTCCGTGAAGTTGTTCACCACCGCCAGATGCCGCCACTCTCCATCGTTGGCGTAGATAGTGGTGTCGGTCTGGGTGAGGGTGTGCGTATCGTCCGTGTACTGAACCAAACCCGTGGAGGTGATCTTTAATTGATGGTTGGCAGATGAGAGCAGAACAAGACTGGAAGATGTTGTCTTGATCCAGAGCTCCAAAGTGAAGTTCTGGTTCAGATTAGCTTGAGGGTTGGCGGTACTGACCCGTGACATGCTGTCCGCATTCATTTGCAGGCACTGGCCTTGGGAGGGGTTGAGGGTGATCTTCACGCCCACCACGGGATTGTTGTTGGTGGTTTTCACATGTCCGGAGATCACGCCGTTGGGTTTGATATAACCGGAATCCTCCGCGGAGAGGCCGGTCTCGCTGCCGTAGTAGGCCTCAACGCTATAGTTATAAATGGTGCCCGGCAGGGCGTTGTAGTCCGAATAGCTGAAGGTGCCGCTGCCCACGGTCTCCAGATTATTGCCGTTGCGAATGACCCTGAATCCGTTCACCGGCAGATTGTAGGCTGGATTGAAGTTCCAGGTCATATACACATAGCCAGGATAGTTGTTATTGCCGTCGGAGGCAGTGAAATCGGCGGGGCAGAGATAGCCTTGGTATTCATAGGCACCCATGTCCACCCGGTTGAAGGATGTATTGGCATGGGAATAGATACGGTTGTCGTTCTTTAAGTCCACGACCGGAAGGCTCAGCCCGGTGGTGTCCGCCCTAGCAGCGTTGATACAGTAGGACCAGCGTTCGAGGTTGAAGGGATGGCCGGCCTCACCCGTGAAGCGCGGATCCACATTGATGTTACCCGTACCGCTATAACCGCCCTCCACATCACAATAGGTTAGGTTGGTGAGAGTGCCTCCCCCTCCCTCTGCATGGATGGGCGAAGAGCCGTTGTTCCAGATGATGCAGTTCGTGATCTGGGGCTGGATGCCAATATTGGTGAAATAGAGCACAGCCCAAGTGGAGGGATCGGACTGGTCACCCGTCTTGTAGTTGCCGGCGATGGTGCAGTTGGTGATCTGTACGCTGGAGTTGTCGCTGTAGAAGCCCGTGCCCCGGATGGTGCAGGCATTACCGGACATCACGCAGTTGATCATTTTCACGCTGGAATTACGAGTGTAGATTGCGCCACCGACCTCGGCCAGTCCCTCCTCGATCACACAATTGCGCAACAGCAGTTCGTTGTAATACCATACATGAATGTTTCCACCCCAAGCTTCATTGCCTGTATCTCCACTGCCTTTATTGATGATGCACCATTCAAGGACAGAACTGGGATAGGGCGCGTTGCCCGTGGATGAAAAGGTGAAACCCCTCCAACCAGTGCCAGATACCGCTTCGGTGAAAGTGATTCTGCTGGTGGGCGTACCGATCGCGTTCAGGTTTCCGGAGATATTGGCGTGTGCCTCTGACGCGAAGGAGATGGTGAGGCCCGCGTTCACGGTGAGAGTGCGTTCTAAGTGCAGATATAAGTCGCTCTGGATGGCGTAGTCCTGCTCCAGCACGGTGCCGTGGGGTATTACCACGGAACCGGTCGAATTCTCCAGTGCGCCGCAGTCTATCCGGTCCAGAGCAATGTTCAGGTTGCCAGTGTAAGAAGTATTATCGTAGAATCTAAGCTCGCTGTTAATATCTCTCAGCGCCGCCCCGCTCAGCGAAGTGGAGGGGTCCCCAGCGTTGATACAGGGTGAATTGACCGCCATGGTAAAACCCGAAGCCGGATTGGTAAAGGAGTAGCTAACCAGGGGATCGAGTTCGAAGCAGTTGCTGTAGCTGCCTGCCAGTGACCCTCCCGCGGCAAGGTAGATGTCGCTGTAGCCGCCCTGAACGTCGCAGTAGTAGAAATTTGCGGTTACGCTGCCGGACACCGCCACGGCGCTGCCATTGGTGGCCATGTTGCCCCAGATGGCGATGTTCCGTAGGTTGGTGCCGTTGATGGTGCCGATAAGTTCGATCCCGCCCCCCGTGGTGGCAGAATTGTTGATCACAGTGCAGTTATTGATGTTGTTTGCCAAACTGGTGGAGCTTATACTGATGCCGCCCCCGCTGTCGGCGCTGTTGTCGTAAAACACGCAGTTGGCAACGCTGTTCGCGTTGGTGGGGGAGTTGAGGTAGAAACCTCCGGCCCTGCCAAAGGCCGTGTTCTTGATGAACGAACAGTTATACAGTGTGCTGCTGTTGCAGTTCTTATAGGACACCGCACCTCCGTTGGCGGTGGCAGTATTATTCTTGAATACGCAGTTCTCGATCCTGGCATAGCTATTACCAATATAGACCGCCCCTCCGTCCTGCGCTTTGTTGTATTGGAAAGTACAGTTCTTGATCAGTATCTTGTGCGATTGATAAATGCTGAGAGCCCCTCCATGATAATCCATGGCATTACCTGCGTACTCATTCGTGGTGGTACCATGCTCGAGGCGGCAGTAAACGAATTGGGTGGAGTCACCGGAGGTAATGAGGTTGTAGATATTTATACCGTGCCAGCCGGTGGTCCTGAACCCGGTGAAGCGGATGGAATCCGAAACCGTTCCCACCGCCAACAGCCTGCTTCCGCTATCCATGAGCATCCTGCACTCTGAGGACATGAAAATAGTTGTCCCAGGGCTTACGGTCAGGGTGGCATTGTTGGTGATCGTGACATCGCTATTCACATAGAGTGTGTTGGGATAGTTCCAGGTGGTGGAAGAGCTGATGTTTCCCGTGAAAGTTTGGCCGATGAAAGCCGTGGAAGACACGCAGCTGGCGTCAGACATGTAGTACATGATGCCATTATTGCCGTTGGCAATATCGTAGCACACTCCCCCGCTGGCAGCGTCCATCTGGTAATAGGCCACCAGGTTCGCCTCGCCACCGGTCTTGGTGCTGTGCAAGTAATCACGCACCTGGGCCTGGCTGAGGTTGGCGCTCCAGATGCTGAAGTCGTCGATCTGGCCATTAAAGAAACCGCCTGTGCTGGTCTGTGTCTTGGCCCCTATGGTGCAGGTGTTCATATTGAAAGTACCCGAGCGGGTGTAGTTGAAGTTATAGGTATCCGGTATGCCGTCAATGAATAGGGTGGCCGTCCCATTGTTGTCGCTCCAGCAGACATGATGCCAGGTGTCGTCAAGCACAATCATGTTGCAATGTGCCATCAGGTTCAGCGTGTTGGCAGTGTTGAGGATATAGATCAGCAGCTTCCCATCAGCATCCCCGCTTATGTAAAATTGAGAATGTTCACCTGAAGTGGCACTGGCCTCGGCATACAGGTAATTCTGCTGGGGCGCTCCTTTTACCCAGAAAGAAACCGAATAGGCACTTCCACTTGTAAAGACCGGCAGGCCGGTGCGTTTTTGCAGCTTGACATTGTCATCCATCCCATCGAAGCTGAGCGCGTTGCCCGGAGCGCCGCTGGTTACCGTGGGCACTGTGGAAACAAGCCAGTTGGCGTTGGTCATATTATACATGGTCCCGTTGGCACCGCCCTTGGAATCGGCCACAAGGGTACCCGAACCCTCGTCCATCTTCCAGTAGTGGATAAGCCCGGATTCAGCACCGGTGAGTTCCTGGAAGCGGTTGCCCTTGATCTGGGCTTGGGTCCGGGCCGTGTTCCACACCCGGAGATCATCGATGCAACCACGCATGGACTCACCGCTGGAGCCAATGTCGAACCCTCCGTTAAGGGCGGCCAAGCCTCCCACACCGGCGGTGGCAGAACCCACTTCCAGGCCGTTCAGATAGATCCTGAGGGTACTGCCGTTGTAGGTACCCGCCACGTGCAGCCATTCCCCTGCCGCCAATACAGGGGTTGATACGCTGGCCAGGGTGCCGTTGGATTGCTTGATGAAGAATTTCAGAACACCCCCGTTTTCAGCCCGCAGGACGGCCACTTCTCCCTTGAGGGTCAGATAGCGTTGGTTGCTGATAGGCAGCGCGTCGTGCTTAACCCAGCACTCGATGCTAACCGCGCTGAGCGAGGTGGTGATGCCGGTGCCAGTTACATAATCGCCCTGCTCGAAATACAGGCAGTTACCGGGAAAAACGGCTGCCAGGGGAAGGATAATCCAGCCCAGCAGCAGACATAGAATAGCAGGTTTGAATGGGGTACTCATCTTGATCTCCTTTTACCTGGAACTGCCAGTATCGCTGCAGGCTGCTTTGCGCCAATCTTGGAAACCGGCCTTCCATGCTTATGTAATCTCTTATCTATGGGATGATGATTGATATCAAACTGCAACTGATCCTCTTCATGCTCTGCCCAGGTAAGAAGATCAACGCAAACTGGTGAACCAGAACCGTCTCCTTTCGTTCCCTGATACTGGGTTAGCAGGTAATCCCCCGGCTTTGCTCCTGTCTTTATATAGAGATACACCCTCGGTTTGAAGTTACAACCCGCAAGCCGGAAAAGCAGTCTGGGAGAGGTCAGAGTTTGGTCGGTGATCAGTATCTCAGGTCTGGCTTCGCGCATGATCCGCAGGGTATCCTCCCGGCATAGAGAAAGAAAGATGCTGGCATTGGGAAGCTGAACCAGCTGCTCCAACAGGATAGGATCGATTGTGGTCTGGGTGCTGATCAGAATTTTCATTTTTAATCACCTCATCCAGATAAATAGCAAATGCTGAACCAAACTCATATCCTGCTGATCTGTATTGCTTTACGCTTTCACGATCTCATCCCGACCTTGCTCAAGAGGACTTATTGCCCGAAAATGACCATTCTCGCTTGTATCAATCCGACCCAAAACCTCAAACTGGACTTAAGAAACGACATTATCTCACTGTGCTGCATACCATTATCTTTCTGGTTGAAAACGGCCGACCCTGCGAAAAGGAACTCAAGAGCCCCAGCCAGTAAAGCCTCAATTAGGCTTCAGCATTAGTTCCAGCCATAGATACAGTCCTGGAAAGATACTATATAGCCCTGGTTCAATTGCCTTGATCATTTCTTAATCAAGCCTTAATCAAGCCTTAATCAAGCGTTAACAATTAAGGCTTGATTAAGGCTTGATAAACGCTTGATTCAGACTTTCAAGAGAGGAGGAAGAAAGAGGGGGTGGGCAAAATTGCAGGTAGTAGAAATGTAAAATTTCAGGAATGAAAAGCAGGGATGAGAAGCCAATGGTGCTTTGGAAGGTGTTCCATGCTGTTTCCGGGATAGGAAACTCAGGCAGGATTCGAAGGGAGCGAATAGGGCGAAAGAAGAGTATACAGATGGATTGGAGAGAAATCCTGCCCGAAAACGACCATCTATTTCCCCGGGATGTTGATGTTGTGTTTGAGTATCTTGCGTTCCACCGCCTTGCGCTCCACGCCTAGGAGCTTTGCTGCCTGTGTCCGGTTGTAGCCGGTGGCCTGCAGTGCTTTAAGGATCATATCCCGCTCCAGGATATCCAGGGAAACGATTCCTTCTTGTGTATAGGCTTCCTGAGCCTCGAGCGGGATCAGGAAATGTTCACGCCTTAGAGTGGAGCAATCTGCCACCAGGACAGCGCGTTCGACCATATTCTTGAGTTCACGCACATTGCCAGGGAAATCATAGTTGACCAGCAGAGCGATCACATCCTTTTCCACTTTGTTGATCCGTTTGTTGAGGGACTGTGCCGTCAGCCCAACGAAGTGCCTGAGCAGCAGTGGAATATCCTCCCTGTGCTCGCGCAGCGGAGGGATGTTGATCACGAAGATCGCCAGCTGGTGGTAAAGATCACGACGGAATTCCTCCTGTTCCACTTTCAAGGTCAGGTTCACATTGGTGGCGCTGATCACGCGGAGATCGATCGGGATCTCGCGATGGGAACCAACCCTTACGATGCAGCGCTCCTCCAGGGCACGGAGTAGTTTGGCCTGTTGGTCGAAGGAGAGGGAGCCGATCTCATCCAGGAACAGGGTACTGTTGTTGGCGATCTCGAACCAGCCGACCTTGGCGGTGGAAGCTCCGGTGAAGGCATCTTTCTCGTGGCCGAAGAACTGGCTTTCGAAGAGGTTTTCCGGCACGGCAGAGCAATTCACGGCGTAGAAATGCTGCTTGGCCCGTTTGCTGCAGGAATGGATGGTCCTGGCCACGATCTCCTTGCCCGTGCCTGTTTCTCCGGTGATCAGCACATTTGTCTTTTCCGATGCCGCCACGATGGAGATCATCCGGCTGATGCTTCTGATGGTTTCGCTGTTTCCGACCAGATTGGCGGCGCTGCCGCGGGTGAGTTCCTCACTCACAAAGTTATAGCGGATCTCGCTCTCGTGCAGCCTGTCCAGGGTTTCCTGCAGTTTGTTTCTCTGCTCTTCGATCTGGCGGTTCTTCACGGTCAGCTCGATATTTCTGAGGCGATAGATCTCGGCCTCGCGCTCTTTGCTTTCGGTTTCGTATCTGGTCTGCATTTCGGCGATACGGGAGCGGATTTCGGCACGGTGTTGCCTCTGGATCAGGGTGTTCAGTTCATTGAGGGAGCGACAGGCGTCCTGGAAGCGGGAGAGGGCTTTAAAGACACTGGCCTCCGCCTCCAAAATATCCGGATACAGCTTCTCATAAGCTTGCTCCCGGATACGGGCGGAGGTTTCCTCCAGTAGGGATAGGGCTTCGAACTCGCGGCTCAGCATTGCCAGGGAGACGGCGTACATCAGCTTTACTCTGTTTAACAGAAAGTCATCCTGGCTTTTCCGACAGAGTTCGATCGCCTGACCGAAGTATTCCATCGCCCGTTGGGGGTCGTCAAGGCTGTCGCGGTAGATCAATCCGATGTTTTCCAAAACCACGGATTGCCCTTTCACATCTCCGATCTCCTGATTGAGGGTGGTGGCTTTCAACAGGTATTCCAAGGCCTTGAGCGGTTCCCCATGTGCAAGGTGGTAATTGCCGATATTATTCAGGCACAGGGAAATGCTGTGCTTGCCCCCCACCTTTTCGTAATAGGGCAGGGCTTTCAGGTAATACCTCAGTGCGGACTCGTCGTCGCCGAACTGGTTGTAGAACACGCCAAGATTAATCCAACAGGAGGCAATCCCGTCTTCATCACCGTGTTCCTCCTTGATCCTGATCGCCTCCAAGGCATTGGCGATCGCTTTCTCCAACTGGTTCAGTTTGAAAAGGATCACGGCAGAGGAACTCAACTCGCGGGAGAGCTGAAGCTGGTCTCCCTGCTGCGTATAGAAGGAGATGCATTCCTGCTTGACGGATAGCGCGTCCTTTAGCAGGCCTTGGGATTGGTAGTGGTTGCCCAAGTTGCCCTTGGCTAAAAACAGCAATTTCTGGTCTCCCAAGCGGGTGTAGATGTCTATCGCCTGCTGCAGGTATTGAAGGCTGTCATCTGGTCTGCCGAGGTGGCTGTAGGCCAGGCTGAGGTTGATCGCGAAGCCCCCCGCCAGACTGAGTTGATCCTCGCTATCGCTTAACTCGAGGGCCTGGCGGAAATTCTCGGCGGCAGCGATGAAATCTCCCTGGATCAGGTTGATCCTGCCCAAGCTGTTGTAAACCATGTTCAGGGTCGGCAAGGGGTATCCCGATCTTGCTATTTTCACCAGACAGTTCATACAGCGGATGGCCTTGGGATAATCCTTCAATTCAAACTGGCAGGGACCCATCAGACGGAGGATTTCAACCTGCCGGGAAAGATCAGCATGCTTTTCGGCTCGGGAAAGCTCCTGTTCCAGTTTTTCAAGGCAGGCCTCACAACTTCCCGGTTCGAGCTTGCGGACTCCGGGACATTCCCTGCGCAGCTGCTCAAGATCCAAATCATCGAGGGTTTTCGTAGGCTCTGCTCGGTTCTTATTCATAGGTCGCTCCTATTCGTTCCCTGAATATTTTTGGCTGAGGTATTGTCAAGCAATATGATGAACTTGGCTGCATCTTTCTCCCTGCGATGGGACATCCAGGCCAGGGCAGCCTCATTCTGGCCCAAGTATTTCCATCCTGGCACATGGCTTTCCGGCAAACGCTTTCTCCCTGAACAAAACTGCTTCAGCCGGCAAATGCACTGTCCGGCCAGGGAATCTGCTTCGCCTGGGTTTGGATATCCCACGTGCATTTAATCATCCAGGCCATCTTTGCCCCAAAGAGCCAGGATTTCCGAATATTTCTGTCCCTGTTATTGTAACAGAATTGCCTTCGCCATACGGGACTCAACACCTGAATCCAGCTTCAGCAGATAGATCCCGGCGCTTAACCTGCGACCCTTCCCATCTGTTCCGTCCCAATCCAACCGGTGGATTCCGGTTCCACGCCAGCCTTCCACCAAGCATCGAACCAACTGGCCTCTGAGGTTATAGATCCCGATCCGGACCAACCCTGGCCGATCCAGCTCAAAGCTCACCGTTGTCCTCTCAGGGATGGGATTGGGGCTCAAGGTGATCGAACGGACCAAGCTCGGGATGGCGGCATCTCCATCGTCAGCTACTTCTGTGTATTCATATATCAACCGTTCACTGGGCCGCAAATCGTGGCGGCCTCCCCTGGCGTAATACAACGTTTCGGAACTCACCAGACCGTTGTCATAGCCATACTCCACCTGGCTTTCCAGGGAATCTGCGGTGGAATATACCATCCAATACTGTTTCATATCCAGGCGCAGGTCTGGATGATATAGGTAATCATTGTGGAAAAGGTCAAACCAATACTGACCGCCAAGAACTTGAATCAATTCCTGTTCCACCAGGAAGGGATTGATCCCCGCAACGAATCTGCGGTCAAAGGGATAGCAATGCTCCAGATAGCCAAGGTATTCGGCATAGGTGCTCTGGTCTTCAGGACAGTGGGTGATCAGACGGCGGAAATTGAGAGACCAGTCTGCTTGGTTGCCCATTTTATTGTATTCCCTGATAATGGCGGGCCTTCCCTGAGAGTCCCACTCATATTCATAGGCATTCATGCCCGGATTGACAGGATCAGCCGCAAACCAGGATTCGGTGATGCGGTCCAGCCTGCCTGTAGCGCTGTCGTAAGCATAATCCAGGCTGTAAAAGGGAAGCTCGCTCCCATCAGAATATCGGTAAAGGCAATAACGCTCCAGCCTGCCATCCTGATAATACCAATTTCCGGAATGGAGAAGAACCCATTCTCCGGTAAATTTATCGAACCAGTCCACATGCAACGGCCTGCCATCCGGACGATAGCTGTATTCCAGGCGTTTATGGGGATTCCAGGCCTGAAGGGCATCATCCCAATAGCAAATGACAGTGGCCGCCATCCGCCCCTGGGCGTCGTAAACGGCTTCATAACGGTAAAAATCCACCCAATCCAGGACCCTGATCTGCATGGTATAGCTACTGATCTTGATTGGACGGCTGATTCCGGCATTCAGGGGATTGGGCAGGGGATCGAATCTGAGCACCTGTGGCCATGGCATCCCAGCCGGCAGGGCTGACACTGAAAGAGCACAGACTATTACCAGGAGCACAAGAGCAAATCGCATCTTGTGCATCAGCACCCTCTCCTTGTTCCCTGCATTTTTCCACATTTGATACTTGTAATAAAACCCTGCTCATGGTGTCAAGCAATTTGAAACGATGCTAAGCTCATTTA
>Ga0136653_10000649_pt1 | contig 18241 bp, 18 predicted proteins | sample LakKivw275mmetaG_FD_94866 | JGI IMG/M metagenome (GOLD analysis project Ga0136653, IMG submission 94866) | Anoxic lake water microbial communities from Lake Kivu, Rwanda to study Microbial Dark Matter (Phase II) - Lake Kivu water 275m metaG... | ecosystem: Environmental > Aquatic > Freshwater >...
AGGTAGCATGGTTCACATCTGACGCAGCCTAGTCCGCGGTCAGCGGAACATCTGCGTTTCTCCAGTTGGGGGCCCATGTCGAGCATTAGTATATTCAAGTCCGTTCTGCTGACCAGCTCAAGTGCTGAGAATATGCCTGCAGGGCCGCATCCGACAATCGCAACATCATAGTCCAAGAATTCTACCTCGGAGCCAGAAGAATGGCAATGCGTTCGCGATATAAGTTTACCTTGCCCGTCTTTGACTAAATCAAGAAATGCCGGAAAGTCTTCCATTACAGAGTCAAAGTTTTTCCTTTCGTGTCTATTCTGACTCCAGGCTCATCAATCACTCTTCCAATAGTGTGTGTTTTGAAATCAAAGCGTTCGAACGTTGAGACGACTCCCTCAATGCTCTCCCTTGAAGCCATAATGCATAGGCCGACCCCCATGTTGAAAGTTCTGTACATCTCTTCATCCGTGATCCTCCCCGCGTTCTGTATCAGTCTGAATATTGGATGTGGTTCAGGCATACTGGTAAGGTGGAAACCTACCTTTGCGTAAGGTTCGAAGCGTTTGAGTTTAGTGAAAGCCCCGCCAGTTATGTGAGCTATGCCATGTACGTCTGCGAATTCCATCGCGCTCATCATCGGTTTGACGTATATCCTTGTAGGCTCAAGAAGTTCCTCGCCAAGGATTCGGCTGAGCCCCAGCGGTTTCTCGTTAAGGTCGAGTCTCTTGTCTTCGAGAAGAACCTTTCTTGCTAGCGAGAAGCCATTGCTGTGTATTCCGTTGCTTTCGATCCCAATGATGATGTCTCCAGGTTTAAGACCGTCGCCTTTTACTATGCGGTCTTTCTTCACCTCGCCGAGGCAGAAGGCTGCTAAATCGAACCCTCGTCCTGGTACCGCCCCTTTAATCACATCTGGCATGATTGCGGTCTCGCCCCCGATGATGCTGATCTCTGTCTTCTCCGCAGCCTCAACTAGGCCTCTTATGATCTCGCTGACCATGGTTTCGTCTGGCTTTTCTAGGGCTAGGTAGTCGATCAGGGTCGTCGGTTTAGCTCCAAGACATATGAGGTCGTTTACACACATGGCCACACAGTCGATACCTATCGTATCGAATTTGTTCATCAGTTGTGCCACTAGGACTTTGGTTCCGCAGCCATCGGAGTGCAGTGCTAATGCTCTTTCTCCACCTATGTCTATAAGAGAGGCGTAATGGCCGAAACCAGTAAGTACCTCAGCAAACTTTCCTGTTCTGAACCTGTATGTCTTGGCGATCAGTTTGGCGATTTCTGAGTGTGCTATTTTGATCCTCTGTTGGTCGACTCCGGCTTTTGCATAGCTCCAGACCAAGCTTACCTCTCCGCCAGTCTGGATTTGAGTTTGGGATTCGTCAAGGCTAGTATTCTTGCAGCCATGAGTGCGGCGTTCTCGCCGTTGTCTATTCCGACGGTCGCTACAGGAACGCCTCTTGGCATCTGCATGGTTGCTAAGAGAGCATCCAAGCCTTCAAGTTTGACGTTAACTGGAACTCCTATTACTGGCTTGTAGGTTCTTGAGGCTATGTATCCGGGCAATTGCGCTGAAAGACCTGCTATAGCTACGAAGACAACCGCTTTTGTTGATCCTATGTATTTTTCAAGTTCTTTCGGATTCCGGTGCGCTGATAGCGTCGTGAGTTCGTAGGGTATCTTGAGCCTGTCAAGAGTCTTTATGGCCTTCTCGGCGACTGGTCTGTCGCTTTCGCTTCCCATCACGACGGCAACGAGCTTATTGTGCCGGTCACTTGGTTTCATGTTGGGATCTCAGCCTCCCACATCCTAGTCTTATCGATCCCAGATTTTTCCCTCATTGCCTCTAGGATCCTTTGCGCGTACGGTGTAGGGTACTCGCCTCTTAGGCATCCGAGGCAGAGATCCTCCTTTGAAAGACCAATAGCTTTGATCAGTCCCTCCAGAGTCTGGTAGCCTAAGGTGTCGGCCTCTATCTTGGTCTTGATACCCTCAACATCCATCTTGGCCGCTATCAATTCGTTGTAGGTGGCTATGTCTATTCCGTAGAAGCAGGGTGAGATTATTGGTGGACATGTACTCATCATGTGAACTTTCCTTGCTCCAGCACCCTTGACCATGTTGACTATTGCTCTGCTTGTGGTTCCTCTGACTATGCTATCGTCGATTACGAGAACCTCCTTTCCAGCGACTACCGATTTTAGAGGGTTTATCTTAAGCTTCATTGCGGCGTCGCGATCTTTCTGACGAGGCATGATGAAGGTTCTGTGAATGTACCTATTCTTTATGAGTCCCTCGGCTACTGGAACCCCTGTTCGGCTGGAGTAGCCCTCAGCAGCTGTCCTTGATGTGTCAGGCACCGGAATGACAACATCAGATTTGATGTCGTATGTCTGAGCTAGGTTGACTCCTAGGTTGAACCTGACATCGTACACACTTCTGCCTTCTATGATGGAGTCAACGCGACTGAAGTAAACATATTCGAACATACAGTGCGCTCTGCGTCTGCAAGGGCTGTATTGAAACTCTTCACCGCCATCTTTACCGGCTATGACCAGTGACCCAGGCTTCACATCTCCAATAAGTCTAATGTTGTTGCTGTCTAAAGCGACACTCTCCGAGGCAAAGGCCATCGACTCCTCCATTCTTCCTTGGCAAAGTGGCCTAAGTCCCAGCGGGTCTCTGGCTGCAATCAACTCACCTTTCCTTGTGAGCATGACAAGTGAGTATCCGCCTTCAACTTGGCTCGTCATATCCTTGAAAGCAGTCACGTAGTCGCCGCATCCCTCGTAGTATTTTCTGAAGAGTTTCAGCATAACTTCCGCGTCGCTGTTGGCTTTGAGTCTGAAACCTTCGTTTTCCATCCTTCTTCTGATTGACATGTAGTTGGCAAGGTTGCCGTTATGGGCGAATGAGAAGAAGCTGTCTGTCATGGGTTGAGCGTTCACGAGGGTTGAGGTTCCCGTAGTTGAGTACCTGACATGACCTATTCCCGTATGACCTGAGAGCTTCCACAATTTCGGCTTCAGATTCTGAGAGACCAACCCCCAGACCCTTCTGGTGGACATTCTTCCATTTTTGAGTATTGATATCCCTGCGGCTTCTTGCCCTCTGTGCTGAAGTGACATGAGTCCACAGTAGATGTTGTTCACGACATCGTGTCTGGGGTTAAATATTCCAAACACTCCGCAAGCATCTTTCTTACCTTTGGCGCTAATCTCCACGTTAACTCATCTCCATAAGTTTCGGGATCGCTGTCTGCCACGCATCTTTCATGTGCTCAACTGAGCAGCTGATCACAACTTTATCTTCTGCCATGATCTTGAAGCCCGCAAGCGAAACCTCGCCTATCTTCACCGCCGCAACCCCCCTCTTTCTTGCCAGTGATAGTAGCTTGTGAGTCTGCGTCTCTGGAGTAGCCAAAACGAACCTCGCCGATGATTCGGAGAATAATATCTCGTCCGGTCTCACGACACGCTCATGTGGGATTGCTTTCAAATTAACTGTTAATCCTAGGTTTCCTTTGATGGACATCTCAGCAAGGGCTACGGCAAGTCCACCTTCAGAACAGTCATGAGCCGCTGTGACGTATCCTTTTCTTATCGCCTCAGACACTATTCTTATTGATGCTTTTTCTCTTGAGGCGATAGCGCGCGGAGGCTTACCGTCCGGATTGCCTATAAGCCTGTAGTACTGTGAGCCGCCCAACTCACGAAACGTTCTTCCAATGAGAACTATTGATTCTCCGGCTCTCTTCAGGGCCATACTTGTTACAAGGTTAAGCTTCTCTATCAGGCCTAACATTACGATTGCAGTTGTAGGTCTGACAGACCTGCCAGTTCTTTCATCTTCATTGTAGAAGCTGACATTCCCTCCGACACAGGGTATGTTCAGCCCTCTGAGCATGTATGCCATGCCGCTTATGGCTTTCCTGAATTGCCAATAGACTTCGGGCTTCTCTGGATTGCCAAAGTTGCAGCAGTCCGTGATCGCCATCGGTTCGGCGCCCGTGGCGACTACGTTCCGGGCGGCTTCCGCCACAGCCATAGCGTGGCCGCTATACGGGTCGAGGTGGCAGTATGAGCTGTTGCAGTCAACTTTGGCCGCCACAGCTTTGTCAGTATCCACGATTCTGAGGACTGCGGCATCCGCATCTCCAGGCTTCAGTACAGTTCTGACTCCAACCTCATGGTCATATTGTCGATAAACACACTCTTTACTTGCAATGTCAGGTGTTGACAGAAGATGATATACAACCTCTGAAAGGTCTCTTAAGAGAGGTTGCGGCGGTGATTTCTTCTTGTTCTTTGTCTTTGGCTGCCTCGCAATTCTCTCTGCAATTGGTGAATGGGTTAAGAGTCTTGAAGGAACATCGACTACTACCTTACCTTGATACTTGGCTACAAGATGGCCGCTGTCTGTTACCTTTCCTATGACTGAGTAGGGAAGATCCCATTTCTCAAGAACCTTGAAAACATCTTCTTGACCCTCAGGGGCTATGGTGAACAACATTCTCTCTTGAGATTCTGAGAGCAACAGTTCATAAGGGGTCATTCCTTCCTCCCTGATGTGGATTTTCTCAAGGTTTACCTCAACGCCTGTTCCTCCTTTACTTGACATCTCTGACAGGGCGCAGGTTAGTCCGCCTCCCCCTAGGTCCTTGACGGCCGTAACTTTGTCTGTCTTCAAAGCTTCTAAGGTGGTTTCGATCACCAGTTTCTTGACAAATGGGTCTCCAATCTGGACTGCTGGTCTGTCTAGCTCTGATTCTTCGCCTATCACTCTGGAAGCGAAGGTTACGCCGTGTATACCATCCCTGCCGGTAGCTCCGCCAACAAGAGCAATAATGTCACCCGGATGGTCCATCCTTCCGAGAGTCAGATCTTTGGCCTTTCCGTGGCCGAAACATGCCACATTGACCAGACAATTTGTTTCGAAGCTTTCGTCAAACTCCACCTCGCCAGCTACGGTTGGAATTCCTGTGCAGTTACCGTAGTCAGCTATTCCCTTCACCACATTGTTGAAGAGCCAGTTGCTATGACGACTCTCTGGATTACCGAAGCGCAAAGAGTCTAGTAATCCTATGGGTCTGCAGTTCATGCACAAAATATCTCTGATTATGCCGCCTATGCCTGTCGCAGCTCCGTTATAGGGTTCTATTGCTGAGGGGTGGTTGTGGCTTTCGATCTTGAATGCAATGACATCCCCGTCACCTATGTCAACCACGCCTGAGTCGTACCCGGGGCCAACAACAACTCTTCTGCCAGCTTTCGGAAGCTTTCGCAGAACTTGTCTGCTGCTCTTGTAGGAGCAGTGTTCAGACCACATGACATCTATCATGCCTAGCTCTATTTCGTTGGGCTCTCTGCCGAGTCTTCTCTTTGCTTCTGCTAGTTCCTTGAAAGTCAGATTCATTTTGCTTTCCAAGAAGGAACCCTCAAACTTTCAATGCACCTAAGATTCTGCGACCGTCGAAGTCTGAGAATGGACTGAGTATGGGTTCAGAGGCACGTTCAGGATGGGGCATGAGGCCGACAACGTTTCTCTCAATACTGCAGATCCCCTGCTATGAAATCCATTGAACCATTCGGGTTTGCCTCTTCGCTCAGTTTGCCTCGGTCGTTGACGTACCGGAAGACGATTTGGTCATTCTCATGAAGCTCTTTGAGGCCTGCAGGTTCGTTGACATACCTTCCTTCAGCGTGAGCGATCGGCATGTTAAGAACTGTGCCTTTCTGAATATTCTGTGTGAATGTGGTTCCGCTGGTCTCAACTCTTACCTTAACCCATTTGCAGATAAATGTCAAACAATGGTTTCTCAGAAGCGCGCCTGGCAAGAGTCCTGATTCTATGAGGATCTGGAAGCCATTACAAATCCCGATGACTGGTTTTCCTTCCTTCGCCATCTCCTTTACATGTTTCATTGCAGGACTATGGGCAGCGATTATCCCTGCCCTCAGATAGTCGCCGTATGAAAAGCCGCCCGGCAAGACGGCCGCATCATAGTCTGTACCTTCGAAATCTTTGTGCCAAACCAATTCTGACTCTACTTCAAGAACAGTCTTGAGAACATGAAAAACGTCTAGGTCGCAGTTTGATCCCGGAAACTGTATTACTGCGATCTTCACTCTGTCTCACTCTTGAGGCGAATAGTGCACTTGTGCGCAACAGGATTGAAGATTCTTAGAGCATTAGACATTCTATTGACAATCTGTTCTGCCTCTTCCTTGTCGGTCGCCTGAACGAGCAACCGAAGATATTTGCCTGCCCTAACATTTCTTATCTCAGAAAACCCGCCTCTGCTAATGAGTTCTCTCGCTATTGTCTCGCCCTCCGGGTCCCGGGCCATCTTCTTGTTTTCAATGATTACTTCCACGGTGAAGTGGGGCATGTCAGTTAATCTCCAAGAGTTTTAACCGCTGAACTCTCTCGTGAACCATCGCCTGTCGTAAGATTCAATTCTGGAGTGCAGATTGTCAATTGAAGGTAAGTCTTCGGAACCGAAGAACGCCTCGGTGGCCTACACATGGTCTAACATGCACATTTTGCGATTCGAATCTTATATCTATTCTATACAAAAAATAGTGCATCGTTGTCAGCTGAATTTACATGATTATGTATATTTTCTTGTTGCTGGTAGAACCTTTAGTTTCCCAAGGTAGATTCCGTCTATCAGATAGACATCAGCATCCATGATCCGAATTCCATTGGACCTTAGTAAGGGTCCTGTATAGGACTCGCCCAGACGTAATTCCCTTGAAACTTTGTTTAGGATTTGGCCGCTAAGAAGGCTATTGAATGAGGGAAGGAAGATGCAGTAAGGGTCAGTCAGATCTACGTTGAAACGTTCCTTCATAGATGCTCTGACATTACTTTCCGATCTTATTCCTAGATGTTTCAGAAGGTGCTGGGCAAGAACTTCACCGTCAGAAGTCGCTCTTAGCCAGACTTGGTAAGTCGTTGAGAAGCCGAGGGTATCTGTAAGGGTAATCATAGGATGGAGATGCCCCATAACAATAGTGTTACATCCTAAGATCTCCGGCTTAGGCCAAGCGTGACCGTGAATTATCCCAACCTCATGGTCAACGGTTAACCCAGACACTGGATGGATATTCACACCCCTAGGAACTAATGCTTCTAAATTCCCGTCGTGATTCCCTGGGATTACATCGATCCTTCTGACAATCTCAAAGAGAGCTTCAAAGAAGGCTGGGATGTCACGCCACTCCATTAATCCAACCTTTGTCACGGTGTGCTTGATATCCCCAAGAACAATTAGGCGTGTGGGATCGGTCTCCTTGATGATAGTCTTAAGCCGTTCAAGTAACTTCGAAGCCTGTGATGGTATGTGAAGGCCCTGCTCCGCCAGAGAGGCCTCCCAGCCCATGTGCAAGTCGCCGAAGATGAGGCTCCTCTCTGTACCACTCGCTAGGAGGAGCACAGGATACGGCACCGCAGGATTAAGACTAAGGAAGTCCAGTCTCCTCCGAGCAATGAGGTTAACTATACAAGGGATCTCATAAGTTATGTGCAGCACAAGCATACTGTACATAAGTGTCTGGCGAATCGAGTGGGAAGTTATGAGGCCACGCGACCATGATGAGGTAAGGTTCATCGGACAGATATGCAGAGAAATAGAACTGAAAAAATCGCTGGGAAAAGAAATCGGCAAAAGAATTGAAGACTACTTTGGAGAAAGATCTCACAAAGCCTTGAACCTTGTTGAGAAAGGATCTGTGAAACGTTGTCTCTTTAAACCTAGTGGACGCGTGATCTGGGAAGTCAAAGGGAGAAAGTCAACGTATCAGGTTATGCCAAACACGAATTTCTGTAGCTGTGATGATTACTACTTTAGAGTCATGAATTCAAAGAAGCAACTCTGCTATCACATAATAGCCCAAAGGATAGCTTCAGCCTTGGGTAAGTTCGAGAGAGATGAGCACCATGATAGAGACTACAGTAAGATCACTCGCAAGTGGAAAAAGATTGTCAAGTGACTTTTCAGTCACATTTTTAAAGAGAGTGCCGGTAAGGTTCGCACTGGAGGAAGACCGACAGTGAGCGCCGACGAGTACTACGAATTACTTCAACTGGGAATAATGCTTCTTGGAATTGTAGCGGTGATCTTAGCGTTTCTGTTTGTAGGCTCAGAGAAAAGTGGCAGCAAATAGCCCTTCAGGAACTCGCGTAAATTTTAGTTTTCACAACTCGGACTTATTCACTTTGATAGTAGCCGCAATTGCCGGATTAAGATTCATGAATCTTGAGAGATATTCTACTCTTTCCTTCTTTAGTGACTGGACATAGTAGGATATCTGCTCTGGAGAGTAGTACTTCGTAAGGTCGAATTTCTTCATGTCTACATTCGGAACACTGGTCAGGGTCTTTGTGCCGAAGTATGGGTCGCCAGACCACTCAATCTCACCTCGGGCTGTTGCTCTGATTATGGATGCCATCTCAGGAATCTCTACCCTGACGACTTTCTGTCTAACTATCTTGGTTCCGTCTTCAGCTCTAAGTATTATCTCGCCTACGCCACCGGTGTTGAGCTGGTAGAGCTGTATCTTGTCTTCATGTTTCTTGATGAACTCATAGAAACGGTTGCCCTCTTCAGCCTCATCACCAATTATGAAGGGATTTGTGCCTACCTCACGAACTGACTCGCCTGCCCTCCTCGGGTCGCTACCTGATGTTTCGATCGACTCACCCAACATGAAGGCCGCAGCAGCCTGTTCAGCCGTAAGTTTGCAAGCAATTGGAACAACAGTATTTCTACGTGTTATGAATATAATGATCAGTCCATCGAGTTCATTTATTGGAGGGAGATTTACTGTAGGGCTCCTGTAATCACCGAAGTCGTCCCTCTGCATTATTCCTCTGGCGTTTCCTGTTAAGGTCTCGTCCCCAAAGTACACATTGCCAAGGTAGTCAACCATGACATTCTCGAAGATAGCGTCAGGCTTAGTGACGGCATTATAGATCAGCGGCTGAATTTCCGGTGTTACCCCTTCAGTCTTCAGGTAGAAGCCCTTCTCGGTTCCAAGTGCTGAGCAGTCTGGGCGCAAGAAGACAACATCGTCTTGGATTATCTCGATTCCTTCTCCTTCGGCGGTCAGGCCATGGTTGTGGCAGGTATGTGTGGTCTTGCCAGTGGCGGTCAGTCCGAAGATCAGCATGCCGTTACGCCGTATCTTACCATCGCTACTTCTGGCGCGTACGATTTTGGCTCCTGCATGCAGGCCAAGCATTCCGCGTTGCTTTGCCATCCACATCGCCATTCGCAGGAATCCTTTCTTTGCTTCTCCATAGTAATCAGTTCCGAGAATGTAGGTCACTCCTATCTCAGGGAAGACGAGTATCTGTCTATCCTTCTCTTGCCATTCAGGAACATATACCAGCTGAAGGATCGGCTCGCTTGGTTTGGGTTTAGGCGGGAAGAGGGTCTGGCTCACCATGTAAGCTAAGCGAACCATCTCCTTCCTTTGGACAGATACGTAAAGGGTGCAGTGAGGACTGAATGTTGTGTTGCTACCCATGGTGCGCTCGATTGCAACGAGGGGGGCTCGCTCAAGGTACTTATAAAGTTCTGCTATAGTCTGTGGTAGACTCCGAAGTATCTCTCTTTGGCGCGGGTTTAGATTTCTCTGTTGCACTTTGGAGTTGCCAACGTAGACAGTTAGGTTGGCGCTCCGATTCTTTACTGTGGATGTGAAGTTGTAGTTGCCAAAGGTTGTCTTTGTTCCATGCTCTTCAGCCAAATATCTTACTTGTTTCTCATCAAGAAACGTTACGTTGGAGCGTGATCTCAGCGAATTTACAGTAGCCTTGATCTCTTCTAGATCTATCGGAGGTGCTGTTATCTCAGCAAGCTTGACTGTACTCGGGGACTCAAGATACTCTCTGAACAGTATTATTTCGTGCAGTTTTTTTTGGACTTCGAAAATCGGCTTTGACGTATTTATGCTGTAACACGCAACAAACTGAAGGATTTCTTTAAAGAAGGCCATGAGTTGCTCTTTCTCTTCCTCACTACTCTCTGGTAGATCTAGACCAGACGGTGATCCTGCCAGAAGAGCGAGAGCTTCTTGATTGCTTAGGCGCTTGTCAAGCATTGAATTGTCCTTGTCATGCTGTAGGAAGAGGATAAGTTTGATTCGGGTTGTGTCAACGAATTTTTCATTTCCGCCGATCCACCAAGGATCAAGCATGAAATGGTCATCTTCACGTTGACACTTACGTAGGAGTTCTTGGAGCCGCGGGCTTATTTTGGAAAGCTCCGTCTTCAGATAGAACTTGCGCTCACACGCTTGAGTGGAGAGGCGCCCTTTCTCCCCTCCGAGCTGTTCTACAGCGAAAAGATCATTTGAGTGTATTCGCGCACGTTCCAAGTCTAGTAGGAGGAAGGCATGGGTGGATTTTCCACTGCCACTGCGGCCTGTTATCATTATTCCTTCACCATTTATGTCGACTAAGGCGCCCCGCAGAAGGCTCACACGCTTCTGATCTAGCGATACGTCCATTACTATCCTAAGTCCGAGGTTCCTAACGGCCTCGTAGCTTTCGGGATTGAAAGTGGCTCCGGTCTTTGTTTCTGGATGATAGTAGATGCCTGTTTCGGTCTTTGGTGCTTGGCTTATTGCATAGACGATGCCGTGTGGCCTAAGGTTATGGTCGTAGGCTGCAGGATACCAATTCTCTTTCCAAAAGGCATCTAATGTGCTGTCGTTTGTGCGAAGCTGAACAATTATTCCGTTTATGTTAACATTCCAAACGTAGAGAGAGTCGTAACCTAGGTAACGTTCCGCCTGCTTGGTGAGTTCCTTTATTTTTCTTAGCTGCACTTCATTGATTGTGGTCTGTGGCAGTTCATTCTCCCCCTACATTGCTGAAGGCTCGTACTGTCTAGCTCTGAACTCTTGTTAGACTATGAAAGTTCGCTTCTTGATTCATACCGGTGACTAGTAAAGTTTTGGAGGGGTTTCGCTTGGCGAAAGATCGTCAATCTTCAAGTGAAGCGGAACCTAAATCAGTTGACACGAACAAGCTGGCTTCCAGAATTCCAATTACCCCTGACTATTGACGTAGTCTCCTTCTATTAGGACCTCACAGCCCTTTAGGCAATAGATCCCGTATGGCTGCAGGCTTGGACTCAATCATTTAGGGGTTGAGGCTGGGGTTCACTATCTGCATGATCGACTATGCGACTGAAACTCCGATATAACGCATGAATTAGATAGCCATCAGGAACTTGAGCTTGCAGGCCCCCACACGAAAGTTGGCGCCATACAATTGAGAGAATACTTGGAGCATTTGACCTGCATATCGCCATTTCCTTGGTCACTTATTCATGATTATTCTATAATTTCATCTTGATGATTCAAGACATGTTTGTGTAAAAGAAGTCGATCGTGAGTTCTCTAGCAAGGCCTATTTTGCAAGTTCACGAATCCTTTTGAGATTAGTCATGTCAGCTCCAGACACATCGATCGGGGTTTCCAGTATGATTGGTAGTCTGCGAAACGCATTAGCGTGAAGAATTGCTCTGAATCCTTCTGCACCTATGTGTCCCAGACCGATGTGCTCATGTCTATCGACCCTTGAGGCCAGCTCACCCTTGGAATCATTTGCGTGGACTACCCTAAGCGAATTCAACCCAACAGAATGTTCGAGTTCGCCTATCGTGGTTTCCACCGACTTGATGTCTCTTAAGTCATACCCCGCTGCGAACGCATGACATGTATCGAAGCAAATTGCTACACGCGATTCACAAACGAGATCTATAACTTTCTGCATGTCCTCAAACGACGAACCCATGCTGTTTAGTGTTCCAGCCGTATTCTCAAGTAGTAGCGTGGTCTTGCTCTGTGAACGGTCAAATGCAGTATTAATAGCCTCGGTGAGCTGCTCAAGCCCAAACCTCCGGCCTTTTCCAAGGTGGCTTCCAAGGTGGGTTACGATATACGGGATGCCAAGTGCTTCGCATCTATCAAGCTCTTCCATCAGGGCTCTGGCAGACTTTCTGTGTATAGCTCTCTTGGGGGACGATAGATTTGCCAAGTATGGCATGTGAGCAACTACCGGGCCAATTCCCGATAGAAGGACCTTCTGACGAAACTCAGCTACGTCATTAGGTCGAAGTCTCTTGGATTTCCAACCTCGCGGATTGCGAGTGAACATCTGAAAAGTGTCACAGGTCTTCTCTATAGCTCGATCTACGGCTCGGTAGATCTTTCCTGCTATCGAGACATGCAGCCCAAATCTAATAGGTGTTTTAGCGTCCGTGGCCAAGCCGCATTACCAACGGAGAATATAGTCAATTGTGATATTATGTTCGCTAAGTTAGTATAGTTAGTATACACCCCCGTGCATACGAATAGTAGTGTACAATTTCCAAACAAATTCTTTGAGTCTTCAGTAGAGTCTCCAAGAAATATTCTGGACTCCAGTCTCGGGTTGACCAAGTGAGTTTGCTGCTTGTGACGGTGGCCCAAAGAGACGAAAATCTTGTGTTGCCCCTCAAGGCCTTGAGAGATTCTGACCTAAGATTCGGGACAGGCTGTGGCGTCGATTTCTATCAAAAGTTCTGGTAGTGGGAGCTTGACACCAACCGTAACCCTTGCTGGAGGATTGGTCGAGAAATAGGTCTTGAAGACCTCGTTCATTACTTTGAAATCCTCCATGTTTGTAAGATATACAGTGGTCTTCAACATCCTTCATGGAAGATCCTGCGGCTTCTAGAACTGCCTTAATGTTCTCCATTACCTGTGTTGCCTGTTCCCTTATTCCTCCCTGCACAACTTTACCTGTGCGGGGGTCGAAGGCGACGAATCCTGATACGTATATTACGCCCCCGGCCTTGATCGCCTGCGAATAAGGAGCTACCGGAATTGGTGCCTTTTCTGTTCTGATAACAGTCTTTTCCATAAGTTCACCAGCCTGCATTGCAGATTTAGACTATTTATGTCTTGGCTATCATAATGGAACTGTCTTCAAAAAGTAATGCCCCGGCAACTCGCTCTTTATAGATCTTGGAGACCGACAGATCGAGAGTCGGATAGGCTTGGGGAATGTTTACTCCAGTCTCTTGATTATGTGGTACCCGAACTGTGTCTTCACAGGTTCTTGTGTCATACGGCCTTTTTCCAAAGTAAATGCCACTGTTTCAAACTCACGCACCATCTGGCCACGCCCAAACCATCCCAGATCTCCGCCCCTCTTACGTGAAGGACATAGAGAGAGTTGTTTTGCGATCTCGAAGAAGTTCTCACCCTTCTTTAACCTGTCCAAAACCTGCATAGCTTGCGAGCGTTTCTCGACAAGAATATGTGCACAATGTATCTTGTTACTCATGTCTCGACATAGATCTGCAACGCCTCTCATGATCTAGTTGATCTTTCTCTTTACTGTTATAGTAGCACCTTTCCAATTGTTGACATCCCGGAGTGAACTCACCATTCCGATAATGATGCTAGAAACGATCTTCTGGACGAATCTGTTCAATGGTATGTTTCTTCCATCAACATTAATCTCCACTACAATCTCTTCTGAACCCATTCTCTTCACCGTAACTTGCACTCTTTTAGAGAACGTGTCAAACTATAAGTTGTTCGCTGTAGCTCCATAACGAGGCATTGAATGCATTGGGGGAAAGGTTTGACGAGATCTAAACTGGAAGCAGAGGAGATATCTCAAGCAATTGCTCGTTACAACAAGTACAGAAGCCCAGAGGCGACAGCGAGGCTGATAAGCTTCGAGGATAATGAACTAAGACTACAGTTCCAGGGGGCGTTCTGTACAACCTGCGGTTTCTATGATTATCTTGAGGACTTCATATTCGAATTGAAAGAAACAGTCGATGTTAGCATGAAGATCGATACTATTGAGGAAAGTAGTTTTCAGACATTTATAGTCAGATACGTTATTGATAAGTAAGCTGAGGCCACCGGGATCATTCATGCTAGGTAAACGCATATTTCCGATGAACATCAAGCCTCACATGACAGTGGACGAGCTTATAGATGAATTTGGAGAGACGCGCGCATATAATGCCGGTAGACTCTACGAAGCTTGCAGACTTTATGAGAAGATGCTTGACGAAGATGCGACAATAGCAGTAACCTTGGCTGGTGCAATGGCACCAGCTGGAATGGGCGGCCCCATAATCACACTAATGGAGAAAGGATTCGTAGACTTCATAGTCTCAACAGGAGCTAACCTTTACCACGATCTCCACTTCGCCCTAGATCTTCCGGTATATCAGGGAGACTTTAGAGCCAATGATGTTGAACTTCGAAAACGAGGCATAGTGAGAATATATGACATATTCGTTCCAGATGATGCACTATTAAAGACAGATGATTTCCTCAAGGAGATTTTCCTTTCGCAAAAGTTGAACAAACCTATATCCACGGCTGAACTTCACCGAATTATCGGGGGGCCATCCTAACTAAGGGGAAAAACCCAGAGAGATCTATAGTTGCCCAAGCCGTGAAATGTGATGTTCCGATCTACACATCTTCTCCTGGCGATTCCTCAATAGGTATGAATCTTAGTGCAGCAAAGATGAAGGGGGGCACAGTGACGGTTGATCCTGACTTGGATGTTATGGAGACCACTGCGATCGTATATGGAAGTAGGAAGAATGGAGCAATAGAGATAGGGGGTGGTTCACCAAAGAACTTCTACCTGCAGACGCAACCACAGCTCTCGCAAATCCTTAAGGTTGGCGGAGGTGGACAAGACTTTCTCATACAGATAACGACCTCATCACCACAGTGGGGAGGACTTTCAGGAGCAACCTTCCAAGAGGCAATCTCATGGGGTAAAGTCAACCCGCACGAACCAAGCAATAATGTAGTAGTGTACGCAGATGCAACGATCGCGGCGCCAATTCTATTCGCCTATATAGTCTCAAAAAGAGAAAGCAAACAGTTGAAGAGACTATACATGAAGAGACCGAACCTTCTAAGAAAACTTCAAGAAGCCTACGATAGTAAGCGGTGAGATCTAAAGAGTTGCGGTGTAGTTTCTCAGAGATCTTCAAGCTTACAAAGAATATGAATCGACTTACGGTTCAGGCGACAATCCTACACAAGGTAAGTGAGGAGTCACCTCAAGATCCCTTTAGAGTTCTGATAACAACGATACTGTCTCAACGGACGAAAGACGAGAATACACGGAAGGCTTCGGCCCAACTCTTCTCACAGTACCCTGATGTATATAGTCTAGCCAAAGCAGATAAGAAGGCGATAGAGAGGCTGATTCGTCCATCAGGCTTCTATCATACAAAAGCTAAGTCAATAATCTCCGTCGCAAGAACACTCCTAGAAGAGTACGGAGGACATGTACCAAGAGATCTTGATAAGTTGCTTGAACTTCCTTCAGTTGGACGAAAGACCGCTAACTGCGTCCTAATTTATGGCTTCCGCATACCAGCAATTCCAGTGGACACACATGTACACCGGATAACTAATCGCCTTTCCATTGTCAATTCGAGGAATCCCGAAGAAACTGAGATCCAACTACGGGAAAAAGTCGAGAGGCGTTACTGGCTGGGCCTCAATGATGAATTTGTAAAATTTGGCCAAAGAATTTGCAGACCCGTCAGGCCACGATGTCTAGTCTGCAATCTAAAGCCATGCTGCAATTGGTATCAGAGCAATCGCAAAGCCGGAAGAGAGCTTTGGAGTAAGGAGGATAAGTACGTCAAACTCAGGGCTCAGATGTAATGGCTGATTAGGTTACCTTCATCAGGAACTTGAGCGTTATCACCGAGGATCTTCATTATTGTAAGATTACTGGATGACATGGTCAGTTCTCCCTGAATGCTGAGTTGAGGCTGTATTCCTACAAACCTGACTTTGGTTCCAGCCCTTAACCCACTAGCGCTCTCGGCAAGTTCCCTCCACAACGAGAGCCTAACCCTGCTGCTTCCATCATCCAGCACTAAAGTCGCTACTTTGATGCTCTCACCGCTTCCAACTTGAACAGTTCTTAATTCGGCATCTCCAACAATAAGCCCTTCGATAATGAGAGGGTGTGAAAGATCTTTAAGCTGACCAACAAGCACTTTGCTCGGATATCTAGGTACTGAATCAACTGCCGGGGAGTTTATGCTCAAGTTTCCGGAGCTACCCACGCTTACGAAAACCTCCCCAGCCTTCTCCCTCGTCTGGCCGCCCTCAACCATCAGTATGTCACCTTCGTGTAATGCACTCACAAGTTCGATCTTCTCATCCCAAAGAAAGAGCCTAACGAGACCTGTGCTATCTCCTACTAGAAGTTCCTTGTATCGACTGGTTTGGCCGCTTGGCCTTACAAATTCTCTAACACTGCCTATATTTATTACCTTGACAAGCAAGGCCAGACCCTTCTCGTTGGGTTTAATGCTTGAAACAGGACAATACTTCTGCAAACTCAGCTTCAAGTGGGGCGGCTTCTCTCTAAGTATCGATGCAATACTACCGCCTCCAACATGTACCTCAGGGTACCCTGACGGATCTGCCTTAACTCTTCCACCTATTACCTGAAGAATATCCCCCTTCTTGAGCCCGGACAGCTCCTGAGCCTTGTCGTTCCAAACGACCACACCGACGGCCCCTCCTTGATCCCTGATGGTAGCTCTTAGCACACTCCCCTCGTGTTGATCGCGAGTGAAAGCTGTGATCTTCGGTGGTGAGTCGATAAGTCCGACTACGTTAACTTCACCGTCGCCTAACTTGATACTATTAAGTTGCCTGAAGAAGCTCAGGAAATCTGAATACTCTATATCATGTTGATCTGACGGTAGTACAGTGATTTCAGATCTTTCGCCGCAATTCAATTCGACAACTCCAAGCCAGCCTACACGAGTATATCCATGTGCTAGCCGAATTATTTTTCCTTGAAGACTATCTCCTGTGAGTTGTTCGGCTCTGCCGTTCCATAGCAAACACCTTATTGTTCCTGTCTTGTCAGCCAAAATCAGTCTGACCAGCTTTCCTATGGTGCCGTCCTGCCGACGAAACTCTTGAAGAGGCCACTGAGCAAGGACTCTGCCCTTCAGTGTCACATCGCTCAGATTAGAAACAAGATTAGCTATCTTGATCTCGTTAAAGGCTCTACCGTCAACCTTGACCGCTAAGTCTTGAGCAACAAGTCTTGCAGCACCTTCATCTGATAGCAGGCCCTGAGCCTCTGCTTTTTTCTTCTCTATTAACCTTCGTAACTCGTCCTGTGTGAGATCTTGCCTCTGTTCTAGTATTTTTTGGGTTATATTCTGCAGATTCATGGTGTAGGATCCTACACACTACTCGATCTGAAAGTCTTCCAATATTCACTCAGAGTTGCTTTGACTTGGCTGATTCGTTCCTCGACTTCTCTGCTTCTCTTCTGTTCTGGTGGATATCCGAGTTCTGCTATGTCGCTAGGCAACTTTGCTTGAGTTGCTATTATGGCGACGATGATCCTTGGAAGGGCCTCCAGACTGTACCCTCCTTCCAGAGCCAAAGTCAACCTGCCATTACAGTGTCTGTCTGCAATTTCCATCAGCATCTTAGTGATATGAGAGTATGTATTGATTGTGAATTGTAGATTCGCGATTGAGTCGGTGAAGTAGGCATCTTGTCCCGCTGACACAGCAATGATCTCAGGTTTAAACTCATCAGCTAATGGATCAATCAGCTCAGTCACTATTTCTTTGTAGACTTCTCCTGAGGTGCCTGCTGGTAGAGGTAAATTCACGTTATAGCCTTTTCCTTCTCCTTCACCAATCTCATCCATGTTGCCTGTTCCTGGGTACAGAGGCATCTGATGTGTTGAAAAGTATAGGACCGTTGGATCGGAATAGAATATTTCTTGTGTTCCATTGCCGTGATGGACATCCCAATCTATGATCATGAAACGTTTCATTCCAAATCTGACCCTAAGGTGTTCAACCATTACAGCGATGTTGTTAAAGTAACAGAAACCTCCGCCAAAATCCCTTCCAGCGTGGTGTCCTGGAGGACGAATGAGTGCAAAGGAGTTTCTTACTTTGCCTTCGACGACTATTCTTCCAGCCAGTATGGCACCTCCAGCACTCAACCTAGCAATCTCATAAGTTTTCGGAGGAACAGGTGTATCGAGTGTCAGTATTCCTCCATGTTCACTTAGAAACATGATTCTCTCAATGTATTGAGTAGTGTGGACTAGCCTCAAGTCTTCAATGGTCGCTGGCTCCGGCCTAAACAATTGAATGTTAGGATCGTCAATCAGACCAATATCA
>Ga0136653_10000652_pt1 | contig 18183 bp, 10 predicted proteins | sample LakKivw275mmetaG_FD_94866 | JGI IMG/M metagenome (GOLD analysis project Ga0136653, IMG submission 94866) | Anoxic lake water microbial communities from Lake Kivu, Rwanda to study Microbial Dark Matter (Phase II) - Lake Kivu water 275m metaG... | ecosystem: Environmental > Aquatic > Freshwater >...
CCCCGGCTCCCCTCGACTATCCCATCCGCCCCGTTCCTTTTACGGACGTCCGCTTCACGGACGCCTTCTGGGCGCCCCGGCTCGAGACGAACCGGACCGTCTCCGTCCCCTACGCCCTGCGGATGAACGAGGAGACCGGCCGGGTCGACAATTTCCGCAAGGCCGCCAAGCTCATGCCCGGGGCCTACAAGGGCAAGCGATACAACGATTCGGACATCTATAAATCGATGGAGGCCGCCGCTTACACCCTGCGCCTCCATCCCGACGCCGCCCTCGATAAGACGCTCGACGACCTCATCGCCCTGATCGCCAAGGCCCAGGAGCCGGACGGCTATCTCTTTACGACCCGGACCGTTGACCCCGCCAATCCGGCTCCGGGCGCGGGCCCCGAGCGCTGGTCGAACCTGCGGGTCAGCCACGAGCTCTACAACGTCGGCCACATGTACGAGGCGGCCGTGGCCCACTTCCAGGCCACGGGCAAGCGGACCTTCCTCGCGATCGCCGAAAAGAACGCCGCCCTTCTTCTGCGGACCTTCGGGACCGGCCCGGGGCAGCGCCGCGGCTTTCCCGGCCACCAGGAGATCGAGATCGGCCTGGCCAAGCTCTACCGGGTGACCGGCAGGCGCGTTTATCTCGATTTGGCCAAGTTCTTCCTCGACGAGCGCGGCCATTATTTCGGCGGCCAAAAATACGCCGAGGACGATCCCTTTTCGGTCTACAATTCCGACGAGTACCTGCAGAACCACAAGCCCGTCCTGGAGCAGGACGAGGCCGTCGGCCACGCCGTCCGGGCCATGTACATGTCCTCGGGCCTGGCCGACGTCGCCGCCCTCGGCGGCTATCCCGAATATGTCGCGGCCATCGACCGGCTCTGGCTGAACGTGGCCGGCAAGAAACAATATCTGACCGGCGGCATCGGCGCCCAAAGCGGCTCCGAGGCCTTCGGCGTCGCCTATGAGCTGCCCAACGCCCAAGCCTATACCGAGACCTGCGCCGCGATCGGCAACGCCTTCTGGAACTACCGCCTCTTCCTCCTCCACGGCGAGTCGAAGTACATGGACGTCTTCGAGCGCGTCCTCTACAACGGCCTGCTCTCCGGCGTCGCCCTGAGCGGCGACCGCTTCTTCTACCAGAACCCGCTCGAATCGGCCGGCGGATACGGCCGCAGCCCCTGGTTCGAAGTGGCCTGCTGCCCGCCGAACATGACCCGCTTCCTGCCCTCGCTCCCGGGCTACGTCTACGCCACGAAGGATGATGTCGTCTACGTCAATCTCTACATCGGCGGCCGCGGCCAGGTCGGCCTCGCCGGCCGGCCGGTGGTGGTGACTCAGGAAACGGGCTACCCCTGGGAAGGTTCGGTCAAGCTGAGTCTCGGCCTCGAGGCCCCCGGCCCGTTCGAGCTGGCCCTGCGCATCCCCGGGTGGGCCCGCGGCGAGGCCATGCCGACGGACCTCTATCGGTTCCTCGACGCGTCCGACGAGAAGCCCTCGCTCAAGGTCAACGGCGAGGCGGTGGCCCTCGAGATCCGCGACGGCTACGCCCGCCTCCGCCGGGATTGGCGGGACGGTGACTCCGTCGAGCTCGCGCTGCCGATGTCCGTTCGCCGCGTGGTCGCGAACGAAGCCGTGGCCGAGGACCGCGGCCGGGTCGCCCTGCAGCGCGGCCCGGTCGTCTACGCCGTCGAAGGGATCGACAATGGCGACCGGGTCTTCGACCTCGTCCTTCCCGACGCCGCCTCTCTCCAGGCCGAGTTCCGGGCCGATCTCCTCAACGGGGTCGTCGTGATATCGGGTAACGCCATCATGATCACCAAGAGCGGGTCCGGCAAAGCGGTCGAGACGACCCGGGCGTTCCTGTCCGTCCCCTATTATTCCTGGGCCAACCGCGGCCCGGGCCAGCTGCTGGTCTGGCTGCCGCGCACGGTCGCCGCCGTCCGGCCCGCCCAGAACGTGAATATGAACGTCGATTAGAGCCCGCGGCGCGAGGCCTCGGGGCGGCCTTCCGGAATCCGTCCCGGTTCGGTTATAATCGGGGCGGAACATCTAAGGAGATTTGGTGATGATCTCGAAGCGCGCCTTGCCCCCGGGTTTCTCGCTGACGATCATTCTCGTTGCCTGCGCCGGCCTGGTCATCGCGGCCGCGACGCCCGCCGCCGCCGAGGACATGGCCCTCGACAACGGCCGGGTCCGGGCCGAGTTCAACGACCGCGGCCTCGTTTCGCTCGGCGCGCCCAAGACGGGCCGGACGCTCGCCTTTTCGGCCGATCCCTCCTCCATCACCATCGACGGCGTCCCGCTCCTCATCAACGGCCTCGGCCCGGCCGAGATCGAGATGACCCCGGCCAAAGTGGCCTACCGCTATACCCGCGACCCCTTCACTTTCGACGTCGTTTACGAGCTCAAGCCGGCCTGGGACTTCCTGACGAAGCAGATCATCGTCGCCTCGGCCCGGAGCCGCGTCTTCCATGTCAATGAGATCAGGATGCTGGCCGCCTCGCTCGGTCACCCGGTGGCCGAAGAGCTCAAGCTCAAGGACGGCGGGTTCGGCGTCATCTGCCGGTTCCCGGCCGAGGGCGCGTCCCAAGGCCCGGCCTGGAGCGTCTTCTTCACGCTCCAGAACCCCTACATGGCCTGGGCCCGCGACGGCCGCGACGTCTCCGTCACCTACACGCCCGACATGGATTGGAGCCGTGACCTCGGGCCGTTCGTCTCCGACCGCCTTTGCCTTGGCCCGGTCGAGCTTTCCAAGGTCCGCTTCCCGGCCAAGGCCGTCGCCGAATGGCGGTACGTCGCCGACTACGCCAAGCTCCTGGCCGAATCGCCGACGATCGACGCGAGCGAGGTCGAGGCCCTGACCGCCTGTGTCCGCTCGTTCCTCGTCTATTACCCCGGCCGGAGCGTCCGCGTCCACATCCCCTGGTGCGAGAACGACTACCAGGTCGACGTCGGGACGCCCGAGGGCGTCGAGGAGTACAAGCGGATCATGGACCGGGCCGCCGAGCTCGGCGTCACCCACCTCCTCTACACCCCGGCCAACAGCCAGCTCTCACGGCTCGAGGCGAACGCCGATTCCTGGGGCTGGGAGAACGTCCTCTGGTTCGGCCTGGGCCAGAGGATCCGGAAGGGGGAGTGGGACCCTCGCCGCGACGAGGTCCCGGCCGGGCTCCGGTCGATGCTCGACTACGCCGCCTCGAAGAACCTCAAGCTCATGGCCTACGCCTACCCGTCGCTGCCGTTCCTCCAGGACCCGCGCTGGACGGCCTACGCCGGAGCGGACGCCGCTAAAGCGCCGGCCGACACCGGCCAGCGCTCGTTCCAGGACTGGTGGCTCGACAAGCTCCTCGGCTTCATGAGGACGACGGGGGCCGCCGGCTTCTCCTTCGACCACTGGTGGATCGCCCTGGACAAGGCCTCGTCGAAGTACGCCCAATGGTCCGGCTGCCGCCGCGTCCTCGAGGGCCTGCGCCGCGAGGCCTTCGACGCTGTCGTCGACGGCCGCCAGCAGTACCAGAATCTCGGTCCCTGGACCTGGCTGGCCGGCTCCTACCCCCACCCGACCCTGACCGACGAGCAGCCGGAGAGCTTCAGCGCCTTCCCCGATCTTCACACGGACCGGGTCTCGGCCGACCGCCAGCGCTTTGCCGCCTGGACCTACCGCGTCGAGCGCTTCGCCCCGCCCGAGATCATGCCCGGCTTCATCACCCACCAGTCCGAACGCAATGACGAGAAGGAGGTCATGCGCCGGGACCGCTTCCGGGCCAAGGACTGGGACGTCCTCGGCTGGAAGTACTCCCTCCTGTCCTCGATCGGGACGGCCCCCTTCCACCACGTCGTCAACTTCATCCCGGCCCGCGACACCGAGGAGTTCGCGGCCCTAGCCGAGGAGGACAAGGCCTGGTTCCGGAAGTGGCTCGACTGGACCGACGAGAACGCCCGCTTCCTCCACGCCCTCCGGCCGATCATCGGCCCGCCCATGGCCGGGCGCGCGGATGGCACGGCGGCCATCGTCGAGGACCGGGGCATCCTCTTCCTCTTCAACCCCAATCCCGGGCCACGGGAGGCCCGCTTCAAGCTCGATCCCTCGATCGGCCTCCTCAAAGGCGACCGTTTCATGATCAAAGAGCTCACTCCCGAGGAGGGCCGCCTCGTCGGCTCGGCCGAAGGCTTCTGGGCTTACGGCGCCGAGGTCGCGATGACGCTCCCCGGCCGCGCGGCCTCGGTCTACGAGATCTTCCCGGCCCCGGCCGAGACGACGGAGCCCATCCTTTTCAACGTTCGGGGCGCCGCGGAGATCCGCTCGCTCCGGCTCGTCCTGACCGGCGTCACGGCCGAGCAGGGGACGTCCCATCCGATCGTCGTCCGTCTCCCCGAAAAGGCCCGCGTCCGGACGCTGTCGGTCAACGGCGTCGCCTACCCCTTCAAGTCTGACGGCGGCGTCGTTTCGGCCAACGTCCGCTTCGCCGGCCGGGCCTTCGGCCGCTCCCAGAGCGCCGGCAAGGTCCAGGCGGGCTTCACCGGCGGCATCTTCAAGGCCCGCGTCTCTGTCCCGAAGCGGGTCTTCGACCAGCTGGCCGAGCGGAAGAAGACCTGGCCTGTCACCTACAGCGAGGACGATCTCCGGGCTCCCTGGCTCGGTCCGTGGCGGCTGCTCCTCCACATCCCCATCTTCGAGGGGACCGACGACATGGCCGTGAGCCTGAAGATCAATGGCCTTCCGGTCGACGTCCTCAAGGCCTACAATAGCGTCTACCCGCACTCCCCGAAGAGGACGTTCCTGGGGTTCTACGCCGACCTCAGCCGGCTCCGCCCCGATTCGCCTTCCGACATCGAGGTCAGCCTGCCGACGCTCAGCCCGGGTCAATTCGAGGGCGTCTTCTTCGAGAACGTCGAGCCCGGGTACACCCAGCGGATCATGGCCCCGCCATCCGACCGTAATGAACGGAAGTGAGCGGAGGGCAGAGATCCCGCGGAGATACACGGAGCGGGATCTCTGCGAAATATCCGAAGAGTGTGCTTCTCGAAGATATTACCAGGCGGTTTTCCTCTTAAGCGAAACGGCCGAGGGCGTGACCGCTAATCCCCCCTTGGCCGTGCAGCGGAGCTCGGGAGGCAGCATGCGTCCCGAGGCGAATGAGGCGTCGATCGTTTCGTCAAGCGGCACGGGGTTGACATAGCCGCCGAGGACGAGGTCGGCGCAGACGAAGGCGCTCGAGGCGGCGACCGCGTTGCGGGTGTGGCAGGGGATCTCACACATACCCTGGACGAGATCGCAGACCGAACCCATGGTGTTCTGCAGCGAGATGGCCGCAGCGTCGGCCGCCTGAGCCGCGCTCCCTTCGGCGGCCTCGACCACGGCGGCCGCGGCCATGGCCCCGGCCGCGCCGATCTCGACCTGACACCCGGCCACTTCGGCCGCGAACGTCGCCCGGGCCGCGACGACGAGGCCGACCGCCCCCGCGGCGAGCAGCGCCAAGGCCGCTTTTTCGCAAGCCACCCCTTTCTCCTCCGCCAGCGTGACCATGATCCCGGGAAGAACACCGGCCGACCCGCCGGTCGGGGCCGCGCAGACGATGCCGCCGCTGTTGGAGACGTGAAGGGCGGCCATAGCTCGGGCGGCGGCGCGGACAGGCAGGCCGCCGGCCGCGAGACGGCCGCCGGCTTCGGCCCGGAAGATCCGGCCGGCGGTGGGCCGCAAGAGCTTCATCCCGAGCCCGCGCCCCGCGAGGCCCTGGCGGACGGAATCGCGCATGATCTCGAAGCGCCGGAGGATCTCATCGATGACCTCCCGCTCGGAGAGCCCCAGAAGGCCGGCCTCGTGGGCCAGCGCGACCCGGCCCAGTGAGGCGCGCCTCCGGCGGGCCAGCGCGACCGCGCCCGCGGCCGAATCGAAGAGCGGAGCTCCCCGGCGGAGATAGAACAGCGACGGGATCGTCCTCTTAGCGCCCCCGACCTGGAGGACCGCGCGGCCCCGCCCGTCGAGGCGGACGGCCTTGCCGTCGACGGACGTGACCTCGACCGACCCGCCTCCGACAGATTTAGCTATGACCTCGAACCGGCTTCCGCTCTTGGTCGCGATCCTGGCCCGCACCGTGTTCGGGTGGTCGGCGCCGTCGAGCGGCGCGACCCGGAAACGGACATCGAGGCCCGACCGCGGTGCGAGTTCGAGAGCCCGGGCGAACCTCTTATCCGTGATCTCCCAACCCATCAGGCCCGCCGCCAAGGCCAGGTCCACGCCCTGCTGCCGGTAGGTCGCCGCGTAGGAACCCGCGGGATCGAAGGCGAACGCCGCCGAGGCGGGCGCGTCGCCGGCGAGCGAGCGGATGAGCCGGCCGATATGATAGGAGCCGGCCGTATGGGAGCTCGAGGGCCCGCGCATGACCGGTCCCAGGACGTCGTTCAGGATGCTCGCGGCCTTCATGGCCCTCCTTCAGCCGGCGACGAGGCCGGCCACGGCCAGGTCGAGTATCGCGTTGCCGACGGACTTGAAGAGCGTGACCTCGTCCGCGGAACGCCGGCCGGGCTTGAGGCCGGCCAGCACCTCGCCGATCTCGGCCCGGATGTGGTCCTCGCGGATGAGGCCTTCGCGGAGGGGAATGAGAAGATCCCCGGCCTCTTCCAGGCAGGAACGGCGCTCGTCGACGAAGACGGCGGCCCGCCGGACCGTCTCCCCCGGGACCTCCCGGACGTGGGGCTTGTAGGACCCGACGGCGTTGATGTGGACCCCCGGCTTGAGGTCCGCATCGGCGAAGACGGGCACCGCCGACGTCGTCGCCGCGCAAACGATGTCCGCTTCGCGGAGAGCTTCGGGCGAAAGCGCGGGCACGACTTCCAAGCCGAGCCGGCCGCCCATTTCGGCGGCGAACGCGGCCGCGGCCCGGGGGTCGATGTCGAAGACGAGGGCCTTGCGGAGGGGCCGGACCGCGGCCACGGCCTCGAGCTGGGTCCGGCCCTGGACGCCGGCGCCGAAGACCGCCGCTACCCGGGCGTCGGCGCGGGCCAGGACGTCCGTGGCCACGCCGGAGGCGGCCCCGGTCCGGACAGCGGTGAGATAGCCGGCCTCGAGGACGGCCAGAGGCGTCCCGGTCCCGGCGTCCATGACCACGGTGACGGCCTGGGCCAGCGGGCGGCCTTGGGCCGGGTTGTCCTCGCAGAGGGAGATGAGCTTGACCCCGATCCGGTCCATCCGCGGGAGATAGGCGGGCATGACCAGGGCCGTCGTCCGGCGGCCGGCGAGCTCGAGGCTGGTGCGGGCCGGGACGGAGGCCCGGCCCGTCGAAAGCTCCACGAACGCGTCCCGCACGGCGCGGATCGCCTCGGGCATGGCCAGCGTCCGCCGGATCTCGTCGGTCATGATGTATCGCATGGCCCCTATTCTACCAAAGCGCGCCGGCGATGATAATGGGGCCTGCCGGGGCGGGGATTTCTTGTTGACTTGCGGCGTTCCCGGGGTTTATCCTGAAGCGGGCAGTTCCTTCCCGTGGAAAGGTGTCGGGCCATGGACCGAAAACCGCTTCTCAACGTCAAGTCCCTCAAAGAACAGGTCTACGAGTACCTCCGCGAGCAGATGCGGACGGGCGAGCTCCTGCCCGGCTCGGCCATCGACATGGAGGAGACCTCGAAGAAGCTCGGCGTCAGCAAGACGCCGCTCCGCGACGCCCTCCTCCAGCTCGAGATGGAGGATTTCGTGACCATCCGGCCGCGGCGCATGATCGTCGTCAACGCCCTGACCGAGAAGGACGTCCGCAACTACTACGAGATCATCGGCGCCCTCGAGAGCATGGCCCTGCTCAAGGCCTTCGACGCGCTCAAGCCCGCGGACATCGACCGCATGCAGGCCCTCAACGACGACATGCGGCGGGCCATCGGGGCCAACGACTTCGACGCCTACTACGACAAGAACCTGATCTTCCACAGCGTGTTCCTCGGCTTCTGCGGCAATCCCAACCTGGTCAAACTCGTCAACAATATGAAGAAGAGGCTCTACGACTTCCCCCGGGCCAAGGGTTTCGTCAAGGAATGGGAGGAGTCCTCCATCCTCGAGCACCAGGCCCTCATCGAGCTCATCCGGACGGGCCGGAGCCAGGCCGCCGCCAACCACATCCGCGACGTCCACTGGTCCTTCAAGGTCCAGGAACGGTACGTCCGCAAGTATTACCCCGGGATCTCCGGGCCGGCGGAATAGCCCGGGCCCCGGCCGGCGCGCCCGGCCCGCGGAACGAGGAGGCGAAGGTGAGCGTCAGGCCGTGCCGGAGGAGCCGGATCCCCTCGACGGTGGCCGCGCTCGCGGCCGCCGCCCTCGTCGCTTCGGGCGGAGCGGCTCTCCTCCCAGCCGCGGACGGTCCGCCGGACCCGGCCACGGTCGTTTGGGCGGCGCGCCCGGCCGACAAATGGGAGAACGCCTTCCCCGTCGGCAACGGCCGGCTCGGGGCCATGGTCTTCGGCCGGGTCAGCGAGGAGCGCATCCAGCTCAACGAAGAGACCTATTGGACGGGCGGGCCTTACTCGACCGTCGTCAAGGGCGGCGCCAAGGCCCTGCCGGAGATCCAGCGGCTGGTCTTCGAGGGGAACTTGAAGCTCGCCCACATCCTGTTCGGCCGGAACCTGATGGGCTACCCGGTCGAGCAGCAGAAATACCAGGCGCTCGGCAGCCTCGTGCTCGGCTTCGCCGAGAAGGGCGAAGCGGCCGACTACCGCCACGCCCTCGACCTTGACACAGCCGTCGATACGACCTCGTACGCGCTCGACGGCGTCCGCTACGCGCGCGAGGTCTTCGCGAGCCCGGTCGACCAGGTCGTCGTCGTCCGGCTCACCGCAGACCGGCCGGGCCGCGTCTCCTTCCGGGCCCAGCTCCGGGGCGAGCGGAACGACGCCCATTCGAACTACGCCACCGACTATTTCCGGATGGACGGCCGGCCGCCCGACGGCCTGGTCCTCCGCGGCAGGTCCGCCGACTATATGGGCGTCGAGGGCCGGCTCCGTTACGAGGCCCGGCTTTTGGCGCGGGCCGAGGGCGGGCGGATCGCCGTCGACGGGGACGAGCTCGCGGTCGAAGGCGCCGATGCCGTGACCCTGCTCGTCGCCGCGGCGACGAATTTCGTCAGCTACAAGGACGTCTCCGGCGATCCGGCCGCGCGGGTCGAGAGAGCCCTGGCCGCGGCCGCCGCCAAGCCCTTCGCCGAGCTCCGGGACGCCCACGTCCGCGAGCACCGGCGGCTCTTCCGGCGCGTGGCCATCGACCTGCCGTCAGGGCCGAACTCGGGGCTGCCCACGGCGGAGCGGATCAAGGCCTTCGACGGCGCGAACGATCCCGCCCTGGCCGGGCTCGTCCTCCAGTTCGGCCGTTACCTCCTTATTTCCTCGTCGCGCCCGGGCACCCAGCCGGCCAACCTCCAGGGGATCTGGAACGACAAGATGAACCCGCCGTGGGATTCGAAATACACCACTAACATCAACACCGAGATGAACTACTGGCCGGCCGAGGTCGGGAACCTGGCCGAATGCGCCGAGCCGCTTTTCCGGATGATCCGGGAGCTCACCGATCAGGGCAGCGACGTGGCCCGCGAGCACTATGGCGCCCGGGGCTGGGTCTTCCACCAGAACACGGACCTCTGGCGCGTGGCCGCGCCGATGGACGGGACGAGCTGGGGAACGTTCACGACGGGCGGCGCCTGGCTGGCCGCCCATCTCTGGGAGCATTACCTTTTCACCGGCGACAAGGATTTCCTGAAGGACTACTACCCGGTCCTCAAGGGCAGCGCCGAGTTCTTCCTGGACTTCCTCGTCCCCCATCCCACCTACGCCTGGCTTGTGACGAATCCTTCGACCTCGCCGGAGAACTTCCCCGCGGTGCCGGGCCAGGTCCCGTTCTTCGACGAGATCACGACCTTCATGACGACGACGACCATCTGCGCCGGCTCGACGGTCGACATGCGCATCCTCGACGCCCTGTTCGACCAGACGGCCAAGGCCGCCGCCGGGCTCGGCATCGACCAGGACCTCAGGGCCAAGGTCCTGGACGCCCGGCCCAAGCTCGCGCCGATGCGCATCGGTCGCAAGGGCAACCTCCAGGAATGGCTCGAAGACTGGGACGAGACGGAGAAGAGCCACCGCCATATCTCCGGGCTCTGGGGCCTTTTCCCCGGCCGGGAGATCTCGCCGCGCCGCACTAAGGGACTGGCCGAGGCCGCCCGGGTCGTCCTGGAGCAGCGGGGGCTTCCCGGGAACGGCTGGTCGTCGGCCTGGAAAGCCGCCTGCTGGGCCCGTCTCGGCGACGGGGCCAAAGCCCTGGACAACTTCGCCTACGCCATGAATCATTACACCACCGACAGCTTGTTCTCGATCTGCAGCAACGCTCTCCAGGTCGACGGGGCCTTCGGCCTGTCCGCCGCCGTGATGGAGATGCTGGTCCAGTCCCAGAACGGCGAGATCGAATTCCTGCCGGCCCAGCCCGCCGCTTGGAGCAAAGGCGAGGTCCGGGGCCTCCGGGCGCGGGGCGGATTCGAGATCGGGCTGCGTTGGTCGGACGGGAAGCTGCGGAGGGCGACGATCCTGTCCACGCGCGGCGCGCCGTGCCGGCTCAGGATCCCTTCGAGGATGTGGGTCATCTCGCTGCCGTTGCACGAACCGGTCTTCGGCACGTCTCCCGACTCAGGGGTGATCGAATTCAAGACGGAACCCGGCCGCACGTATATCATCGAGCCTGTCCGATGATCCGGGTCCCGGTCCTCAAGGAGGCTGCATTCATGACATCACTTCCGCGGATCCGCTCGGTTCTGCTGTTGGCCGCGCTTTTCGCGCTCGTCTGGACCGTGCCGCTCGTGGCCCAAGACACGCCTGCCGCGGCGAAGCCGTTCGATCCCGTCCTGACCGTCGAGCGCATCTTCGCCGGCCGCGAGTTCGCCGCCGAGCGCTTCGGCCCGGCCCGCTGGATGAGCGACGGCGCGTCCTATACGACGCTCGAGCCGAGCGCCGGGATCAAGGGTGGCCGTGACCTCGTTCTCTATCGGGCCGAGACCGGCCGTCGCGAGGTCCTGGTCGCCGCGGCCAAGCTCGTGCCGGCCGGCGCCGGGACACCGCTCCCGATCGAGGACTACGCCTGGTCGCCCGACGGCAAGGTCCTGATCGTCTTCACCAACTCCCGGCGCGTCTGGCGTCAGAACACCCGGGGCGATTTCTGGACCTACGACCTCGCCACCGGCCGGCTCGGCCAGCTCGGCCGGGATTTCGAGCCCTCGACCCTGATGTTCGCCAAGCTCTCGCCCGACGGCCGGAAGGCGGCCTACGTCGTCAAGAACGACCTCTACGCCGAAGACTTGGCCTCCGGCCGGACGACCCGGCTGACCTTCGACGGCGGCCCGGACATCATCAACGGCACCTCCGACTGGGTCAACGAGGAGGAGTTCGCGATCCGCGACGGCTTCCGTTGGAGCCCGGACAGCTCCGCGATCGCCTTCTGGAGGTTCGACACGACGCGCGTCCCCGTCTTCACGATGATCAACAATACGGCCGCGTTGTATCCCACGACGATCACCTTCAAGCACCCCAAGCCCGGCCAGCCGAACTCCGCCGTCAAGGTCGGCGTCGTTCCCGCGGCCGGCGGCCCCGTCGTCTGGATGAAGACTCCGGGCGACCCCTCGGAGACCTACATCGCCCGGCTCGAGTGGGCCGGGAACTCCCGCGACGTCGTCTGTCAGCATCTCAACCGCCTGCAGAACCGCTTGAGCGTCCTGGTCGGCGACGCGGCCACCGGCGACGTGCGGACGGTCTTCACCGATACGGACGAGACCTGGGTCGAGGTCATGGACGACTTCGTCTGGCTCGAAGGCGGGAAGCGGCTGCTCTGGCTGAGCGAGCGCGACGGCTGGAGCCACGCCTATGTCGTCGGCCGCGACGACGGCACCGTCCGCCTGATAACGCCGGGCGCCTATGACGTTGTCGGCGTCGCCGGCCTGGACGAGAAGGGCGGCCGGCTCTACGTGACGGCCTCTCCCGGGGACGCGACGCAAAGGTTCCTCTATCGGGTCCGGCTGGACGGGAAGGGCGAGCCCGAACGCGTCGGCCCGACCGTTTCGCGCGGCACGGAGCGCTATGACATCTCGCCCTCGGCCCGCTGGGCCTTCAAGGTCTCCTCGCTCCTCGACGAGCCGCCGGTGACGGAGCTCGTCAGCCTGCCGAAGGGCGAGACAGTGCGGGTGTTGGCCGGCAACAGGGAGCTCAAGGCCAAGATCGAGGGCTTGGCCCGGAGGCGGGCCGAGTACTTCAAGCTCCCGATCGGGGACGGGGTCGAGGTCGACGGGTGGCGCATCCTGCCGCCCGACTTCGACCCGGCCAAGAGATATCCCCTCCTTGTCTACGTTTACGGCGAGCCGGCCGGCCAGACCGTCCAGGACAGCTGGGGCGGCAGCGGCTATCTCTGGCATCTGATGCTGGCCCAGCAAGGGTACATCGTCGCGAGCTTCGACAACCGCGGCACGCCCGCGCCGCGCGGCCGGGCTTGGCGCAAGAGCGTCTACCGGCAGATCGGGATCCTCGCCTCGGCCGACCAGGCCGCGGCCGTCCGTGCTGCGCTGGCCGCCTGGCCCTACGCCGATCCCGAACGGGTCGGCGTCTGGGGCTGGAGCGGCGGCGGCTCGATGACGCTCAATGCCATGTTCCGGTATCCCGACCTCTACAAGGCCGGCATTTCCGTGGCCTCCGTGCCCGACCAGCGCCTCTACGACACGATCTACCAGGAGCGCTACATGGGCTTGCCCGAGGACAATCCGGACGGCTACAAGAACGGCTCGCCGATCACCTTCGCCAAGGACCTCCGGGGCAAGCTCCTCATCGTCCACGGCACGGGTGACGACAATGTCCATTACCAGGGGTTCGAGAAGCTCGTCGACGAGCTGGTGGCCCATAACAAGGCCTTCACGATGACGGCCTACCCCAACCGGTCGCACGGGATCGCCGAGGGCCAAGGGACGACCCTCCATCTCCGCACGTTGTTCACCCGGTTCCTCAATGAGAACCTGCCGCCGGGCGGACGGGCGCGGTAGCGGGGGGGCCGGCGGTCAGACCTTGAGGAAGACGTTCTTCTTGTAGAGGAAATAGAGGGCCAGCCACTCGACCGCGATGACGCCGGCCTCGAGGACGAGGACCCCGGCGCCTCCGGCCAGCCGGGCCAGACCGCCGAAGAGGAACCGGCTCGTCGCGTCGAAATCGACCATCCGCGTCCCGAGATAGATGGTGATCGAGTTCAGCCCGATGACCCGGAGGGCGAACGACCACTTGCGGAGCTTCCAGACGTCGATGACCAGGTAGAAGAGGGCCAAGAGGATCGCCGAGAGCCCGGCCGCGTAGAGGTCGAAGGTCGCCGTCCAGGCCTTCTTGATGAGCGGATACCAGAGGCCGAGGACGTAGCCCAGGGTCGCGAGACCCATGCCGCCGCCGGCGAGGACGATCGTCTTGCGAAAGGGGTCGAGCTTGTCGGACTTGAGAAGCGAGCCGGCCAGGCCGCCCATGAGCGTGACGGAAACGGCCGAGACGATGCACAGGAGCCCTTCGGGATCGAAGACCCTGTCGTAAAGCCGCCCCGGCAGGAGGAGGCGGTCGATCCAGCCGTTGATCGTCCCCTCGGGGGTCAGGACGCCGGCCCCGATCCCCGGCACGGGAACGAGGATCTGCAGGGCGGCGATGCCGAGGAGGATCGAGAGGAGCCAGGCCAGTCGGCCGCGGAGCGAGCGCGCCTTGAGCATGACGAGGCCGGCGAAGAGATAGGCCAGGCCGATCTGGCCGAGGACGCTGGCGTAGCGCTGGGTGGCGAAGTCGAGATCGGTCAGGTGATTGTAGACGAACCCCAGAAACACGAGGAGCAGAGCCCGGCGGACGAGCTTGAGATAGAGCGGCCGCTTGTCCGCGGCCGTCTCCGCCTTGGCCAGGAGGGAGAACGGGATGGCGACGCCCGAGATGAACATGAACAGGGGGAAGATGAGGTCGTAGAAGTGGAACCCGGCCCATTCGGCGTGCTCGAGCTGGACGGCCCAGGCCTTGGCCCAGCCCCAATTCGTCACTTCGGCCAGGGACCGGAAGAAGGCGTCACCGCCGATGATCCAGAACATGTCGAAGCCGCGCAGGGCGTCGAGCGATAAGAGGCGCGCTTTCGCGGGCGCCGGTGTGTCCATTCGATCCTCCCTCGCTCTCATTCCTCCCGGAGGTTGAAGCGCAGGCGGGCGGCGAAGGCGCCGTCTTTCTCTTCGCGGGCGTAGAACGAGGCGTTGATGGCGCCGAGCGGGGTCAGGGCGAGGCCGGGCGTCCGGCCGTCGATGAGGCGCTGCAGGACGGGGATTGGGATCGTCAGCCAGGTCTTCGCGCCGTCCCCGGCCGTGACGGGCCAATCGATGATCATCTGCGGGTTGAGGATCTCGTCGGTCGCCCGGCCCTTCGTCAGCGAATCCCAGGTCGCCGTCCGCTCGTCGAAGCCGGCTTCGCCGCCGAGGACCTCGACGATCCGGAGAAGTCCGAAGTCGGGAAGCTCCCTGGCCGGGACCTCGACCGAGCGGGTGACGAGCTCGAGGAGCCCGGGACCGGCGGCCTTCCGGCCGCGGAGCGGGCCGAAATCCCAGCGGAGCAGGGCGATCCGGGTGCCGCCCGCCGAGACCACGGTGGCCGGGCCGCCGGCGCCGGTCGCCGTCCAATCGTTGAGATTGACGCCGGGCTCCCGGAGATCGACGGTCAGATCGGCCGCGACGGGGAGAACATGCCGGAACGACGCCGGGTCGGCGACCGGCGGATGGTAGGGGATCGGCGGGCCCAGGTCGGGCCCGGCCCGGGCCGCCTCGACGACATCGACACGGATGTAATCCACGTCGAGCCGGTAGCGGCCGAGCCCCCAATCCATGAGGGCCATCTGGACGTTGACGGTATCGCCCGGCCCGGCCTTGAAGCCGCGCGTCGTCATGCTGACGGTGTACCAGGTCCCGGCCTCGGCCAGGTCGTACTCCATCAAATGGCTATGAAAGTCCTTTGTTTTCTGGGTGTTGAAGTGGAGATTGATCCGCCGCGGGGCGTGGTCCGGGCGAACGCGGGCCTCGACCCGGAGCTCGAAGCCGGGCCGGGCCAGACGGGCGAGATCGAGCGATCCCTGGACCTGTCGCTTGATGAAGGCCCACCAGACGTTCCGCCGGTCCTTCGTCGCGTCGACGACGATCGTGGCGCAGCCCGGGCCGGGCCGGAAGTCCATGACCGCCAGACCTTCACCCGTGAGAAAGCCCCAGCCTTTGGCGCCGGACGGGTCGAGCGGAAGCGCCGGGCCGTCGAAATCGTCGCGGAATTGTGCCGCGGCCGGAAGCCCCAGGAGCGCGACGGCGGCCAGCAGAAGCGCCGCGCGGCTGAGGAACGTCGGAGGCTTCACGCGCCGGGCTCAGAGCTTGTAGCCGATCTTGCGCAGGAAGGTCTTGCGCCACGCGATGCCGTCCGGCCCCTCGATGCCCTTGGACCGGACGCCGTCGACGACCCCGAGGATGGCCCGGCCCTGCTCCGTTTCGGCCACCACGACCTCGGCCGGATTGGCCGTGGCGCAGAAGATCCGGCAGACCTCGGGCACGGCCTTGACGGCGTTGAGGATGTTGACCGGGAAGCCGCCGGTCATGACGATGATGAAGGCGTGCCCCGCCCCGATGGCGAAGGCATTGGTCCGGGCGATCTCGACGAGGGCCTCGTTGTTGCCGGTGTGGCGGACGAGGGCCAGGCCCGAGGACTCGCAGAAGGCGATCCCGAACTTCAGGTGCGGGGCGGTCGTGACGATGGCCTCGTGAAGGTCCTCGACCGTCTTGATGAAGTGGGCCTGGCCGAGGATGACGTTCATGTCCTCGGGCTTGACGATCGGAACGACCTTGAGCTCCATGGGAGCCTCCTTGGATCAGCGTAGGACGAGCTCGGTCGCGATGTGCGCGGCCGCCTGGGTCGACTTCTCCTCCGCGTGGAGGTGGAGCGAGTAGGTCCCGGGGGCGACGCCGGCGAGGTCCAACTCGACCGATTGGACGAACAGGTCGCCCCAGACGACCTTGTCGTGGAGCGTGATCGGCACGTCCGTCCGGGCCCCCGTTTTCATTTCGACGAGGAAGGCCCGCAGGCCGATGAGCGGCTCGGCGATGCCGCCGACGGAGCAAGGAACGGCGCAGAAGACCTTGGTCGTGCCGGCGGCATACGGGCCGAGCGCCGGGGCGAGCAGGGTCCGGTCGAAGGCGTAGAGATCGGCCCAGGACGTCTTCGACTCGCCGGCGCGTCGTCGCGCCAGGCCGGCGCCTTCAAGGTAGGCGGCCTCTTTTGCCTGGCGAAGTAGCAGGATCGAGTGGAGACGGAGGCCGGCCGCCGCGGGGGGCGGGACGAAGACCCGGCAGGAGGCCACGGCGGCCCGGCCCGTGTCGAGGTTCCGGGCGACGACGCGGCAGCGGTAGGCCCCGGGCTTCAGGAGCCCCCCGGAGCCGTAGAGGACATCCCGGTCGCGGGACCCGGAGAGGTCGTGGACGGCCCGCCTCATGTCGGCGAGGTTCTCGTCCTCGTCGAAGAAAAAGGAGACGATCTCGACCTTCGGTCCAGCCAGGCCGGCCAAGGTCCCGGCCGGGAGCCGGGTGAGAGCGCCGAGGTTCATGTCCGGGCCGAAGGGGGCGGCCAGGGCGGTCATCTCCGCCTCGAGCGGGGCCTGGAGGACCGGCCTATCGCTCAGGGCGAGATCGAAGAGGGCGAACTCCTGCTCGAGGGCGGACATGTCCTTGAACGGGACGGGGTTGTAGAACCCCCTCGGAGCGCTGACCTTGAGGTCCTTGCGCTTGACGTCGACCGTGATCTCGTGGAAGCGGCCGTCCCAGGTCTCGTTGACGGGATAGCCGAGAACGTAAAAGGCCCCGGTCATGGTCTCGAGCCGGCCGAGGTTGCGCTCGTACTCGTTGATGTTCCCGTAGTAAACGCCCCCGGTGTCCTTGGCGAGCTTGGTCAGGGGGTAGAGCCCGGTGAAGTCCTCGTTCTTGAAGAAGAGGTCCGGATTCTGCTGGACGCCGGACGTCGTGAACATGAACCGGCCGGCCCCGCGGGTCAGCCCGAAGGTCTGCTCGTCGTAGTCGAAGAGCGACGGGACCTTGGCCGATTCCCGGGTGTCGAACGAGAAGATCTGGCAGTTGGCCGAGCTGAGCTCCTTGAGCAGGTTCTCGTAGTCGGTGCGGAGGATGTAGTCGCCGACGTTGATCGGGGTCCTGGTGCTTCCGATCTCCTGGTGCATGTACATCATCGAGCCGGCGATGCCGTGGGAGAAGAGAAGGATGTGCTTCTGCCCGGGAACGTAGCGCAGGGCCTCGGCCAGGGTGGTCAGCTTGTGGATGAAATTCCGGGCCTGGTTCTTGGACTCCTGGCGCCGCCAGCTGAGGTTGGCCTCGCTCCTCTCCATGGACGGCTGTGTGCTCGAGCCGACGTTCGAGGCCTGGCCGCCCGTCGCGGACCGGTCCTCGAATTGGGCCAGCCAGTACTCCTGTTCCAGGCTCTCGGCGCGCCCGGCGGCCTTGCCGAGGTCCACGACCTCGAGCGCCTGGCGGACCTTGGCGTGATCGGTCGTCAGGAACTCGTTGATGGACAGGCCCCGGGTCAGGGAGTAGGACAGGAGGGCGATCTCGTCTCCCGGCTTGACCTCCTTGTCCATGAAATGGAGGGCGGCCTCTTTGGCTTTTTTGACCCCGCGGGGATTGTTGAAGGCGAAATCGAAGAGGATGACGAACTTACGGCTCATGCCGGCGTTCTCGGCCGGGCTGGCCCCGCCGGGGGGAGCGGGCGCGGCCGCAACAGGGACCGGCGGCGCGGCGGCGGGAACGGGCGCAGCCTCCCCGCCGGGCCCGGCGATCTTCCGGACCTCGAATTCGGTGATGGCCACGGGCTGGCCGTTATCGGTCAGGACGAAATCGTCCTTGGCCAAGTCCGGGACCGGGGTGCCCTTCTTGTCCATGACGTAGACCTGGACAAGATGAAGGACGACCGAGACCTCGACCTGGATCGGCTTTTGAAGGGATTTGGGGATGTCCTGGCTCCGGGGGGCGCCGGCCGGCGCCGGCCCCGTTCCGGCCAGGACGAAGAACGCCAAAGCCGCGAGGACTCCCGCGGCCCGTCCCGGTTTTCTCATAGGATAAATTATAGTCCTCGCGGGCGCCATCAATCAAATCCG
>Ga0136653_10000655_pt1 | contig 18144 bp, 10 predicted proteins | sample LakKivw275mmetaG_FD_94866 | JGI IMG/M metagenome (GOLD analysis project Ga0136653, IMG submission 94866) | Anoxic lake water microbial communities from Lake Kivu, Rwanda to study Microbial Dark Matter (Phase II) - Lake Kivu water 275m metaG... | ecosystem: Environmental > Aquatic > Freshwater >...
GCAACAATTGGGGTTGCGCCATTTCATATCTCTTGAACACTGCTTTATTTGTCTTTTTCATCCCCCTATTGAATCACACCTATTTTAAAGTGACAAGAGGCCAACCTTTTGGGTCGGCCTCTTATAATATTAAATGATTGCAAGTTGTGCAGGTCAATAAGTGCTGGTTTCTTCTTCGTGGGCTTTCTTGTGGCGGTAAACAATCCGGCCGCGGGTCAGGTCATAGGGCGACATCTCCACCCGCACGCTATCTCCCAGCAGGATGCGGATGTAGTACTTGCGCATCTTGCCTGAAAGATAGGCTAGCACTTCGTGCCCCGTCTCCAAGCGCACTTTAAATTGCGTCCCTGGCAGGGCTTCAATCACCGTGCCTTCGACGACAATCTTATCTTCTTCTTTTGCCATGCACACCTCCGAACAATCAGGTCCTGTACCTAATCAGGCTAAAGACCTCTTGCTCAAACGAGTCTACTCAATCTCCGGGCGCACCTTTCGCTTGAATCGGCGAATAGCCTTCTTCTTTTGAATGCGGCGTAATTCGCTTTTTGACACGAACCAGCGCTTGCGGCGGACTGTACTCAAGATACCACTTTTAGCTACTTTCTTACGAAAGCGCTTGAGCAACGCGTCCTGCGACTCGTTCGGGCGTAAATTTACCGTGGTCAAATTTCTCACCTCCTTACTTCTTCAAAAGTCCTGGTTACCGGGCTATCGGGCGAAAAAAAACCCGGCTGACGTTCACGCTCTCAGCCGAGCCAGGTTTTGAATACACTCCTGTTTCAGTCATCGATAATCGTTATAATTCATCATCCATCCAAAAGAGCGATTCCTTAACGTCAATCGAGATTTTAATCGAACTATCGGTTTCTGTCAATTTTAATGGACCTTTCGGATTGAGTTAATCGTCTTGCTATACCGGTTAAACTCTTTTAATAGCTCCTCAGCTGTGGTAATGAGTTCACTCTGCTTACCTCGATCTTGTGCAATTTGGGCTATCCCGGCTGGAAGTGAGGCAATGGGAATATATCGCCAACATATATGCTCATACCAGGGCGCATTACCGACAGCAGGAAAGCGCAACATTAATGTCTGCACCTCGATAGCCTTCTCCACTTTCCCCATCCGTGCAAGCATCACCGCTGAGGCCGGCAAACAAATATTGGCAGAGAACATCCCATGAGTTTTCCTGTATATTTCAAGAGCCTCGCATAAGTATTGGCAGGCTTGTTTTATCTCATCGAGACCCAGTTCCACCAGGGCGAGAAGCCCCAAAACGAAAGCGATCTCATCCGATTGCGAGATTCGACGCTCCAGCGCCAATGCCTGGAGAAAGTTCTCGCGGGCATGAGCAAATTTCCCTTCGCCCAGGTCTGCCTGTCCGAGACTTGAGTAACCCAAAGCCAGCTCACGCGGGTAATTCATCTCGCTGGCGAATTGTACACACCGCAAGCCAGTCTGGCGGGCTTGATCAAACTGGTTGATGAAGTTTTGTATCATCCCTAATATGGCCAATATCCAGGCAACCTTTGCGTGCATACCGCACTCTTCATAAAGAGGCAAACATTGCTCATACAATTCAATCGCATCCTTGTATCTTCCACGCCAGGCTAATACTGTTGCATAATCATCCTGTGATTGCGCTGCCTCACTTAAATCACCGATTTGTTTACGAATCTCGATTGCCTGACGGATATAAGATTCTCCCTGGTCAATTCCACCCAAACGGATCTCGGTAAAACCCAGCCAGCGCAGGTCGGAAGCCAGGCGTCTTGGTTCGGCTGCAGCTTGTAATAAAGGTAGTGCTTGAGTTAATAATTGGCCTGCCATGGCATAATCGCCCATATGATGCACGACCTCTCCTAACCGTAAGAGAACTTTTCCAATGTTTTCATTGTCACCCATCTCTTGAAAGACTTCCAGGCTCTGCTGATAATAATCCCTGGCTTTCTCCCGATTGGCATGAAGGTTTAATTCTCCCAGCTCAAACAATGCTTGTGCACGTTCTTGTCGAATGTCACTGCCTAGCTCTTGAACACGCTCCAGTTGCCCCAATTCAGTTTCCAGCAGCTGCCAGGCACTTTCCATCTGCACCAGACGGCGCAGGAAATGAGCCCGCCAGATGGTTAATGTCGAAGTCAACTGGACATAAGATTCCACAGGAATTTTTTCCAAGGCCGTCCTGCAAGCCCGCTCACCTTCCATAAATCGGAAGCGCAGGTCTGCATACCAGCCCATGCCATCGAGGCCATTGGATAGCCTTGACCAGTCTTGTGTTTCAACCGCCCAGCGCCATGCGATACGCAGGTTTTCCACATCAGGTTCCATGGCTTCCAATGCCTCACGCTGTTGAGCACTCTTTAATTGCTTACCCCATTCCGCCAGAGCCTCCAGGTAAAAACGACTATGTTGAGTATGCACCTGTATGGCATATTCCACATCCTTCTCCAGTTGCTCAACTGCAAATTGACGTACCAGGTTATGCATCATGTAGCGGTTATTGGGTAAACGATTAACCAGACTATTATCGACCAGGGGCTGTAACAATCTTAAAGGGGCACCACAGACACTTTTTGCAGCCTGCATGGAAAAACTTCCATGAAAAACCGCCAGTGATTTTAAAAATCGCTGCTCCGCGGATGACAGCAGCTGCCATGAATAGTTGAAGGTTGCCTTCAAGCTACGCTGTCGTTCGGGCATGTCACTCCAGGTAGTGGACAGGAAATCCAGGCTCTTCTCAATCTCGCTCGTGATTTCCTCAAGAGAAAAAAGCTCAATCCATGCAGATGCAAGCAAGATCCCCAGGGGCATGCCCTGAACCAGCCGGCAGATTTTAATCACCTCAGGGATATATTTTAGCTGTAGCGTAAAATCAGGCTTAACCCTCCGGGCACTTTGCTCAAAGAGTTGTATTGCCTCGAAACTAGATGCATTACCCACATCTTTGTTTACAGGATAGTCCAATCCTGCAAGCGGTAAAAGCTGCTCTTCCTTGACATTCAAGCGGGCGCGTGAGGTGACCAGGAATTTAACCTGAGCAGCAACATGTAACACATCACATAGCCACGGCGCACTGCCCAGTATCGTTTCGAAGCTATCCATTAACAGAAGCAGGTTTTTATTCCGAAAAAAATCCAGTAATTGCTGATTTGGCTCTCCCTGGTCTCGGAAGGTAAATCCCACTGCCTCTGCCACTACCGGGATAATGGATTGGGAGGATTCCAGAGCTGATAGGGAAACAAAATATACTCCATGGATGAAATGATAGCGGACAGCATTACCTGCCTCCAATGCCAGGCGCGTCTTTCCGCTTCCACCAGGTCCTATCACGCTGATCAGGCGGAATTCTGGGTCCCGTAGCATGGCGGTCACCTCGGCTAGCGCGTTTCGTCTGCCAATGAGTGGGGTGATGGGTGCCGGCAGGTTGCCTGCGACCACCCCCGACGAAGCTTCTAGGTGCAGTCGATCATAAAGCGCCTGGGTGGCATGCTCTGGAGCAAGCCCCATCTCTTTTTTCATACGCCGCCTGAAATTGCTATATAGCACCAGGGCAGCTGTGACTTCCGTGTTCATGGCTAACAGACGCATCAGCTCCCGGTGACTGGAATCACCCAAGGGATCCATGGCCACCTGCCGGCGAGCACAATCCAGGGCAAGCTCAATTTCACCACGGCCGGCATAGTATTCGGTCAGGTTTCGCAGCGCCGTGATTGCCTGAAGCCGTAACCGCTCACGCCACACCAGGACCCAGTCTTCAAAAGCGTGTGCGCCATGCAGTGATAATCCCTCCAGAAAATCACCATGATACAAGCGAATGGCATCCGCCAGATGTTGGGCGCATTCTGGGCAGCTTTCCTTCCTGCAGCGCGAGTGCCCATTCTCCGGTTTAAGTAGCTCAGTAAAAGCCTGGATGTCCAGCCAGTAATCCGATTGAGGATTAAACTGTACGCGATCCTGGAAAACCAATAAAAAGGGTTGATCCTGCGAGCGTTCACCAGGCATAATTGAACCAACACCCTTGCGTTGTTCTCCCAACAGCTGGCGTAAATTGTACAGCGCCTGAGATAATCGCTGGTGGGCTTTGGCTTCTTCTTGCTCCGGCCATAGCAAGCCTGCCAACTGGTCACGCGTATGTGGTCGGGCATTCTCAACCGCCAGGTAAGCCAGTAACCCACGTACAAGCGCAGACTCGAAACCGGTCACCGCCTGCCCATCCAGGGTTACCTGAACACCTGCGAAAAGGTTGATCTTCAGCCTATCCAAGCCACCCCCACAACCGTACTGCTTTAGGGCATTTACCCTGAGAGACTTATTAAAGCGTTATTATCATTATATAGAAAATCCCGTTGGGTAGCAATACGAACAATTGGAATGAGGGTTGCTAACAACGCATATTTATTAAGTTCTATAGTCTATGGGTACTTCAGTGTGCTATATTTCCCCAGGATTTCGTGCCGGCCTTGATCATTATCCATCACGAGATATATGCATATCAATATGGTTTTAATGATTTATTTTAAAATATCGGTGTTTTCCTGAGAATTTCCTGAGACTGGCTTGCTATAAATAGAATGACAATACTGTCGGGTTGTTACGGGGTCAACTAGACAACCTGATAGTTTGCCTGCTGGCAGATTGATCCATAGGGGCGTCTTCGCAATGAGAAGTGTAGGGTAATGCTGGAAAGCCCTGCACTTCATGCGGGCCGCATTGAGCACTGGAGAAATTGATGGTGGCTTCAGATTACCTCTCATTCCTGCTGCGTTTATGGCAGGTGAGTAAAAAAGGCAACGAGGAATGGAGGGCGTCGCTGGAAAATGTGAAAACTGGCGAGAAATGCGGTTTCACCAGACTGAATGATTTATATGCTTATATCAACCTGATAACAGGTGATGAGAGAAAGCCACAAAATGAAGAAATAGGTTCATCTAGCAAGGATATTAAGTGATCCACTTCACGCATTCTTCAAGCCTTGCTTGCAGAAAGGAGGCTAGATTGGATAAGGACGGAAAAGCTTACCTCTACGACCAACGCAGTTGGAATTGGAAAATTACTTCGCATGAACTGTTTGATATATATAATCCAGAACTAATAAAACCAACAACCTTTGTGGTGAGGAGGAACACAATGAAAGAGCATTCGGTACAGGTAAATTTCCATATAAAAAGCGGAAGCCTGATAGCCATGGGAATGGTCGTCGTGTTAATACTGTTTTTTTGTTTAGATGCAAGGCCAACGGGAGCATTATCAATTCGAACAGCTCCTATTATCACGGATTGGAATCAGGCCACGAACATACCTCACACCAGTCTCGGACATGCCTTTGCACAATGCCCCGGGGATCCGAACTCGTTCTACATCATTTTAGGAGACACACTACGTTATCATGTGGATAACGGGGAATGGGAGGAGGAACTTGCCCCAGCCCCAAATGACTATTGGCTAGCTTCTGCAGTCTGTTATCAAGGAAAGATTTATCTTGCAGGAGGAGAATATTATGGGAGTGTAGACGCATTCTCTATATACGATATCGCCTTAAATACCTGGATAGAAGGTCCAGACATGCCCCGCTTCGAGACTGGCGCAGCAATTGCAGCCTGGGATGGTAAGATCTACATACTAGGCGGCGCGGAGGTTTATGGAGGCACACCTACGAAGCATGTGGATGCCTTTGACATCGCCACCAACTCGTGGACAGCAGAAGCCCTGCCTCCCATCCCAAATCCTACCTATTTTGCTGGATTTGCCCAGGCGGGTCCATACATATATCTGGTAGGAGGTCTCTCTGGAGATACAAATCATAATACTAATGCCACTCAACGCCTCGATTTGGCTAATGGACAGTGGGAGCTTGGCCCTGAGTTTACCAGCGCACGCGCTGGATTCGCTTTATCGGTCACCGACCATCACCTTTATGCCATCGGAGGTGATGAAGATGGTGGAACAGACGGAGATACGATTGATTTAGTAGAAGTTCTTGATCTGAGTGATTGGCCGAATGGCAGCTGGCAAGATCTTGGCGATCCATTACCCAAGCCATCTCAGGCAAATTTTAACTATGCCTGCACAGAAGCCCTGACGGGTGGCGAGATATGGTCAATAGGCGGTGCCAACGTTTCAGTCTGGCCTTGGGAGGAGTTTGACACCAACCTCTACCATCCTGCCGAGCCCTGCGTGCAAAATATCCTAAACCTGTCGGATTCACCCATGTACGGAGAAGGTAAGCCAGGTAGCGCGGTAACGTACACCGTTGACATCACCAATACCGGCAACATCGTGGATTACTACAACCTGTTCATCGCCAATGAATTCCCGGGAGCTAATCCCCTGGGTGGGCACGGGCCAGTCGAGCCTGGGGAGACTATTCAGGTGGTAATTGGAATAGATCTACCCTCCGATGCGCCTCCTAATGGTGTGGTTACCTCCACGGTGACGGTCGAATCACTGCGTGATCCCAACATCATGGACGCCATACAAATCTTCACCACCATCGGTCCTGCCTATAAGCCGGAGCTAATGCCGGAAACCCTGGAAGGAAGCGGAATATATGGGGAGATCATCACATACACCCTGACGCTCAGTAACAAAGGCACCGTCACCGATACAATCAACCTGACCTACACCGGCAACAACTGGGAGGTTGCCATCCCGATGACCAGCTTCGAGCTGGGGATAGATGATAGTGAAGACTTCATGGTGATAGTGACCATCCCGCAGGGTGTGCATTTTGGGGATGTCGATGACTTTACTCTTACCGCCATCTCGGCAGGCAACCTTGAGGCTACTGATGAATCAAAACTGACTACCGTCGCCACCTGGCAGCGCAAGCTGATACCACTGGCGATGAAGAATTAGCGTATTTTGTGAGACATGGCTAACCTCTGGACATGCGTCAGGTAATTCAGGGGAAAACGCCCGTACCAAGGTCCGCAACGCACGTCCAGAGCCTCAGGATGGCACCTCCTGCCGGTACTGACAGGAGGTGCCAGCTATCATTTTCGGCCAGGGAGTACGATTCAGCATGCGCGGCAAGGAATTTGTGTTGATAAGTATGGCATTGGCTAATTGTAAAGTTGGGAGTTTAAACAATAAAGTCTCTTGGCAATGACCTACTCTCCCAGGCAGTTACCCACCAAGTACCATCGGCGCTGACAGGCTTAACGAACGGGTTCGGGATGTGGCCGGGTGTACCCCTGTCGCTCCAATCACCAAGAGACTCTATTTACATGTTAAGATACCTACCAAATAATGATCACAGCAATGCGATTTTCGCTTTGCGATTTTCGCTTTGCGAAAAGTGTCGAGTTCTCCGCGCCACGTGATTAAGCCCTCGGCCATTAGTACAGCTTAGCTAAACGCATTACTGCGCTTACACATGCTGCCTATCAAAGCAGGTAGTCTTCCTGCGGCCTTACTCCCTTAATGGGAAGAGGGATCTCATCTTGAGGCGAGTTTCCCACTTAGATGCTTTCAGCGGTTATCTCTGCCGGACTTAGCTACCCAGCGATGCCGTTGGCACGACAACTGGCACACCAGAGGTCCGTCCACCCCGGTCCTCTCGTACTAGGGGCAGATCCTCTCAAATCCCTTGCGCCCACAGCGGATAGAGACCGACCTGTCTCACGACGGTCTGAACCCAGCTCGCGTATCGCTTTAATGGGCGAACAGCCCAACCCTTGGGACCTTATTCAGCCCCAGGATGCGATGAGCCGACATCGAGGTGCCGAGCGAAGCCGTCGATATGAACTCTTGGGCTTCACCAGCCTGTTATCCCCGGGGTAGCTTTTGTCCGGTAAGCCACGGCCCTTCCACACAGTACCGTGGGATCACTAAGCCCGGCTTTCGCCTCTGCTCGACGCGTTGGTCTTGCAGTCAAGCTCCCTTATGCCTTTACACTCTCCGGCTGGTTTCCATTCAGCCTGAGGGAACCTTTGGGCGCCTCCGTTACTTTTTAGGAGGCGACCGCCCCAGTCAAACTGCCCACCTGGCACGGTCCCCCACCCGGATCACGGAGTGGGGTTAGGGTCTAAACATCATCAGGGTGGTATTTCATTGGTGACTCCACCGAGGCTAGCGCCCCAGCTTCATAGTCTCCCACCTATGCTACACAAACAATGCCCAAACTCAATGCCAAGATGCAGTAAAGCTCCACGGGGTCTTTTTGTCCTGCTGCGGGTAACGAGCATCTTCACTCGTATTTCAATTTCACCGGGTCCCTCGTTGAGACACTGTTCCAGTTGTTACACCGTTCGTGCGGGTCGGAACTTACCCGACAAGGAATTTCGCTACCTTAGGACCGTTATAGTTACGGCCGCCGTTCACCGGGGCTTCGGTTCAGAGCTTTGGCTTACGCCGAACCCCTCCCCTTAACCTTCCGGCACTGGGCAGGTGTCAGCCCCTATACATCGCCTTACGGCTTTGCAGAGACCTGTGGTTTTGTTAACCAGTCACTAGAACCATTTCACTGCGGCCCCCCGATGCTCCTATCGTTTGAAATTCACATCAGGAGGCACCCCTTATCCCGAAGTTACGGGGCCAAATTGCCTAGTTCCTTAACGAGGGTTCTCCCGTTCGCCTTGGTATACTCTACCCATCTACCAGTGTCGGTTTGCGGTACGGACACCAATGAATCAACGCTTAGAGGCTTTTCTCGGCAGCAAGGCTTAACCACTTCCGCCTCAAGGGCTCGTATTCGCGCCTCAGCTCGGCCTGTTTTCACCAGGCCTCAACGCCTACACGCTTACACCTGCACAACCAATCGCAGGCTGGTCTACCTCGCTGCGTCCCCTCATCGCTCATCAAAGGTGGTTCCGGAATGTTGACCGGATGTCCATCACTTACGCCTCACGGCCTCAGCTAAGGACCGACTAACCCGACGCGGACTGACCTGGCGTCGGAAACCTTAGATTTACGGCGAACACGGTTCTCACGTGTTTTACGCTACTCATGCCTGCATTCTCACTTCTGCCCGCTCCAGCCGTCCTTACGGTCGACCTTCCCTGCTGGCAGAACGCTCCCCTACCGTCCCAGCCAAAGGCTGAGACCCAAAGCTTCGGTGCCAGGCTTAGCCCCGTTAAATTTTCCGCGCAAGACCACTTGACCAGTGAGCTATTACGCACTCTTTAAAGGGTGGCTGCTTCTGAGCCAACCTCCTGGTTGTCCGAGTAATCTCACATCGTTTCCCACTTAGCCTGGACTTTAGGACCTTAGCTGTTGATCTGGGCTGATTCCCTTTTGACCCCGAAACTCATCTCCCGGAGTCCGACTGCCATGCTCTGGAGTATCGGCATTCGGAGTTTGGTTGGGTTCGGTAAGCAGTAAGCCCCCTAGCCCATCCAGTGCTCTACCTCCGATACTGAACACATGACGCTAGCCCTAAAGCTATTTCGGGGAGAACAAGCTATCTCCGAGTTCGTTTGGCATATCACCCCTACCCACAGCTCATCCCCTAATTTTGTAACATTAGTAGGTTCGGGCCTCCACGAGCGGTTAGACTCGCTTCACCCTGGCCATGGGTAGCTCACCCGGTTTCGTGTCTAATCCTTGCGACTGTACGCCCTATTCAGACTCGCTTTCGCTACGGCTTCGGGTGTCACTCCCTTAACCTTGCCACAAAGATTAACTCGCAGGCTCATTCTCCAAAAGGCACGCCGTCAGGCCTAGCGGCGCGCATCCGGCTTTCACCGGCGCACAGACCCGCCATTAGCCCTCCGACTGCTTGTAAGCTCACGGTTTCAGGATCTATTTCACTCCCCTTATCGGGGTGCTTTTCACCTTTCCCTCGCGGTACTTGTACACTATCGGTCGTCAAATGTATTTAGCCTTGGAAAGTGGACTTCCCGGCTTCCCACTGGATTAGCGTGCCCAGTGGTACTCAGGTACCTGGCGGGAGTCGCTCCGTTTTTACATACGGGACTGTTACCCTCTATGGTTGGCTGTCCCACACCATTCTGTTAACAGAACGATTTGTAACTCCCATGTGCCAGGCCCTACAACCCCGATCCAGCAAGCCAGATCGGTTTGGGCTGCTCCCCGTTCGCTCGCCACTACTGGGGGAATACTTTCTTTTCCTCTGGGTACTTAGATGTTTCAGTTCCCCAGGTTCCCTTCTCCCAATCTATAGATTCAATCAGGAGATGCCGTTGGTTCGCAACGGCAGGTTTCCCTATTCGGACATCCCCGGATCGACGCTTGTACACAGCTCCCCGAGGCTTATCGCAGTGTCCCACGTCCTTCATCGGCATTTGACGCCAAGGCATCCACCGTAAGCTCTTAGTAGCTTAATCACGTGATGCGGAGAAATCGAAACTTTTCGCATTACATCTCGCTTTCTATCGCATTACGCATGATTTGATATTAATCATTATTCGGTTGGTAAGGTGCAGAGCCTTTACAGGCTTTCAGCGGTTGGTCGCTGAGAGGTGATCCTGATTATGGAAAAACTCGATCCGGAGCACCCTTCAAGGGCCAAAGGGTTTATTTGAAGACAAAGCGACCCAGCTCATCGCCGGGTCGCATTATACCCAATCGATGGCTTTATGTCTTTGGTTATGTCTTGATGATAAACACTAAACGCAAGTACACCTCTTTGTTGATCTGGAGTGGCTCTGTGGAGATGAGGGGACTCGAACCCCTGACATCCGCCTTGCAAAGGCGGCGCTCTCCCAACTGAGCTACATCCCCAGTTTTGCCGCTGGTAAGGTAGTGGGCCTGACTGGATTCGAACCAGTGACCCCAGTCTTATCAGGACTGTGCTCTAACCAACTGAGCTACAGGCCCAGTCATCCGGAGCCTTAGCAACTGAGAAGTGACAGGAAACCTGCCCGAGCTATAACGTCTCGCTACCGCAAGCGAGTCTTGCAACGGAATAGCCGTCTGAGGGCTGTTCCGGGTTGAGTGGAGCATGTGCCCATAAGCACAGGCTCGGAACTCTAGAAAGGAGGTGATCCAGGCGCACCTTCCGGTACACCTACCTTGTTACGACTTCGTCCCAGTCACCAGTCCCACCTTCGACAGCTCCCTCCCTTACGGGTTAGGATACCGGCTTCAGGTGTTACCAGCTCCCATGACGTGACGGGCGGTGTGTACAAGCCCCGGGAACGTATTCAACGCACTAATGCTGACGCGCGTTTACTAGCAACTCCGGCTTCGTGCAGGCGGGTTGCAGCCTGCAGTCTGAACTGAGACCGGTTTTGGGGATTGGCTCTACCTCGCGGCTTTGCGACCCATTGTACCGGCCATTGTAGCGTGTGTGTAGCCCCGGATATAAAGGCCATGCTGACTTGACGTCATCCCCGCCTTCCTCCGGCTTGATACCGGCAGTCCTGTATGACACTTGTAACATACAGCGAGGGTTGCGCTCGTTACCGGACTTAACCGGACACCTCACGGCACGAGCTGACGACAGCCATGCAGCACCTGTATAGGCTCCCCGAAGGGTCGGTCACCTCTCGGATCCCTACTACCTATATGTCAAACCCGGGTAAGGTTTTTCGCGTAGCAACGAATTAAACCACACGCTCCGCTGCTTGTGCGGGGCCCCGTCAATTCCTTTGAGTTTTAACCTTGCGGCCGTAGTCCCCAGGCGGCAAACTTATCGCGTTAGCTTCGGCACCGGCGGATTTTACCCCACCAACACCAAGTTTGCATCGTTTACAGCTAGGACTACCGGGGTTTCTAATCCCGTTCGCTCCCCTAGCTTTCGCGTCTGAGCGTCAGGAACGGTCCAGGAGGCCGCCTTCGCCACTGGTATTCCTCCCGATATCTACGCATTTCACTACTACACCGGGAATTCTACCTCCCTCTACCGTCCTCTAGTCTGGTAGTTTTGAACGGCCTCTCCCAGTTGAGCCGGGAGCTTTCACATCCAACTTACCAAACCGCCTGCACGCGCTTTACGCCCAGTAAATTCGGATAACGCTCGGATCCTACGTATTACCGCGGCTGCTGGCACGTAGTTAGCCGATCCTTATTCCTGAAGTACCGTCCTTCCTCTTCCTTCAGAAAAGCGCTTTACAACCCGAAGGTCTTCATCGCGCACGCGGCGTTGCTGCATCAGGCTTTCGCCCATTGTGCAATATTCCCTACTGCTGCCACCCGTAGGTGTCTGGCCCGTGTTTCAGTGCCAGTGTGGGGGGCCACCCTCTCAGGCCCCCTACCCGTCGTAGCCTTGGTAGGCCGTTACCCTACCAACGAGCTGATGGGACGCAGGTCCCTCCCGAAGCGGATTGCTCCTTCAGATACCAGGCCTCTAACCCTGGTAACCACATGAGGCATTAGCTCCAGTTTCCCGGAGTTATTCCTCACTTCGGGGTAGGTCACCAACGCGTTACTCACCCATTCGCCACTAGGAAATCCCCGTATTACTACAAGGACTCCTCGTTCGACTTGCATGTATTAGGCACGCCGCCAGCGTTTATCCTGAGCCAGGATCAAACTCTCCGCAAAAAAATTATGCATCTTGCGATGCGTTTTATGCTGATGCATAAAGTCTGCGTTTTTGTCGTTATAACGACTGGCTGATTTCCTATCACTCTTCAGTTGTTAAGGTTCCTTCAATCGAGCGGGCAGGATTTTATCACCGCCCCATGAGCCTGTCAAGGCCATCTAGAGACTAAATTGCCGATGTTAAACTTAACATCGGCACGTCAGACTGTGAAGTGTGCGCACTTTAGTCTCTGACGCATTGGCGTCTGCGCTCGGTTGTTAGTGTTCTGCCCCACTTCGGCGAGAACAATCCCACTTAATAGTGGAGTTTAATTATACCGGATAACATCTGGGTGTCAAGAGGCCGCCCTCACATTTTTACATAGGGTTGGCAGGGGCATTTTTACAATGGCTTGACAGAGACATTTCTTTTTTGGGGAAATTTTTGGATATTTTAAGAGATCTATGGTGTAGAAAAAAGTGTGTGACAGTTGGGTTTTCGCAATGATCGGATACCATGGGTTTCGGATAGAAAATAACCATTACCGACCCAATCTACCTGCTTCAGTGTTCCAAAATCTCCGGGTAATACAGGACCGCCAACGCCCTACCAATGGCGGCGCCGGCACCCGATAGATGTCCCTCACCTGTAAAAACATGGCTGCTCAGCTCTAAGCCAGGATAACTCCTGGAACGCAAATTCTGAACCATTTTTTCGATTCCCTCACACACCTCCTTTTCACGACCGCCTGCAGTCAGGAATAACTTAATGGGCAAATCTTGGTGTGTCGAGGCATAATTCTTCTCATACTCAAATACTATATCCCACATCGATGGACTGCCAGCAAAGCAGCGTGAAAAGAATTGAGGTGAGGCGAAGAGCGTGTAGAGCGTGAAGAGACCTCCATATGAATACCCGGCAAGGCCCCGATCATTCGCCTGAACACGATAATTTGCCTCGATGAAAGGAATGATCTCTTCTCGTATCGAGGTGAGAAACTGTTGAGCAGCTCCAGTTTTAACTTCTATACTCTCGCCTGGCCGAATCCGGGCCAGATTCTTGGCCCAATTCTGCTCAACATCTTCTCTTCGCACCGGCGTAAGGTCACGAGTTCTCCACAATCCATACTGCGCCAGGCCGCGTAACCGGTCGTCATCGAGACTGTATCCAATGCCGACGATGACGATTTCCTGCGTGTTCATCCCGGGAGTTTCAAAGATCAACGAAGCAGTGGAAAACATAAGGAAATGGCGGTTCGCATCCAGGGTGAACAGGACGGGGTACGTTTTATCGCCCTGCTCATAGGTCCAGGGAAGCTTGATAAATAACAAGAGGTCCTGGTTGAGCACCTGTGAACGGAAAGGGCGCGTTTCAACACCAGGTTGGATTGACATGGTTAGCCTCCTTTTTTACTGGCTGAGATAAAAAAACGGGGACGACGATTAGATGATTATAAACCCAGAAGGGTTAATGAAGGGTTTACCCCATCTCCTGCCGGCCCATCAGGGCGCGCAGCAGGGTGGTCTGATCGGCATATTCCAAGTCACCCCCAATCGGCAATCCCCTCGCCAGGCGGGTCACCTTTACCCCAGAATCCTTGATTTGCTGCTGGATGTACATGGCCGTGGCATCCCCCTCCATGCTGGGGTTAGTGGCCAGGATCAGCTCCTTGATGCCCCCCGCCCTCACCCGCTCGAATAGCTGGCGCATGGTCAAATCTTCCGGGCCTACCCCCTCGATAGGTGAAAGCACGCCGCGTAGCACATGATACCTGCCGGTATAGCCTCCGGTGCGCTCCATGGCCAGCACATCCAGGGGTTCTTCCACCACGCACACAATGCTCGGGTCGCGCTCTGGGCTGGCGCATATCTCGCACTCTGTGCGCCCGGCGCTGGTGACGTTATAACAGGTGGGGCAATCGACGGTGTTGGCTTTCAGGTCATGCAACGCCTGCGAAAGCCCTTCGGCCAGCTCGTCTGAGGCATTCAGCAAGTAGAACGTCAGCCGCGAGGCAGTCTTCGGGCCGATGCCGGGCAGGCGTGAAAACGCGTCGATCAGGTCCTGGATGGGCTTGGGCAGGATCATGCACATCCCCTTCGAGCGGTTAGAAAGGCAGCCCGCCTGCCAACGGACCCAACCTCTCGGAGGCCAGGTTGCGGGAGGCATCCAGGGCACCATTGATGGCGGTCAGCACCAGGTCCTGCAGCATCTCGACGTCTGCGTCTTTCAATAATTCTGGGTCAATGGTCACTGACTGGCATTTCTGGTCGCCAGTCATCATCACTTTAATCGCCCCCCCACCAGCGGAATATTCCACGGTTTCCTGGGCCAGCTGCTCCTGGGCCTGGGCCAGCTGTTCCTGTAGCTTTTGCAGCTGCTGCATCATCCCCATCTGCCCACCTTTTTGTCCCCCTTTCTGGGGAAAGTTCGGACGGTATTTAGGCATTTTTCACTCCTGAGGTTATTGAATGTCGACGATCTCGCCACCCAGGTCACGTAAAGCTGAAGCAACCATGCCATCATGGTCCACTTCGGCGGGAGGCATGCTGCGGGTGGCAGAGGTTAAAACAACCTGGACAAAGATATCCCTGCCCATGACCTGCTTCAACATCTTTTGGAATAGCTCGATGTTGGCAGGGTCTTCCAATCTCTGTTTTAGCACGTCGCTGCTCATACCAAGGGTAAGTGTACTCCCCTTGAGCAGGCGAGATTTTGCAGAATTCACCAGGGCGGTCAGGCTGGAGTCCTGGTTTTTTAACTGCGCTAGCACCAGGTTCCAGCTGCTGTCCAGCTGCCGGTTGGTAATGGCATCTTCAGGGGTCGTATCCTCTGAAGACCTGGGCTCAGCCTTGGGATCTTTCATGGTAACCGGACTGGCGAGCGTTTCAGCCTTTTCAGGTCCAGAGGTTCCCGTGGGAGGGTTGGGAAGCTGGGCTGGCGGCTGGCTTTGAGCAGCGTTACTTGGTGAAATTGCTTCGACGAAAGCCATTTCGAGGGGCAGGGCAGGTTGCCAGCTGCTGCGCAGGTCGGTGGCGGCCTGGTTATAGAGCTGGATCACCCTGAGAAGCTCATTCACTGGTAAGGCCTGGGCGTGGCGAGCCATCTGTGAGCGCACTTCTGCCGTAGCATCCACCTGGGCAGCATTGCCCATGGCAACCAAAAGCAGGTTGCGCAGGTAATCCACAATTTGCCGGGCAAACTGGCGGGGGTCGGCACCGGCATCAAGGCTGCGGTGAATAGCTTCCAATCCGGCAGCAGATTGACGGCCGAGCATGGCCTCGATAATCTCGAACACTACCTGGTTTGTGGCGGTGCCCAGCACATCCTGTGCCAGCCGGAGAGTGACCCTATCACCTGCTGAAGCGAGCTGGTCGAGCAGGGAGATGGCGTCGCGCATCGACCCGGTGGCCTGGCGGGCCACCAGGCTGAGAGCTTCGGGCTCCGTTTTGATTTTCTCTTCATCGGCGAGTTTCTGGAGGGTATCGACAATCTCTGTCACTGGTATGCGGCGGAATTCGTGCCGCTGGCAGCGCGAAAGCACAGTGGCGGGGATTTTATGTACTTCGGTGGTAGCCAGGATGAAGATGGCATGCGGGGGCGGCTCTTCGAGGGTCTTGAGCAAAGCATTGAAAGCGGCTGTGGAAAGCATGTGCACTTCATCTATGATATACACCTTGTAGCGCCCCCGGTTGGGTGAAAAATTGATACGGTCGCGCAGGTCGCGCACATCCTCCACGCTGGTGTTGGAGGCAGCATCGATCTCGATCAGGTCAAGGAAACGCCCCTCGTTCACGGCACGGCAATGCTCACAGGCATTGCAGGGACGTTTAGCCAGGTCCTCATCCAGGCAGTTGACTGCCTTAGCCAGGATACGGGCTGTGCTGGTTTTACCGGTGCCGCGCGGCCCGGCAAACAGGTAGGCGTGTGCCACCCGGCCGGCTGTGACGGCGTTGCGTAGAGTTTGGACGACGTGCTCCTGGCCAATGACCTTTTCCCAGGTGATGGGGCGCCATTTTCTGTATAGAGACTGTGACATATCTAGAGTGTATCAGACTGAATCGTAATGGTCAACTCACTCGGGTGAAAACATTACTTGCCCACACAGCCCAACCTCCAACTCCTACCATCATGGGCGATCAGCGCCTGGGCTTCAGAAGGTCCCCAGCTGCCCCGCCGGTAGAGGGCCAGCTCGGGAATATTGTGCTCTTCCCAACCACTGGCGATGGTGTCAATCAATTTCCAGGCAGCTTCGATGCCATCTGAACGGGTGAATAGAGACGCATCACCCTGCAATGCCTCCAAGAGCAGCTTTTCATATGCATCGGGCAGAACACCTGTAAATGAATCGCGGTAAAGGAATTCCATATCCACCGGCTGCATATCCTGGTCGGCGTCAGGCACCTTGGCCTCAAATGTTAGGTGGATGCCTTCATCCGGCTGGATGCACAGGGACAGCACGTTGGGGATGAACTTGCCTTCGTCGGGCAAGTGGAACATCAAGTGCGGCGGTCGCTGGAACTCCACAATGACCTGGGAGGTCTTTTGCGCCAGGCTCTTACCGCTGCGCAGGTAGAAAGGAACGCCCTTCCAGCGCCAGTTATCGATATATAGTTTGACCACGGCGAAGGTGGGGGTATGGTTATTGGGGCTGACGCCTTCAGATTGTTCGTAACCCTCGTACTGGGCGCGCACGGTATCCTTAAGCGATATGGGGCGAATGGACGAAAGTAGCTTGAAGGTTTCATTGCGCACCGCGTCTGCTTCAAACGAAGCCGGCGGTTCCATAGCCACCAGGGACAGCAATTGCAGCAGGTGGTTCTGGAACATATCGCGCAGCACACCCACATTGTCGTAATACCCTGCGCGATGCTCGATATCCACGGTTTCGGCCACGGTAATTTGGATATTATCCACGTACCGACGGTTCCAGATGGGCTCGAAGATGGTGTTGGCAAAGCGGAAAAACAGGATATTTTGGGCGGTTTCCTTCCCCAGGTAATGGTCGATGCGGTACACCTGGCTTTCGTCAAAAACGGAATGCAGCACCTGGTTGAGCTCCTGCGCTGATGCGAGGTCCCTGCCGAAGGGTTTCTCGACGATGATTCGGCGCCAGCCTTCGGATTGGACGGCCAGGTTCGCCTGCCCCAGGCAGTTTACCACGGGGATGTAGTGTTCGGGGGCGGTGGCCAGGTAATACAGACGATCGGACGGTTTACCCTCACGCTGAGACAGGAACTCTGCCAGGCGGGTAAAATCTTCGGGCACATCCAGGTTGCCTTTGAAATAGACCAGCTTGGTAGAAAAATCTGCCCAGCGTGCTTCGTTATAACTCTCCGGGCTAAAGGTTTTCACACCTTCTTGCAGGCGCTGGCGGAAGGTTTCGTTGGTAAATGGGCGGCGAGCATAGCCTATGATCTCACCGCAGTGAGGCATGCGCCCCTTTATGTAATTATTATATAAAGCAGGCACCAGCTTACGCCAGGTGAGGTCCCCGGTGGCGCCAAAGATGACGATGGTAGTTAGCTTTTTATCTTTCATGTTTATGAGATTCGCCCTCTCACGTTAGCAGAGTATACCGCGATCTGCAAAAAACCCTGCTCAACACTCTGATAGGTTGCTAAGTAGTCAGTCATAATGAATAAGATGGAACCAAACTTGCAATCTTCAGGTCAAAGGAGAACCTGGAGATGCCGCGAAAAAAGTACATTATCAACTTATCC
>Ga0136653_10000657_pt1 | contig 18131 bp, 11 predicted proteins | sample LakKivw275mmetaG_FD_94866 | JGI IMG/M metagenome (GOLD analysis project Ga0136653, IMG submission 94866) | Anoxic lake water microbial communities from Lake Kivu, Rwanda to study Microbial Dark Matter (Phase II) - Lake Kivu water 275m metaG... | ecosystem: Environmental > Aquatic > Freshwater >...
ATTTTGCGGTGTTCGGCAGCGAAGCGGAGGTCCTGGCTATCCGGCCCGATTTCGCCGAACTCGACAAACTCGATTGCCTGGGCATCATCGTCACTGCCAAGGGGGACTCCTGCGATTTCGTCTCCCGTTTCTTTGCCCCGCGGGTAGGCGTCCTAGAAGATCCGGTCACGGGCTCGGCCCACACGCTCCTCATCCCCTTCTGGGCCAAGCGGCTGAACAAGAACATTCTCCACGCCTTCCAGGTCTCGAAGAGGCGCGGAGAGATCTTCTGCGAATACCTGGGAGAACGCGTCCAGATCGGCGGCCGGGCCGTGACCTACATGACCGGGACGATCGACATCTAAGGATCCGCCGGCGCGGAACAAAAAGAAACGATCATGGCCACAGACATCAAAGCCCTCCTCGCCAATCTCCTGGCCTTTTACGATTTCCGGGATAAGACCATCATTTCGGTCGGGGCGGGCGGCGGCCAGCTTGCCGAATACGGCCGGACGGCAGGTAAAATCATCGCCGTTGATAATGACCCCTTGGCCATGGAGAAGCTCCGGGACAACTTGAAGCTCTCCGGCCTGGAGGGCAAGTTCACGACAGTCCTGGAGGATTTCGGCCAGACGGCCATGCGGGGAGACGCCGTCCTCTTCGAATTCTGCCTGCACGAGATGAAGGACCCGGAAGCCGCCGTAAAACACGCCAGGTCGCTGGCGCCGGACGTCATCATTTTCGACCATTGGCCGGGCTCGGAGTGGTCTTATATCGCGGCCGAGGAGGCAAAGGTAGCAGCCAGTTGGCAGGCTCTCATGCACTTCCCCATGAAGAAAGAACAGAAGCACGACACGGTCCAGGTCTTCAAGGATTACGAGGAGCTTTATGAGAAGGTGAAAGGGCAAGGCGAGACGAGCATCGCCCGTATCGCGGAATATAAGGGGAAAACAAATATCGTTATTCCCATGTCTTACGGCCTCGTTCTCATCTGAGCTTAAAAAACATTAAGGAGCGGTCCATGAAGAAGAGAGTCCTGGTCATTATGGGCAGCCCGCGGAAACGCGGCAACAGCACGATCCTGGCGGAAGAGGCAGCCAAGGGAGCCCGGCAGGCCGGGGCAGAGGTCAAAATTGTTCGCCTCAGGGAGGTGACGATCAGGCCGTGCCTCGCCTGCGAGTCCTGCCGCAGAAAGAACGCGAAAGGCTGCGTCCAGGACGACGACATGTCGCTCCTTTATCCGAAACTCCGGGCCGCGGACTCAATCCTCATCTCCAGCCCCGTTTATTGGTTCAACATGAGCGCCCAGGTTAAACTCCTGATGGACCGACTCTATGCTTTCGGGGCCGAGAAGGGCTACGTCCTCGAGGGCAAAGGCATCGGCATCATCATGACCTACGCCGACGCCGATCCCTTCTCCTCGGGAGCGGTCAACGCTCTCCGCGCCTTCCAGGATGCCTTCGACTTTATCGGCGCGCCCATCAAAGGCATGGTCTACGGCAGCGCTTCAAAAGCCGGTGAGATCCTGGCCAAAAAAGGGCTCCTGAAGGAAGCTCTGGAACTTGGCCGTAAGCTGGGCACCTGAGGATTGTCGCCGTCCCCAGGCTGCGATATCAAAGGAAGAAGATCCATGAGCAGAAAAATCGTTTATCCGGCGCTGCTCTTCTTGGTCTGTCCGATCCTCCGGGGCCAGGGCATCTTCGACAGAGTCCCGGCCAAGGTCGATCCGGCCGCAAAATATCTCATCTATATCCATGGACGGATCATCGAAACGCAAAAGTCTCTTCGGCCGAGACATAGACGTCATGGTTATTACGAATACGAGAAGATTTTGGAAGCCCTCAGAGACAAAGGTTTCCTTATCATCAGCGAAGCGCGCATGACCGAGGTTGATCCGGCTGTCTATGCGAAAACAATCGCCGAGCGAGTCAACTCTCTTATCCGGGCGGGGGTTTCTCCCCGGCGCATCACGACGATCGGCGCCTCCAAGGGCGGGGTCATAGCCGTCTTCGCTTCGTCCCTGATCCATAATCCGGAAGTCAATTTCGTAATCCTGTCATCCTGCACCGACGAGCTCTTTAAGGCGACAAATGCCAAAGGGGTCCTCCTCTGCGGAAACGTGCTCTCTATTTACGACGCGGACGACGAGTCCGGCGATTTGACCTGCCGGAAGTTTTTCGAGGCGGCCAAGGGAAAGGGGCTGGGCCGCTTCAAGGAAATCAAGCTTACGACCGGCCTCGGCCACGGCATCCTCTACCGGCCGATTTCTGAATGGGTCGAGCCCGCCACCGCCTGGGCAAACGAAATGGCCGCCTCATCACGTCAGGAAACCCCGCGCTGAGAGGACATGATGGAAGCATTGCTTCTCGCACGAGGAGGAATTCAGGCTCGGGGCGCGCCCTCCGTCGGAAGCGGCCTGGAGCCGCCCTTGGCCCCCGGCCCCCGGGGGAACCAGTCCCGTCGCACCTCTGCCGGCGACGCGGACCATCTCAGAGCCCCCCTCCGATTATTCGGAGGGGGCAGGGGGTGGCAAGAAATAAGAACAAAGTCTTGAACGCGTCGCCGTGATTCGGGTCCCCTCTCCGCTACGGGGGCTTACGGGCGGCATCCAGCGCCGCTTAGCAAGAATGAGGAACCGTGCCCGCTCCGACCTTCGACCGACAATTCCGGCGACACAGACCTTATCCTGTTCCCCCCTTGATTGGCCAAGGGGGGTTGGGGGGATTAATGAATACAATCAGAGTCTTGGATGTGTCGCCGTGCCCCTACGCCTAGGTCTCAATCCTACGAAAAGAGATGTTTCCGGACGCAAATCGGAAATTGGTATTGCGTCCCTAATTTGATAAAATGATGCTTCATGTTCTTAAAAAGGAGTCCGATCGAATGAGAAAGAGAATCCTATTCGGGATGATCTGTTTGCTGGCCCTGGGCTTCGCGCTCATGACCTGCGCCAAGAAGGAAAATCCATCCTCGCCCGCCGCGGCAGCCGCGCCGGCGGAAGCGAACGCGTTTTTTGCCGCCTATGGAACGCCCTTCGAAACCCCGCCGTTCGACAGGATCAAAGATACGCACTTCATGCCCGCGTTCCGGGAGGGCATGGCCCTGCAGAAGAAGGAGGTCGAGGCTGTCACCGCCAATCCGGAACCGCCAACCTTCGCGAACACTATTGAGGCCGTCGAGCGCAGCGGAGAGCTGTTGACCAGGGTGGCCAACGTCTTCTTCTGCCTTTCGGAGGCCAACACGAACGAGGCCCTCCAGAAGATCGAGGCCGAGATCTCGCCCCTGCTCGCCAAGCACCGGGACGATATCAACCTCGATCCGAAGCTATTCGCCCGGGTCAAGACAGTCTACGACGGGAGGGATAAGCTCGCTCTGACCGCGGAACAAATGCGGCTCCTGGACAAGTTCTATAAGAACTTCGTCCGCGGCGGCGCGAACCTGGACGAGGCCGCCAAGGCCGAGTTCCGCAAGATCAACGAAGAGCTGTCGCTCCTTTCCGTGAAGTTCGGCGACAATGTCCTCAAAGAAACCAACGCCTTCACCCTGGTCATCGATAAGGCCGATGACTTGGCCGGGCTTCCGCAGGCCGCAATCGACGGGGCCGCCGAAGCTGCCAAGGAGAGGGGGTTGGAAGGCCGATGGGTCTTTACACTTCATAAGCCGAGCATGATTCCCTTCCTTCAGTATTCGCCGAAGAGGGACTTGAGAGAGAAGATCTTCAAGGCCTATATCAACCGGGCAGACCACGGGGACGCGTCGGACAACAAAGCCGTCCTGAGCCGGATGGCCGCCCTCCGCATGAAGCGGGCGAGCCTCCTGGGCTACAAAACCCATGCGGATTACATCCTCGAGGAGAACATGGCCAAGACGCCGGCGGGAGTCACCAAGCTTCTTGACCAGCTCTGGACGCCGGCCCTTGAGATGGCCAAAAAGGAGGCCCAAAAGCTCCAGGCGCTGGCCGCAAAGGAAGGCGGGACGTTCAAACTCGAACCTTGGGATTGGTGGTACTACGCGGAAAAGCTGAAAAAGGCCGAGTATGATCTCGACGACCAGGCTCTAAAACCCTATTTCCGGCTGGACAGCATCCGAGAGGGCGCTTTCGCCGTAGCCGGGAAGCTCTGGGGACTCCAGTTTGTCGAGAGGACAGACATCCCGAAATATCATCCGGATGTCAGGGTCTTCGAGGTGAAAGAGGCCGACGGGAGCCATATCGGCATCCTGTACACAGATTATTTCCCCAGGGCCAGCAAGCGGGGCGGAGCTTGGTCGGGAGCCATCAGGTCCCAGTCCGTGCGGGATGGGAAGAAGGTCACGCCCGTCGTCTTCAACGTCGGGAACTTCTCCATGCCGGCCGGCGATACCCCGTCGCTGCTGACCTTCGAGGAAGTCGCGACGCTATTCCATGAGTTCGGGCACGGCCTTCATGAGTTGCTTTCCAACTGCACCTACGAAACCATTTCCGGGACCAACGTTCCTTCAGACTTCGTCGAGGTCGCGTCGCAAATCATGGAAAACTGGGCCGGCGACCCCGAGGTCATCAAGACCTACGCAATCCATTACCAAACGGGCGAGCCCATCCCTGATGCCCTGGTCGAGAAGATCAAGAACGCGGGACTCTTCAACAAGGGTTTTGAGACGGTCGAATACCTGGCCGCCTGTTACCTGGACATGGATTGGCATACCCTCAGCGAGCCGATTGAGCAGGACGCCGCGGCTTTCGAGACGGCTTCAATGGCCAGAATCGGCCTCATCCCGGAGATTGTCGTCCGTTACCGAAGTCCCTACTTCAGCCACATCTTTGCGGGCGGATACTCGGCCGGCTACTACAGCTACATCTGGTCGGAGGTCCTGGACGCGGATGCCTTCCAGGCCTTCAAGGAGACGAGCCTCTTCGACCCGGCGACCGCGAAATCGTTCCGCGATAATATTTTGTCGCGGGGAGACACCGAAGAGCCCATGGCCCTCTACAAGAAGTTTAGAGGCCGGGAGCCCAAGGTGGAACCCTTGCTGCGGCGAAAAGGGTTTCTAAAATAAGGAGGCGGCGGAGTTCGTGGCCTCGCGGCATCTGACGATCCTGGGGGGAGGCCTCGCCGGGCTCAGCGCCTCGATTGTGGGAAAATTGTCCTTCCTTTGGCCGCTCTCTTTTTCGTCCCGGGATTGTTCTGGACCGTTTATCAGGCCGCCGGACGGGAGAAGATAGCGACCGTCCCCTTGCTGATCGCCCTCGCGGGTCTGGCGATCGGCCTATTTTTGATTTTAGCGCGCCGGTCGGCGTTCAAACCAAAAAACCGCCGTCCTATTTCTTGAGCGGCAGGACGCCGGCCATCTCGCCGATGACGTTGACGAGCTCCGTGCCTTGGGGCACGACGATCTTGGCATTCATGGCCAGAGCCTTTTCCACCGTCTCCAGCCGTTTCAGGAGCTGGGCGTTGCCGATGAAATATAGGTTGGCAGCCTCGTTGACCAGCTTGATGGCCTGGGCTTCTCCTTCGGCCTCGAGGATTCGAGCCTGCCGGATGCCTTCGGCCTTTTTGATCTCCGCCCGCCTCTGACCGTCGGCCACGGTCTCGGTCGCGGTCGCGAAATCCACGGCCGCGATCTTTTCGTTTTCGGCCTTGACGACCTTATTCATGGTCTCCTGGACGTCCTTGGGCGGATCGATTTCCTTGAGCTCGGTCCGGACAATTTCGATTCCCCAGTTGGCCGTCTCCTTCTTCAGAGTTTTTTGCAGCTCGTCGTTGATCTTGCCCCGTTCGCTGTTGGCCGATTTCAAAGTCAGGGTTCCGATGATATTCCGGAGTGTGGTCCGGGCTAGATTGACGATCTGATAGCGATAGTTATTGACGTTGTATTGGGAGCTTTTGACGTCGTCCTCGGCGTCCTTAACCTTGAAATAGACCTGGGCGTCGACCCGGGCATTCAGGTTGTCATTCGTAATGATCTCCTGGGGTTCGGCGTCCACCATGATCTCAGTGATGTTGACCTGAAACAGTCTGTCGATGATAGGGATGATCCAATTGAAACCCCGGTGGGCGAACCTCTTGTATTTCCCCATTCTTTCAATCAGCCCCCGGTGCGTCGGCCGGACGATCCGGATTCCGCTGAAAAACAAGAAGAGGATGACCACGGCGATGGTAAGAACGGTTGATGACATCCCGCACCTCCTTCTGAAGATAGAGATTATATACCAGGTGCTGCCGGAATGGAAACATGCCAACGAACGGGCAACCTTTTCCCCGAAAACCACGTAATTAAGGAGAGGGTCGATGAGAGCAGCGCTCTTATACGACCGAAGCAGAATGGATGAGAAAATAAACCTTAGGGAGCTGATAGATGAGGAAAATAGCCGTATGGGCGTTCATCCTTGTCCTTCCGGGCATTCTAGCCGCCCGCGATAAAAAGGACAAGAAAGAGCCGGTCCCGCAGGAACAGAAGGTTGTTCGAGCCATTAGGACGACGGAGCCCATGGAGATCGATGCGGCCCTCAATGAAAATGTTTGGAAAGGGCCCGCCGCGAGCGACTTCGTTATGGCCGATCCCATTGACGGGGGGACGCCCACCGAAAAAACGGAAGTCTGGGTCGCCTACGACGACGCCAACCTGTATGTCGCGGCCTACCTCCATGATTCCGAACCGAAGTTCATCCGGAGCCTCCTCGGCCGCCGGGACGACAGCGTCGATTCGGATTGGTTCACCTTTTGCGTCGATCCGTATTACGACCGCCGCACGGGCTACGCGTTTGCCGTCAATCCCGCCGGATCCATCCAGGACTCCACACTGGCCAACGACATCGGTGAGGACGACACGTGGGACGGTATCTGGGACTGGAAGGCCCAAGTCAACGGGGACGGATGGGTCGTGGAGATGCGGGTCCCATTCAACCAGCTCCGGTTTCCTAAAAAGGACAAATATATCTGGGGCGTGGATTTCCGGCGGATTATCAAGCGAAAAAACGAGCGCGACAATCTCGTCTGGGTCCCCAAGGACCAAAGCGCCTACGTTTCGCGGTTCGCCCGGCTGGAAGGAATCAAGGACATCAAGCCCGGGCGTCATGTCGAGGTCATTCCCTATACGGTCGGACAGGCCCAGTTCAAGCCTGCCGAGAGAGGCAACCCGTTTGAGACGGGGCACAAGTACCTGGGAAACGCCGGTTTTGACCTCAAAGTCGGCCTTCAAAGCAACCTGACCCTGGATGCCACGGTTAACCCGGATTTCGGCCAGGTCGAGGTCGATCCGGCGGTCATCAACCTCTCCGCCTACGAGACTTATTACGAGGAAAAGCGGCCCTTCTTTATCGAAGGGGCAAGCCTATTCAACGGCTTTGGCCGGGGCGGACTCCACCTGAACGCCAACATCAACTGGCCGAGCCCGACGTTCTTCTACAGCCGGCGCATCGGCCGTTCTCCCCAGGGATACGTAGCCAAAGAAGGGTCCGTCAGTTTCCCGGACCGTTCCACGATCCTCGGCGCCATAAAGCTTACGGGGAAAGTGGGGAACGGCTGGAACGTCGGATTCATCAACGCCCTAACCTCCCGCGAATATGCGGAAGTCGACTCGTTCGGCTCCCGCTTCAGGGAGGAAGTTGAACCCTTCTCCTATTACGGCACGTTCCGGGCCCAGAAGGACATCCATGAAGGCCAGAGCGGCTACGGCATTCTGGCCACGGGTGTTCTCAGGGACCTTCGCGATCCGAATCTCGAAGGGATCCTCAACAAGAACGCCCTAAGCCTTGCGTTTGACGGCTGGGTTTTCCTGGATAAAAAGAGGGCCTGGGTTTTCGGGGGCTGGGCCGGAGGCACGCGCGTCGAGGGAAGCCGGGAAGGCATCTTCAGACTTCAGAATTCCTCGATGCATTACTACCAGAGGCCGGACGCGACCCACGTCAAGCTCAATCCCGAAGCGACCTCGCTTTCCGGATGGGGCACGCGTTTCCAGCTGGCTAAACAGCAGGGACGTTTCCTTTTCCTGGCCTCCTTCGGAGCTCTCTCCCCCGGCTTCGATCCGAACGACATCGGGTTTCAGTACAGCAGCTCCGACAAGATCAACTACAGCATCCTGCCGGCCTATCAATGGACAAAGCCGGGCAAAGTCTTTAGGAGCCTCCTCATCATCGGCGGGCCGTTCGGGAACTACAATTTCGGGGGAACCAAGATTTGGGAGGGAGCCCTGGTCTCATTCCAGGGCGAGTTCCTGAATTATTGGGGATTCAATGCCATGGTCGCTTATAATCCCAAAACCACAAGCGACAACTTGACCAGGGGCGGCCCGCAGGCCACGATACCCGCCGGATATCAGCTCGACCTCCAGCTCAGCAGCGACAGCCGCAAAGCCGTCGTCCTGGAATGGTACAGCTCAGTCTATCGGCGGCCTGGCGAAGGGCAGGAATTCTCAGGCGGCCCCAGCTTGCGCTGGAAGCCCAGGACGAACATCAATCTGTCCTTTGGGCCCCAATATTCCAGAAGCACCAGCCAGATCCAGTGGGTAACTCGCATCCCGGATCCCCTGATGACGTCCACCTTCGGAACCCGCTACGTGTTCGGGCGCATCGACCAGAAGATGATCTCCAGCGATATCCGGCTTAACTGGATCTTCACGCCCAAGTTGAGTCTCCAGCTCTACCTCCAGCCGTTCATAGCCGTGGGTCAATACGACCGGTTTAAGGAGCTAGCCCGGCCAAAGGCGTATGAATACCGTGTCTTCGGCGACGCTCCATCGACGGTCGCTTATGCGGACGGAATGTATACGATCGACCCCGACGGGCAGGGACCCGCAAAACCATTCTCCTTCTGGAACCCGAACTTCAACATGAAATCCCTGCGCGGGACCGTGGTTTTACGGTGGGAATACTTCCCCGGCTCTCTGATTTACCTTGTCTGGACCCAGAACCGGACGGACTACGCCAATCCCGGGGATTTCCGCCTGGGAAGGGACCTCGGCGATCTCATGCGGGCGCCCGGCGACAACATCTTCCTCCTCAAGGTCTCCTACCGCTGGAATATGTAAACGGTCGCTGCAGCCCCTCCCCCTGCCCTCCTATCACGGCAATCAAGAACGGCATTTAGTACCGTTCATGCGTTATAACTTTTTTATTGCGCCCGGATTATAATAGCTGAGAAGGAAAGACGGCCAGACGTGGCGGACAGGACCGTTTCTGTTGCGTTGGCACATCGGCTGAAATATAATGGCAAAAGGGAGAGTTCCATGAAAAGCTATAAAATAAAAAAAATGCTCATAATAGCCGGCTTCCTGGTCTTGTTGATCTCATTCGTCCCCGCCCGCGTGACGACCGAAGAAACGACTCCCGGCGCCGAGAGGGTCGAAAAGGCGATCCAAGTCCTCCACGAAATGGTGGATCTTCCCGAGGAGGGCCTTCCCTCAAAACTCCTCGAAAAATGCCATGGGATCGCAGTCATCCCAGGCGTCATCAAGGCGGCCTATGGATTCGGCGGCCAATACGGCCGGGGGCTCATCGTCGTTCGGAAGGAAGACGGAACCTGGACCAATCCTGCATTCATCTCGCTCATCGGTGGAAGCCTGGGTTGGCAGATCGGCGTCCAGAAGGCCGATATCGTCCTCGTATTCAAAACGGGAAAGAGCGTCGCGAACATCGCCGAGGGCAAGGTGACCTTGGGCGCGGACGTGAGCGTTTCGGCCGGGCCTGTCGGCCGCAGCGCCGAGGCGTCGACCGACCTCGATATGGAAGCGGAGATCTATTCCTACTCCAAGAGCAAAGGTTTGTTCGCGGGCGTTTCCATCAAAGGGGCTTCCATCCAGATCGACAACGACGCCAACCAGGCGTTCTATAACAAACAGAACATCAGCGCCCGGGCCATCCTCTACGGAGACGAAATCCAGGCCCCTCCCATCGTCGAAGACCTAAGGGCTGCCCTGAAGAAGCGCACCTCACCCAGGATCTAGGTCGCTGGTTTTGTCCGGCCTTCCCCAAATCTGTATAAAATTTGCTATGATGAAAATTAACGAAGGTCTACCAATATGAGATCGGAACGGGATCTGATCGGCAGGCTCGAGGAAAGACTCCGCGCCCCCAAGCCGGGACCCGCCGCTCAGATCTCAATGGCCCCGCGGCCGCGTTACGGAGGCAGAATCTATACGGAAGTTGAGGACACATGCCTGAAGGCCGGAGTCCTCGTTCTCATCTATCCGAAACCCGAAGGATTCAACCTCGTCCTCATCCGCCGTACGGTCACGGTCCTTCATCACAAGGACCAGATCGGGCTCCCCGGGGGTCAGCTGGAGGACGCGGAAAATCTCGAGCAAGCAGCCTTGCGAGAAACACGCGAGGAAATCGGTGTGCCCGCTAACGAGATCAAGATCATCGGCACCCTAACCCCCCTCTATATCCCGCCAAGCAACTTCTGCATCTATCCCTTCGTCGGCGCGATGGATACGCCCCCGTCCTTCCTCATCGATCCGGCCGAGGTCGCCGAAATTATCGAAGTCCCGCTGGCCCACCTCGAGGACCCGACGAGCTCCAGACTGGAGATATGGACGATCGACGGCCGTCATGTGGAAGTGCCTTTTTTTGAGTTCGGCCCCCATAAGATCTGGGGAGCGACCGCAATGGTCCTAGCCGAGCTTCTGGAAATCGTCAAGGCGACCTGAACCAAAGATACCTAGCCAAGCCCGCGGAAAACGACTCTGATCTATCGCCCGGTGAGGAGATACTCTTCGTTCTTTTCCGTCTGGAACTCAAAGACGCCGGGAGCGATTTTCTTCACCCCGACCTTCTTTCCCGAGCGACTGACCCTGACTGTTCCCTCTCGGCGAAACCGGCAGGGTCCGCCCAGTTTGGACCGGATCCGGGCGGAAACCAAGCGGCCCTTCTCCCACTTCATGTCCACCTCGAATCCGCCCCGGGCGCAAAGCCCCCTGACCTCCCCGGAGGGCCAGGACGAAGGTAGGGCCGGAAGGAGGTCGAGTTCGCCTTCATGGGACTGGAGGAGCATTTCGGCGACGGCTGCGCTCACGCCGAACGAGCCGTCCACCTGGAGAGCCCCGGAGCATTTGGAAAAGAGGCTATCAAAGGTGTACTCCTTGACAGCGTAGGCGAAGTTCTCCATAGCCTTGCCAGGGTCATAAAGCCTGGCCCAGCACCCCATCTTCCAGGCCGAGGCCCAGCCGTTCCCGGCCAGCCCCCTCTGTTCGATGACGATTTTAGCGGCGTCGGCCAATTTCGGGGTCCTCCGCACCGACACCTGATGGCCGGGATAAAGCCCGTAAAGATTGGAGATGTGCCGGTGGCTCTTCTCCTTCTGACCCCAATCTTCGAGCCATTCCTGGAGGTCGCCGTTCTTGCCTACTTGCATGGGTGCTAGCTCGGCGCGTGCATCCAGAACTTTCTTCGCGAATTCCCGATCTGTCCCCAGGACGGCCGAAGCCTCGGCCACGTAGCCAAAGAGGTCGTTCAGAATCTGCATGTCTATGGTCGAACCTGCGCAGATCATGGTCCCCTCGCTGACCCAATCGCAAATCTCGTCAAAGAAGGTCTCCTCGCCCGGACGGGCGGGGTAATTCTCCGGGGAAGTCGAAGGATTGGTGACCAGCCAGCCTCGTTTCGGGTCCCTGACCAGGAAGTCGAGGAAGAATTCGACGTTTCCCTTCATGACGGGGTAAACATCCCTGAGGTACTCCTTATCGCCGGTGAAAAGGTAATGCTCCCAAAGATGGGTGCACAGCCAAGCGCCTCCCGTGCTGAACGTGCCCCAATAAGCGCCGTCCATCGGGGCGGCCACCCGCCAGAGGTCTGTATTTTGATGATGAACCCAACCCCGGGCGCCGTAATGCTCCCTGGCCACTTCACTGCCCTTATCCGTGAGTTCCTTGATCATCCGCACCAAGGGTTCCACGAACTCGCTCAAATTCGCAACCTCGGCGGGCCAATAATTCATCTCCGTATTGATGTTGGTTGTGTACTTGGAATCCCAGGGAGGGTTCTGATACTGGTTCCAGATGCCTTGGAGGTTGGCAGGCTGAGTGCCCGGCCGTGAGGAGGAAATGAGCAGGTAACGGCCGAATTGAAAGAAGAGGCCGGCCAGAGCTGGGTCGTTGGCGCCGTCGAATCTCTTCAGGCGCTCATCGGTCGGAAGGAAAGAATTGGACGCCGTTCCCAAAACGATCGAGACCCTCCGAAAGGCTTTCCGGTGCTCCTCAACGTGCGCCGCCCGGATCGCGTCAAAAGACTTTCTCTCGATCCCTTTCAGCACGGATTCGACCCTGGCGTTGGGATCACCGCCGACGTCCTTATAATTGATGAAATTCGTCGCCGCGGCCAGAAATAGAGTTACGGCGTCGGCGTTATCGATAATTAGATCCTCTTCATAGACCCTCATCGATCCGCCCTCGGGAACAGCCTTCAGCCGGGCCTGGTAGCGGAGTTTGCCCTCGATCCCCAGGTAATCGGCCGATTTCCCGGTCAAGATGAGACCGTCACTCCCATAGCCGTCCATCCGGAAATATTCCGTGCCGTAATTCGAATGGGCCCCGTTGCGGACCCCCCTGAGTTGGGCTTTGAAAGAGATCATCCCCGGCTTGTCCGCACTCAGCCGGACCACGATGACTTGGTCTAAAGGGCTCGAAAAAACTTCGCGGAAGAACCTGATCCCATTCTTCACGTAGCTCACCGTTGCGACGGCTTCATCAAGGTCGAGCTGGAGCCGGTAATCCCGGACTTCTTCCTTGCCGGGAAAGGTGAGGATGAGGTCGCCCATCGATTGATACTTCATCTGCTCGACAGGGTAACCCATGAGGTTCCTGCCGAAAAGCTTATGAGCCTGCCGCCACTTGCCTTCAAAGACAAGCTTTTGAATCTCGGGTAATGCCTTGTGCCCGTCCCTGACGGTCGTCGAATAAGGGCCGCCGGACCACAGGGTGTCCTCATTGAACTGGATCCTTTCCTCGTCAGTCTTGCCGAAGACCATGGCTCCGAGACGACCGTTCCCGACGGGCAGGGCGCTTTCCCACTTTTCTGCCGGGTGGGCGTACCAAAGGAAGGTTGTCGGATCGATGCCGGAGGAGGAATCGACATCGAGAGTTGGCAAGTCCGCTGTCCTGATGAACTCTTCTCCGGCAGACGTCGCCGGCCGTATCCGCAACGATCCAGAAACTGCAACAAAGAAGACAAGGCCAACGAGGAATCTCATTGCGTTTTTCATTTCGGCCGTCCTTTCCGGGCCAGTCGCGCCTTCTTTATTCAATGCCGGACGCGTCCATAGTCATTAGCTGAATCGATATCCCTCCAGGAAGCGCTTTCCAGAAAACCATGGCATGCGTCACGCGACCGCCAATTCCCAGATTCCTGTTCTTACTTTTCTGCCATGGGGCCCGGGGGCATGTTCCTGTTCAGGAATCCGGTGAGCGTTTCATAAAGATGGAGTGTCGTTCCCTTCCCTTCATAGATGCCGTGCGAGCGGTTAGGGTAGCTCATCATTGAAAACATCTTGTTATTGGCCACAAGCTCGTTGACCAGCCGTTCCAAGCTTTGGTAATGAACGTTGTCGTCGCCCGTGCCGTGGACAATGAGCAGGTTACCCTTGAGATTCGCGGCGAAGTTGATGGGCGAACCCTCCTTGAATCCCTCTTCGTCGTCCTTCGGAAGGCCCATGTAGCGCTCCTGGTAGATCGTGTCATAGAGATGCTGGTCGCTGACAGGAGCCACGGACATGCCTGTCTTGTAGAGTTCGGGATACTTGAACATAGCATTGAGGGTCATGGAACCGCCGCCGCTCCAGCCCCAGATGCCTACTCGTAAGGCGTCGATATAGGGCCTTTCGGCGATGAAGGCCTTGACGGCGGCTGCATGGTCGGCCGGGGCAAGAATGCCCACTTTACGATAAATACACTTCCTCCACTCCCGGCCGCGAGGGGCCGGCGTGCCGCGGGGGTCGATGCTGATAACGATATAGCCCTGCTGGGCCAGCATGAGGTGCCAGAGGTAGGTGTTTCCTCCCCACCGGTCGAGAACGGTCTGGCCCGCGGGTTCACCGTATATATAAATGAACAGCGGGTAGGATTTCGACGCGTCAAAATCCGGAGGCTTAAGGGACAATCCGTCCAGGAGGATGCCGCCCCCGATGTCCACGCGGAAGAACTCCGCGGGCGTCCGGTCGATGGCTTTAACCTTGGCCGTGAGGTCGGTATTCGCGGCGAGCGTTCGCGCCACGACATGCCTGGGAAGACGCACAAGGTCTGTCACGGGGGGGGTTTCGAGCGTCGAATACGTGTGGATGGCCCATTGGCCGCTCGGCGAGATCTGGTAGGAATGAGTCCCGGGCCGGTCTGCGGGACTGATCCGCTCGGCCTTTCCCTTGCCGTCCAGCCGTATTCGGAAGAGATAGCGCTCGGTCGGACGATCGGGAGACGCGATGTAATAGAGCCAGCCTCCCTTCTCGTCGATAGTCTCAACGCTGAGGACGTCGAACGCGCCCGGGGTGATGAGGGCGGCCTCACCGTTCATGCGGGACACGCGATAAACGTGCCTCCAGCCGTCCTTCTCGCTGGGCCAGATGAATTCCTTGCCATTGTCGAGCCAAGCGAGATCGTCCACGACCTCCACCCAGGCGTCGTCACGGTCGGTGAATACGGTTCGGACCTCGCCGGTGGACGCATCGCCTAACATGACCTCGTTCGTGTTCTGGAGGCGGTTGAGATGCTGGAAAACGACGTTCTGGGACCCCGCTGCCCAATCCATCCTGGCTATATAGGTGTCGCGCGGATCGCCGGGCACGCTGAGCCAGGTGACGGGGCCGCCGGAAGAGCTGACGATCCCGATCCGGCAGACGGAGTTCATGACTCCGACTTTGGGATACTTGATGGGGATGAGGCGGGGATAAAGGGAATCCGTGTTATTGATGAGATAGTAATCCTCAATCCCTGAACTATCGATCTGCCAGAAAGCGATCAACCTCCCGTCCGGACTCCAGCGGAAGCCGTCGCGGAGGGAAAATTCCTCCTCGTAGACCCAATCGAAAGTCCCGTTGCTTCGAGTCTCCGAGCCGTCCCAGGTGAGGCGGACGACCCGGCCGGAATCGAGATCTTCGGCATAGATATCGTTCTTCTGGACGTAGGCGGCCCGGCGCCCGGCGGGCGCGAACTTGGCGAACTGAAGGGTTGACGGCTCAAACTCCGCGCCGAGTTTTTTCAATGATCCGGAGACCAGATTGAGGACCCAAAAATCTCCCCGGGTGTTCTGCCGCCAGACGCGCTTGCTGTTGGTAAAGATGAGAAGGAGCTTCCCGTCGTTGGACCACTCATAATTCTCGATCGAAAGAGGCGCTGATTCGCCGGCGGCCACAAGCTTTGAAGCCGAAACGAGGATCTCTCTCTTGCCGGTTGCGGCCTGGTAAAGCACGATGTCTTGCCCGCCCTTGACAGCCTCGGAATTCTCCAGCGTCGTGTAGGATATCCCATCCTTCATCCAGCGAGCCGGGCCGAACCGTTCCGCCGTGAACTCTTTGCTGTCGAAGATTCTCTGCAGGCTTAGCCGGGAACCGGAGACATTCTGTTGCGCCGTTAGGGAGTTTCCGAACAGGATCAAGAATGCGACCGTAAGGATGAGTAACGTTTTCGTCGTTCTGGTATCAGCGTTCATTGTCGTCCTCCTTATTCTACTTGGAGGGGGAACCCGCTTCGCGTTTCCCCCTTCCAACGTTCGCTCCGCTCCCTGCCTCCCTTTCTCGGGCGGGGCATGAGCCCTCGCCCTGCGACCAAGAGGGCATACCCCCTTGGATCCCCCGACGAGCGGTTCAGCACCGCTTCCCGCGGGACTTATTCCCGCTCGTCATCACTATACACCGGAACGCTGGTCATTAAAACCAGAATCGATCACCCGAAATTGTTGAAAGGACCCGAGTCGGAACTCCCGGACATGAATCCGTTCTCTTGAATAAATATGTTCAAATGAGGCCGCAGGCAATCAAGAGAATACGGATACGGAAACTCCTCTATTCCCGGCCTCTTCGGCCATCCGCAGGAGGTCGGCCCTAGGCCCCGGCCGCAGGTCGTAATCGGCGTGCCCGCGGGCGAGGGTGTAGAGCTGGACGGCTGCGGGTTTGATTCTCACCAATCTCTCGATCCAGCCAGCCGTATCGGCCTCGTTCATGTTCCCGTCCCTGCCGGCAGCGAAAAGGGATTGGACCGTGATGGGGACCTCCCTGGATAGCATCCTTAGTCCCTCCTCTATCCCTTCGAGGTTGAGGCCGGGGCCGGGGCGGTTGTAGCGGCTGAACGTATCTTCGGTCCCGCAGTCGAGCTTCATGATGCTCACGTCAAGCCGGACGAGGGCAGCGCGGACTTCCGGGTTTCCGACCCGGGCCGAATTCGAAAGCACGGCCGTCCGCATTCCCCCGCCGAAGCGGTTTCGAAGGGAAATCACGCGGTTGACCATTTCCGGGAAATCCGGATGGAGGGTCGGCTCCCCGTTCCCCGAAAACGTGATATACGCCGGCAATGCAGGAAGACTCTCGAGGGCGCGTTCCAACGCCGTCTCGACTTCGCCGGGCGCAGGCAGCCGAACCTGGTCACGAGCCAGGTGAACGACCGGTCTCAGCGTCCGTCCGTACTGGCAGTAGACGCAGTCGAAAGGGCACAGCTTCTCGTCTCCGGGAAAGAGATTGATCCCCAGGGAAGCCCCCAGACGCCTGGACCGGACCGGACCATAGGTCAATCCCTTTTTAAGCTCCAGGATCATCGGCCCGGCCTTCCTTCCGACCGCCCGAACTCGGCCCTCAAGGCCTTGCCCAGCCGGCTTGCGCCCTCCCGGATTTCCTCCTCGTTGATGCGGGCGATGCAAAGCCGGAAATACTCAGAGGCCGTGCCGCCGCAGAAATAATTCTGGCCGGCTGACACCGTCACTCCATAAGGTTGAAGGAAGGTATCGAGTTCGTTCCGGGTCATGCGCCTCGGCATACGGACCCAGAGGGTATAGCCTCCGGGCGGTTCGGTCCAGGTCACGGCGGCCGGGAAGGTCTTTGCCATCATCCGGAGCATCAAGGCCAAACGTTTGCGGTAGGCTCGATGCAGCAGCCGGAGGTGCTTATCGTAATGTCCCTCCTGGCAGAAGTGATACATGAAGACCTGGGCCAAGTGGTTGGAGGTCAGGTCGGCGTAGCGCTTGATGGCCGTGACCCTCTGGACGCACTCCGGAGCGGCGGCGATCCAGCCGATCCGCAAGCCGGGAAATAGGGCCTTGGAGAACGTCCCGACATAGATGACGATATTGCGCTCGTCCATGGATTTTATGGGCAGGTCGACCCTGCCGTAATACTTCATGTCTTCCTCGAAGCCGTCTTCAATGATGGGCACGTTCCGAGCGCTGCAGAGGGAAAGCAGCCTGGCCCGGTGCTCATGGCCGGTCGTGATCCCGGTCGGATTCTGGAAATTGGGCATTGTGTAGACGAAGGCGACCTTTTCTTTAGCGAGAATTTTTTCCAGGCGGTCGAGGTCCAGGCCGTCGCTTCGCATGGGAACCGGGGCCGCGGGCACCCCGCTTATCCGAAGGAGAGGTATCATCAGGGCATAAGTGGGAGCCTCGATGACCGCTTTCCTCCCTGGACGGCCGAGCAGCCGGATGAGAAGATCGAGGGCTTGCTGGGCGCCGTTCGTGACGAGGATATCATCCCCGGATACCGCGATGCCGTGCAGCCGCATCCTCTTGGCTAAATGGTCGCGAAGCGGCGGGTATCCCTGATAGGAGCCGTATTCAAAGGGCTCATGGGCATGGCTCCAGAGAGAGCGGCTGAAGATCCGGTGGATTTGGGCGAGGGGGAAGAGCCGGGGATCCGGGTCCAGTTGGGAGAAACTGATCGCGTCCCGCCGCGGCTTGATCCCCGAGGGCGTCTCTGGCGAGGGGCCTTTAAAAATCCGGAAAACCTCTTCAGCCTCGGAGCGGACCAAATGCTTCCAATCGATCGAACATGAGGCCCTGGAAACGCCGGCCTCCTCACCGCCCCTTTTCTGGACGATTGTGTAGGAGCCGGGACGGCTCCGGAGGTAGCCCAGGGCCTGAAGTTCCGCGTAGGCCTCTATCACGGTGGTCCGGTTGACTCCGATCTGGGACGCCAGGCGCCGGCTGGAAGGGAGAGGCCGTCCGGCCTCCAGGGTGCCGGAATCAATGAGCGATCGGATGCCTTCGATGA
>Ga0136653_10000659_pt1 | contig 18120 bp, 13 predicted proteins | sample LakKivw275mmetaG_FD_94866 | JGI IMG/M metagenome (GOLD analysis project Ga0136653, IMG submission 94866) | Anoxic lake water microbial communities from Lake Kivu, Rwanda to study Microbial Dark Matter (Phase II) - Lake Kivu water 275m metaG... | ecosystem: Environmental > Aquatic > Freshwater >...
CGTAACTGCTGCCTAGCCTTCGCCTTCCCGAATGGCTTCTCCTCCTCTGGTAGGATACCACACGATGGCAGGGAATGCGGCCGGCAGGCGCGAAAACCAGTGCGGTACCGGAAGAGCATCAAGCAATTGCATGGAGGGCCTGCCGTGAATCTGTGCTCACTGATCTCCGCTGCCCGTGGGCAGGATGCCGCTGACCTCGTTCTGCGTGGCGCCGATGTCGTCAATGTCTTTTCGGGCGAGGTCGAAAGGGCCGATGTGGCCATAGTCGGGGGCACGATTGTCGGTGTCGGTGACGGCTACCAGGGCCGCAACGAGGTGGACATGAGCGACATGTGCCTCTGTCCTGGCCTCATTGATGCTCACATGCACCTGGAGAGCAGCCAGGTGACATTGCCGGAGTTCGCACGTGCGGTGGTCCCCCACGGCACCAGCGCCGTCGTCCTGGATCCGCACGAGATCGCTAACGTCCACGGCATCGCCGGCGTCAGGTACCTGCTCCAGAGCCGCCAGGGCATCCCGATGAGCGCCTTCATCATGGCCCCGTCATGCGTGCCGGCAACTCACATGGAGACTTCTGGGGCGGAGCTGACCGCTGCCGATGTGGCGGCGCTGCTCGAGGAACCAGGCGTGCCGGGCCTCGGTGAAATGATGAACTTCCCCGGCGTACTATCCTGTGACGACGGAGTCCTGGGGAAGATACAAGCGACTAAGGAACGGGGCGGCATCCTGGACGGCCATTGTCCAAGGCTGAGCGGCAACGCCCTGAACGCATATGTCGCTGCAGGCATCAACTCCGACCACGAATGCACGCGACCCGAGGAGGCCCTGGAGAAGCTGCGCAGGGGGATGTACGTGATGATCCGGGAGGCGAGCAGTGCGCGGAACCTGGCCGACCTGCTGCCCATCGTGACGCCTGACAACAGCCGCCGCTGCTGCTTCTGCACCGATGACCGCGAACCTGGTGAATTGCTGGGCGCAGGCCATGTTGATGATCTGGTCCGCAAGGCCATCGGCCTCGGCCTCAATCCGGTCACGGCGATGCGGATGGCGACACTCAACGCCGCCGAACGCTTCGGCCTGGACCGACACGGCTACGGTGCAATCGCCCCCGGCTGGCGCGCTGACATTATTGCTCTAACCAATTTGACAATGTTTCACGTGAAACATGTTTGCTTCGAGGGCCGGCTGGTGGCCGAAGACGGAGCGATGATTGCCGATCTGCCCGCCTTACCCGCCGACCTGCCGCCAAGCATGAACATCAATTGGGACGCGTTTCAGGGCCTGGCTGTGAGGGCGCCTGCTGAGGGCGCCCGGCTTCGCGTCATCGAAGTGGTGGAAGGACAGGTCGTCACCGGACAGAGCGTTGAGACCGCGCGAATCCAGGACGGACGCGCCGTCGCCGATCCCGACCGCGACCTGCTGAAGCTAGCTGTGATCGAGCGGCACAAGGCGACGGGCAATGTAGGCCTGGGCTTTGTGCGCGGCTTCGGCCTCAAACGCGGCGCGTTGGCCAGCAGCGTGGCACATGATTCACACAACATCGTCGTGGTGGGCACCAATGACGATGACATGCTGACAGCGGTGCGTGAGATCGAGAAGGCGGCAGGAGGGCAAGTGGCCGTGGCGGACGGCAAGGTCCTGGCCATGCTGCCGCTGCCAATCGCAGGGCTGATGAGCGACCGGCCTCTGAGTACCGTCCATGAGATGGGTGAGACCGTCAGGGCCGCGGCACGGGACCTGGGCTGCCGACTGCGCGCGCCATTCATGACGCTGTCATTTCTGGCGCTGCCCGTGATACCATCCCTTAAGCTCACGGATAAAGGCCTGGTGGACGTGGAGGAGTTTAGGGTCGTCCCGTTGTGGGTGGGCTGAACCACCGAGCCGCGGCGAGGCGGTTGTCCGCCTTTGGGCTACACGGCGGCGGAAGGCAACACCCGGTCAGGGAAGAGCTTCTGGCCCTTGAGCCCTGTCGCCAGCGTGTAGAGCGAGTTTGTCTCGGTCTCTGTGATGTATAGCGTGGTGAAATCGGGGCCGCCGAAGGCGCAGTTGGTCGGCCTCAGGCCGCCGGCCTCAAAGCGGTCCAGCGTCTCGCCCTGTGGAGAGACGACGTCTATCGTGCCAACCCCGAACGCGGCGACCCACAGGTTCCCCTCGCAGTCATATGCCATCCCGTCGGGCAGGCACTTCTCATCTGCGTGCCGCCACAGCATCCGCTTGTTCTCGACCTGTCCCGGCTCGATGACATCGTATGCCCATATGCAGCGCGGGTATGTCTCGACCACCGTCAAGGTCTTCCCGTCGGCAGCCATGGCTATCCCGTTAGGGAACTCCATGCCGCCGTCAATTCTGGCAACATCGCCGGATGGGGTCACGAAATGCACGGTCCCGATCGGGTTGTCCGGCTTGGAGCCGCCCGGGTCTGTGAAATAGACGTTGTCGTGCTCGTCCACGACCAGATCGTTGGGGGAGCGAAAGGGCACACCGTCACACTCAGAGGCCAGTACATCCCACGATGCATCGGGGTGAACCACGATCATCTGATGGAGGCCGGCCTCACACACGTACATGTCGCCACTGGACGCAAAATTCCCGGCCTGCGGCGTGGCTCCCGTGTTGAGGAAGCAGGACAGCTCGCCTTCCGGTGTCAGCCTCGATATCTGCCCGGATCGGCAGTTGACCCAGTATAGATTACCGGCTTTGTCGAAGCATGGACCTTCGGGGAATCCCTGTGCGGGGGTAAGCAGCTCCGGCTTTGTGCTGTTCACGTCAATTCCTCCGTCTCAATCGTGCGAACGTTGCGACCGCTGTTTCCGCAATCCGACGCTAATTCTCCCCACTGCTTCCGTCAACCTGCTTAGACCCGCATCGGCACAATGTTCCTCGGGAAAGGGCGCCGACCCGATGGGCTGCAGTACGAGACCGGAGGAGCGCGGCATGTTGGGGGGACTGACAGGTACGCTCTCTTGACGGCAGGCGCTGCATTGCTTAACCTGTCCGGCAGGAGACGATGCATGTCGCAGGGAGATGATGCAATGAACCCGATTCAGATCGCCGAGGAGACCTACCGCGATAAGGTCTATGCCTGCTGGCTGGGAAAGAACATTGGTGGAACGCTGGGGACGCCGCACGAAGGCGACAAGAGCGTCCACGAACTGACCTTCTACGATCCGGTGCCGACTGAGCCGCTGCCAAATGATGACCTGGACCTGCAGCTCGTCTGGCTGCAGATGCTGCGGGAGCGAGGGGTCCATCCCTCGGTTTCCGACTTCGCCGACTACTGGATCAAGCACCTGGGGCCGTACCCGTGGAATGAGTACGGGTTTTGTCGCCGCAACCTTGACCGGGGTCTGCGGCCGCCGATATCCGGCTGCTACGACAACTACTACATTGACGAGATGGGGTCGCCGATTCGCAGCGAGATCTGGGCCTGCGCGGCTCCGGGCGACCCGGGATTGGCGGCGGCTCTGGCATGGAATGACGCCGTGCTGGACCACGCCGGTGGTGAGGGCGTGCACGGGGAGATGTTCTGGGCGGCCCTGGAGAGCGCTGCGTTCATCGTCTCTGACCCGCTGGACCTGATCCGCATCGGTCTGGCGATGATACCGGTACACTCCCTGATCTCCCGCGCGGTACGGGATGCACTGTGGCTGCATGAGAACGGTGTTGAATGGGCCGAGGCCCGCGAGAGAATAGTGCGCGATTTCGGCCACTTCTGGCCGTGTAACGCGGCGCAGAATCACGGCTTCACGATCATCGGCTGGCTGTACGGCGAAGACTTCGGCGACCGGTTGTGCAAAGCAGTCAACTGCGGCTATGACACCGACTGTACGGGCGCGACTCTGGGCGCGCTGTTGGGGATAATCGGCGGGACGGCCGCGATACCCGATGAATGGCGGGAGCCGGTCGGGGAAGGCATCGTGCTGCACAAGTTCACCGAGGACCTGCAAGCGCCAACTGACATCGCGGAGCTGACCGAGCAGACGGTCGAAGTCGGGAAACGGATGCTGGTCGAACGGTCCACCGTGTCTGACATAGCAGAGCAGACCGTGGTCCCGGATGATGCCCTCACGTTGCTGTCCGACAACACGCAGGCCCTTTCGGCTCTGCAGCAGGACCCGCAGTCAGCCATAGAGACAGTAGACGGCTATGACATCGCGCTGCACTACGGCGGCGAGCCGGTACTGCGGCCTGGCATAGGCAAGACGGTCGGCGTTTCGGTGCGACGCGGCAGTGAGGTGATGAGCGGTCGGATTGAGCTGGATGCGCCTGACGGTTGGACGGTCATGATGGCCGGAGAAGCGTTCGGGCAGCAGCGCTTCGCTCTGCGCGCCGGAGACGTGGCGGACGAGAACCGGCTTACGGTGAGGGTGAAGGTGGACGGCCGCGAGTTGCAGGCATCGTACCTCATGCTGGGACCGGGCGCTGCGCCGGGGTATCCGTGCGGTGTACAAGTACCGAAATGCCCCAACTGTCACGCGCGGCTGGAGTCGTGCATTTGCAGCAAGTCGTAGTGTGAAGCAGACTGCTGTTCGCTGTTGATGCGAGTTGGCCGGGGGTAAGGGCTCAGGGGCCTGTGCGAATGACCAGGCTGGGACGCATTGGGAGTCCCAGCCTGTCGGTGTAACACAGTTACGCCGTTTGCTGCCGTGCTACTACTTCTTCTTTGTCGTCTTCTTTGCTGCCTTCTTTGTCGTCTTCTTTGCTGGCTTCGCTGCTTTCTTGGAGCTGCAACCTTTCTTGGCGGCCACTATGTTCACCTCCTCCGATGCAAACATATACACTGTCGGCGTGGCCACTAGTCAAATTCCCTTGCTAGCATCAGCCGGATCTGGACGCGGGAAATGTGCGGCCACTGGCGCTTCCCTGTTCTCAAAGAGATGTTGTATATGTCAATACACTTGGTGAGCAGATTTGTCAAGCTTTTTTTTATTTATATTGCGCATGGCTGCACACATTTCGGTGGCGCACCCGACCGGAAAGCGCCCGGATCCTGGTGTTGTCTCAAGCGATTCAATAGGCCAATCCCTAAGTCCTTCCGCGCGGAGTGCGCGTTCTGCAAGGGAGTTGAGGCAATAGTTGTGACGTGGAGGCCGTCATTCACCGGCCGCCGTTTTTCGAGGGGAAGGTGACCGGCACTACGCGGTCGCTTTCCTGCTCCTCTGCATGTTGCAGATCATCCCATCCGCCCAGAGGAGTAATCTTGCCGGCGATGATGGAGATGTCGAGCTTGCCCTGGCGACTCAGTTTGCCCTCCACCATCAGTACCGGGCTGGCGTATAGCTCGCGGCCGTAGCGTTGGTAGGTATCTTCAAATACGGCGGCGTCCACCAGGCCCTTTTCGTCCTCCAAGCTGATGAAGATAGCAGTGCGGCCACTGCGTGTCGGTGGGCGTGCTCTGGCTACGACAATCCCGGCCACTTTTACATTTTCGCCATCCCGATGGCTGTAAAGCTGCGTGCTGCTGAGAACCCCCATGCCGTCGAGCTTCTTGCGCCAGAAGACAAAGGGGTGCGGACCGGTGCTGACGCCCATCAGCTTCAATTCCAGTCCGACCCGGCCGTATTCGGTTTGCGGCTGAAGCTGCGGCAGCAGACCAATGTGTTCGCTTTCGGCAAAGTCAAGTGCCCGGGCGCTGCGGCGGCCAAACCGGTCGGCAACTATGTTTCTGGGAAGCGCGGCAAGTGTCCACAGGAGCTGTGGCACAGTCCGGTTGGTGAACTGAAAGGCACCGGCTAGAATGAGGTTCTCCACCACAGGTCTGGGTACGCTGGTGCGCTGGCAGAAATCACGTAATGATTTGAAGAGACCGGACTTGCGCGTCTGCAATATGGACTGCAGAGCCGCCTCGCTCATTCCCCGAAACAGCCGCAGGCCGACGCGGATACTGCCATTCTCGACGGTGAAGTGGTCTTCACTGCGGTTCACGCAGACCGGCAAGATACCGATGCCCAGACGCTTTGCCTCTTCCGCGATGGTGCGTGCCGGGTAAAAGCCCATCGGCTCGCTGGAAAGGATGCCGGCCAGAAAGTCAGCCGGATAATGCGCCTTCAGATATGCCGTCTCATAGGAGATCCTCGCAAAGCACGCCGCGTGCGCCTTGTTGAACCCGTAGGCGGCAAAGCCGGAGACAGCATCGAAGATGCGGTCGGCCACAAAACGGTCCACACCACGTCTGATTGCCCCCTCGACGAACTCACCGCGTAGGCTCTCCATCTCTCCGGCGGAGCGGTCATGCGTCATCGCCCGCCGCAACAGGTCGCCCTGGCCGAGAGTGAACCCAGCAATCGCCTGCGCGATCCGGATGACCTGCTCCTGGTAGATGATGACACCGAAGGTGCGGCGCAGGATCGGCTCCAGCGCCGGATGCAAGTAGGTGACCGGCTCCTGTCCGTGCTTGCGGCGCAGATACGGCGTAATCATGTCGGACTGCACCGGCCCGGGACGGAATAGCGAGATGTTGGCGATGATCTCCTCAAACTCACTCGGTTGAGCGCGGCCCAGCAGGTTGCGCTGGCCGGGGCTTTCCAACTGAAAGAGGCCGACGGTTCTGGTGGAGCGCAGGAGCCGGAAGGCCGCTTCGTCATCCAGGGGGATTCTTTCCAGACCCAAACGCTTACCGGTGCGGCGCTCTATCTCATCAAGGCAGTACTCGATTGCAGTGTGAATCCGCAAGCCGAGAATGTCCATCTTCAGAAGCCCAAGCGTCTCAATATCATCCTTATCGAAACCGGCGATGACTATTCCCTTGGCAGCCAGCTCCAACGGCGCGATGCTCGTTAGCGGCTGCTCGCTGATGACCAGACCACCCACATGCACGCTCAGGTGGCGTGGGAAACCGCTGATTTGCTCGCACAGTTCCAGCAGCAAGCCTTTGTCGGAAAGATCAACAGGCGCTTCTCTAGCCTCCGGCAGCTTAACCAGCGCGTCCTGAATCTGCGAGGCGCGGATATAGGGGAAAGCTTCCGCCAGCGGCCCGAGCTCTGCATCGGGAATGCTCAATGCCTTACCGATTTCACGGATCGCCGAACGCGCGCCGAAGGTGTTGATGGTGCATACCGCCGCCACATGCTCCGCCCCGTAGCGGCGATAGATATAGGCGGTTACCTCATCGCGGCGACGAGCGCAAAAATCAATGTCTATATCAGGCATGCCATGGCGTTCGGCACTGAGAAAGCGCTCGAAGAGCAGCTCATGGGCGAGCGGGTCGGCGTGGGTAATGTCCAGCACATAGCTGACCAGCGAATCGCCCGCAGAGCCTCGACCGGTGGCGCGAATGCCCCGGCTGCGCGCAAAGCGCACGATATCCCAGACGATCAGAAAATAGTCGCACAGGCCTTGCCCCTCGATAATCTTCAGTTCGTGCTCCAGCCTCTTACCCACTTCAGGAGTCATCTCAGCATACCGCCACTTGGCCCCCGCATAGCACAGCCGTCGCAGGTACCCTCGCGCGTCTTCTTCCTCTGTCGGTGGTGGAAAGCGGCCGCAGTCCTGCCTGCGCACAGCCGCCAGATTGAAGCGTGGGAAGTGGAAATGTTCGATGTCAAGCTTCCAATTGCAGCGTTGCGCGATATCGCAGGTAGCCTGCAGCGCCTCGGGCAGGTCAGCGAAAAGCTCGTGCATTCGTGCGGGTGATTTCAGGTCGTATTCGCTGTTGATCTTGCGCTCCGCTTGCGGCTCGTCAACGGATTTGTTAGTACGGATGCAGACCAACAGATCCTGCAGGCGCGAATACTGCCTACTCACGTAATGGACATTGTTGGTGGCCACTACCGGCAGGCCGACGCGTCGGGCCAGATCGGCAAGCCGGTAACGCATATCCTGCCACGGCGGTGGCAGCAGGTGATTGTGCAGCTCGATGTAGAAGGCGCCCGGCCCGAACAGGCCCCCGTAATAGTGGGCCACGCGTTCGGCAAGCCTGCGGTCGGCGGCAAACAGGTGCTGCGCAATCTCGCCGCGCCGGCAGCCGGAAAGTGCGATCAGATGGGAACAGTGACGCATCAGGTTTTCCTGGGAAAGCACCGGTTTGTCGCGGTCAACGTGGGCGTAATCCTGGGAGAAAGGTTGCGCGCGTTGTGCAGTGCCCAGACGCGCAGCGGTGACCAGGCGGCACAGATTGCCATAGCCCTCATCATTCTCGGCCAGCAGTAGCAGGTGCGCGGGATGTTTCAGCTTTGCAGCGGAGACCGGCTCCACGGTCATTTCGACGCCGATAATCGGCTTGATGCCCTGCGCGATGGCCGCCTGATAGAAACGCACCGCTCCATACAGCCCGTCGTGATCGGTAAGCGCCAGGGCCCCCATATCCATCTGTGCAGCGGCCTCGGCCAGCGCATCCACCGGCGCAGCGCCATCGAGCAGTGAGAAGTTTGAATGAACGTGCAGGTGGATGAAACGCATGTCAGTCATGCACTGCAGCGACGCTCCAGCGGCCGGTGCTCTCATCCTGGCACAGATCCATAGCCATGCCCGCAGTAGTAATGACGCGGAAAAAGCGACGGTCGCCTTCACCATCCCACCAGCGGCCACGCCGGCACCAATGACCGCCGATGTATCGGATTTCATATTGCCTATCGTGCCAGATGAAACGGCGAGGAATGTCATATCCGCCGAACGGGACGCGACCGACTGTGCCTGTAAACTCATGCGTCGGTGGCTTGCTGTCTTGCATCGTTGTGCCCCCTTCTCCCCACATGTTGCGCCGCCATTTTATCAAACATGTGTTCGATTGTCAACGATGGATATAGCGCATCTTTTTGGTAGGAGCTATCTCCCCCAAGCCCAATGCAAACTACGCAGGTGAAACCTGTCCTGAACGGAAATCTGAGTCTCCCGTAGCGGAGAAACTCAGCAAGAAGGAACCCCTAGATGATCTCGCGGGAGCGGGTGCTTACTGCAATTGACCTGGGAACGCCGGACCGCGTGCCGCTCGATATCTGGGCCACCGGCGAGGTGTGGAAGAAGCTGCAGGCCTACTTTGGCACTGATGACAACGCCACCATTCAGGAGCGGTTGCACATTGACGGATTCGCGGGTTGTGCGCCCGAATACATCGGCCCGCCCGTTCCCGAATATGAGGATGGGACGGTCGAGGACTTCTGGGGCATGCGCCGCAAGCCGATGCAGTACGACACCGGAATATACATGGAACAGTACTACTATCCACTGGCCTATGCAAAGACCGTCGCCGATCTGGATGAGTACCGCTGGCCCAGCCCCGATTGGTTCGACTTCTCGACCATCCGCCGGCAGTGCGAGGAGAGACGCGACAAGGCCATCTTTGCCGGCTACACGGCCCCCTTCTACTACTTCAATATGCTGCGCGGGTTAGAGCAATCTCTCGTGGACCTCGCGGCAGACCCCGAGTTGTCTCACGCCATCATCGGCGGCATCTGTGACTTCTTCTACGGCTACGCGGAGCGGCTTTTCGAGGCGGCAGGCGGATTGATAGACGTTTCACAATTGACCGACGACTTCGGCACGCAGACCGACCTGATGATCTCGGAAGCGATGTTCGACGAGTACTTCGACGCCCAGTACCGGCGGTTCGCCAGGCTGATGCAGGACCACCGGGTGCGCATCTTCCATCACGACGACGGGGCGATGTGGAAGCTGATCCCGCGCATGATAGACATCGGCGTGAATGTGCTCAATCCGATTCAGTACAAGTGCGGCGATCTGGATCTGGCCTGGCTCAAGGATACCTACGGCGACCGGCTGTGCTTTCACGGCGGGGTGGATAATCAGGAAATCGTCCCCTTCGGCACGGTAGATGATGTTGTCGCCGAAACGCGCAGATGCCTGGAGACGCTGGGCAGGGGCGGCGGCTACATCCTGGCACCGTGTCACAACATCCAGGCGGTGACTCCGGTGGAGAACATCGTCGCGATGTACGAGACGGCCTACAACGAGGGCGTGTATTGAGTGAGGCCGATATTGTGAGGCGCAGGGAGGCGGTGCAAAGACCTGACGCAAGTTGCAGGGGGGATGGGCCGCCCCTGGACTTGAGGAACGCCGGTTCGCAGTGCCCTACGGCTCAGGCGTACAACCGCACCTCGTAGATGCGGGCGGAGGGGTCACCGTTTGTGCGGCTGACGGTTATGCGCACCGCGTCCGCCTCGGTCGGCTCAACCAGATGCACCAGCTTGCGCAGGTAGTTGCCCGTTTCGCGAACGATCTCCGTGTACTCCCCGTCCTTGCCGAACTCGATGACGTAGTCGGCGACCGTCTCCGGTTGCGGCCCGCGTATCATCCTGGCATTGAACGAGTCGCTCTCGGTCAGCGTCAGCGGACGGGAATAGCCGCTGTCAAAGGTCAGATGAATCTCCCCTATCTCGGCGGCCGCCGGCAACCGCAACTCGATCCACTGCGGCATGGCCTGAGCCGGATCGGAAACCCACTGGTGCGTGTCCTCGTGCCGGGAGCGCGTAAATCCATCAATCACCTTCGCGGCCTCGCTGGCGGCAAGCTGCGACGAAGCGGTGGCAGTAGCCTTGCAGGCGAGGTCCGCCGGGTCATCCGCCGGCAGGTCAATGATGTACTGATCGTCTTTAAGAAGCTGCTGCTGGAGCTCCGCCATGTGCTTCGCGGCCAGGTCATGCGGGGTGCAGTCTCTGGTGCAGCACATTGCCGCCGCAGTTCCCACAGCCTGGCCCATCGCCGCGCCGGTGGCCGCCAGTCGGGTTGATGACATGGCCATGTGTGTTGACGATGCGCAGCGGCCGGCCATGAACAGGTTGGCGATGTCTTTCGAGTAGAGGGCACGCAAGGGTATGCTGTAGATGTCCGGCGTGCGCAGGAACGTCGCCGGCGGCTCGGTGCTGTAGATGCCTCCGGGGGGGTGCGTGTCCATCGGCCAGCCGCCATGAGCCACGCGATCCTCGAACAGCACGGCCTCCATGAGATCGTTTTCGGTCAGCACATGCTCTCCGACGACGCGGCGGGATTCACGGTGCCCCGGCACCCAGCCGAACCACTTCAGCACCCAGTTGTCCGCACCATGACGGCCGCCGTTCTTGATGTGGTCCCATACGCCCATCATGCAGGCCATCAGCTCGTCGCGAATCTCCTCCTTGTCCTTGATGGTGTCCAGCTCTCCCCCGTACTCCACCCACCAGTACCCGTGGTCGAAGCCGCCGTGGCCGCGATCCGGCAGGTCGTCATCGCTGAACGTGTGAGCGAAGCTGGGCGGTGTGAACGGCACCGGCACGCCGACATTCTCGGCGACCCACATCAGAGAAGCTCCCATCGTCTTGCAGTCCGGGCCCTGGGCGTGCGGCTCATCGAATTCGTCCGGCCCCTCGCGGCCGATGCGGCAGTCCGCGCCGGCCTCCGCTGCCAAGCGCCCGTCACCCGTGCAGTCAATGAAGAAGCGCCCCTTGATGGTGAAGTGGTCTTCCGTGGACTCGCGCGCCGCCTCGATCTGCACTATCGTCCCGTTCTGCGTCTCAACTGTCACGCAGGTCGTGTTGAGGTAGAGCGTCAGGTTGTCTTCTTCAAGACACTTCTCATAGAGAATGAGGTCCCACATCTGTGCGCAGCGCTGGGGATTGCGTGCGGCGTCTTCCAGTCGGATCTCGTCCACGATGCCAGACTCGCGGCATTGCGGGCGGGCACCCGAGCAGTCGGCTCCGCCGGCATGCACGCGGATCTCACTGGAGGTATTGCCGCCCAGCATCGGCCGGTCGTGAACCAGTATCGTGTCGGCTCCGCGGCGGGCGGCCGCCAACGCCGCACAGACGCCCGACAGCCCTCCGCCTACGACTACGACTTCTGCTGATAGTGCATGAGTGTCAGCCATCGTTCGCTCCCTGGGCAATAATATTGCTTCTGACCGGTCTTCATCCAATGCAGCCAGACGCGGCAGCTATTGAAGGTCCACGATGATCAGGTCATAGACCTGCAACTCGGGCACGGTCAGCCTGACTCCGCCATCTATCTGCTGCATGTCCACGTCGACACCGCGCGCGGAGCTAACCGCCCTGGCGCCCTCGCAGTCCAACTCGATGCCGATGTCGGTGATTGGGATCAGCGTAGTCATCGGCCGCTGCGTGTCGGCGGTGTTGTTGACGAGGTGGACGATGATGCGGTTGTGGTCAGGCTGACGCCACAGCTCCGCTTCGACGGTAGGAGGGGCGCTGACACGCAGCGGCATCGGCTTTCCGTGCGCCCACCTGAGCGCACCGACCAGCAGGTGCTCGATCTGCTCCGGCTTGTACATGCCATAGAACTCGCCGAAGAGCCCGGCGAAGTAGATGACCCGCCCGACCGGCTCGGTGCAGATGGCGGCCGGCCATTCGGAGGTGCCCTGTGGCTTGGAGTAGACCTTGGCGGTCGGGTTCATGTAGTGCCCGACAGCTACACCCGCCCTGGATTGCCTGACTTTCAGGACATTGACCGGTCGCGGCAGCCACTGCCCGCCGTGGAAGTCGGTGAGGGCTGGATGAGCGGCATCTTCGAGGTCAACGTATTCTTCCGTCGTCGCCGGCGCAAAGGCTCCTTCGATGCTCTCGTAGCCAAGCACGCTGCGCAGACTGACGTCAGTCTCGTTGCCGCGCTCATCGTACTCCCCGGCTTCGAACTCTGCCACGACATTGCCCCCGCCTTCGACGAAGTCGGCTATCGCGTGCTTCTGCTCGGCGCTCAAACACGAGGCATTGCCGACAATGAGCGTATCGTACCTGGCCAGCGAGCCGTCGGTGAGGCCGGCTTCGAGAATCACGTCGAAGGGGATATGTTGCCGGGTTAGGGCGTTGAACCAGCCCTGATATGTGTCGCCCTGCCATTTGTCGCAGCGGCTCTTGCGGGCGGTCCAGTTCACTATCTTCTCCCCCGTGCCCCCGCGGAAGGTGAGGTCCTCCTCGCTGGTGGTGTCAACATCGGTGAACAGGTCATCAATCTGCGACAGGTAGAACTTGGCGCTCTGGCCCGAATAGAGCAGAGCGATGTTGGCACCCGACTCGGCGGCGGTGCAATACGGCTCGCACTCCTCCAGAAAACCGTTTATCTCGCGCATCGGCGCGATCGTCTCCTCGCGCGAGTTGTCCAGCGAGTAGTCGAAGACCGCCATCCACGTCCCGGAGCCGCAGGCCACCGTCTGGGCCGCGGCCACCTTGGTCTCGATTGCGGGCAGGGGCAAGTAGTGCCACGCCCCGAGGCAGTGGTGGACGAAGACAATCGCCGGCTTGCCGCCTGCCACAAGATGCTTGGCCGCGAGCGACCAGAACAGCATCGGCGTTTCGCGGTTGAGATGATAGAACGCCTCCGCGCCGTTGAAGTTCTGATAGGGGCCGACAGCGGCAATGTCACGTGCCACCCGCCACGCGCCGCCGTGCCAGCTTCCGGCATTTAGGAAGATGACGCCCTCGGGGTTGACCTCGCGCATGGCGTCCCCTGCATCACGCAGGAAAGCGGCCATGGACTGCTCGCGGAAGCTGATGAACTCCTTGTACATGGGGTCCGACCAGTCTTCCTTGCGTGGCGGCTCCTGGCCGTACTGGGCTGCGAACTTCTCCAGACAGGATGCGCAGTAGCAGCAGGACGGATACACAACGGGACCGTCCAGGAAAACTCCGTCGAGGCCTGTCTTCATTGCCTCTCGCACCAGGTCGAAAGCCCAGTCGCGCCAGCCGCTGTTCACGCACAGAGTCGTGCCGGACCCGTAGAGCGGATTGACGCGTCCGTACTCGCGCTCGTCCGCCATGGTCTGCAACCAGTCCGAGTGCGCTTCCCCGAACTCGTAGGAGTACCAGTGCATGTTCAGATACGAGAGCGGGTGGATGCCATACTTCCTGGCATGAGGGATGTACTCGCGCAGCACGTCGAAATCGCCAAGGGCGGGGTACTTCTCGAACTTGTCACTGTTGAAGGTGGTCATCCAGCCCAACCCCGGGGCGATGCCCGGCGTGCCGATGATCCACTCGCAATTGATATGCCACTCCTGGGCGTGTTCTCTCGCCAGTTGGTCGAGGTCCATATCTTTCACGCGGGCGAGGTCGGCCATCCATTCGTGCCGGCCCATGCGGATCGGCTTCTCCCACCATTTCAGCTCTGCCATTCGGAGACATCTCCTTCGTGACGTTCTCGTATCGTCGGCGATGGTTTCCCCACTCCAGAGCGCTACTCCTCCGTGGCACTCATAGGGCAACGTTGCAGGATTTCTGCCGGAAGGGGCGGAAGGCCAGACCGGCCGATCTTGCGGGTTACCAGTTAAGGGGACAGTGGAACGGAACATGAGTGAGCTCAAGTCGCAGATGGGCGAGAGATTCAGGCAGCTTGGCGCTGATTTGGTCGGCGTTGCCGGTCTGGACCGTTTCGAGGGCGTGCGGCCCAACGAGGAGCCGCGCGAGATATTCCCGGAGGCGCGGTCGCTAATAGTCATCGGGCGGTCCGCATTCTAGACCGACTCCGTCGCGCGGGGGTCTGGTGGCTTGGTGTACGGGGCGAGCATAGCGCCGGCGGGCCCGGAGCGCAAGCGGCTTCTATGTGCCGGCAGTCGCATGCCCCCGGCTGCGGCGGTGCCCTGCCGGCGGGGTCCGGTGCCTGATTTGGCTCCCGGCAGGGACTCGACGGATGGTCGGCGAATGGACGCTCGCAGTTCGCCGCGCTAATGGGGCCATTTCGGCGCACTATTGCTCTTCCTCTTGGGGTCTGTCACCGCTTTAGTACCAGCAACGCACCCCCAAAGCGACTATCGTCTCATGTGCACAAGTGTGAGACGTTGAGACAAGGAGACAATGAGATTCCAGGACTGCCCCTGAGCGCGACCAACAGACAATGGAGGAGATACACGTTCACCATGATTATCAGGAATGAGCGGAGTTCAGACATCGAGGCAATCACGGAGGTGACCATCGCGGCATTCCTGGATTGCCCGCATGGGGATCACACAGAGCAGTTCATCATCCATGCACTGCGGGCCGCCGATGCGCTCACGGCCTCGCTGGTGGCCGAGCTTGATGGAAGAGTGGTTGGGCACATCGCGTTCTCGCCGGTGACCATCTCCGGCCGCGACTGCGACTGGTACGGCCTGGGGCCGGTGTCCGTGCTGCCGGAGTGCCAGCGGCAGGGGATAGGCTCGGCGCTGATCAATGAGGGCCTGCGCCTGCTCAGGGAAGCCGGCGGTAGGGGGTGTGTGCTTGTCGGCGACCCCAACTACTACACGCGGTTTGGTTTCCGCAACCGCCCGGAGTTGACCCTTGATGGTGTGCCGGAGGAGGTCTTCCTTGCCCTGCCGCTGGGGGAGGATATGCCGAGCGGCGAGGTGGTGTTCCATGAGGGCTTTGCAGCCCGTGGCTGATGGCGCCCCCGGCGCACATCCCAATCGGGAGACTATCACATGCAGGTTTTGAGCATTACGTCGATCGCCGACGGGATGGTGTTCCCGGAGGGGACCGTGCGGATTGAGTACTGGAGTTCAGTGGATGCGTGCGAGGACTGGGTGCTGTACCGCCCGGGCTGCGATGTGACGGATCGGCAGCAAGTGCTTCTGAGGGCGCTGCCCGCGGCAAGCAACCCGGTTAGTCGGGCCACTGCGGCGTGATGTAGTCGTCGGTTTCCTCCATCCACCGGGCAAGCACGGTTCGCATCTCGCGCTTGATGTCGGCATAGTCGGGGTCGGTGGCCAGGTTGCTGAGCTCATCCGTATCTTCATCAAGGTCGAAAAGCTGATCAATGGGGTCTTCATGGTAGTAGCTGTACTTGTAGCGTTCGGAGATGCAAGTGCGGATCTTGTTCCCGCCGTCGATCTCCCCGTTGAATTCGGAGAAAGTGTATTCGGGCCCGGGTGCGGCGGCGTCCCGGATAATTGGCACCAGGCTTTTCCCGCTGGCTTCCTTCAGGGCCGGCAGGCCCAGAAGCTCCAGTATGGTCGGAGCCATGTCGGTCTGTGAGGCGAGCTGGCCGCGCCGGCCTGGTGCGATGCCAGGGCCAGCGATGACAAAGGGAAGTCGTATCGAGTCCTCGTACATGCAACCTTTCTGATACATGTTGTGCGCGCCCAGCATCTCCCCGTGGTCACAGGTCATGACCACCAACGTCTCTTCGGCTCGGCCGGACTGCTCCAGCGCGTCCAGGACTACCCGGTGGCAGGCATCACCAAAGGCCACAAAGCCGTAGTACGCGGCGATGGCCACAGCCCATCTGTCCCAGCCCCAATCGGCGATGCACTGGTAACCGGGCGCCTTGGCGACGGCGTCAGGCATACCGCAGCGGTCTTCGCCAAATCCCGGCGGCGGAGTCATGTCAGTCGAATCGAAGAGGTCCACGAATTCCTCAGGTACCAGGAGCGGCGGATGCGGAATTCCGGACGAACACCACGCTGCGAAGGGCCTGTCGTCCGGCGCATTGAGAATGAAGTCGGCAATGCTGTGCGCGCGCTGCATGTCCAGGTGTTCCTCGATAGGGCGTGTCCAGCGTGCCGGCACGGGTATGCTCAGTTTGCCCTCGATAATGCCATGATCGCTGTGAAAATTGACCGGCCCGCTCTGGTCACCATCCTTGCCGCCCTGCTCGATCAGCATCTCAAGGTATTGCTCTCGCGCAAAGCCCTCCTCCTTGAAGAGCGCATATTCTGCGCTGCGGTCATCCTCCGGCGCACGGGTGATGTGCCAGATGCCCTGGTAACCGATATGATAGCCCGCGTCCGCCAGGCGATCTATCATCAGCTCCTCGCCCGGTTTCATCGTCGCGTATTCTTTGCCGAAGGTGACAGAGCCGTGCTGGTGGGGCCAGCGGCCACCCATCATCGAGGGCCTGGTGGGCACGCACAGAGGGTTGGCGCAGTAGTAGCGGTCAAATACCACGCCCCTTTCGGCCAGGCCATCGCATGCCGGTGTGGGAACCGGACCACCGTAGAGGCCGAGCGTGTCCCTCTGCAGTTCGTCCCAGAGCAGTACGAGCAGATTGCGCGGGCGGGGGTCGCTCATGGCGTTGCTCATCTCCTTGGCACTGCGCTTTTCCAGGTCCGAACACGTTCCATTATAGCACAGCGGAGCACCGGTTACCCGGTGCTCCGCCTGGGATGGTTGCCGGTTGGCACGCTATCTGGCTATTTTGGGGCCAGGACCGGCGGATTGACGCAATTGGGCAGCGGCTTGTCATCCAGACCGGCGATGAGGTTCTCTGCAGCCATGGTGGCCATTTTGGTGCGGGTCTGACGGCTGGCACTGGCGATGTGCGGGCAGATGACGACGTTTTCTAACTTGAGCAACGGGCTGTCGTTGAGGATCGGTTCAGTGTCTGTTACGTCAAGGGCCGCGCCGGCAATCTTCTCTTCAGTGAGCGCAGTGACGAGCGCGGTCTCATCAACAACCGCCCCGCGTGAGGTATTGATCAGGTAGCTCTCAGGCCCCATCAGCTCGAATTCATGGGCGCCGATCAGATGTCTGGTAGTCTCAGTCAGCGGACAGTGCAGGGATACGAAATCCGACTCTCGCAGCAACTCATCGAGTTCCGCGAACTTGACGCCCGTGCCGGCCTCCGCGTCCTCGTTGCGCACCACATCATAGTACAGCACGCGCATATCGAAGCCGCGGGCGCGTCTGGCCACTGCCTGGCCGATGCGCCCAAGGCCGATAATGCCGAGGGTGGCGTGGTGGACGTCGGCTCCCAGGAAAAGCTGCGGCTCCCAGGTCAGCCATCTGCCGGCGCGTACGTACTTGTCGCCTTCGACGATACGTCGCGCTACGGCCATAAGCAATGCCCAAGCCATGTCCGCAGTTGTATCAGTTAGGACACCAGGCGTATTGCCCACCGCAATGCCGCTTGCGGTAGCTGCTGCGACATCTATGTTGTTATAGCCGACTGCGTAGTTGCTGATGACCTTCAGCTTCTTGCCTGCCGCGATGACCTCGGCATCAATCGTGTCGGTGAGCAGGCTCAGCAGACCGGCGCAATCCTGCACTTTCTCGATGATGACCGACTTGTCGGGCGGCAACTGCCCTCCCCAGACATCTACCTCGGCGACCTCCTGCAGCATGTCAATGCCAGCTTGTGGAATGGCGCGGGTAACGAAGACTTTGGGTTTGGACATATGCCATCGGACCTCCCACGATATGTTAGGTCAATATGTTATTATACTAAATCCTTTGTTGCCTGCAAGTATACAACATATAGTGCTATGAG
>Ga0136653_10000661_pt1 | contig 18084 bp, 12 predicted proteins | sample LakKivw275mmetaG_FD_94866 | JGI IMG/M metagenome (GOLD analysis project Ga0136653, IMG submission 94866) | Anoxic lake water microbial communities from Lake Kivu, Rwanda to study Microbial Dark Matter (Phase II) - Lake Kivu water 275m metaG... | ecosystem: Environmental > Aquatic > Freshwater >...
CCCGTCGGACAAGCCGACGGGTCCCCTCTCCGCTACGGGGGCTGACGGGCGGCATCCAGTGCCGCTTAGCAAGAATGGGGACCCGTGCCCGCTCCGACCGACAATTCCGGCGACACAGACCTTATCCTGCTCCCCCCTTGATTGGCCAAGGGGGTTGGGGGGATTAATGATTACAGACAGAGTCTTGGGTGGGTCGCCGTGCCCCTGCGCCATCGCTCATATCACACGAAAAGATACTTCCCCCCGTTCCGGCGGCGATTGACAGGGCTTACGGAGCGGAGATATAGTGCCGATATGGACTGGAGGGCTATCCGGATCTTGGCGTTGGATCCAGTATTCGGGCTTTGAGAAGAGGGGCCTTTACAGACTTAATGGGAACCGCGAAGAAGAAACCGTTCATTCATAGGCTGCCTCGCCATTTTTATTTATCCTTGTTTCTTATTGTTGCCGGGCTGATCGTCTTTGCCCAATCTTACCGTTTCGAGTTCCTGAACTATGATGACGGCATAAACGTCTATGATAATCCCCACGTGAAGCAATCCGAATTCAGCTATTTTTTAAAAGGGCAACATTTGGGGTTGTATATTCCCCTCACTTATGAGCTCTGGGCTTTGCAGGCAAGATTCGCCAAGGTTTCGACGGCCCAAAGCGGCGGGCTGGGGATCAGCCCTCAGCTCTTTCACCTATCCAATATCGTGGCCCATCTGCTCAGCATACTGATGGTGTTTTTCATCCTAAGGATTCTTATAAAAAATGACTGGGCGGCCTGGGCGGGGGCGCTGCTGTTTGGGCTTCATCCCGTTCAGGTTGAGACGGTCGCCTGGATCACAGGGTTCAAGAATGTGCTCAGCGGGCTGCTGGCCTTGGCGTCAATTTGGCAATACCTTTCTTATGCGGCACGAGATCCGTCCTTGAAAACAAAAGGCCGAAGCCCTGATATCCATTATATCGCGGCCGTCATACTCTTTATTCTGGCCATCTTGTCAATGCCCATGGCCATCGTGACGCCCGTAGTGGCTGGGATGCTGAGCTTCTGGATGCTAAAGCGGTCGTTCCGGCAATGCCTCGCAGAATTGATCCCTTGCGCATTATTGGCCCTTCCGATCATGGTATTGACCAAGATCTCCCAGCCCGACCTGAAGATGGAATTCGTTGCTCCTCTTTGGCAACGACCTCTTGTGGCGGGCGATGCCGTGACGTTTTATATCTCTAAACTCATCTGGCCGGTCTCGCTGGGGCCTGATTATGGCCGATCACCGGCTTTTGTGCTGCAGCATAATTGGATTTACCTGACGGGCCTGGTTCCCTATTTCTTGGGAGCCCTCCTCGTCTGGAAATGGCGTCGACCCTGGCTTATGTCTTCTTTGGGCGTTTTTGTTGTAGGGGTCCTGCCGGTATTGGGATTCGTGGCCTTTGTGTTTCAGGATATGTCCACAGTGGCCGACCGATATCTTTACCTGGCGATGCTGGGTCCCGCCCTGGCCCTGGCCTGGTTCCTTTCAGCCCGGGGGCGTTGGTGGAAGGTCCTTGTTTTCGGGGTCGTCATAGCCATGTTCGGACTGTGCAGCATCAGGCAGATCGGACACTGGAAAAATTCCGCATCAATATTCGAGCATGCTTTGAAGGTCAATCCTTTAAGCTGGCTGGCCAATAATAATCTGGGAATTGTCCTGGAAAAACAGGATCAAGTCGGGGAGGCCGTGGCGTGCTATGAGGAAGCGCTCAGGCTTAAGCCGAACTTTGCGGAGGCCCACCTGAACCTGGGCATGGCGTTACAAAGAGAAGGAAAAACCGAGGCGGCTGCGGCTCATTATCGGAAGGCCCTCGACCTTGATCCCAATTTTGTAGAAGCCCATAGCAACTTGGCCGCAGCCCTGCAAGAGATGGGACAAATCGAGGGGGCCGTCTCTCATTGTTTTGAGGCGATTCGATTAAATCCTGGCTATCCGGAAGCCCGCTTCAATCTGGGAAATATCCTGCGGCTGCAGGGAAAACTCGAGGAGGCCGCTGCGAGCTACGGTGAGGCGTTAAGAATAGATCCCAACTATGCGGAGGCCCATAATAACTTGGGCATCACTTTGCAGAAACAGGGCAAGGTCCAAGAGGCCGCTGCTCATTATCGAGAAGCGCTCGAGCTCAGGCCCGATTATGCCGGAGCACACATGAACCTGGGCAATGTCCTGCAGCAGGAGGGAAAGTTGGAGGAGGCGATCGCTCATTATCAAGAAGCGCTAAGGATAAACCCGGCCCTTGCGGAAGCGCACAGCAATATGGGCCTAGCGCTGCAAAAACAGGGGAAAACGGCGGAGGCCGTGATGCACTACAACGAAGCGCTGAAGATCAACCCGGATCTTGAACCGGCGCGCTTCAACTTAGGCCAAGCGCTACGCGAAATGGAGACGCAGAGATAAGCTTCCCTATGTCGGACCGATGACCAAAATGAACCGGCAACCAACCGTGGAACCCCCGAGCCGGGATACTCCGGCTCCGGTCCCCTTCTTGGCGTGGAAGGCCTGGATGGGGCCTGCATTCCTGTTGCTGCTGACGCTGGCGATGTTCGGCGACGTGCTGCTTGCGAGCGGCAAGGTGCTCTCAAGCCTTGGGGCCGATCTGTCCAACCAGTTCATCGCCTGGCGGGAATTCGGCTTTCATGAGCTGCGTTCCGGAAACTTGGCCTTATGGAATCCCCACCTGTTTTCCGGAGTGCCCTACTTGGGAGGGTTTCAGTCGGCGATGTTCTATCCGCCGAATATGCTTCACCTGCTATTGCCGTCGGCCGTCGCCATCAATATCTTGATTGCCTTCCATATCTTTCTTAGCGGGTTGTTTATGTACTTATGGGCGCTGCGCCGGGGGCTCCACGAGCTGCCGGCGACGATGTCGGGGGCATTGCTGATGTTCGGGGGGACCCAATTTTACCACATCTACGCCGGGCATCTTCCCAACCTGTTGAGCATGGCTTGGGTGCCGCTCCTCTTTTTGGCCCTTGATGGCTTTTTTGCATCGCGCGATCTCAAGTGGATCCTGCTGGGCATGGGTGCTCTGGCGATGCAGATTCTGGCCGGGCATCCGCAGTACGTCTTTTATACTTGTGTGTCTGCGGGAATCTATTGGTGCTTCCGGGTCGCCAAAGCCAAGAGAAGAATGACCGTCACCGCGGGTTTGGTGGCGATCTTCGTCGGCGCGGCTGCCTTAACGGCTGTTCAATTGTTGACTGGGTTCGATGCCTCTGCCCAGACTGTGCGGGGCCAGGGGGTGCCATATGAATTCGCAACGATGTTCTCCTTTCCCCCTGAAAACCTGCTGACTCTCGTGGCGCCCGACTTCTTCGGGAACATGATCCACACGTCCTATTGGGGACGATGTTATCTATGGGAAATGTCGCTGTTCATGAGCGTCGTGGGGCTGGCCCTGGCAATTTTTGGCGCCATCCGGGGGGACAAGAAGCTGAGACTTTTTGCCTTGCCGATGGCCCTTGTCCTGTTGCTGCTGGCCCTTGGTTCTCACACGCCCTTATTCAAGGTTCTTTACAATTATTTCCCGGCCTTTGACCGGTTCCGGGGGACCTCCAAATTTATTTTCCAGGCATCCGTCTTCCTCGCCCTGCTGGCCGGGGTCGGATTAGACACGCTCTTAAAATCACACAAAAAACACGCGCGGCTTGTGCTGTCCGTGGCGGGAGGTTCATTGGCAGCGTTTGGGGCGAGCCTCGCCTTATTATCCGCGACCGGAGATAATCCAGTGCGCTGGTGGCGAGGGATTATGCACGCGGTTTCCGCCACCGGGGAGACTTATCTTCCGGCTTTGACCTATGCTTCGGCCGAATTCGTGGCCCAGGCGGCGGCGAACGCCGCGCGGGGATTGGCCGTGGCGGCCGGCGCGCTTGCCGTCCTGGCCGGAATGCTCTGGGTTTCGCGGCGCCGGAGATGGGCTGCCTACGGAATCGCACTTCTGGCGATCGTCGAGGTGTTCATCTTTGCCCGGGCGTCGCGGGTCACCTTCGAGCTGGCCGAGGTGACAATGCCCAGCATCCAGCGGTTCATCAAGGAACATCCCGGCGATTATCGTGTGTTGAATTTGATGAATCCTAACCTGGCATTGCTGACCAAAAAAGGCGATTTATGGGGTTATGATCCCGGCGTCTCTGAAAGATATGCTCAATTCATGGCCTTCACCCAACGGCAGGACCCTGACCAAGCTTCGCAGTACTTGGAATTCAAAGAGCCCAACAGTCTCTATCGGATGCTTAGACTAAAGTATGTCCTTAGTCCTTCGGGGAACCAGGCACAAATAGTTGAGATGCCGGGGGCTATGGAGCGTCTCGCGTTGCTTTACGATTATAAGGTGGTAACGGGAAGGGACCGAATTTTCGCGGCGATGTCCGATCATTTTGACCCGGCGCGCACGGTGATTCTAGAAAAACAACCTGAGCCCGCACCCCATATCCCCGCGTTGGCCGAAGGCGGCACGGCGCGTATTATCCAGACTTCGACTGATTCCCTTGAAATCCAAGCCGACCTGCCCAGTCCGGGGATTCTGTTGATTACCGACGGCTACAACAAAGACTGGCGGGCACAAGCCTTGGACCGAAGCGTTCAATCCCGCTATGAAGTCATGCCGGCCAATTACGTTTTGATGGCCGTTTCCCTTACGGCGGGGCGCCATCATCTCCGGCTGGTTTACGCCCCCCGAGCATTTAGGATCGGCGCATGGATTTCTTTGACTTCCCTGGCTGTATTTCTGTGCGGAGTCGTGTTCGTGCTTCGGAGAAAGAAAAATAGGACATAGACGAGGGAAAGGTCATGGTTGGATTAGATTTGACCACGCCAGGCCAAGGATTGGAAAGAGCTTGAATAAGGAGGCTTCAGATGTCAATCGATCGTCGAACGTTTCTCCGTAACAGCGCCGCACTTGGCATTGCAGCGGGAGCCGCATCCTTTCCTGCCGGAGCCGCGGCCGGCACGCCCGGGTCTTCGAACATAGAGGCGCCCGGCCCGTTCGAGCTCGATGAATTGACCGTGGCCGATCTCCGGAAAAGGATGCAGTCGGGTCAGGACACGGCGAAGTCGCTCGCGCAGAAGTACCTCGCGCGGATCGAAAAGCTCGACGACCGCGGTCCGGCGCTGCACTGTATGATTGAAATCAACCCGGAGGCGCTGGCCATAACGGAAGCACTCGACGCGGAACGCAGGAAGACGGGTATGCGTGGAGCGCTCCATGGCATTCCGGTCCTCATCAAGGACAACATCGGCACCGCCGACCGCATGACGACGACCGCGGGTTCCCTGGCCCTGGAGGGGTCTGTCCCCGCGAAGGACTCATTTGTGGCGGCCCGGCTGCGGGAAGCGGGTGCGGTCATCCTCGGCAAGACGAACCTCAGCGAGTGGGCGAACTTCCGCTCGACCAGGTCGTCGAGCGGTTGGAGCGCCCGCGGCGGCCAGGCGAAGAACCCGTATGCGCTCGATCGCAATCCGTCGGGTTCCAGTTCAGGCACGGCTGGAGCGGTCGCTGCGAACTATAGCCCGGTCGGCCTCGGTACGGAGACGGACGGTTCGATCACGTCTCCGGCCAACAACTGCTGCGTCGTGGGCATCAAGCCGACCATCGGCCTGGTCAGCCGGTCAGGCGTCGTGCCGATCGCGCACTCGCAGGACACGGTGGGACCGATGACCCGGACGGTCATGGATGCCGCCATTCTTCTTGGCGCGATCGCAGGACCGGATGCCGACGATCCCATTACGAAGAACGCGCTCGAGCGCGGGCATCGTGACTACACGAAGTTTCTCGATGCGGCCGGCTTGAAGGGCGCCCGGATCGGGATCCCCAGGAAGGGTTTCTTCGGCTACAATCCCCACTCCGATAAGATTGCCGAGGAGGCCATCGCGGTCATGAGGCGCCTGGGCGCCGTCATCGTGGATCCGGTCGAGCTGCCGGATGGCGACGAACTCGGCAAGGCCGAATACGAGGTCCTGCTCTATGAATTCAAGGCCGACCTGAATGCCTACCTTGCCGGCCTTGGGCCATCCGCCCCCATCAAGTCCCTGCAGGAGGCGATCGACTTCAATGAGCGGAATCGCTCCCGCGAGATGCCCTATTTTGGACAGGAGATCTTCATCAAAGCGCAGGCCAAGGGGCCGCTCGCGGAAAAGGCCTATCTTGACGCCCTCGCCACCTGCGGGCGCCTGTCCCGTACCGAAGGCATTGATGCTGTTATGGACAAGGACAGGCTCGACGCCCTCGTAGCGCCCACGAGCGCGCCGCCGTCGCTGACCGATCTCGTAAACGGCGACTACGGGTCGGGCAGCGCCACGTCGTTTCCGGCTGTGGCGGGCTACCCGCATATCACGGTGCCCGGGGGATTCGTGTTTGGGTTGCCCGTAGGCGTATCCTTCTTCGGGCGGGCGTGGAGCGAGCCGGTCCTGCTCAGGCTGGCCTACGCGTTTGAGCAGGCAACCAGACACCGGCGTCCGCCGGCGTTCTTGCCGGCGGCCGAACTATAATCCCAAAATATGAACCCAGCGCTGGATCAAAAAAGCATTGCCGTTTATAGAGAAAAGATTACCGATGAAATCTGCAAGGCCTTCGGATTCTCTCCTGCCGGTGTCGTGCGCCGGTTGCTGGGTCCTTTGTTTAGGCTTCCGACCAGTCGCTTTGGCCGGATTGTATACCGTGCAGACACCGAGGCCGGGTTATCGGGGCTGAGCGGCGGCGCCCGTCGGATTCTGCCCGATCTCGAGCTCGAGGTCACCTCGTGGGGCGCGGAGAATATTCCCCTGGACGGGCCTCTTCTGTTAGTCTCCAACCACCCCGGGGCGTTCGATTCCGTGGCGATTCTGTCCTGCATTCCCAGGCAAGATGTCAAAGTCCTTATTTCGGACGTCCCTTTCACGCGCGCCTTTGCCTCTGCCCGCCGCTACTTCATCTATGTGCCGCTGGAGGCTTCCGCCTCCGGCCGCCTGACGACGCTCCGAGCCTCGATCGGTCATCTGAGAAGCGGCGGCGCCCTGCTGGATTTTGCTCGCGGTGAAGTGGAGTCCGACCCGGAAATAAATCCGGATGTCGACCTATGTATCCAGGAATGGTCCCGCAGCATTGAAATCATGTTGCGTGAAGTCCCGGATTGCCGGCTGCAGGTGGCGATCGTTAGCGGCGCGCTGATGCCAAAGTATGTTTTCAGTCCCATCGTGAAGATTCGGAGAACCGCGGCCACGCGGCAGAAACTGGCCGAGTTTCTGCAGGTCAGCCGGCAGATGGCCTTTGCGAGCCATGACAAAACCCATGTCCATATCTCCTTCGCTCAGCCGGTTAAAGGGATGGACCTGACCGGGGGAGAAACGATGTCTGTCGTAATGGGCATCGCTCGCCGGCTGCTCAAGGAGCATATGGAATCTCTTGGAACGCATTCAAAGATACGCACGAAGTCCTGATCTGGTCTCCTTCTTTCTTTCCCCTACGGCACGCATTGCCGCCGGCCCCATTCTTAAAACAATATTTTCAGTGATAATAATGCCCTTTTAAGGACAATTTAATGGCAAGAAAATGAAGTAATTTTCATGATTACAATAATTTGCCTTGGGCCGCCCCTCCTGATATGATCTGATACCTCCTGATATGATTCAACAGAAAGGAGTTTGCCATGGACCGCAGAAAATTCATGGGTCACGCCGGCTGTGGGCTGGCGGCGTTTGTCGCAGGCACGGGTTTGGCGGATGCCCAGGAACAACCCAAGCCGGCCGTTCCTCCCCCCCCACCTCAGCGGAAACGCTACAAGCTCGAGATCGAGATCTACGAAGCCCGGCCCGATTCCTGGTGCCATAAGAAGGGCGACAAGTTCAGCTACCCGGCCGACTTGGCAAAAATCTGTCCTTGGCTTCAGGGCAGCATGCATGACGTCCTCATCCTTTTGCAGAATGGGGTCACCTTGCCCTGGAAATATGAGGGGACACCCTATGAGAAAGTCATCGATCCGGACGGCGTGACGACGGAATATATTCGCTGCCCGGACCCGACAGCGAATCTGGTCGCGAAAATCATCCGAACCCGTGTGTAACGATGCTGGATCGCCTGACGATCGAGCCGATGCAGGGGGAGTTCATCCTCTGGCGATGCCTTCACGGAGGCCCCCTGAGCGCAAAAAATATGGATAATCCCGCCCCCCATCCCGAGATAAACTGGCCTTTGATTCGCGCCCGAAATATTCCGCTTCTCAAAAAGGTGGTCCAGACGTATGGGAGTTGTGCGATTGTGGCCCGAGAGGGCGGCGAGACGATCGCCACGCTTCGGTTCTACCCCAAGGCTTTGTGCGAGTTCGGCGACGGCGGCGCCGCTTTCTGTTTGCAGCAGCGCTATCCCGCCGGGCCGTCGGACGATCTAGTTGAACGCGATTTCCCATCCCTGCAAGAGTTATCGGACAAGACCCTCTTCGTCCACTGCCTGTTGATCGTTTCGCCCAAGGACGATCCAAGCCGCTACAGGCGCAAAGGCCTGGCGACGCGACTCGGACGCGAGCTGATCAGATGGGCCAAGAAACAGGGCTGGCAGGCGATCGAGGCTACTGCCTATGAAGAGATTCCGATGCTCTACGCCATTTCCGGTGTCGCGGGGAGGCGATTCTGGGAGAAGCTTGGATTCGGCGTCGTGAACGCGGACACGGAGCCGGGGATGACAGGCGAACTTCTTGAAGCGATACGTAAAGACGCCGTCGCCGTGGGCATCCCTGCCGAAAAGGCCGCGAACAGGTACAGGATGCGGCTCGAGCTCGCCGCGGGCTGAGCAGGCAGCCGCAGCACCGACCAGCTGTTTCGGCAACACTGAATCCCGGAAAAAATTCTTCTCAGTCGCAAGAAATTCAGGGGCGGGAATTCCCTGCGCGTATGGAAGATCGAAAGTTAGCATCTTCGAGCAAAATACTTTAATAGCCGCGTTTTAATTAGAACTGGCGAAACGTCTGTTTTTAAGCCAGTCGGGGGGATTAGCAGCTAGTCCCGGCGGCGAATATGTGCGGCGGCGCGGGACATCGTGTGGGCACGCCTCAAGGGCTCCGGGATTCTGAATCCGCGCGTCATAGCCAGGACGAGTTCGACGGCCCCTTCGATGTCAATCAGATGACCCGGGGATACGTAAACCGGGCGGACGCCTTCACGTGTTCGGAGGACCAACCCGACCAACTCGGAGCCGCAGACGAGTTTGGAGCTGCACCCCCTGCGACGGCCAGGGTCGTGGGCGTCGCCGACGAGCCTCGATTTCGCGCAACCGATGGACGGTCGGCCGAAGAGGACACCGAGGAAGGAAGCGATCCCGAAGCGCCGCGGGTGGGCGATCCCTTGGCCGTCAACAAGAAGGAGGTCCGGAGTTTGAGAGAGGCCGGCGAGCGCTTCGAGGATCGCCCGCCCTTCCCGGTAAGAGAGATAACCGGGGATGTACGGAAAATCCAGCGGTCTGGACGCCTCCGCGTCTTCGAGCGGAACGAGGTCGGGGAGGGAATAGAGGCAGGCGGCTGCGGATATGTGGTTTCCCGAAAAGGCAGCATCGACTCCAGCGACGGTCCTCGGCGTCCGCCGAAGGCGACGGAGGCGAACCCTCGGTGCCAGACGTTCCTGGATCAGCCGCGCTTCTACAAAATCGCGGGGCCATGTGAATTGATTCCACACGATTTCATGTTTTGCTCATTGGGATCGAATGTCAAGCGTTGAGAAATGGCTTTCCAAGATATAAAATAAAATCATGGGAAGATCTAAAAACGTCAAAATCGTAGTTACTGTGCCAGAATCGCATGCGGACCTAGTTCGGGAGGCCATAGGCAGGGCTGGCGCTGGTCATATTGGCAACTATTCTTACTGCAGTTTCTCATCAAAAGGAGTGGGCAGATTCAAACCGGAACAAGGCGCGAGTCCGGCGATTGGCGAGGTTGGAAGATTGGAGGCGGTCGAAGAAGAGCGAATAGAAGTCATCTGCCGTCGAAGCGTTCTAAAAGATGTCCTGGCGGCAATTAAAAGAGTTCATCCCTACGAAGAAGTCGCGCTAGACGTTTATCCCCTGGAAGATCTCTAAAGCAGGAGCGCTCATTATCCTCCCATCTTCAGCTTGAGGAGTTCTTAGGCGCTCTGAATATCTATTCAGGGCTTAAAGATGAGGAAAAACACACAGCAGAAAAATCAGTTTTTTAAAGCAAACGTTCAAAGCTGGCGCAGAGACTCACTGGTAATCGCGGGGGATCGTTTTCTCCCAGGTCTTCTCGCGGATAAGGACGCCGTCCTTTAGCAGCCTTCGGACTCCGATGTAATAAAAGTTCTGCCGGTCGCTGCGGAACTCAACCCGGCTCTCCCAGCGGAGCGTCCGGTCCGGGAGGGTGACGGTCGTCGAGTACTCGCCGCGGACTGAAGTCGTCTCCGGATGGGCATCCTCCGCCTCGTGGACGATGATCTCCGTGTTGCGTTCCTTTCCCCATGGGTACTGCACGGCGTACTCATTGGTGGCGGTGATCCGGGTCGAGTGCCGTTGCGGATTTCGGTCGATAGATGAGATCTCTCCGTAACCCGAGGATGTCCCGAGGTCGAGACTTTCGTATCCGGGGAGCGATGGCTCATCAGTCACGGGCGGCAAGTACGACGGACGGGGACGTTCCCCCGGGGGTACGACGGGGAGCATTATCCTCGTCGGGTCGGCCCCGCCGATGTACAGGGATGTTGTCATAGGGTAGGGTGTCGGCCAGATCATCGGCCATTGGGCATTGCCAACGGCCAGCCGCATCTGGTGGCCTTTTGGGAAGATCCAGGAGGTGAAGTGCAGCTCGATTTCCAGGAAGAATGGACGGCCCGGCTCGAGAGGCTGCGGGTTGCGAGCGGAGTCGCGGTGAGCGCCGTTGAAGCCTGCGCTCGCCACCATGGTCACCGTTCCGTCGGGGGCGACGTCGTTGAGGCGAACGAACCAATGGGCGAGAGGGGCGTCGGCTGAAACCCGGAGCCGCGCCCGCGGCAGTCCCAGGATCTCCACATCGCGGTCGAGCGGCGGTGTGTCGTAGACCAGGCTGAAGGCATCGCTCGGCCTCTGGTCGGGAGCGACATCGCCGAACCACATCACGGGTCCGCCGGGTTCGATGCCGGTCGTCGGCACGTACCGAAGAAGGTGAACGTCTTCGCCGGCGGCGGCTTCCCCGAGCGTCCTGTTCGGCTGCGGATAGAAGGCTTGCTCCCGGATTCTCTCGATGGGCCAGCCGTCCTCATAACGCCATTTCCCGGGCGCCTCTTCCAGATAGGGCCCGGGCTGGTGCCAGCGCCGGACGTAGACCGCGAAGCGAGGTTCGTCCATGATTCCTGTGTCGCGTCCTTTGAGCCAATGGTCGAACCAGCGGACGGCTTCGTGTCGCCACTCCATCCCCGGCTTCGGGTAGGGCTCGTTCGGGTAGGTGTGGTTCCAGGGACCGATGATCGCTTTCACGGGGGCTTTAACGTGTTCGAGCATCCGGGGCAGGCTGTCCCGGTAACCGTCGTACCATCCTCCGATCAGGAAGGTAGGGATACGGATCGACTCATAACGCGTCTTGAGGGCCGTGCGGTCCCAGAAAGGGCCGTCCCGCTGTTCGGGCTTGTAGGTGAGCATCCAGGGCGGCTGGTCGAAGCGCTCGGCGAAGAATCGCTCGTCGATGCGGTAATCGGGAGCACCCGGCATGGCGTTTGCCAGGTCCTGGCTCATCTCCCAGGAATCGACATGCATCATGCCGTCTATGAAGTGCACGTCATCTTGGTAGAGGTCGTCGGTCGCATCCACCGCGATGATGGCCTTGAGCGCGGGCGGGTTCCGCATGGCCATGTGGATGGAGTTGAAGCCGCCCCAGGATATCCCGAACATCCCGACCTTGCCGTTTGAAAACGGTTGTCGGGCCAGCCAGGCGATGACCTGCTCTCCGTCCCGTTGCTCGATTTCGCTGTACTCATAGGGGATCAGAGTCCCTTCGCTATTGCCCGTTCCCCGGATGTCGACCCGCGCGACGACGTAGCCTCGGCGGACGAACCAGGCGTACAGAGGATAGCTGCCGCCTCGCCCCTCGGTCTTGCGGTAGGGGAGATACTCGAGGAGGACCGGGAATCGTCCGCGGTCGCCCGGGCCCTTCGGCCGCCATATGTCGGCCGCAAGACGCACGCCGTCCTCCATGGGGATCCAGGCCTCCTCAAGCGCTGCGTCGAAAATGGGTGGGGAGGGCTGGCGTTGCGGCGAATATGCAGTCTCGGCGGCCGCGGGGAGGGCACGAAAACAAAGAAGGGCGAAGGCCACGGAAGCAGCCTGGAGCAGCCCAATCATTGACGATCCTTTTGATATGAGTCGTCGTCTCATTTTTCCCCTCCTGACCACAAACCTTCTGGAGCCAGGTCAAAGGACCATGTTTTTCCATCCTCCCTCACCCGGGGGGAGGTATAAGGGAGACAGGCAGAGAGAGGCAGCGGTGAAGAGCTTGACATAGGAGTTATTATTAACATAATTTTCAGGCGCTTGGCGAGTCATAAAACTGAGGACAACCGAACGATGAGAACAGAAAGCGATTTATTCTCCGCTTTCCGAAATCGGTTGCGGATATCGAGAGGATCTCATGAATAATAAGTCATCTGTTTTTTTCGTGGCATGCGTGTTTTTTGCTTTGTGCGCGGGGGAGGGTTCGCCGTTCTCCGATCAGATGATCGATATCGGATCTCACCATCTGCAGATCCATCTCGAGGGCAAGGGGGCTCCCGCCGTTGTCATCGATGCCGGTATCTCGGACCAGTTGGACAAGCTGGGACCATTGCAGAGGCGCCTGGCCGAAGCCACGCTCGTCGTGACCTACAATCGGGCCGGATATGGGCAGAGTGAGCCCGGCCCGGTGCCCCGGCATAGCGGCCGCGAGGCAGAGGAGTTGAAGGCTTTACTTGAAAAGGCGTCCATTCCGGGACCCTACGTACTTGTCGGGCATTCGCTGGGGGCCCTGAACGTGCAGGTATTTGCTTCCAAGTATCCCGATGATGTCACCGGAATGGTTCTCCTGGACCCTCCTCCTTTTTCTTTCATACTCCGCGAAGAATACAAAGACCTGGGGGCGATGGCCGAACGGATGACTGCGGAATGGCAATCGATTGCCGATTCAGGAGCCCAGTCCGAAGATGCCCAAGAGAGGGCCCGGGCTGCCTTCTTCCGAATGATAGCTTCTGAGCATCGCGAGATGTTCGGTGAGACGGCGAGGTTGGTTTCGGCGATCTCGACGTTCGGCGATATTCCTCTCGTCGTGATGGCTGCCGGGAAGTCCAATCCTGCTTTCGGTGAAGAGGCCGAGGGTTTTCAGAAATTTTGGATCACGCAGAGTCGCAAACTGGCGGCCAAGTCATCGAATAGCAAGTTCATTCTGGCGGAAAAGGCCACGCACTACTTGTACTTGGATGTGCCGGACCTCGTAGCTGAGAATATCCTATCCGTCGTCCGTGAAGTTCGTGCGAAGTGAGAACCGATTCAAAGCTTTTGCCGCCCATTTTGTCTATAATGGATGAGAGAGGGATGAAGGAGGAACGCATGAAACGCTATTTTCGCTGGTTCGGAATTCTCATCCTCGCCCTGGCCACGATCGGGCCGGCCGTCGCCGCTTCTCCGGGATCGGGGCAGCGCCGCAAACGGGTCCACCGGACTGTCGTCGTCGTCCATAAGGGCTTTCCCCTGAAACGGCCCCTCCGAAAGGTTGTCGTCCGACCCCCCCGGGTCATGGTCCGGGTTGCCCCCGTTCGCTTTCTTCCGCACGTCGTCTGGGGCGGAGTCATCGTCGCAGCAGTGCCCGCGCGCGACATCTTGATTTGGGAAGACGGCGAAACCCTCAACCGGGAGGAGGGTTGGACCGAATTCACCCTGAATTGCGATAACACCGGGACCAAACTGTGGCTTGAGGTCGCCGCCGGCCGGGCCCAGTTCGATTGGGCGGAGGTCGTCTTCAGCGACGGAGAAGCCCAAGTCGTGGACATGAGTGAATGGACACGCGGTCCGGGCCATTATCTTCTCCTTGACTTCGCGAACGGGCGGAAGGTCGATCATGTCCGGGTCGTCGCCCGGGCCGAGTCCTCAGAAACGCGCCTCGTCCTCAAGATGGAAAAATGAGCTAATGATTACCGGGTTTATAAAAAACGACCGCGCGGCTTAACCGGACCCGGACAGGATTGGTCGCAATAAATCCCGCTTTCTGGGCGACCTCTACGATTTTGCAAAAATCCTCCTCGCCGATATGAATTTTCGGCTCGGCCAGCAGCAATGTCCCGCCGGGCTTAAGACAGGCCCGGATTTCAGAGAAGAACCTGTCTTTGTCCGGCACCTCATGGGCCATCCAAAAGACCAGCGCGAAATCCACCTCGTCCGAAGGGATATTCAGGCGGTCGGCCTGAGCGAGATGCAGACGAACTCGCCCGAGCAAGCCTGCCTTTTTGACCCTCTTTCGCGCCTTTTCGAGCATCCATTCCTGGATATCCGTCGCAATGACATGCCCTTTCTCGCCTACAAGCTCGGCTATGGCCGTCGTGAAATGGCCGGGACCGCAGCCGGCATCCAGGACGGTATCCCCCTCTCGGATGAACCGTTTCAAGGTATTCTTGGGATTCTGGGAGAGGCTCCGGATAGGGTTGATCAATAGCCAGGACAGCCAGGGCGGGCAAACATGAACCTTTACATTTCTATCCATGGACTTACCTGACGACGAGTTTCGTGAACGGAAAGACGTAGGCCTGGAGCGTGACGAGGAGGCCGACGAGGGAGGCCAGGGCCAAGCTGTGGAAAAAGACATAGCGCAAAATCTCGCCTTCGTGGCCATACCATTTTGTGGCCGTGCTGGCGACGACGATGCTTTGGGCGTCGATCATCTTGCCCATCACACCGCCGCTGCTATTGGCCGAGGCCATGACGACCGGGTTCAGCCCCAGTTGTTCGGCCGAAATCCTCTGAAGGCTCCCAAAGAGGACGTTCGAGGAAGTGTCCGAGCCGGTAAGGGCGACTCCCAGCCATCCGAGAAGCGTCCCGAAGAACGGGTAAAGGAAGCCCGTTTTGGCGAAGGTCAGCCCCATGGCGGCGTCGAGTCCCGAATAGCGGGTCGTGTATCCCAAGGCGAGCATGGCGGCCACGGTCAGGAGCGAGAAACGCACGCGTTTGAGGGTCTTCCACCAGGCGGCAGCGGCCTCGCGCGGACGGTAGCCCAAGAGGAAGGCTGAGATCAGGGCGGCCAGGAGAATCCCCGTTCCGGTGAAAGACAGAACGTTGAACGTGTAGACGGCGGCCTCGGCCGTCGGCTTCATGACGACAGGTGGCATGCGGTTGATGAGTCCGTTGACGGCAGGAACCGGGACTTTCAGAATAAACACTCCGTCCAGGAGGGCTTTGATCTGCGGGATGCCCCAGATGAAAACAAGGACGCTCAGGATGAGCCAAGGAGTCCACGCCCGGATGATGTCCCGGCGGCCGCACCCATGCCGGGCCCGGGCATCTTGGCTTGTCTCAAGCCCTCCGAATCCGTGAATATTCCTGGGACGCCAGAAGACGAGGAGGAGGATAAGGGCCAAGATGGAGGTGGCCGCGGAGATGACGTCGACGAGCCATGGGCCGTGGAAGTTGGAAATCAGGAACTGGGGGATAGCAAAGGCCGCCCCGGCTACAAGCAACGCCGGCCAGACCTCGATCATTCCTTTGAAACCCGTGAAGGCCCAGACGAGCCAGAAGGGCACCAGGATAGAGAAGAAAGGCAACTGGCGTCCGACCATGGCGCTCAGCTTTTGAATCTCGATACCGGTGACACCGGACAGGGCGATAATGGGCGTCCCGAGCGCTCCGAAGGCTACGGGGGCCGTGTTGGCGATAAGGGATAATCCGGAAGCGGCCAGCGGCCCGAAACCGAGGCCGATGAGGATAGCGGCGGTCACGGCGACCGGGGTGCCGAAGCCGGCCGCTCCTTCGAAAAACGCCCCGAAGGAAAAGGCGATCAGGAGGAGCTGCAGCCGCCTGTCCCTCGTAATTCCCGTCAGGCTTTCCTGAAGGACTTTGAACGTTCCTTTGTCGTCGGCCAGCGTATAGAGGAAGATGACGTTCAGAATGATCCAACCTATGGGGAAAAGTCCGTAGGCGGCGCCGAAGAGGGAAACGGCCAGGGCCTTGTCCGCAGGCATGCCGAAAACCAGGACCGAAACGGCCAGGGCCGAGGCCAGACCGAGGAGGGCCGCCGCGTGGGCCTTAAGCCGGAGGAAAGCCAGCGTTCCGAGCAAAACGAAAATGGGCAAGGCGGCGAGGAGGGTCGAGGCGACCCAGTTTCGGAGGGGATCATAGACCTGGTTCCACGCCATGGCCCCTTATTTTCCCGGTTATCCGGAAATAAATCAACCGCCTATACTTATGATGGCTGAACATTTTCTTTTTTCATGTCGTTTAGGCTATCGGAAGCATCGGGAGGTAGGAAGCGAGAGACGGTCACACCTTGGAGAGCTTGATTATTCTCGAATGAACAGGATAATATTATCAAAAGGGATCGTATTCGGAAGGCATTTGCCGATCAGGGCTGCAAAGAGATTGGCTCGTGCCAAGTCATATGGATACAAAAAAGAAAGTTCGTATTTTATCTATTATAGGATTTTCCGGATATATCATAGCTTTTTTCACGAGTCCGCTTTTCTTTATCCTTTTCTTTTTTGTCTCTTCAGCGATCATCTTCGCGGCCTTGCTCTACGCGTTTTTATTATTTGTGAAAAGATCGAAAAAACACAAAATCGTCGCTACAGCCGTGTTTTGTCTATTCATATTATTGGGCGCCGGAACAATCGCTCTTCCTCATCTTTTTAAAAAAACAGGCCCCGGCGGCAGAGATGCGGCTAATCGCTCTCGCGCCCTTGAGCGATTCAGGTCTTTGCCCTATGTGTCCTGGTCAGAGAAAAAAGCTGATGCCGGCCTGAGCGGTGTTACCATATATGATCGTAAGAAAGCTTTCCCCGGGTATAATTTATATACCGACGATGCCCGCCATGCCTATTTGATGGATATGGCCGGCCGTGTCGTTTACAACTGGCAATTTCCGCCTTCCATACAAGGCCGGTGGGAGTATGCGGAACTCTTGGATGACGGCAGCATCGTAGCTATTTGCGTGGCAAAGTGCGTGGCCAAGATCGACAAAAATTCAAATGTTATCTGGGTAAAAAATATTAGCGCAAATCATGATATTGAGATCCTGCCAGACGGGGAGTATCTCATTCCCGTTGCCGAACCAGAGATTGGCTACCGTTCTCATATGGTCAAATTCGATTCGGTCGTCCGCCTTTCGGGCGATGGAGATAACCTTGGGAAATGGTCGACTCGTGAACAACTCTCCACCTTAAATAAGCTGCATGACCCGTTGCCAATAGATTTAGAAGTTTATCGCCTGAGCACGGCGTTGAGAGGATTCTATTTGTTCGTCAAGAAGATCTACGCTTCGACGAATGCTTTTCGAAGGAATGTCGTCTTACGTGTTGGACAAGATCATCGGCAGAATCCTTCTGTAACCACCGTTAAAACGCCGGCCTTTTCAGGGAGGATCGCCGAAAAGATATTTAAAAGGATTGAGAAAATCATCGGTTTAAACGCTTCTTATGATTATTACCATCTCAATACGATAGAAGTCCTTCCCAAAACGGATTTGGGGATGAGGGACGCACGGTTCCAGCAGGGGAACTATTTGATTTGTCTCAGGAATGCGGATCTTATCTTAATTTTAGACAAAGATACGAAAAAGGTCGTTTGGCATTGGGGCCCGGGCATCCTTGATTGGCCCCATATGCCGACGCTCCTGGAGAACGGGAATATTCTCATTTATGATAACGGCGCAAAAAGGTCGTATTCTAGAATCGTAGAATTAGATCCGATAAGCGAGTCTATTAAATGGGAATATAGGGCCAGTCCGCCTCAGGAGTTTTATTCCCAGTTGAGAGGATCGAACCAGCGTCTGCCTAATGGCAATACTCTTATATGTGATTCGGAAAATGGTCGCGCCTTTGAAGTGACCAAGGATAAGGAGATCGTTTGGGAGTTTTATAATCCGGAGTTTAAGGAAGGAAAGCGTAAGCTCATCTATAG
>Ga0136653_10000664_pt1 | contig 18035 bp, 13 predicted proteins | sample LakKivw275mmetaG_FD_94866 | JGI IMG/M metagenome (GOLD analysis project Ga0136653, IMG submission 94866) | Anoxic lake water microbial communities from Lake Kivu, Rwanda to study Microbial Dark Matter (Phase II) - Lake Kivu water 275m metaG... | ecosystem: Environmental > Aquatic > Freshwater >...
CTTTTATCCCAATGGAAGCAACACGGTGCAGATCGTGAACCAGCCCCCGGATGTGATGCCGGTGGGCAAAAACAACTGCCGCATCTATGACAGTTCCGGTGCCTTGGTGATCAAGCTGGAAGAAAATGAATTCTCACGCTTTGCCTGGAACGGTGAGAACAGCACGGGGAAGAAATGCTCCAGCGGCATCTACTTCTTCGTGGTTACGGATGCCGAGGGCAACACCAAAAAAGGGAAGATAGCCCTGATCCGCTGATCAGCGCAGCGCCAGTTGTTCGAAGATCTTCACGCCGGTGGCGATGCAATCGGATAAGGGCAGGAAACGGTCTGAATGCAAGGGCTCGTTGCAGCCTGAGCCCAACCAGAACAGCAATCCCGGATAGAGCGAGGTGAAATAGCCAAAATCCTCTCCTGCAAGAGTGGATTCCGCTTCCTGATACACTATTTCCAGGTCGGTACAGACCTGCTGCAGGGTCTTGACCAATTCCGGGGCATTGACCACGGGATCGTAGCTGCAGAGGAAATCAACTCTGGCTTCGGCACCGGTTTGGGCTGTTGCAAGGGTGGCGTTTTTCCTGATCAATTCATTGATGATGTCCCGCAGGGGCTTGGACAGGCTGCGCTGGGTTCCCTCCAATTTGCAGTGCCCGGGGATCACGTTCCGGATGGTGCCGGAGGCCATTTTGCCCACATGGAAGATCACCCGTTGCTGGCTGGATAGCTCTGAAATGTCCGCCTGCATCCGGTTCATGAATTCCACTCCGCTGAGCAGGGCGTTGATGCCCTGTTCGGGAAAAGCAGCGTGCGCCGGCTTGCCATTGAAGGTAACGTCAAATTCCTGCGGCACTCCAAAGATCACCCCCTCCCGGCAGGAGATAGTTCCCACAGGCAGCCCGCCGGCTGCGTGCAGGGCAAAGACCGCTTCCACGGGATAGTTCTGGATCAGCCCTTCGGCCAGCACGGTTTCCGCTCCACCCTGTCCCTCCTCTGCAGGTTGGAACAGGAACAGCAGGTTGCGGTCTGGTTTCAGCTGCACCATGCGGTCGATCAAGCCCAGCAGGATGGTCATGTGGACATCGTGCCCGCAGGCGTGCATCATACCCTCGGTGCGGCTGGTGAAGTCACAACCGGTGTTTTCTTTCACTGGTAGGGCATCCATGTCCGCCCGGAACAAACGATAGGCGCCGCTGCCGGAGCTATACTCCACCAAAAGCCCGGGACAGCTCTTGAACTCATGTATCTGAATCCCGTCCAGTTGCTGCAACCAGTTCAGAAGCAGGGCTTTGGTCTGCTGTTCCTGGAAGGCAAGCTCCGGCGTCTGATGGAGCTGGCGGCGGATCGTGTTCAGATCGAAACTCATAGCAGACCTGCAGCTTTGGCGTGCAGCATCAGGATGCGGATGGCGTTGGTGGCGGCGCCCAAACGTACGTTATGCGCAACGTTCCAGAACGCCAGCGAGTGCTTGTCAGTACCATAACGCAGGCGGCAGACCTGGCTGTCGTTGGAATTTCCCAGTTTGAGCGGTGTGAAGAAAGTGTTTTCAGAGAAGACGATGGAGGGGCTGTTCTTCAATGCTTTTGCAGCTTCGGCCAGATCAACCTCACGCTCGAATTCAGCATAGACCGCGATACTGTGTCCATGAACGACCGGCACGCGCACGGTGGTGGTGGAAATGGCGATATTCTCTTTGCGCAGGATCTTGCGGGTTTCAAAGTGCATCTTGTCCTCCTCCTGGCAATAGCCGTTGTCCAGAAAACCTCCGATCTGGGGGATCACATTCAGATCGATTAATTCCGGATAGATGCCTTTGTCACTTGAGCCCTGGCGCTGGTCCTGCAGTGCCAGGATACCCTTGTGCCCGCTTCCGGAAACCGCCTGGTAGGTGGAGGCCACCACTTTGGTAAGCCCGAACAGGCGGTCCAGTACCGCCAGTGGCAGGATCAGCTGGATGGTGGAGCAATTGGGATTGGCGATGATGCCATTATATCCAACCACCTGATCACCGTTGACTTCCGGCACCACCAGGGGGATGTTCGCCTCCCGGCGGAAGGCGGAGGAATTGTCGATCACCACCTCACAGGCAGCCAAGGCGATGGGGGCAAAGCTGCGGGCCACTCCCGCCCCGGCGGAGAACAGCACATAGTCATAATGCTTGAGTAGCGAGCTTTCGTCCAATGCGTGCACCACGAGAGGTTTGTCCACATAATACAAAATCATGCCTTCAGAGCGTTCTGAGGCATACAAGTCCAGTTGGGACACGGGGAGATTGAACTCTGCCAGGCAGGTGATCATCATCCTTCCCACTTCACCGGTAGCGCCCACTATTGCTATCTTCATCTATTTACCTCGGTTAAATTACCATTATGTTTACCCTGTTCTGCAAACAAGCCGCTTTTGTCAATGCAAAACTTGACAAAAAAGCCCTCAGCCGATTTTTGAGTTTGAACTTAGCGCCCCAGTAGCTCAGGGGATAGAGCAGCGGTTTCCTAAACCGTTGGTCGGATGTTCGATTCATCTCTGGGGCGCCATTTCTAAAGGATGTTATGAATAGTTTCCGCAGCGGCGTCGTGGTGCTCTTTTACCTGCAGGGGGAGCTCCTCTGTGGAATGATCCTGTCCCGGGAGAACGATTATTATCAGGTGCTGGCGGAGGATGGGACGCTCCACCGGCTCAATTCCAAACGCTTCAGCCTGGTTTCCGCCCAATCCTATGCGCCGCTGACTCTGGAGGGTTTGAAGCTGTTCCAAAGCCGGGTGGAAGAGAGGTTGGAGTCTCTGGATGAAGACCAAATCGCAGCCCGCCTGCGGGAGAGGGAATCAGGCTTCACTTTCCCCGAGGCAGTTGGAATTCTTGGCTTTATAGACGATGTTTCCCATTTTGCCTTGTTTCATTTGATCAAACAGAACCCCCAGACCTATCTCTGGAAGAAAGACCAGATCAGCCTGCGCAGCGATGAACAGCGGCAAAGCTATGCCCGGGAATCCGCTCTGCAGCAGGAACGGGAGCTCTATCTGAACAAGGTCAAAGCCTTTCTGGATACATACATGCGTGCTGCGGAAGCTGCCAGTCTGGAGGAAGATACCAAGGCCGTACTTGTGAATGATCTGAGCAGTATCATCCTCTTCCGTAAACCCCGGGATCTAATCAAGCTGCTGCGCAACTATTCTGATGATAGTGATATGGCTGGATTGATCAAGGAGCTGCGGATCGCTGTAGGAGATCTTGATCCAGATACAGATCCCATCGCTGCGGAGGCTGGAATCCCGGTCAGTTTTCCGTCCTGGTTGTGGAAACAAGCTGTCCATCCTGTTCTGCAAACACCTGCCCAAGTGGAAGCGTTCAGCATCGATGCGGAAGGCACTCCGGATTTTGACGATGCCTTGTCGCTGACCCAACTCCCGGAGGGTTGGCTGATCGGTGTTCATGTCTCCAGCGTGGCGGATCGGCTGCCCCTTGGTTCCGCACTATATGAAGAAGCCCTGCGCCGTGTTTCATCTTTGTATCTGCCGGGTGAGACGATCCCGCTATTACCGCCGGAGCTTTCCAATTCTGCCTTCAGCCTGATTCAGGGCCAATCCCGACCAGTGCTTTCCCTCCATGCCCGCTTCGATCAAGATTTCAATCTGCTGTCCTGGGAGTTCACGCCGGAATGGATCAGCGTGCAGCAAAACCTCACATACCAACAGGCGGATGCCATGCTGCAGCAGTCCCCGTTTCAGGAACTGGTTACCCTGAGCGGCCTTTTGGCACAGGAACGGGGTGTGCAGGAACTTCCTGCAAAGCCTCAGTATGATTGGCAAGTGAAGGTTTTTAACGGCCAGATAAGCCTCAAACGGATCAACAACGTCAGCCCCGCGCACAGTGTGGTGGAGGAATTCATGATCCTCTACAACCGCTTGTTTGCAGAATTGGCCACGCAACACTCCCTGCCGCTGATCTACCGCAACATCAATCAATTCCAAGAGGATGAGGGCGATCCCGAGGCTCCGCCCTTCAGCTCGCAGGCCTATCTTTCCACCACCCCGCAGTTCCATCCCGGCATCGGTTCCAGGGCCTATCTGCATGCCACTTCCCCCATCCGGCGCTTTGCCGACATCATCAATCAATACCAGATGAGTGCTTTTCTGGCAGGGAATCCGCCTCCTTTTGACTCTGCCGCTTTGGAAGCCATGATTCCGGCCATCGAGAAGCGCCTCCTGCTGCTGAAGGAGATCGGGCAACGCAGCGAGCGTTACTGGTTCCTGCGTTATCTGCAAATCAACTGCCTGAACACCCCCCTGGACGCAGTGATCGTAAAGAACCTGCGCCAGGGCTGTGTGGCAGAGCTCAGTGCCTGGCAAAAGCGGGTGATCCTGTTCTGCGACAGCGATCCGCCGCTATATACTCCGGTCAAGCTGGTCCTGGATGCGGTGGATTTGAAGCAGATGGTGGCAAAAGGAGACGTGATCCTCTGATCGTGAATCAGGATGGCACTATTGGATCACACCACCGCCCAGCAGCAGATCACCGTCATAGAAAACCACGATCTGACCGGGCGTGATGGCCAATTGCGGTTCCTCAAAGACCACCTGATACGTACCATTTGGAACAGGGGTCACCACACAAGCCGCCGCCTCGTGCTGATATCGGATCCGGGCAAGGCAGGAAGAGGCTTCCGTGGGTGCCGGGATGGACAGCCAATTCACTTGGGCGGCGCTTAGCCGGTTCCTGTATAGCAAAGCTTTGGGCCCCACCACCAGCTGATTGCGCAGCGCATCGATCCTGAGCACATACACCGGTTCGCTCTGTCCGCTGATGCCCAGATTCCTGCGCTGGCCAATGGTGTAGTGGATCAACCCCCTGTGCCTGCCGATCACCTTCCCCCTGGGATCTATGATATCGCCCTCGCGGAAGGTATCCGGTTCGAACAGCACCGAGTAGTTATCCGTTTCCAGGAAATCCTGGCTTTCCTTCTTCTGCGCAAGCTCAGGAAATCCCTTGCTGCGGGCAATTTGGCGCACCTCCGCCTTGCCAAGTTCCCCCAGGGGAAAGAGGGTGTTTGCCAGTTGCTCCTGAGCCAGAAAACACAGGAAATATGATTGGTCTTTTTCTTTGTCCAAAGCACGCTTTAACTGCCACCGTTGCAGTGCTTCAGAGAAACATCTGCGCACATAATGCCCGGTTGCGAAGAAGTCGAATTCCACTCCCGCTTCCCTCAGTTTTTGCGGCAGAATACCGAATTTGAGGCGCTGGTTGCAGACCACGCAGGGATTGGGGGTCTTGCCCTGGGCATAGGTGCCACAGAAATAACTGAGTACATTGCTGCCAAATTCCTCTTTCAGGGCCACCACCCGATGCTCAATGCCCAGTTTGGCGCAGACGGCACGGGCGGCTTCCAGATCATCTCTTTCTCCGGGGCCGAAGCAGCCGCTCTTCAGGGACTGGGTGATCGGAATGCTCTCATCCCAGATCGCCATAGTGGCACCGATCACCTCAAAGCCTTGCTTAATCAGGATCAGGGCGGTTACGGTGGAATCGATCCCACCGCTCATGCCAACTGCCACCCGGGTCATGCGTGCACCTCATAGAAACTCTCCAGACGCAGCAGAGTCCGGCTGTCCAGCTCTTCCGGCTGATCTCCTTCCAGGGTGAGGAAGGGTAGGCCGATGTGCTTTTTCAGCAGAAGGTTGTCGATCTGGAGATGGCAAAAGGACTGCGTATAGCTGAGCACCACATCCACCCGGCGGCGTTCCAGCTCCACCCGGATATCGCTTAAGCGGTCGTGAACGCTGTAGGGATAGGTGTAGGCCAGATATTGCTCCACGATATCCGGCACCAGGGAGGGCATGGCAAACTGGCGCTGGACTTCGTTGAACACCACATCCGAGCCCAGTTCACGGATGGCGTCATAGATGTTGCGATAGATGGGTGGCACGCCCAGGTAGGCGGTGCGCAGTTTGGCGGGTATGGGATCCCGCATGGCCGCCTGATCCATAAATGCTTCCAGCTCTTCCTCATAGCGGTCGGGATCACCGTTGAAATCGGAGGAGGAAACCAGCCAGAGGTGGTTCTCCTTTCCGCTCACGATGCGCTCCCGCCAAGTCCAGTTGTCCAGGATCACCAGTTTGCGGCGAATCTCATCCAGGCGGCTTTTCACCTTCAACACCTGCTTCCGGTCCACTCCGAAGTGCTCCTCCAGGCGGCGCAGCTCCTTGTCCATTTCCGGGTAGGATTTGTCCTGCGGAAAGGAAAAATGCCACACCTTCAAACCTTCCTCGCTCAGCATGTTGCACAACGATTGCCCGTTGGAGCAATCCCCCTGCACCACACCGATCACTTCATCCAGGCCGGCTTGGAGGGCGGCGTCATAATTGCCCTTGATCCAGCTGCAGATGGTGCGCGGAAAGCCTTTCAGCTCGGCGCGGCGGACATGGGCGGTGGAATCCCCGGCCAGGAAGATGTTGTTCAGATCGATGGGGATATGCCCCGCGGCAAAGACCACTTCCACCGGGAAGCTGGTGGTGAACCCGATGCGCAGTCTATTCTTCATAGCTCAGACTCAGGTATTTTTCCTCGAGGAGGGCGATCTCGGCGTGGGTGCTTTTAATTTGCTGTTCCAAAGCTTCCATTTCCGCCCGCAGTTGGAGGATCCGGCTCTGGTCGCTGTAGGTGTCGGAACGGGACAGGCGTGTATGGATATGTCCCAATTCCTCTTGCAGCTTTCCCAGCTGCCGGTTGCGGGCTTCGATCTGCAAGTGGATCTGATCCAGATACCAGGGATTGAGCTTACGCTTCTTTTCCCGCGGTGGGGGAGGGGCTTTCACCCTTTCCGGTTCGGCGAAGGCCAGTTCGATCGCCCGTTCAGGACCGCAATCTGGTTCCTTGATCGTGGTGAAGGCTTTTCCCTGCCCCAGCTTTTTGCGGAAAACCCAGAATTTAGTGGCCAGCCGGCTGAGAAACCAGCGGTCGTGGGAGACGAAGATGATGGTTCCTTCATAGGCTGTAAGCGCCTCTAGAAGAGCCTCGGTCATATCCAGGTCGAGGTGGTTGGTGGGTTCGTCCAGGATCAGCAGATTGGGATTCTGATGAATCAGCACACAGAGGTAGAGCCGTGAGGTTTCCCCACCGCTCAGCACCGAAACAGGTTTTTCCACCTCATCGCCGCTGAAACCGAATCTAGCCAGCCAACCCAAGACATAGCCCCGCGGCGCAGAAGGCACCAATTGCCAGATGGTATCCAGCACGGACAAGCTTTCGTCCAGCGCCACCTGATGCTGGTCGAAATACCCGATCTGCAGGCTGGCACCTGTTTTCAACTGTCCTTCGCAGATGTCGTGCTCGCCCAGAAGTATCTTGAGCAGGGTGGTCTTGCCGCAGCCGTTGGGTCCGATCACACAGATGCGGTCCTGGTAATGGGCAAAGAGCGTAACCTCTCTGGCCAGTTCCAGCTCCGGCGGGATTCCGAAGCGCACCTCCTTCAGGGTATAGATGTCGTTGCCGCTGCGTTTGGAGGTCTTGATCTGCAGTTTGACCTGTTTTTCCTGCTGCGGTTTCTGCACGATATCCAGCCGCGCCAGCATCTTGAGACGGGATTTGGCCTGGTTGGTCTTTTGTCCGGCGATGTTTTTCTGGATGAAGGCGCGGGTTTCGGCGATGAATTTCTGCTGGCGTTCAAATTCCCGTTCCTGGCTCAGCCGGGCGATGTCGTCCGCCTCTTTGAAGGAACGGTAATTGCCTTTGGTGATGCTCAGTTTTCCCTCGCGCAGGCTGAAGATTGTGGAGACAGTGTTATCCAGAAACTCGCGGTCGTGCGAGACCACCAGAAAGGGCTTGTCCTGCTTGAGCAGATACCTCTCCAGCCAGGTGATCATGGCCAGGTCCAGATGGTTGGTGGGCTCGTCCAGGATCAGCAGGTCGTGTGGCATCAGCAGAAAATAGGCAAGGCAGATCCGGGTTTGCTCCCCTCCACTGAAATCCCCGATCCGCTTCTTCCATTCCGTTTCCGGAAAAGCCAGCGAGGTGAGCACATACTTGATCTCATTGTCGTGCTCATAGCCCCCTTTGGCGGTGTATTCCTCCACGGCGGCTGCCAGCTCGGATTCCAGCCCGGAAGTGGAGTTGGAAACAAAGGAGGAGGATAGTTCCGCAATCCGGCGTTCCAGTTGCAGCAGGTCTGGGCGGGAACTCTTGATATAGTCCAGCAGCACCAGCTCTGGCGGCAGCTCCATATTCTGGGGCAGGTGGGCGATCCGGCAGTGCCTGGCCCGTAAAACCTCTCCGGATGTGGGTTGCAACAGTCCCAGCATCAGCCGGATCAGTGTGGTTTTGCCGCTGCCGTTTTTGCCGATAAGCCCCACCCGGCTGTTTCTCTCCAGACTGCAGGAGATATTCTTCAGCACGTAAGTTCCGGAAAATTCCAGAGCCAGTTCGTTCACTCGGATCAAACTCATTCATTCATCCCAGGTGCCGCTTGTCCGGCTCGCAGGCAGATTTACTATGCCACGCTGTCCAGGCATCCAAACAGGCACTTCAAAAAGCGAACTTTCTCAGGGCTGCCCTGCTGTCAATTACAAATTTTCCTTGTCAAAAAACGCCCCTCTATTTTTTGGGTCTCATAGGTTCGGGATGTAGCGCAGTCCGGCTAGCGTACTTGAATGGGGTTCAAGTGGTCGCAGGTTCAAATCCTGTCATCCCGACCATACTTTGGAACCCAGCCCGGAGCGGGAATCCCGGTTTTCCGCAAAGGGTTGGGTTCTTTGGTTTGAATCTGCCCCACAAATTCCTTGACAGTTTGCTCCATCCAATTTCGTTATCTACCTATATGCCTTCCCGGAGCGGGAAGTATACTTGTTTTGTGTGTGATCTGCCTGGCAGGCAATCACTTTGCCAGATGCGAAAAGGCTCAGGCCGCAGCCGGCACTGGCATCATCGCCCAGCGGCAAAAGGAGATTTTGGATATGAAAAGTCTTATTATGGTTGGAGCGCTGCTCTTGCTGGCAGCCGCCGGCTTCGCCCAGGAATACACACTGATCTTGAATCAGCCCTACACTTCCGACGGTCCCAGTCTGACCAGCGCCTATGTGCCCACCTATCCTGCGGATATCGAAGTGGCGGAGAATTTCAACGGATTGGCCGATCCCATCACCAGGATCATTTTTTATGGCGTGTTTGGTGTCTACGATGGCACTTGGATTGCCGGGACACCTGGCACACAAGAGTATTTCACTGTGAAATTTTATGATTACAATGGCGGTGCAGAACCCACTTGGGCCAGTCCACTCACTGCATATTCTATGTATGCTGCCCCCGTTTTCGTGGAAAACTACACTTGGGGCGGCTGGAGCATGTATAGCATGGAAATCGTGTTGCCAGCCCCGGTAACCATGTCCGAGGGATGGCTCTCCCTCCAGAACGACACCTCAATGGGATCCGGACAGTGGTTTGGCTGGAACACGGGTTCCGGCGGAAACGGGTCCTGTCAGCAACGGGTGGATGTGAGAGCCGATGGCCGGATCCTGAGCATCGCCCAATCCGATCTGCGGGCTCCAGTGAGTTATGATCTGGGAATGGAGCTCTATACCGGTGGTGAAACCCTGCCGGTGGAGCTGTCCTCCTTCACTGCCACGCTAACTGCGGATTTGTTCGTACAGATCGCCTGGGCGGTTCAATCCGAGACCAATCATCTGGGTTACAACATTTTACGCGGTCAAACCAACCTTGCCGCGGAAGCCCTGCAGATCAATCCCCGCTTGATCGTGAACGAGGACGGCACTGCGCAGGGAACCCAAACCAGTTATCAATACATCGATACCGAGGTGATCACCAATTCCACCTACTTTTATTGGCTGGAAAGCCTGGCTGTCAGCGGTGCGGCTACCCTGTACGGACCCCTTTCGGTTCTGGTTTCCGGCGAGCCTGGCGATCCGGGGATCCCACCCCTGCCTCCGGCGGTTACCCAACTGCTGCCCGCCTATCCGAATCCCTTCAATCCCAGCACCAACATCCGCTTTTCCCTCAAGGAAGCTGAACAGGTCCGCATCGAGATCTATAACCTCAAGGGCAATCTCCTGCGCTCTTATGAAAAGAACTATGATGCCCCAGGTTACTATCAGATCGTTTGGGATGGCAAAGATGCCCAGGGCAACGCCGCCGCCAGCGGGATTTACCTCTACCGCATGACCGCCGGCAAGTATTCCGCCCACAAGAAGATGGTGCTGGCAAAATAACGCCGGGCCAGTTAGAAAGCAACACTATCCAAGGGTGGGGGATCTTCTCCCGCCCTTGGTTTTTTTTCACTTTCACACGCCTCGCCGGTTTCTCCAATCCCGTTGGTTACAAGCAGAAAAATCTATAAATAGACATGCCATATCCGATACGCTGATCCGATTCGCTGATCCTTCGCCAAGCGTAGTTCCCTTATTCCCTCTTTCACACTTATCCACTTTTCCTTGGCGCAGCTCCCTTTTTCCCTCTTTCCCTTTTTCCCTTCCCCCTTATTCCATAGCCTTAATCAAGCGTTAATCAAGCGTTAATCAAGCCTTAACAGTTAACGCTTGATTAACGCTTGATTAACGCTTGATTAACGCTGGCACAAAAGAGGGGTACCGGAGGAGTGGCGTGTTGAAGTGTGTTTGAGTGGTGTTGAATGGTGTGTTGAAGGGTGTGTTGTAGTGTGTTGAGTGGTATAATTGGTGATGTGTGTGGCATTCAACTGTTATGCAAATGAAACAGATACATCTTTTGATAATCTTCGGAGCAACCAGTGCCCTCAATGCCATCGTTGCAGTCATCAGAGCAATCATCTAAGGATAGTTTTATGACTATACTCGTGGGACATTGTTATCTCCAAAACCGTTGGTACGGATCACGAAAAACAGGATGAAGAGGTTATGAAAAATCCCCCGATGATTACCGTCAGAGTTCCGTAGGAACGGTATTTCAGATAGCAAGGGGTAGAAATGAAAACGTAACTGAGTCCCAGCGGGACGCCATATTCAATGTCGAACACATCCATATTATTCAATATCAATCATTTGATATGACGTCCCGCTGGGACTCGGATAGAAGGTTGGATTCCAAATGCTATCTGAAATAACGTCCCGCTGGGACTCGGATGGATTGTTGGATTCCAAACACCGTCCCATTGCGACTCCTGTTGTTGACACAGTCCCGCGTCTACATAGAGGTGGATTCAAGAGCCATTCATCGAATCTAAGTGGAGATGGATGTTCCCTGTTTTAATGCTTATGGGTCATTTTGGATCTTTTTTATTAAAACAGAGGGACTGAGGAACAGAGATTGGTGTGAATGCGCTGTTAGATCATCATTCTCACGATTTTGATCCTGCTGATCCTGTCATCCTGTCATCTGTGTTCGATGTCTTTTCTGACTCGATCATCAACCAGAGCGCTGGAAGCGCGACACTTAATAGCTTGGGGTGGAGCGCAGCGGAACCCCAAGGACAGAGAACGATAAGGCATTCCAGCCCCGGAGGGGCGACACAGCTGCTTGGCAAACAACGTTTTGGGTCGGGGTGTCGCCCTTCCAGGGCTTAGTGTTTCCACATGTTTTTTACCCCAGGGTTCCCACCCTGGGCTAAGTTGTTTCGCTCATGCGGAGCTCAGGATGTTGACAAAGTCCTGTCTCATAACGGAAAGGGATTCAATTGCAATTCATGAAATCTAAGTGGGGGTAGATGTTCTCTGTTTTGATGCTATTGAGTCATTTCAGCCTTTTTTTTACTAAAACAGAGGGACAGAGGAATCGAGATGGTGTGGATGTGTTGTCAGTTATTCATTTTTAATATTTATAATCTTACTAATCCTTTCATCTTGTCATCTGTGTTCAATGTTTTTTCTGACTTTGTCAACCGCCTGCGTCCAGCCGGGACAAGAAAAACGAGTGTTTTCACAGCGTTAAATAGAGGCACCATTTCCTCGCAGCGGTTCCTTGGACCATGACCCTGCCGGTAATTACAGCCAGCAGATCTTCCTGCTGCGCAGCGCCCTGCCATTCACATACAGGTGCAGGAGATAGATGCCGCTGCCGGCGGGGCGGCCGTTCTCGTCCCGGCCGTTCCACTCAAAGACCACTTGGTTCTCCTTTGAAATTGTGCTGGTGGTCAAGGTGCGCACCTTCTGGCCCTTGAGGTTGAAGATCACGATCTGGTGCTCCGCCTTGGCCTGGGGCTGCACGGTGATCCAGAGCCGCGAGGTAGCCGGATTGGGGAAGGCGCTTAGCTTGAGTTCCGGTACCGGAACCAGAGCGGGGTCGTCCACGGGAGTGGAAAACGAGGCATGGGCATGAAAGACTGAGCCAGCGGAAGATTCGGCATCCTTCTGCCAGAGCAGCACCTCCAGTTCATCACTGGAGGAGGGTAACAGGTAGATTCTGCTATATTGCAGGTTAGTCCCCTGTGGCATCTGCCAGACGTCCAGCAGATTGAATTGGCCGTCGTCGCTGATCCGGTATAGAAAGACCACTCCGCTTACCTCATACATCGCCACCAGCTTCCCTCCCGTTGGAGTGATCGCCACATCGAACAGGCTGGAGGGAGTGTTGAAAAGATACTCCGTGACGTCGTCGTTCATCAGCGGTTGCATCGTTTTGACCAGATGCTGGAAATTGCCGGAGGAGTAGGTAGTCTGCCCCAGCAGGACAGCGCCGTCCAATCCCAGGGCCAGGGAGCGAATATCGCCGTCGCCATGGGTGAGGTCGCTGAGGTCCTCGATCTGGAATACATCGTCGTTGTCTGCCAGCAGCAGTTTGTCGTTCTGGGCATATAGCGCCAGGTTGCCGCTGCGGGCGAAGGCTTTGCAATGGGTTCGCTTGAGGTGCTGTTTCAGGTAATAGGCTTCGGGATCGGGATCCTGCCATGTATGGATATGCATTCCCAGTTTCCAAAGGGTCCAGTCGGCTAATTGCTCATTGCCGGCGTCGCTGAGCCTGCAGGCTGGGTTGTAGCGGTAATCCGGTTTATAACCGGTACCACCGCCGGCGGTGCCGGGAAAGTTCTGCGTGGTCAACTGGATGCCCAGCACTGGATCCTGATGATTCACAACCGAGGGAGAGCTCGAGCCACCGCAGAAATCCTGGGTCTGGTCCCAAACGCCGTTGGAGGGCCATTCCGAATCGAGGTAGCTGCGATGCAGATAGCCACGGCGGCTTTGATTGACACTGCCCCAAATCTGCAGGATGCCACGTTCGAGATAGGGAATGCGTTCCGGCCACAAGGGATTGTACCAGGGATAGTCGATCAAGGGTGGCCAGGGAGAGGTGGTGGTTTGAGGAAATGTCCTGCGATGCAGATCGATATTGTCATAGAGGGTGCCTTGATAGACCACGGCGGGCACCGAAGGATGGGGATGCTGGTATTCGAAGGTGAACACACCGTCCTGGCGTGGATTGGCAGGATTGTGGCCCAGACAGTAGAAATCGGCATAGATCATAATGGGATCGGTATCTGCCCTGCAGAGATGATAGCGCTGCGAATCCACCGGATCACAATAGCCATATTTGATCTCGATGCCTTTCTCGGAGATCAACTTCACGGAGTCGGTAGTGTTGGTTTCCGGTGAAGTCCCGGCGGGTGTTCCGCTCAGCAGGATGTCGCCAATCACCGAAATGGTGTCTGCCGCCAGCCAGTTCTGATGGCCGGAGAAGCTGCCTTTGATCCACAGCCTGGAGTTCACGAACATGCCATTGGGGGAGCAGGTGCCATTGGAATGGAAAGTCCAGAGCGTGTCCCGCTTGGCATAATTGTTTGTGAACAGAAAGGTGTCCGGATTGGGAGGAGGATAGGCTGAATAGACATCGGCAAATTCCATGACCGGAGGGAGCACCTGACCCAGCCAGGCGGTAAAGGTGGAGCCGTTCACCTCCACCAGCATGATGTGGTCAGGATCGTAATCAATTGGGCCAAGCATAGCCGCGTTGGCACGCAGGCCGGCGGGAAGTTCCTGCTCCAGGAACGGTGCATTTTCGATCAAGCCCCCGGCAAAGACCTGGTCCGCAGGGTAGGCTCCGGAAGCGCTCTGCACTTCTCCTCCAATGATCACAGGAGCATTGAAGCGCGGCCAGCCGTTGTTGTTGCCGCCGCCGGCCTGCTTGATCCAGATATCGGAATTCGAGCGTAGCACTCCGTTCAGTTCGTGCAATCCATACCAATAAACGGGAGTGCTGTTGACGGATTCTTCAATGGCGGTGAAGTATTGCGGTGCCAGCAGTTCCTCCTGATCGGCGGGATGGGCGAATTGGTCTTGAGCATGTTCCGGATAGGGTAGGTTAAGGGAAAACAACCTCAGTTCTCCATTCCGGTGTTCCACCACAGGGCTGTTTTCAAAGCTGCGCCCCAGATCCAGGGTGATGTCCTGATCAGCGGTCACCCATGTGCTTCCTCCATCCAGGGAGCGTGCCAGCAAGCGTTTGTAGCCATCGGTATAGGCGATCAGGATCTCGCCCGGGGAGTAGAAGAGCGTGGGATGCGTCAGGCAATTGTTAACCTGGGTGACAGGTGTGGTTTCCCAGTTTACACCACCGTCAACGCTCTTCAGAAACTTGATCCAGGAAGGCGTGGCGGGATCGGTGCCGGGATTGTCATTGATAACCATGCAGATGGTGTTCCCAGTAGCGTAAGTGGCCAGTTTTCCAGCGATATGTCCGTTTCCGAGCTCCACGAAAGGTGTGATCTCAGCAGCCAGCGTCCAAGCAGCCAGCAGCAGCAGCGAAAGCAGTAAAAAGTGTCTCATCATTCCTCCCAACTAACACAGTTCGGCAAAATCTTGACTTGCCCGCAGACAGACGCAATTATTGTTCCATTCTATCTGTAAACAAGATTTGTCCCACTCCAGAGCTGGTTCGTGATTCCTACTGTTCCACCCTTTCTGAGTTCTCCAGCATTATGATAGCCCAGACTTTCATGCGAATCCTATCCAACGAGACCAAGCAACGCCTCATAAAAGTACTCTTTGGAGTGCCCTAATCAGGAAACTCCGATAGTTGTGATTTCAATGCGGGGAGGTGATTCCCCGCGAGCAGGGATAAACATTGCCGGGGCTGAAATCAGTAGTAGTGGGAAAGAAAACATTGGGGATACTTATATGAAATGCAGGATGGATTATTTTGCACCAACCGGAAAGTTCTCTGTCCGCATAGGAACATCCTTTCCCACAATTCCGGGCATAAAAAGAAAAAAAAGCTTGACAAGGGTTAATCTTGTGACAGATAATAAAATAATTAGAATTGACAACGATCTTTTCCCAGCCAGGAGCAAGCGATGATCAAAATTGAGAAAGTGTGTAAAATTGAAGATTTGGAGAGGTGCACAACGGTAGATGGTGTGGTTGCATTTCTGTATGAGCATCTGGACCGCTGGAGGGATGAACCTTCTGCCATCGGCAAAGCGATTGCCTATGCTTTTTCAGAGGAAGCGGGCAAGGGTGGGTATCTGCTATTGGCATATGAAGATAAGCAGTTGGTGGGAGTGGTGATCATGAACAAGACCGGCATGGAGGAGTATGTTCCAGAGTACTTACTGGTCTATATTGCAGTGCATAAGAATATGCGGGGCAGGGGAATAGGCAAACAATTGCTTAGAAAAGTGTTTGCTGAAAGCAAAGGCAACATCGCCTTGCATGTGGAATATGACAATCCCGCCAAACATCTCTATGAAAAGCTGGGATTTACCTCCAAATATGCGGAGATGCGCTGGCGAAAGGAGTGATACGATGGCCCAACTAAATATCCACAGCGACCGGATCATAGAAAACATCAATACAATCAGCAACTTCATGGAGCAGAATGCCCGGCAATGGTCACTGGTGGTCAAGGTTCTGGGTAATGACAAGACAGTGCTCTCTCGCCTGTTGCTGGATCCGGCGATCCGCCGAACCCATTCAGTGGCAGCTTCGCATTGGAAGACTCTGAAGGTGGTGAAGGAGATAGATCCCACCCTGAGGACCATGTTCATCAAGCCTCCCACCAGCAGAAATGCGATGCAGATCGTGCGTTATGCCGACATTTCCTTCAACACCACCATGTCCACCATTCAGGCTTTGGATGCCGCGGCGGCAAAACAAGGCAAGCAACATGAAGTGATCGTGATGATCGAAATGGGTGAATTACGTGAAGGAATCAAACGTGAGGGGCTGATCCCCTTCTACAAAAGGATTTTCAAGTTTCCCAACGTGAAAGTGATTGGTATCGGCACCAATCTGGGTTGTATGTATGGCATCAAACCCACCTATGACAAGCTGATCCAACTGGTTCTCTATGAACAGCTTATTGAGGCCAAATTCAAGCAGAATCTGGAATTGGTCTCCGGAGCCAGTTCCATCACCCTGCCTCTACTGGAAAAAGGCAAGATCCCGATCGGGGTCAACCACTTCCGCATCGGTGAGGCGGCATTTCTGGGAACTTCACCGCTGAACAATCAGCCGGTTTTGGACTTGAATACGAATGCCTTCACTTTTGATGCCAATATTCTGGAATTGTACCGCAAGGACAGCCAACCGGATGGGATCAGGTCTGAAGGAGCGGTAGGCCACACACCGGAATTTGAAGAACAAACTGAAGAACGCTCCAGCAGTTTCAAAGCGGTGGTGGATTTCGGAATTCTGGATGTGGATGCGGACTATCTGTTACCGGAGGATGAAAATGTGGTTTTCTTCGGCAATAGTTCCGATCTCACAGTTTACGATCTGGGGGATAATCCTCATCATTACAAGACCGGCGATATGCTGCGCTTCAAGCTGAAATACCTGGCTGTGGCAAAACTGATGTATTCCCGCTTTGTGGAAAAGGTGATTCAGTGATATCAGGCAGGCTCAGATCCGGATGCTCCGGATGGCCCCCTGATTCAGTTTTAGCGCCGGCTCGCCATGGATCATCATGATGATGCCCAGTTCCCGGCCGCACTTGGGGCAGAGGGGACGGGAAAAGGTGGCGGCACCGCTGAGACCCACATGGTCCTCGGTCAGCCTGCTGATCAGGCATTTGATCAATCTGCCCTTGCCCGCTTTGAAGTAACGAAAGAGCAAGTTGCCGCAACGGCATTCGATAGCGATGATCTTTCCTGTGCGCATGTGTGAGTTCCTTTATTCTGGGGGCATTTTGCCATAGAGGGGATTATCGTCAAGGGGAAGCTTGCCTGCCCTGTTTCCGGTCAAGTTTGGCCCTGGTCAGCCCTGCATGCGATAAATTCCTTGACCGTTTACTCCGCTTCAAATTCCTGAATTCCTGTTATGTGTGGAATCGCAGGAATTTTCTCGCTGGAGCGGGACAGGAAGATCGACATCCAACTGCTGCAAGAGATGACCGAGGTGGTCAGGCACCGCGGTCCAGACGATGCCGGTTATCTGTGTGCAGCCAGGGGAGCGGTCTATTCCTATTCCGAGCACGATTCCACGCCCAGCATCCGGCAGCGCTACGTTCCTCTCGATCATAGCGTGGAAGCCTTTCTGGGTTTTGGTTTCCGGCGTCTGGCGATCTTGGATTTGGGCGAAAGCGGACACCAACCGATGAGCGACTTCGAATTGGGGCTGCATATAGTATTCAATGGCGAGATCTACAACCACATCGAACTGCGCAACGAATTGAGGCAGGCGGGATACAGCTTTCACAGCAGTTCCGATACCGAGGTCATCCTCAAATCCTATCACCATTGGGGCGAAGCCTGCCTGGAGCGCTTCAACGGCATCTGGGCCTTCGCGCTCTGGGACGAGAAACGGGGAAAGCTGTTCTGCTCCCGGGACCGCTTTGGCGTGAAACCCTTTTACTATGCCCTCAAGGATGGTTTTTTATACTTCGGGTCGGAGCTCAAGCAGTTGCTTCTCACACCAATTGGTAAAGAGCTGAACCACACCATGATCTGGCGCAGTATGAAGATCAACGCCATGCTGGTGTATGATGGGGAAACTTTCTGGCAGCAGATCAAAGCCCTGCCGGCGGGATCGAACCTGTTGGCAGCGAAAGGAAACATCAGCATCGAATGTTACTATGAACTGGATCCGGCTGCCTTCGAAACCAGCCGGCGCAGTTTTAAAACCGCAGCCCAGACC
>Ga0136653_10000665_pt1 | contig 18034 bp, 16 predicted proteins | sample LakKivw275mmetaG_FD_94866 | JGI IMG/M metagenome (GOLD analysis project Ga0136653, IMG submission 94866) | Anoxic lake water microbial communities from Lake Kivu, Rwanda to study Microbial Dark Matter (Phase II) - Lake Kivu water 275m metaG... | ecosystem: Environmental > Aquatic > Freshwater >...
CGGCTTAACAATTCTTATCTTTTCTATTTTATCTGAGGCCTGATTCAGTGTTTCTTCAAATGGTATGTAAAAATCTTTCAGGACTGACACCCATCCTCTCTCACCACGAGCGATTTCATCCAGCTCCTCCTCAAGTTGAGCCGTGAAATCAAGGTCGACGATACCAGGAAAGTGCTGGGCAAGAGGTCGCTTACAATAAAACCTATCTCATCGGGGCAAAGCCTGCCACCCTCTTTATATACATAACTTCTTTCCTGAATAGTAGATATAATTGGAGCATAGGTGCTTGGGCGTCCGATTCCCCTTTGTTCCAATGCTTTTATCAGCGTAGCCTCATTATACCGAAGAGGTGGCTGGGTAAAACGTTGTTCCGGGAAGAGCCCCAATAGCACCAGTTTGTCATCTGCTTGCAATACCGGAAGAGGAACTGCCTTTTCCTCTTCTGTGTCCTCATCCTTCCCTTCGCTATACAAAGTGATAAAACCAGGGAACTTTACTACCGAGCTGCTTGTTCTCAATAGATACCCCTTTGGTGGTTCAGGACACTTTGCGTCTATCTCTACAGTGGTATTTTCCATTGATGCCGCTGTCATCTGACTTGCTACCATCCGTTTCCAGATAAGCTCATAAAGCTTAAGCTGTTCCGGTTTGAGGTAGGAACGAATTTGCTCAGGTTCCCGATGAATTCTCGTAGGCCGAATAGCCTCATGTGCCTCTTGTGCCCACTTACCTTTCTTGCCAAAAGAACGCGGATGCGCAGGCACAAAGCGAGCACCATATTTGGTGTTTATAAAGTCTCTGGTCTCAGCTATGGCGCTGGTAGCCACATGCGTAGAATCAGTACGCATGTAGGTAATCAACCCCACCGAACCCTCTTCACCCAAGGGAATCCCTTCATAAAGCTGTTGGGCAATAAGCATGGTGCGCTGAGCAGTGAATCGCAGCTTGCGCCAGGCCTCCTGCTGCATGGTACTGGTAATAAACGGTGGCGCTGGCTGGCGAGCCATCTCTTTTACTGTCACCTTTCTGACCACATAGCCAGCCCTCTTCAACTCATCTTCAACCATCTGAGATTCTTTCTGATTCGGTATCTCAATTTTTGTGCCGTCAGCCAGACTTACAAGCAACGCTTTGAAAGTGGCCTTCGGAGTTGCTGGCAATCCCTTGGCCAATTCAGCTTCAATGGTCCAGTACTCCGTGATAACAAATTTTTGTATTTCTCGCTCACGGTCAACAATTATTCTCAAGGCTGCTGACTGAACTCTGCCGGCGGAAAGCCCTCTTTGCACTTTCCGCCACAACAGTGGGCTCAGCTTATATCCAACCAATCTGTCCAGCAGACGCCGCGCCTGTTGAGCATCAACAAGGTTCATATCAATAGAGCGAGGATGGCGAAAAGCCTTCTCCACAGCCTCTTTAGTTATCTCGTGAAAGACAACTCTGTGTACAGGAACTTTGTTGTTATCTAGCTTAATGGCTTCAAGCAAATGCCAGGAAATTGCTTCTCCTTCTCGATCAGGGTCAGTGGCCAGATAAATCGCTGCGGCACCACCAGCCGATTTCTTTAGCTCGCTAATTACGCTTCTTCTCTGCTTTATCATCACATATTTGGGAGCAAAGTCATTGGTTATATCTATGCCTAGCTCGCTTTTGGGCAGGTCACGCAAATGCCCCAGCGTTGCCTTGATAGCATAGCCTGCACCCAGTATCCTGCTTATCGTCCTTGATTTGGCTGGGGATTCCACAACAACAAGTTTCATTGACTCAAATTACCTTGCAGCTTGATATTCCTCTTTCATTTCTCTAGACAGCACGTAGTTCATACCGCCAACTTGCTTGACCATCCCCTTGAGCTCCATCATTGTTAGAGCGCTGCTAACCAGAGCCGCCGCCAGCCCACTATTCCGGCAAATCTCATCGATGTGAGACGGCTCACGACCCAGTTGTTTTAACAGCAATGATTCAGTCTTATCGGCAGGCAGAAGTTCTTTCATCTCCAACTGTTGCGCCATCATAGCCAGATTTAGCTCCTCTAGAATATCAACATAATTACGAACCAGCTTTGCACCTTCTTGAATAAGATTATTTGTCCCTCTACTGGCTGGAGATAGAATACTGCCCGGGACAGCGAAGACTTCACGGTTCTGTTCCAGTGCCTGATTAGCCGTGATTAATGCCCCGCTGCTTTCACCAGCTTCTATCACCAGAACACCAAGGCTCAGCCCGCTCATAATCCTGTTTCGCCTTGGGAAATTATCGGCTTTGGGTCTGGTGCCCAGAGGATATTCACTTATTAAGGCACCATGCTCCATAATTTCTCGGGCTAACTTTGCATTTTCTGCTGGATACACGATGTCCAATCCACAACCGAAGACAGCGATAGTCCTGGCGCCAGCCCCCAGTGCAGCTCGGTGAGCTATAGAATCGATCCCTTTAGCCAGGCCACTAACAATAGTGATTCCATTTCGAGACAGGTCAATAACAATCTCTTCGGTCACCTGGCGCCCATATACAGTAGCTCGACGGGTGCCGACTACAGCCAGACAACATTCATCTTCAGACAGTAATGTACCTCTAACGTAAAGCACCGGTGGATAATCATAAATTTCCTTCAGTCTCTGTGGATAGGCCAATGAATCACAGGTAAGCGCTTTGACATTATATTGCTCCATGCTGTCCATCTCGGCATCGGGCGAAATCATGGACCGAAGATTCACGATATTATCTACAGTTTTTGAATCAAGCCCGGCTCTTTTCAGTTCGACAGCCGGAGCTTTCCAGGCATGTTCCAAAGTAGTGAAATGCCCCAATAGCTGTGAGATTTTCACCCGGCCGATGCCGGGCATCCTGGAGAAGCTTACCCAATATTTCAGCTCGTTATTCTTCACCATTTGAGTTGAAACATTGTAGCATAGGCAATATATGCAAACAACGGTCGGTCGATAAGGAATCTATCGAGGTAAAAGAAAACGTTGGATTGTTAGCTGGCGGAGAGGGTGGGATTCGAACCCACGGTCGCCAATGGCGACACGCGCTCTCCAGGCGCGCCTGATAGACCACTCCAGCACCTCTCCATAAGCCTGGCGGAGAGGGTGGGATTCGAACCCACGAGGCTAATCGCCCACCGCTTTTCGAGAGCGGCACCATAAACCACTCGGACACCTCTCCGCGAGCATGGGAATTATATCATTCTTAATCATGGTGGCAAAAGATATGATGTTTTTATTGTCGCAATAGTCGTACCGTGTTATAATTCCCAACTTGTGAGCTAGCTGAGGAAATATGTGATGATAGATTGGGGTTTAGCCACACGAATCGCTGGTTTTGGTTTCCTGATAGTCTTTGCAGTTCTCGGCATTTTGTCTGTGACACTGTGGCTTGCAAGTCTGGTGCTTCGTAAAATCACCGGCAAGCGGGAAAGGGCAAAGTAAATAAAGAAATAGTTTAAAAAATAATGGAACTACTCGAGACTGGTTTTAGCTCATTTTATTGGGGCCATTTAGGCATGTGGCTTATCGCCTTCGGCTTTATTTATCTGGGCATTGCCAAAAAGTATGAACCACTATTACTGATCCCAATAGGTTTTGGCATGCTGCTCGCCAACCTGCCGTTGGGTGGATTATTTGATTACATAGACGGAATACCTGAGGGATTGCTAGCAAAGATTTTCACCTATCTAATTGCTGGTGAAATAGTCCCATGTCTTATATTTCTCGGTTTAGGAGCTATGACCGACTTTGGCCCACTTATCGCAAATCCTAAGACCTTACTTCTGGGTGCCGCAGCACAATTCGGAGTTTATTTTGTCTTCTTTGTTGCGCTTTTCTTTGGCTTTAATATTCAGGAGGCTTGTTCCATCGGTATTATTGGCGGAGCTGATGGGCCAACTGCTATTTATTTATCTGCCAAGCTAGCTCCACAGCTACTGGGCACGGTTGCAATAGCTGCATACTCTTATATGGCGATGGTGCCTCTGATTCAACCACCGGTAATAAAAGCTCTGACTACAAAAAAGGAACGGGCTATCTATATGGAGCCACAATTAAGAGAGGTGCGGACAATAGAGAGAATTGTTTTCCCAATGATAGGAGCCATCGTTATTATACTGCTTGTTCCTAAATCAGCGCCTCTAATCGGTATGTTCATGTTTGGCAATCTATTGCTGGTCAGTGGAGTTACTGATAGATTAGCTAAGACCGCTGGTGAAGCCTTTATGGACATCTTGGTTATACTGCTAGGTATATCCGTCGGGGCATCAATGCCGGCAGAACTATTTCTGAAACCACAGACTTTATTTATTTTTTTCTTGGGCATATTGGCTTTCGCGGTTTCTACTGCCAGTGGTGTGCTGTTGGGCAAATTAATGAACGTCCTGTCAAAAGAGCCGATTAATCCAATGATAGGCGCTGCAGGGGTTTCCGCAGTGCCCATGTCGGCACGTGTAGTCCAAAAATTGGGCCAGGAGGCAAACCCCAAAAACTTTCTGCTGATGCATGCCATGGGACCCAACATCGCTGGAGTTATCGGCACAGCCGTAGCTGCCGGGGCCTTTCTAAGCATGGTAGGATAAGCAAGCAACATTTGCAAATAATCAGCCTACTCTTTGACACAATTCATGGAAACAAACAAGAACTGGCATAATTTAGACATATCAGAAGTCTTAACCTCTTTAAATTCAAGACGTGATGGCTTGAGTCAGGAAGAAGCTCAACGCTGCTTAGCTGAATTTGGCCCTAATGAGCTTGCCGGAAAAGAGAGTGTCTCCCCTTGGAAAATCCTCTTAGAACAATTTAAAAACTTCCTAATTATTATACTTCTCGTAGCCGTTGTCCTATCAGCTATTATGGGAGAGGTAGCTGATGCCATTGTTATTTTCGTTATCGTTCTTTTCGCTGCCGGACTGGGCTTCATCCAGGAATACAGAGCCGAGCGAGCCATGGCAGCCCTAAAAAGAATGGCAGCTCCTACAGCATCAGTGCTGAGAGACGACAAAGAGATTGAGGTCTCCGCTTGTGACCTAGTGCCCGGAGATATAATTAGTCTGAAAACCGGCGACCGTGTACCAGCAGATGCACGCCTGATTGAAACAGTAAATTTGAAAATAGACGAAGCCTCATTAACCGGCGAATCCGCCCCTGTAGAAAAGTCAAGCGAAGCATTGCCAGCAGAAATCAGCATCGGTGACAGGAAAAACATGGTCTTCATGGGAACAGCCGCCGTCTATGGTAGAGGCACAGCTATTATTACCGCTACCGGCATGGCGACCGAGTTTGGCAAGATAGCTACCATGCTACAAGAAGTCAAAAAGGAACAAACTCCGCTACAGGTTAATCTCGATAAGCTGGGAAGGTGGATTGCGATCGGCGCTTTAGTTCTGTGTTTCATTCTGTCAGGGATTGGCGTTTTGAGAGGACATGAATTTTTGGAAATGCTTATCTGGGGAGTGAGTCTAGCGGTGGCAGCAGTTCCCGAAGCTCTACCTGCTGTAGTCACCATCTCACTGGCTCTCGGCGTTCAGAGGATGGTACGCCGCCATGCTCTGATTAGAAAATTACCGGCTGTAGAGACTCTGGGCTGTACAACATTTATCTGCTCAGACAAGACAGGTACGCTAACCCAGGATCAGATGACAATACGACGTATCTATGTAGATGATAAACTGATTGATGTTACCGGCTCAGGATATGAACCTAAGGGGGAGTTTCATTTTGGCGGAAAATCCTTGAAACCTGATAAAAATCCTGCATTGCAAATGCTGTTCCAGATAGGCACTCTTTGCAATGATGCCTCCATTGTCTGTGTTGACGATGTCTGGAAAATTAAAGGAGACCCTACCGAGGGCGCGCTGATAGTAGCTGCAGCTAAAGCCAACTTGTGGCAAGAGAAACTTCAAAGTCAATCTCCTCGCATACACGAGATTCCCTTTTCATCCGAGACAAAGAGAATGACCACCATGCACCAGTCACCCCACGGTGAGATTGCCTATTCCAAGGGGGCACCTGAGGTAATCTTAGATTCCTGCAGCCATATTTTCAAAGACGGGCAAGAGATACAATTAACTGATAAGGATAAGAGCAATATTCTCTCCGTGTCGCATGAAATGGCTGGCAATGCCCTCCGGATTTTAGGTCTGGCATATAGACGACTCCCTGACATAACTAACAAAACCGAGATGATAGAGCGAGATATGGTTTTCTGTGGACTCGTCGGCATGATTGACCCACCTCGCGAAGAAATTAAAGAAGCAGTAAAACTATGCGACCAGGCTGGCATCAGGTCAGTGATGATAACCGGCGACCATAAGCTAACAGCAGTTGCCATTGCCAAAGAGCTGGGCATACTCAAAGAAGGTATGGCTTTTACCGGCACTGAAATCGACAACATGAGTGAAAAAGAATTTGAATCACTGGTCGAGAAAATAGAAGTCTATGCGCGTGTTTCCCCTGCTCATAAGCTTCGTGTGGTAGAGGCTTTAACCAGAAGAGGACATGTGGTAGCAATGACAGGAGATGGAGTAAATGACGCTCCGGCACTAAAAAAAGCTGACATCGGTATAGCTATGGGCATAACCGGCACCGATGTAACCAAAGAAGCAGCCGATATGATACTGACCGATGACAATTTTGCCTCCATTGTATCTGCAGTGGAAGAAGGAAGAGGTATCTTCGGAAACATAAAAAAGTATCTGGTCTATTTACTCTCCTGCAATCTAGGCGAAATACTTCTTATGGCGATCGTTATCCTCTTTGGCCCTCTTTTTGGTTTGCCTGCAGCAACCATACCACTTACTGCCATTCAAATTCTATACGTTAACCTGGCTACCGACGGTTTGCCTGCTATAGCTCTGTCCGTTGACCCACCTGACCATGATATTATGAAGCACAAGCCTCGTCCCCGCAATCAGAGCATCTTCACCGGCCCTGTACTCAAATATCTGGCTGGCGCTGGAATCTGGACAGCTATAGTCGCGCTAGTAGTTTTTTTGTGGGCATTAAGTTCGGGACGAGACCACAGCGAAGCACAAACAATGTGTTTCGTCACTCTGATATTAGTCCAGTTCTTCAATTCCTTTAACTGTCGCTCCCTGGATTACTCACTGTTTAAGCTCGGCCTTTTTACTAACAGATGGTTATTGCTGGCAATAGGGTGGGAATGTGTAATGCTCGGCATAGTGGTTTACCTGCCTATTCTACAGGGCCCGTTCAATACTTATGCCCTGACTCTGGTAGATTGGATGATAGCCATTATCTCAGCCTCGAGCATCTTTATTGTCGCCGAAATATATAAATTTATCAATTCTCGGATAAAACCTAAATATATAGACCCAGCTTCTGCCATCTGACACAATTAAATCTAGAACCAAAAACTAAGAGGGGACTCGTAGTGCACAGAACACAGTTATTAGCCGAGGCTTAGTACAATCATACTATCAAATCTGTTAAAATTTATTCGTTTTTACACCATTTCCGAGTGTTGGAGGTAGCTATGAAAAAGTCGGTAGGAGAATTAATGACAACCGAATGCAACACCTTGGCAGAAAACACGGCAATATATGAAGCGGTAAAGAAAATAGCTACCAGAACAAGAGGCAAAATTGCCTGTGTTGTCGATAAAGAAGGTAAACTCAAAGGTTTGCTTACTCCAAGGGACATATTAGAAGCACTGGAGGTGCGCAAATTCGGAGGCATCAGGGGTCGCTTCTTTGGCGGTCCCGAAATCTTACATTTTCTCACCTCAAAGTATGCAAAAGACATAATGAGTGCTCCAATAAGTGTTCATGTTAACGATACTGTTGAAGATGCTATAAATACTATGCTCGACCACAATTTCTATGAATTGCCTGTGGTGGATAAGAATATGATGGTTATAGGTGAAATAAGTTATTTCGATATACTACTCAATTCGCTGGAGGATCAGAAAACCTGATGGAAATCGGGATATACTTTAAATTCCTGCTCACATTTGGCTTAATTCTGCTGGCAGCCAGAATAGGTGGTGAACTGTTTGAGCGCTATTTGAAACAACCACCGGTTCTAGGCGAGCTGGTGGCAGGGATTATTATTTCACCGTTTGCCTTAGGTGGGCTTATAAATGACCCGATAATCCTACATTTCGCTACTATTCAAGGTGCTTTCGGGTTACATGAGTTCAACGTGATGGAAGTTATTTCAGAAATAGCGGTAGTTACGTTGCTCTTCGTTGCCGGGATTGAAACCGATGTCGGAGCTTTTCTAAAACAGGGAATAACCGGTGCTCTGGTAGCCGTAGGGGGCGTTATTTTCCCCTTCATCTTCGGATATTTCATCACCATGTGGCTAGCCCCCGAGACAGGCATAGCGGGATGGCTTTTTGTAGGAGCTACACTGACAGCTACTAGCATCGGTGTCACAATAAGGATACTAATGGAGATGGGCAAACTCCAGACGCAAGCAGGTACAATAATACTGGTCGGAGCCGTTATCGACGACATAATCGGCATAGTTATTCTTTCAATAGTTGTTGGAATAGGCACCGCGGTTAAGGCTGGCAGTGAGCTAAACATGGTTCATGTGGGCTTAGATGCCCTCAAAATACTTGCCATCGGTCTAGCTGTTTGGTTTGCTCTGCTAATTATCGGAGTAAAACTCAACAGATATATATCAAGGTTCATTCTTAATCCTTTTAAGAGATCGGGGACAATACCCATTTTCGCTCTTATCATAGGCTTTATAATAGCGTATCTGGTTACGCTGGTTGGACTGCACCCCGTGGTCGGTGCTTACGTAGCCGGACTTATGTTCGCTGCCACCGATGAGAGAGAGGATATCCTAGACAAAACAAGGCCGATAATGCTGTTTCTTGCCCCCTTTTTCTTCTGCTATCTAGGTATGCAAGTGGATATGCGACTACTATGGGGTGGAGCCATAATAGCAGTCATTTTGACAATAGCTGCTGTACTTGGTAAAATCACTGGTTGCTATATCCCAGCCCGCTTTGCAGGCAAGATGAACCACACCGAAAGCATGATAGTCGGCATAGGTATGGTACCGAGAGGTGAAGTAGGCTTGATTATAGCAGGGGCTGGACTCTTGGCAGGAGCCATAGGCCGAGATTTATTTGGCGCAGCAGTTGCGGTTAGTGTGATAACGACTCTTATAACACCAGCGATGCTAAAGCCCTTTTTCAAAATACCTGCTAAATCAGCCAAAAGCACAGGTAAGCCTTTACAGCAAGAGGAATAGGCACCTCAAGCGCTCGTTGCAGAGCATGAGCAGCTGCCTAGACTGCTCAAGGTTGCCAAATAGGACGACAGCGTTTAAAATAACCAAAGCCCCTGTAGCTCAGGGGATAGAGCACCGGCCTCCGGAGCCGGGCGCGAGGGTTCAAGTCCCTCCAGGGGCGTTTTGTTTTAAGGAAATTGACTGAGTTGAAAGAGAAAGACAAGATAATCGAGATTCGCTGGCATGGGAGAGGTGGTCAAGGCGCAGTAACATCGGCTGAACTACTGGCACTGGCAGCTATAGAAGAAGGTAAATTCGCTCAAGCATTTCCCAGCTTCGGACCAGAAAGAAGGGGAGCGCCGGTGCTTGTCTTCAACCGTGTTAGCAATACCACGCCGATTAGAGCCAGAGTTTCAGTAACAAACCCCGACATCGTGGTAATCTTGGACCCGGGCTTAATTGACATCACAGATGTTACCGCAGGATTAAAGGAAGACGGCGTTATAGTAATCAATACCACCAAAACATTGGTTGACATAAAGTCAGAATTGAGCGGCCCATGGAAGTTAGCCGTCGTTAATGCCACTTCTATTGCTAGAGAGACGATTGGCGTCCCAATTGTTAACACTACCATGCTCGGTGCTTTGATAAAGGCTACAAACATAGTAGAACTAGAGTCACTAGCAGAGCCATTCAAAGAGCGCTTCGGGGCTAGAGCCAAAGGTAATACGGATGCTTGTCGCAAAGCATATGAAGAAACTGAAACAGCTGAACTTAGCGGTGTGGTTAAAAAGCCAAGCAAAACGTTCGAAGCGGAAACATTTCCATCCTGGCGGGAATTGCTACCCGGCTGTGTTATCACTGAAGCGGGTAATGCTAAGCAGTATCGCACTGGGGATTGGAAATCAGAGCGTCCAGTATGGGACCATAATAAATGCATAAAATGTGGAATTTGTTATCTTTTCTGCCCAGAAGGATGTATCGGACAAAATGAAGATGGATACTTCGAAGCCAGTCTGTACTACTGCAAAGGATGCGGCATTTGTGCCCGCGAATGCTGGACAGAAGCTATAAAGATGGTAGAGGAAGGATAAAAGATGGCAACAAAGCGAGTAGGCATGGAGGGTTCTTTCGCCATAGCTGAAGCCATCAAACTGGCTCGTGCCGAAGCTATAGCTGCTTATCCTATTACACCTCAGACTCATATTGTGGAGCGGTTAGCTGAATTTGTAGCCAATGGTGAGCTAGATGCCGAATATATTCCTGTAGAATCAGAACACTCGGCAATGAGTGCCTGCTTAGGGACTTCGGCTGTAGGCGCCAGAACTTTTACTGCTACAGCCAGCCAGGGGCTGGAGCTTATGCATGAGGTCCTATATGTGGCATCAGGACTCAGACTGCCAATAGTTATGACAGTAGCCAACAGAGCACTTTCAGCACCATTGAGCATCTGGACAGACCATTCTGATATAATGGCGGCCCGTGATTGCGGTTGGATCCAGATATTTGCCGAAAATGCTCAACAAGCCTTTGATTTGATGTTGTGTGCCTTCCGTATCGCTGAAGACCCAGCTGTCTTACTACCTACAATGGTTAACATCGATGGATTTTACATTTCACACACAATCGAACCTGTTGAATTCTTAGATCAATCAGTAATAGATAAATTCCTTCCCGAATACCAGTACCCTTATCCTCTTGATACAGATAAGCCGGTGACCATGGGCGCATTTGGTCCTCCATTCATTTACACTGAGACCAAGAAGGCACACGAGGTCGTATTAAGAGACTCTAAGAAAGTAATTCTCAAAGTGTGGCAAGAGTTTGGAAAGCTCTCGGGGCGTAATTACGCACCAGTAGAGAGTTACAAAACGGAAAATGCTGATGTTCTGCTGCTATGTATGGGGAGTTTCAGCGAAACAGCTATGATGGCTATTGATAAGATGCAAGCGGAAGGGGAAAAGGTAGGACTAATAAGGTTGCGTTTATGGCGACCATTTCCCGTTGAAGAACTACGCCAGGCTGTAAGCAAAGCTCAAGTGCTTGTAATCCTTGACCGGGCCATTTCTTTAGGAGGTGCACCGCCAGTGTGCTCTGAGATACAAGCAGCACTTTACCCGCTAAAAACCAGGCCGAAGATTATAAGTTTTGCAGGCAGCCTGGGCGGAAGAGAAATCTCCGCTAAAGGATTCGAAGAACTGATTCATCATGGGGTGGGGAAAGCGAAGCGAGGCGAGCTTGACGAATTCGAGATTATAGGAGTTAGAGATTAGTGGAAAGTCTAGCCATATATGCCCCAAGATTAGTAACAAACAAGGAATATTTTGCCCCAGGACATCGTGCCTGCATGGGTTGTGGTGAAGCATTAGCTGTAAGGCTTGTGTGTAAGGCTCTGGGTAGAAATGTAATAATTGCCAATGCCACCGGCTGTATGGAAATAGTTTCCTCACAAATTCCGTCCACATCTTGGGAAGTTCCCTGGATTCATACCCTATTTGAGAACACCGCTGCCGTGGCTTCCGGAATAGAAGCCGGAATAAAAGTCTTGCGCCGCAAGGGTAAATATGACAAGAAAACCAAGGTGGTAGCTATGGCTGGCGATGGTGGCACTGCTGATATAGGCTTTCAAGCTCTATCCGGTGCCCTTGAAAGAGGCCATGACTTCATATACATATGCTTTGATAATGAGGCATATATGAATACCGGCATTCAGCGCTCCAGCTCAACTCCATTTGGTGCCTCGACCACGACATCACCAGCAGGCAAAGTTAGCATAGGACAGACTACATGGAAGAAAAACTTGCCGGCTATCGCTGCAGCTCATGCCATCCCTTATGTGGCCACAGCATGCCATAGTTATCCTTTTGACCTTATGAGCAAGATTAGTAAAGCCGTGGAAGTCAAAGGACCATCGTACATTCATATATTGTCGGTTTGTCCCACCGGCTGGCGACTACCTTCAGATTTAACGATCAGGGCAGGACGACTGGCTGTTGAGACAGGCATTTTCCCTCTCTATGAGGTGGAAGAAGGCAAATATACGCTGAATTTAGATTTCCCGAAGCTACGTCCTGTAGAGGATTATTTCAAATTGCAAGGAAGATTTCGCCACCTTTCGAAAGAGACAATATCCCAAATCCAAGAAATGGTAGCCACTAAATATGCCGAACTTAAGAAGAGGGCTACCAGGAACGATTATTAACAATGAATGAGAAGGTTAACGCTATCATAAATAAATACAACGGGGATAAAGGCCAACTGGTTTCCATACTTCAGGATATCCAGACTGAATACTATTATCTTCCCAAAGAGGCCCTTATTCAGGTAAGTGAAACCATAGGCATACCTGCAAGCCGAATATACGACGTAGCTACTTTTTTTAGAGCTTTTAGTCTTGAACCCAGAGGCAAGCATCTAATTAACGTTTGCCTGGGCACTGCCTGTCATGTCAGAGGTGCCGCCAGAATATTAGAAGAAATTGAACGAAATTTAGCTATCAAGCGAGCTGAAACCACCAAAGACCGCAAATTCACGCTGGAGACAGTCAATTGTATGGGATGTTGTGCCGTAGGACCAGCCGTGAAGATCGACGGTGAATATTTCGGGCATATGAGCTCAGACAAAGTAGACAATGTGCTGACCAAATTTGAGTGAGTGCTAACACAAACGAGATGCCAAACAAACTCTGTTCAAAGCAAGATTTAGAGGCTCTGCAAAAAGAACTGATAAATGGGAGAAAGTCAGACAGGGTATTTATTTCGGTCTGCAACGGTACCGCTTGCCATCCTTATGGTTGCGCCCAACTCATAGAAACATTTAAGCAAGAAATATCACAACAAGATCTGGGAAATAAAGCAGAGTTGAGAATAACAGGTTGTCATGGTCTCTGTGAGAAAGGCCCGATCGTAGTTATTCAACCTGGCGATATTTTCTACCAACAAGTAAAGTTGGAAGACGTACCTGAGATACTACGCGAAACCATCAGTAAAGGAAATATTATCGACAGGTTGCTTCACACCGACCCAACTACCGGCAGCAAGATTGTGCATAGGCATGAGATTCCTTTCTATCGGAAGCAAAAGCGGAATATCCTTGGGAATAATGTCGAAATAAATCCAACCAGGATAGAGGATTATATCGCCATTGGTGGCTACACAGCTCTAGCCAAAGCTCTTTTCGAGATGACTCCAGAGCAGATAATAGAACAAATCAAGCGCTCTGGTCTAAGAGGACGAGGCGGCGCAGGTTTCCCCACTGGAACAAAATGGGAATCATGCCGTCACGCCCCTGGAGACATAAAGTATGTCATCGTGAACGCTGACGAGGGTGATCCTGGAGCTTACGCTAACGAAGGGTTACTATCAGGCAACCCACATAGTGTACTCGAAGGTCTGATTATCGGTGCTTATGCCATCGGAGCTAATCAAGGATATGTCTACGTTCGCAACGAATATCCTTTAGCATTAGCTAATATAACAACTGCTCTAAACCAAGCGCAGCAGTTAGGGCTGCTCGGGGAAAATATACTGGGCTCAAGATTTGACTTAAATGTCAGCATAACCAGAGGTGGCGGTGCTTTCGTTTGCGGTGAGTCCACGGCTTTGATGGCATCTCTTGAAGGCAAGGTTGGAGAGCCAAGAGCCAAATATGTACACACAGTGGAAAAGGGCCTTTGGGATAGGCCCAGCGACCTGAATAATGTAGAAACCTGGGCTAACGTGCCTGTGATAATCAATAAAGGCGCTGATTGGTACCGTACGTTAGGCACTGACAGCAGCAAGGGTACAAAAATTTTCTCCCTGGTGGGTAAAATTAGTAACACAGGTCTGGTAGAAGTGCCAATGGGCATAACCCTCAGGGAAATCATCTATGATATCGGCGGAGGTATCAGAGGAGGAAAAAAATTTAAGGCAGTGCAGACTGGCGGACCTTCTGGTGGCTGCCTCCCTGAAAAATTCCTTGACTTGCCAGTAGACTTCGATGAGTTGACTAAAGCTGGCTCAATGATGGGCTCAGGCGGCATGATAGTTATGGATGAGACCACATGTATGGTAGACATCGCTAAGTACTTTCTTACCTTCCTCGAAGAGGAATCTTGCGGTAAGTGCGTGCCATGCCGTGAGGGAATAAAGCGAATGCGACAAATTCTGAATGACATTACTGAAGGTAAAGGCGGCGAGGAAGACATCGACCTTCTGGAACAGCTTTCCGCCACGCTTGTAGATAGCTCTCTCTGTGCTCTGGGTAGCACAGCACCGAATCCTGTTATTACCACTATCCGCTACTTCCGGGACGAGTACGAAGCACACATTAAGGAAAAGAGATGCCCCGCGGGTGTCTGCAAAGCTTTAATCAGTTACTACATAATAAAAGAAAAATGCCCAGGCTGTGGACTTTGTGTCAAAGCTTGCCCTCAGGATGCCATAACCTTCATTGGCAAGAAAAAACCGGTAGCTCTGGATGAGTCGAAATGTATAAAGTGTGGAGCTTGTTACGACGTCTGTAAACTAGGAGCTGTAGGGAGGAAATAGATGGTAACCTTAACTATCAACGGACGTGAAGTTAAGGCTGAGAAAGGCCAGACAATACTTCAGGTAGCCAGAGAAATCGGTATTGACATACCCACCTTATGCCATAATGAAGCCTTAGAACCATACGGCGCCTGCAGGCTCTGCATCGTAGAAGTTTCCAAAGGAAAGCGTACGAAAATAGTCACATCCTGTCTTTATCCTGTGGAAGAAGGATTAGAAGTAAAAACTGACTCTCCCAGAGTCATAAGTAATCGCAAAATGATTTTGGAACTACTACTGGCACGGTGTTCTAAAAATAAAGTTATACAAAGACTCGCATCACAGATGGGCATTGAACAACCATCTTTTAAATCTGAGTACCTGGAAGACAACGACTGTATTGTATGTGGCTTATGCGTTAGAGCTTGCGAGCAAGTTGTCGGCGTAAGCGCTATTAGCCTGGTCAATAGAGGCATAACCAAAGAACCAGCATCACCCTTTCTAGAACCAGCTGCAGACTGTATAGGCTGCGGTTCTTGCTACTATATATGCCCAACTGGCGCCATAAAAATGGAGGACAGAAAAGATACTAGGATAATCTATAACTGGAAGGTAGAATTCAAACTTAAGAAATGCAAAGTATGTGGGAATTACTGGGCACCGGAAAAACAGTTAGACTACATCAAGAAAAAGTGGAATCTACCTGAAGATTTCTTCGATATCTGTCCCACCTGCAAATAGCTCTATACTAGACAAGAGCCGCGCCTGGACTCCTTGACTATATCTAACTACTTGAACTATACTCTTTCGCTGCGGGGTGTAGCGCAGTGGCTAGCGCGCATGGTTTGGGACCATGAGGTCGGAGGTTCAAATCCTCTCACCCCGACTTGTTATAGTAACCGCTGACTGAGCACATCAAAACACGGGCCACAGCACAACAGAACATCATGCCTCCAAATGCGATTTCTGTACTTTTCAATCGCCCTCCACATCTACTGACAGAAGGGGCATTTGATAGGAGAATCAATTACTGTGGCTTTGATATGAATTCTGCCATGGCGGCTGCACGTGAGCTGATAGTACGCCCGCACTACTCTAGTATCGGCATCATCCATTGTTGTGCTTGAAGTATAGCTAATTACACTAACTGCCTCTTTCGCTCCATTGCCATTATATGATGCACCACATTTGGGGCATCTCGTTGCATCGGGTAGCGCAATGCAACCACATCTCGAACATTGGACCTTATCTCTTACTGCCTGCATCATTAAACAAACCTCCTCCCTTTAATCAATGCCATTTATTTATAGATTAGCGGCAGGCTCGGACTTATTAGTAAATTCAGCTTTAATCGTAAAGTCGGCCCAAATACCAGGAATTTGACGCCGTATCACGATAAATATCGCAAATAATGCCTTTGCTCGTCCTAACCCTGAAGTAGCTCTTCAGAATTTGCTGCTCGAAGAGTTGCTCGGATACCTGCCATTGTTGATATATTCTGGTCACTCGCTCCGCTTTGCCATTTCTGGCAATAGTCAATGGTGTGCCTTCAATATTAGCGTTTACTTTCAACTCTTCTGGTTTCTCAAGTAGCTTAGCCATTTCTAACCTCCGCAATTTATTTGAATAAAGGCAATCATCGCCTCTTATTCTCATCTCCTAATTTTCTGATAACCCCGATAACCTTTCCTTGAACCTCAATATCCTGGGGATTTACATAGAGAGGCTCCATCTGGGAATTAGACGGCTGAAGACGAATTATTTGCTGCTCTTTAAATAGTCTCTTCAAAGTCACCTCATGCTTGTCTTTCAGCCAGACAGCAACCATGTCTCCATCATCAGCTGTATTCGCCATCTCCATTAAGACAACATCTCCATCGTCAATCAGGGCATCAATCATTGAAAGGCCTTTCACTCTCAAGGCATAGATTTCCTTACCTTGAGTCAGCTCGTCAGTCAATTCTAATGTATCTATAGCTTCGTTTTTCCATGTCTCTGAATCTGGCACAGGGATTGGTTCACCTGCAGCAATGCTACCTAATAGCGGTACCCTAACAACGTTTTTTCTATCAAGGAGCTGAATGCTTCTGAATATCTCTGGATCTCTATGAATATGACCCTCTCTCTCCAGTATATTCAAATGATGCTGAACAACAGCTGTAGAACTTATATTGCACCCTTTTAGAATATCTCTAACCGTAGGTGCATAACCTCTGTCCTCGATAAAACCACGGATAAACTTCAGTATTCGTTGCCTTGTCTCACTTACACCTGGCTTTCTCATAATAGACACCCTTATTTAAACACATGTTTTACAAACCAATGTTCTACAAACAAGTGTACACATCTTCTAATCATTTGTCAAGACCCTGGGTGAAATTTAGAGGCAAAAATTTTAAAAATTACAGTGGAGTGAGGTTGTTAGATAATAAGTTATCGTACCGGATAAGGTAACAGGAATAGAGGTATGGTCAGGAGTACTGAATCAGCTAAATGATTTCAAGACCTTACAAATTTAATACCTTTGTTAAAAGCTGCCAGATTGGCTTCGATCTCTTTAGGAAAAGTCTCACGCAACACTGATTCTACAGACCTCTTGTCCAGAGGCAAGACACCAGCACCTACCAGGGCCCCGATAAGAATTGCATTGGCAAACATATGGCTCCCCATTTTCTGTGCTTCTTCTGTGGCATTGATAATCCATGTTTGAGATGATAGCTCTTTCACCGTCTCGATCAGCTTATCTAAATCAGGATACTCAGCATGACCACCAGTAACATCAATTGAGTATATAGGCCTGGGATTTATTATAGTTATAACGTTGGGATTGCCATATCGGCCAAGCATTCGCAATGTTTCCACTGGCTCCATACCCAGGATAATATCAGCGCAACCATCAGGGATGAAGGGGCTATACTGCTTCTCTCTGGAGATTCTCATATGGCTCATCACCGGACCCCCACGCTGGGACGCTCCATATGTTTCCCCAACAGTTACAAAATAACCATCCCTCACAAAAGTATTGCCAATGATTAAAGATATCATCACATTGCCCTGTCCTCCGACGCCGGTTATAATCAGGTTGAGCGGGTCTTTCGCCAGCTGTTTTTTCGTCATGCTGCCTCCCTTATGATGGCACCCTGTGGACACACGCTTACACACACCCCACACCCACTACAAATAACCTCGTCTACCTTAGACTTGCCAGCTTCTTTATCCCATGTAAGTCCCGGACATAGAAAAACTCTGGTACACAATCTGTCACAGCCACAGGCTTCTCCAATGCATTTCTCAGCATCTACATATACTCTATATGGCGGCTTC
>Ga0136653_10000666_pt1 | contig 18033 bp, 20 predicted proteins | sample LakKivw275mmetaG_FD_94866 | JGI IMG/M metagenome (GOLD analysis project Ga0136653, IMG submission 94866) | Anoxic lake water microbial communities from Lake Kivu, Rwanda to study Microbial Dark Matter (Phase II) - Lake Kivu water 275m metaG... | ecosystem: Environmental > Aquatic > Freshwater >...
CTGAGGTACCTATCCTGCAGGGTCTGATGGGTAGCGGCATGGGCAAGGGGCCGGCTCTGGCACTGCTTCTTGCCGGACCAGCACTTTCTCTGCCAAACATGCTCGTGATACGCAGCATTATGGGGACACAGAAAACAGTTGTGTTCGTATCGCTGGTGGTAGTAATGGCAACGATCGCCGGAGTAACGTACGGCACATTCTTCTGAATTGGAGGTTTAGTAATGAAGAATCTTCAGGTCTTGGGCACCGGATGCCCAAAGTGCAAGAAGCTCGCAGAAATGACCGAACAGGCCGCAAAGGAACTCGGGATTGAATACGAGCTGACGAAGGTGACTGAGATTTCCGAGATTATGACGTTCGGAATCATGCTTACTCCCGGCCTGGCAGTGGACGGTGAAGTAAAGGTAGCCGGCAAGTTGCCGAGCGTAGAAGATATCAAGAAGATGATTGCGTAGACACACAGATAATGGAGGCACTTTGATGACGAAAGACAACTGCTGCTGCTCCGGCGGCACCACGACCATTCTTGCGTGTTCCGGCGGATCGAACGTCGGACAGATAACCAACGAGGTTGCCAAGCGCCTCGACGTTGCCGGGGTAGGCAAGTTTTTTTGTCTGGCCGGAGTGGGCGGACAGATCAGCGGAATGCTGGCATCCGTCGAAGGTAGCGACCGGGTGTTGGTTATTGACGGCTGTCCAGTGGCGTGTGCGAAGAAGATCTTGGCCGCCGCTGACCTTGACGGCTACAACTATGTAGTCGTTACCGATCTTGGCATCGAAAAGGCTCACGACTTCACGCTCTCTGAGCAAGACATCGAACGTGTGATGTCGGCGTGTAAGGCATCCCTGGCCAATCCACCGGCTAAGGAGGTGCAACAGTGAAACAGAGTTGGTGGAAGATCGCGGTAGTACTTGCCCTCGCGGTTGCAGTGGCGGCTGTTGTAGCAATGAAGAACAAAGCACCCGCCACCGACAACATCACAGCCAACGATACTGGCCTTACCGCCCCGCTTGGCGACGGCGCAACTGAAAGCTCTTCGGAGGCCCGGATGGATGAAGGGTCACCGCACAGCTCTCCGGCCGATGAATCAACGACCTCGGGTTCAAAGAACGCAGCCGAGGAACCCGTTGAGAAGTCACAGGCGAAGGCTTCAGAGAAGAGCTCCGCGTCAGAGGCCAAAGCCGAGACTCCTAAGACCGCGCCGGCGGTGAATCCCAGCCCAAAGCCAGCCTCAAACTCCGTGCAGTCCAGCAGGCAGCTACCTAAGCTTCTGGACCTGGGGGCCAAAAAGTGCGTGCCGTGCAAGATGATGGCCCCAATACTGGACGAGCTTACAGAGGAGTACAAAGGCAGGCTGACCGTGGTGTTCATTGATGTCTGGGAGAATCGGGGGGAAGCTGAGAAGTATGGCATTCAAAGCATACCTACTCAGATATTCTATGACGAGAAGGGCGAAGAGTTCTTCCGGCACGTAGGGTTCTTCTCGAAGGAAGACATTCTGAAGACATTTGCTGACCGCGGGGTCAAACTTACGAAGTAGACGGAGATAGTGCATTGAAGACTTACGTAAAGATCATCCTGGTATTGGCCGCGTTCGCAGTCTGGATAGTGCTGTCGCAACAACAACTACTCTCGAGACGTCACCCGATGCCTGCTGGCGGATGTTGCAGCGGGGGTAGCTGTTCAGTTACGCCGCCCGCGAATCCAGCTAAGTAAATCGCGAATGTGTCACGTGGGTTTGCTGGCCAGAGACAAGATAACCGCACAGCTAGCCAAGATGGGAGTTAAATGACTTGGAGCAACTTTGGATAAGCCTGACCAAGGCCGTTGAAGGTTCGGCTGTTGTAGCGCTCAGCGCTTCTTTCACCTGGGGAGTTCTGAGCATAATTCTAAGCCCTTGCCACTTGGCCAGCATCCCTCTGATCGTTGGGTTCATCAGCGAGCAAGGCGCATTGACTACACGCAGAGCATTCGGCATATCCGCACTCTTCGCGTCCGGGATACTGGTCACAATAGCGCTGATAGGGGTCGCGACGGCGGCTATGGGGCGGATAATGGGTGATATCGGCGCGTATGGCAACTATGCGGTCGCCGTGATCTTCTTTGCCGTGGGTCTGCACCTGCTCGGTATAATCCCTATACCATTCTCGGGCCCCGCTGGCGTCGGAATGAAGCGCCGCGGCCTGCTTGCTTCATTCATACTGGGGCTGGTGTTCGGCATAGCCCTTGGACCCTGCACATTCGCCTATATGGCGCCAATGCTTGCGGTCAGCTTCAAGGCCGCGGCTGCAAACCTGCCCTACGCAGTGCTTCTTCTCGCTGTATACGGCGTGGGACATTGTTCGGTAATTGTTGCTGCGGGCACTTTCACCGAAGTGGTCGAACGGTATCTTCGCTGGAACGAAAAGTCAAATGGCGCTGTCATTCTCAAGAAAGTATGCGGCGTTCTGGTGCTGTTGGGGGGCGTCTATCTGATCTATGCTGCCAACTAGCGTCGTCGATGATGCTCGATCGCGGCTGGTCTGTTCGTCCGGCGACCCTGAGGTACTACGCTGGTCGGAGCCGACCGTCGAGGCGAACCTAGCGGTTAATGAGCGCCTCGCTCAGAAAGCTTCGCGGACAGGATGACGCGTTCTGCGCCTCTGGTGGGGCAGCAATCCGACTGCAGTATTGGGGTGCGGTGACAAGCCCGAAAGTGCTCTTAATCTCGACGCGTGCATCCTCCGGGGAGCCGGCCAGGTGAAGAGAGTGACCGGCGGTGGGACTGTGCTGCAGGCTTCCGGGGTGTTCAACTACTCCTATACGGTCCCCGGCCCTGGACGCTTGGATACGCAGCGCGTGTTCGAGCAACGCGCGTAGCTCGTGGTCCGTGCCCTGGCTCAGTTCGGTGTTAGTGCCCAGCAACGGGGCACGTCGGACGTGGCGGCGGATGATCTGAAGATATCGGGAAGCGCACAAGCCCGCAAGCGGAAAGCCATACTGCTTCACGGAACGCTGCTGGTGGACGTGGATCGTGAACCCATGGAGGCAGTGTTGAGGAATCCTCGAAAAGAGCCGAGCTATCGTCAGCGCGGTCCCACGGGGACTTTGTCATCACGCTCGCTGAGCTTGGTGTCCGAGCCACCAACGCCGAGGTGGAGACGACATTTGCTACGGTCGCCCAAGATGTGCTCTGACTCTCGGAATCATTCGCACTTGACGATTGTCGCGAATCCATGTTAGTATATGCGCAGACACTTAATCAGAGGTAACTGCGCCTTGGGATCACGTGAGCTGGCAAGGATATTCCGCGTACTGTCAGTGGATACTCGCATCCAGATAATCCAGTTGCTGAAGGAAAAATCGCTGTGTGTGAATGCGCTGGCGCATCGCCTCGGGGTAACGCCGGCGGCGGTGTCTCAGCATCTGCACATTCTCCGCGAGGCCGATCTTGTCAAAGCAGAGAAGAAAGGCTACTTCGTGCACTACACAATCAATGAGTCCAGGTTGCTCGAGTGGCGGGAGATCACTGGCAACCTGCTGAACCGCGATTCGGAGTAAGCGCGTTATCCCCAGAGCAAAGGAGGTGAATGACATGTGCGAATGCAGTAAGTGCTGCAAGCCGGAGAAGCTGAATGGCAAACCGGAGCAGTGTTCTCCGGAGCAAGTGAAGGAGTGCCACGGCGATTCCAAAGAACATCCGTGCACGCAGACAAAGGACGATAAAAAGTGATCTGGTCGAGCCGGAATCCGCGGTATCAACAGCCGCTGCATTCCGGCTTCATACGCCGTCTTTGAGAGGGTGAACGCTGTGAATCGAGAATCGTAGGAAGTGCCAAACGAGTTGCCAAGCCATTATCCAACCGTAGCTCAAAACATGCTCTATTACGTCGGACACCGCAGTGGAGTCTGGATGGACTTGGGATCAGGATCGGGCGGGGTCGGTCTGGCTCTGGCCAGGGGGATTCGTGGCGTGGTGATATTGGCGGACCTCAATCCTGACGTTTTGACTGAGGGACTCAACACTGCGACGGCAAGCGGACTGCACGATAAAGTGGTTGCGGTTGTGGGACCAGCGGAGAGCATACCTCTAACCGGACTGGACTTGAGCTGTGAGCTTCGATGATCCTGACATACATCTGATTGAAGCCTTCCAGCGCGGAGACGAAAGCGCATTCGCCACCCTCTTCGAGCGCCATCGCGCGCGTGTTATGAATGTCGCATACCGTTTCCTCGGTGACAAGGACGCCGCGCAGGATGTTGCGCAAGAGGTGTTTGTCAAAATCTACACTTCACCCAAAGCCTACCGTCCTGACATGGCATTCCAAGCCTGGCTCTATCGCGTTGCCGCCAACGCGTGCTTCGACGAACTGAGAAAGCGCAAGCGCTCCGCGATCATACTGCCGGAAGAGACTGCCGAATCAGTCCCCGATCCGGCAGCATCGCCACAAGCGCAGGCCGACTCGAGCGAGTTGGCGCGGGAAGTACGATCGGCTATAGCATTCTTGCCGGAAAACCAGCGGATCGCGGTAGTGCTCCAGAGGTACGAAGAACTTTCATACCAGCAGATAGCTGATGTGATGAAGACTTCGGTGGCTGCCGTGGAGTCTCTCCTCTTTCGCGCCAAGCAATCCCTCATGCAGAGGCTATCATCGTATGTCGAGGACGAACACTGACCGAATCCCGCTGCGAGAATTCGCACAAGGCAAAAAACTCGACTATGCACCGCAAGTATTCACGGCGACGCTACGTTATATAAGTGGTAAGGGGACTCACATGGATTGCAGAGCGGCGAAAAGACTCATACCGGCATTCCTGGATGGCGAGCTTCAGGCCAGTAAAGCAGCTCTTCTGAACGAGCATCTGACTGAATGCAGTTCGTGCCGCGCGGAGATGGTTGCTCTGAAGCGAACGATGGACACCCTGGGCATATGCTCGTGCATGGAGCCTACCTTCAACCTGACGGACATCAAGGCTCGCGCGGCTGAGAGACAGACCAAGCGCGAATGGTTCTCGCTTGCGCCTCATTGGGCAACAGCACTCGGGGCTGCGGTCGCGATCTTAATTGGCGCGGTAGGAGGGATCGGCCTTAGTACAATGAATCAGCCCTCTCAGCCTCCGGCCATATCAATAGCGGTTTCGGATGTCCTGAATCTCGGAGCGTCTGACGACCCCCTGGCCGATCTGATGGTAGCAAGTACATCGGAACCATCAACGACCTCAGACAGTAATTGGCGGGAGGACAGACCATGAAACAAACTTATCCTTTCCTGGCGCTGGTCATTCTGGCGGCGGCTGTCTCGTTCGGCATATCGAATCGGTACCGCGCGCAACCGTCTTTGCCTCGACCGTGTTCGCTCGAATCTCTGTCAGGCTATCTCTCGCTCAGTCCCGAGCAGATGCGTGAGGTTGAGCCGATGTTCGCGGAGTTGGCAAAGAAGCGGGCGAAGACCGTCAGCAGGAGAGATGAGGCGGCAAAGCATCTTGTCAAGGTGTTGAGGTCGGAGAATGCGAGTAGAGAGCAGGTCGATCAGGCTCTCAAAGCCGTTGATAGTGAGCAGTCAAAGCTTCGGAGCTTGACGGCACATCACCTTCTGCGTTTGACAAGCGTGCTCAAGAAAGAGCAGAACGATAAGCTGTTCGAGCTTGTCAACCGCAGACTATGCATTGGAGACTGCAGGTACAACCCAAACGGCCAAGGCGTGGAGCGATAGCGCCATAAGAGATGTTATCACTGCCCAAGCCGCTCTCTCTGAGCCGATTTCCAGTGCAGTTGAGAAGAAATGAAAGGATATAATCGTAGTAATGATCCACTCAAATGCCTTGGTCCTCTTGGCAGTCTTCTTGTGCTGCCTGTCTCCGGCGTTTGCTGGAGACCAGCCAAGCACCAAAGACCTAGCTCTCGACGAATGCGTCTCCGTTGCCTTATCACAGAATCCGAGAATTCTCTCAGCCACTCAGCGTGTAGTTGGGGCGAGAGAAAGGGTAGCGGGTAGGCAGGCTGTCAAATTGCCTCAGATTGAATTCCGCGCAGAAGCAATGAAGTACGACTGGCTGCCAGCCAACAAACGCAACATCCTCGGCGGGACAACAACTGACGTCTACAGCGCGCTGAACCTAAGTTTGCTGTTGTTCTCAAACGGAAGGGCCGATGCCGCTATCGATTCGGCAACCGCGCAACTCTATGCTTCTGCTGAAGAGCTTCGTCGGACGACTCAGGACGTTGCGTTCGATGTAATCAAGTCATACTACAATGTTCTTAGGCTTGAAGCTATCCTCTCTACAAGAGAGGAGGCAGCCAAGCAGATGGAACACTATCTGGTTGTCGCGAGAGAAAAGCAGAACATCGGCAAAGCTCCGAAGCTCGACGTTCTTCGTGCCGAAGTCCAACTGGCAGACGTAACCCAGTCCAGGCTTCTGGCCCTAAGCCAATTAGAAATATCGCGCCTCGAACTGCTAAACGCGATGGGGATTCCCGACGACGGCGTTGTGGTCAATCCAATCAAGGACGATATCCCGGCTGCACAGTTCGCTGAGTACGACCAGTTTGTCGAGGAAGCATTCATGATCAATCCGGAGTACCTAAGAGCCCAACATCTGACGGAGGTCGCAGAAAAAGACGTGAGAGTAGCTCGAGCTGAGTTCGGACCCAACCTCGGCCTCGTCGCAAGCTACAACAGGGAAGGCAGCGACTTTCCGGACATTAGCAACTGGAACGCAGGGCTCGTGCTCAGCATGCCCATATTTGACGCAGGTAGAACAGGAGCCAAAGTCGGAGAGGCAAGAGCCATCCTGGAGCAGAACAAATCAACATTGGAACTGATCAGCCAACGCATAAGGCTGGCAATCCGCTCCGCCGTGCTCTCGACCCAGGACTCGGCAAACCGGCTCATCGCCACGCGAAAGAGCCTTGAGCAGGCACAGGAAGCGCTGAGCATCGCTCAGGAGAAGTACGCGGTTGGAATGGGTTCGACTACCGAAGTCATCGACACACAAGTTGCGCTCGTTCAAGCCCGGACGAACTACGCTCAGGCACTCTACGATGGCAAGGTAGCCGTCGCGGCGCTGGAGCTTGCCGTTGGTAGAGACCCCGCTCCAAAGAAGAAGACCGTCCGCAATGCAGAAGGATTAGACGAACTATGAAGAACGGCAGACGCAGAGCATACGGCATAGTTGCCCTCATAATCTTAGTGGGTGTAGGTGTGGCTGTACATCGGAGATACTCTTCCGAACGGAACGAATCCGCCCAGGAGAAGAGAGTGCCTCTCGTGGCGGTAGTGGCAACACAGTTGGGCTCGATTATGCAGACTATCGAGACCAGCGGAACGGTTGAGCCTGAGAACGCCATATCCATTGTCCCGAAGGTTGAACAGCGGATAGTGTGGATGCCAATGAGGGAAGGTGACACTGTCAGAGCAGGTCAGTTGCTGGCCCGGTTGGACAATTCTGAGTCCGCAGACCTGTTGGCCGCCGCTCTGGCAGAGGTCTCAGTTGCCGAGGCCAGGTTGCAGGACGTGCTGGCTGGCTCACGCCCGCAGGAGGTCGTGGCTGCCAAAGCTGCTCTTGCCCAAGCTCAGTCCAACGCAGGCCAAGCGAGAAAGGACCTCGAATACACGAAGAAACTCTATGGAGCAAGTGGAATTCCTGACCAACAGCTTGATGAGGCGCAGAGCAGGTACGACACAGCTCAGGCAAATGTCGAATCGGCCGAGGCAACTGCTCAGGACGCCGAAGCCGAACTGGAACGGCAGCAGAAACTGCTCAAAATCGGTGGAGTATCCCAGGAAGATGTGGACAAGGCTATGACGCGCTATGACGTAGCAAAGTCGGCACTCAACTCCGCCAAGTCTGCGCTCAGAGCTGCGAAAAGCAACCTCGCGCACGTTAGAGACCTGAATGTGGCAGTAGTCCCACAACAGAAACTCGACGAGGCCAAAGCTAGGTATACGTCCGCGCTTTCGGCAGTGGACTCGAGCAAGGCCCGGCTTGAACTTCTCACTGAAGGGGCAAGCGCGACGCAGATAATGGTGGCTCGTAAACAAGTGCGGCAAGCCGTGCTGAAAGCCCAGACCCTCAGAACCCAAGCCAGATACACAACAATAACCTCCCCGGTAGACGGTGTAGTAACCGATGTGTCTCTCGCAGTAGGAGACACGGCACAACCCAGGCAGCCAATCATGACTATTGCCGAGAACGGCAGAACGTTGGTGAAGGCTGCTCTTTCCGACAGAGAGGCTGGGAAGGTAAAGGTTGGCCAATCTGCATTCATCCCAACAAAGCCAGGTGCTGAGCCACTGAAACTCAAACTCTCCAGAGTATATCCTTCAGCTGACGTCTCGAGCCGTCTGGTTCCCATAGAGATTTACCTGCCTAAGGAATCGAGACTGTCCCTCGGCTCATTCGTTCGCATCAGGCTCGTCGTGGCAAAGCACGACAATGTGATGGTTGTGCCATCCGATGCCATTCTTAGCAAGCCCAACGGAAAGAGTATCGCGTTCGTGGTCGAGAAAGACACAGCCCGATCTCGAGCCGTGGTAACCGGTATCGAGTCCGGCGGCAAGGTCGAAATAACTTCAGGGATTAACCCCGGGGATAAACTGATAATCAGAGGCCACGAAATGCTCAAGGACGGGGCTCAGGTCAAAGTGAAACAGCCGAAGCAGCCGATGGGGGCCAAGGGTACCAAACAAGTCGCAAACGGCGAGTCCAAGCCTGGAGGCAGCACGCAATGAAGCTATCAAGCTTGGCGATTGGCAGACCTGTCTCGGTGATAGTGCTCGTCTTGGCAGCATCGGTTCTGGGTGCGATTGGGCTTCTTAGGCTGCCGGTTAATCTCCTGCCGGATATCACATATCCCATGGTCAAAGTGCACGTCAATTGGCGTGGAGCTACACCGGAGGAGATTGAGGACAACATAGCGACCGTGGTTGAGAGGCGCATGGCCACTGTCGACGGCCTCGATTATTTGGAGTCACAGTGCACTGAGGGTATGTATGCGCTTCAAGTCAACTTCAACTACAACGTTGACCGCGACGTTGCATATCAGGATGTCCTTGCAAAGATGGGCGTTGTTCGGAGGCTGCTTCCTGAGGGCGCGGACGAGCCATATATGCTGAAGGCGGATCCCTCACAGCTTCCAGTTGCCGATGTAATCGTGACTGCCACCGATATGGACATAACGAAGCTGCGCGTGTGGGTAGAGAACTACTTGCAGGATGAGTTCTCAACGGTTCACGGTACCGCCGGGTCGGAAGTCTCGGGTGGCAAGGTCAGGGAAATCCGCGTGAATCTGGACCAGAAGAGGTTGCAGTATTTTGGGCTTACGGCCGATCAAGTCGCGCAGAGACTCAAGGATGAGAATATCCAATTGATGGGCGGCAGAGTCACCGGCGAGCGCCGCGAGTTCGTCGTGCGCACTATGGGAGAGTTCTCGAAGGTCGGCGAGATAGGCAGTGTTATCGTAGCTGCGAATAAGGCGGGGGGTTCAGTTCGGGTAAAGGACGTAGCTCGGGTGGAGGATGCATCCGATGTCCAACGCGTCATCACTAAGCTGAACGGACAAGAGGGCGTAAAGCTCTCGATACTCAAGCAGGCAGAGGCCAACACCGTTGATGTCGAGCGTGGAGTTCGAGAGAAGATGGCCGAGCTTGAGGATTCCCTTCCCGAAGGCGTCAGCATGCGCATTGTTTATAACCAGGCAGACTACATTAAGGCCTCGGTTGCGGGAGTCAGAGATGCTGCCATTTTGGCCGCTATACTCGTTATTCTGGTCACGGCGTTCTTCCTGAAGGGGTGGAAACGCATAGCGATAGTCGCCCTCACTATTCCACTCACGGTGCTACTTACCCTCTTCGTCTCGCAGCTTGCCGGATTTTCCATTAATATATTCTCCCTCGCCGGGCTTGTCATAGCCATCTGCCTGATACTCGATGACTGCGTGGTTGTGATCGAAAACATCACCAGGGTGCGAAGCGAAGGAGGAAATCAGATCGGGCTAACGGAACTCGGCGCTAACCAGGTAGTGAGCGCGGTGTTGGTCTCAACTATCACATTCCTCGCGCTCTTCGTACCGTTCCTCCTGATTCCCGGCCTCGTCTCCTTGCTGTTTAGGGAGTTGATACTAACCATCGCCATCGCGGTCTCCATATCCACGGTTGTAGCGCTGACTGTGACTCCGACCCTCTACAAGCTCTTCTACAAGGAGGAGCATCCTGAGATCGAGCGAGATTCCTGGATAGAGAAGCTATCCAACGCGTTTATGGGTAGATGCCTCAGCGCCTATCACACAGGTGTGAGTTGGAGCACGACGCATCGCAAAACGGTTATCGCTGTGACGCTGGCGTTCTTCGTTGCAGGGTTGTTCTTCCTGCGGCAACTTGGTTCGGAGTTCCTGCCGGAGATGGACGACGGGCAGATAATGATCAAAGTCAAGATGCCGACAGGCTCTGCGGTCACCGAAACAGCTAGGGTTGTAGCCAACATTGAGGAAATGGTGAAAGGCCTGCCTGACGTACAATACTACAACAGCCTGGCCGGAGGCAAGGTCTGGGGACTTGTGACAACCGAGAACTCACACGAAGGCGAGGTCAACTTGCAACTCGTTCCGAGGAGTGAGAGAAGAATGGCGACAAACGAGTACGTAGAATGGTTGAGCCCTCAGGTCAGCAAGAACGCTGGTGTTCCTGGCGCGAAAATCAAGGTCATGCACACCAAAATCAAAGGCATAAGGACAATCGGAAGTGAGGATATCGAAGCCGAGGTCTATGCCCCTCGAAGCGAGGAAATGGCGGATGCATACGAAGTGTGCACGCAGGCAATTAGAGAAATCAGGGACACGCCGGGGCTGGCCAATCCGGATATCTCCATTGATGTGTCCAAACCTGAGTATCAAATTGTTGTGGATCGCGATCTGGCTGCGGATTTGGGAATTTCGGTTGGGAAGATAGCCAGTTCGGTGCGCTCAATGGTGGATGGCAATGTAGCCTCGTCATTCAAGGATGGAGGTTATTACTATAATATCAGGACTGTGATATCGGCAGACGAGGTACGCAGCAAAGAGGATCTGGAGAACGTTGCCGTCGCGGCGCCCGGCGGCGGCATCTACTACCTGAGAGATGTTGCTTCTGTCATTCCATCAGTGGGGCCGGTACAGATAGACAGAAAGGATCAGGTGCGAGTTCTGAAGGTCACCGGCAGTGCTCAGGGAAGAACTGTGGGTGAGGTCACATCTGATATCCAGGAGAAGCTGAAAGACTTCGCGCTTCCTGCTGGCTACACGATGAGGTTTGGCGGGCAGTCGCAGATGATGGCAGAGACGTTCCGCAGCATGGGGCTCATTCTTCTTCTGGCTCTCTTCCTCGGATACGTAGTACTTGCTATTCAGTTCGAGTCATTTCTGGAGCCGTTCCTTATCGTCATACGGGTGCCCCTTTCGCTAATAGGGTTATCGTTGGCGCTGTATCTGACCGGCACGCCGGTCGGCGTAACCGTAATGATAGGGATAGTGGCCCTTGCAGGAATTGAGATGTATCACGGTGTTGTACTTCTCACGCTGGTGAATCAGCTCCGGGAACAAGGCTACTCCCCCGGAAAGGCTGTGATCGAAGCCGCTGCTGTTAGACTACGGCCGATTCTGATGACCTTGTTTGTCGGTATCGTAGGACTGATTCCACTAGCAGTGGGACTTGGCGAAGGCACCGAGACTCTGCGACCTATGGCAATAGGCGTAATCGGCGGTCTTCTCTTCTCGCTGCTGTTAACCCTGTTCTTCCTGCCCGCGCTGTATGTCTCGATCTACGGAACAGAGCCGCAAGACTCTGAGCAGCCGAGATAGGTCGCCAGACAAGGCGTAGCAGAGTTGACACGCTAGTACGCAGGGTATATAATATCAGCATATCAACATATACTGATGTATGGTTCAACTATGGAAGACGTATTCAAGGCTCTAGGCGATGTAAACAGGCTCCGCATTCTGGGCATGCTCGCGGAAGATGGCGAGACGTGCGTGTGCGTGTTTACTGAACAACTTGGAATGGGACAATCCGCAGTCTCACATCATTTGGCCTCGCTCAAACGCGCTGGTCTGGTTCACTCTCGCAGGCAGGGCCAGTGGATTCACTATTCCCTGAATGTAGACGCCATCAAGGATGGGCCGTTGGCGTTTCTCAAGGAGTTGGTCGATTCTGCTCGTCAGCCCGCAGACAAGGACGCTGCCCGAAAGTGTTGTTAGCACAAGAGTCGACTCTGAAATCACAATCAAGGAGTATTGCATATTGAAGAAAGTCGTTTTCGTCTGCATCCACAATTCCGGTCGAAGCCAGATGGCGGAGGCGTTTGCGAAGAAACTCGGCGCGGGCAGGATTCTGGCAGAGTCAGCCGGTACTCAGCCGGGCGGCGCTCTTAACCCTCAGGCAGTTGCGGCAATGGAGGAGATCGGCTACGACATGAGCAGTCACTACCCGAAGGTGATGACGGAGGAAATGGTGGAAACCGCAAACAAAGTCATTACCATGGGCTGCGGGGTTAACCTCGATGACATCGACCACGGGGGCGCCGTGTGCCCTGCAGTGTTTGTAGAGTCCGAAGACTGGGGCTTGGAAGACCCCAAGGGCCAGACCATTGAGAAGGTCCGTGAAATCCGAGAGCAGATTAGGATTAGAGTAGAGAAGCTGATCCAAAACATAACGGCGGGTGAGGATCAACGATGAGCGAAGGAATCACCAAGAGGCTTTCATTTCTCGACAGATACCTTACTCTGTGGATATTCCTGGCGATGGCGGTCGGGGTGGGAACAGGCTACCTGGTGCCGGGGACCGCGGGGTTCTGGAACCACTTTTCCGTAGGCACGACAAACATCCCTATAGCCATCGGCCTTATCCTGATGATGTATCCTCCGCTTGCCAAGGTCAGGTACGAGGAACTGGGAGAGGTATTGCCGGAACTACAAGATACTGTCGCTTTCTCTGCTGCAGAACTGGGTCATAGGCCCTATACTGATGTTCCTACTGGCGATAGCATTCCTGCGCGGATACCCGGAGTTCATGGTCGGCTTGATTATGATCGGCCTTGCCAGATGCATCGCTATGGTCATCGTGTGGAATGAGCTGGCGAAAGGTGACACCGAATACGCGGCCGGCCTTGTGGCGTTCAACTCCATCTTCCAGGTGCTCTTCTTCTCAGTATATGCGTACATTTTCATCACAGTGCTACCGCCGGTTTTCGGGCTAAAGGGCAGCACTGTCCAGGTAACCATAGGCGAGATCGCAAAGAGTGTGTTCATCTATCTTGGCATTCCGTTTATCGCCGGCATTCTGAGCAGGATCGTCGGACTGAGAACAAAAGGTCGTGAGTGGTATGAGAAGCGCTTCATCCCAAAGATCAGCCCCATTACTCTGATCGCGCTGCTCTTCACCATCGTCGTGATGTTCTCACTGAAGGGAGAGACGATAGTGCGGCTGCCGCTCGACGTGGTCAGAATCGCCATACCGCTGCTCATCTACTTCGTGGTAATGTTTATGGTGAGCTTCTATCTGGGCAGAAAGATCGGCGCGGACTATTCCAAAACGGCCACACTTTCATTCACTGCGGCGAGCAACAACTTCGAATTGGCCATAGCCGTCGCGGTGGCAGTATTCGGCATAGGGTCGGGCGTAGCATTTGCAGCCGTTATCGGCCCGCTCGTCGAAGTTCCGGTACTGATCGGCCTGGTAAATGTGTCCCTCTACTTTCAGAAGCGCTATTTCCAGAACACCGGTTCAGGTCAAGTGCCGCAACAGGGCTGTTAGAAGCCGCGGCATAAGGGATAGACGATTGGTGGAGAGATTCTTCACTTCAGTCTGAGTTTGGGAGGCAAGCAGTATGCAGTCAACAGTTTTCACGGACATACAGTGGGACGAAAAATGGGACGATGAGATTGGGCTCTGGTGGCAGGACGGAGGACACACCGCGCCAATTGCCCATCTGCCTCGAGTGCATGCAGGCACGACTGCCGTAAAGAGGCTGTTGCTTGCGGCACAGACCGGCCAGATGGAGCAGATCGACTCCCACAAGATACTCACAGCCCTAAGTCAGATGTTGTGCGAAGAGGACGGACGCCTGAAAGGCTGTTTCCGGTGGTACTGGGAAGAGGAACGCCCGGTCGACACAAACGCAAGCTTCTTCACAGGGCTTCCTTTGCTGTTCTTGCGCATCTGCCACAGCGACCAGCTTGACGACTGGTCAAAGGCGAAGATCGAGGATATACTTCGGCGTCTGGAGGTCTGGTTCCGGTGCGTGGTTCAGGAGAGACACCCCTACTACCCAAACAGTTTCCTCGGTGACCTGGTCTGCGAATGGCTGCTTGTCGAGACCCTTGGCCTGCGAGATACCGAGTATCTGGAAAGCATAATGCTCGAAACGGCGAACTATTGGCTAGAGCAACACTGGGGCTGGGGAGAGCATCTTAGCGATGGCTACTCAGGGGTGTGCCTGAACGAGTTCTCCGCACTGCTCCTGTTGAGCAAGCGACTGCCCGAACAAATAAGAGATAAGTACTTTCAGCTATTCTCGGAGCTGTTGGCGCTGGAAGATCGTTTCGACGGAAAGCCTAGAGTGCCTGCGCTGCGGTCGTACGCATTTCTCACAAGCCCAAAGCACGTCAACTACAGGGACAGGGTGCGTCCACACACCGAAGAGTCCGCACGCGCGGCGTTCCACGGCGGCCTGTCCCTGGAACCGACGCTCTATGCGCAAGGCTGGCACCAGTCGGCGCCTCCAAGGGCTCCAAAGTCTGAGAGTATTGAGATTCCCTGTTTTGATGGAGTGACGGCGACCGCAAGGGTTGAGGACGACATCCGGATGGGAAGCGTAAGCCGGTTCCCGCTGATGATGTCGGCTGAGCATCCTGACTGGGGACTGGGGTGGCAGTGTTTCCCTGCCTGCTTCTGGAGAAATGAAGGAGACTGGGCATTCCTGCAATGGGAAACCAGAGAGGAAGACAGAACTCGTTGCCACCCGGCGGAGCACATGAAGACGGCCTATCTCGGAAACGCGCTGAGTCTGGCCGTGTATCCGCCAGTGGTGGGCCGCACCTACGCGATCCAACACGCAGGGAATCTGGTTGCTCTGCGCGTCATGACAACGGTCCCGCGGACGTGGGAGCGACTAACCGACCGGATGAGAATTGTGGAGAACCGCGCGCAAGTCTCTGAGGCCAGATTGGATGGCTGCTCTCAGATTCTGTTCGGATATCCGGAGAGGACAGTCAGCATCCAGTGCGTCCCGCTGACTGGCGCATCGATGCCGTCGCTCAACGAACACGATGGAGTGCTGGACTGGGAACTGAACTACACCAGAGAGGACCTCGCGCCCTTGCGGATGATCGTCACTATGTGGGCGATATCGCTCAATGGCAAGATCACCGAGCCTCCGAAGCTGGTACAGCTTCCAGAATCGCACTTCGTTCCACGCCAGAAAGAAGAGCGTGCGTGGGAAGTCACCTGGCAGTGGCCAGACGTGAATTGGCATCTGAACGTTGACCCGCTGAATCCTGAGCCACTTCGTGAGAACTAGCCGGGCTCAATCGAAATCGATAAACCATAGGAGTTATTGACATGACTGAATCAAAAGGATGCTGCTGCAGTTGCAGCGTAGCGACCGAGAGCGATGATATCAAAGCAGCGGTGAAGGCGACGTACGGAAAGGCTGCCGCCAATGCTAGCCGGCGTGAAACCGCAAGTTGCTGTGGGTGTGGAACAAGCAAAGACGCCATAACACGAGACCTCTACACCGAAGCGGAAACCGAGGGAATTCCAGTCGAGGCGCTCCTTGCGTCTCTGGGCTGTGCAAACCCGATAGCGCTTGCCAATCTCAATCCGGGAGAGGTGGTCCTCGACCTTGGCAGTGGAGGAGGCATAGACGTGCTGCTTTCAGCGAAGCGTGTCGGACCGACCGGCAAGGCTTACGGGCTTGATATGACCGACGAGATGCTGGAGCTGGCTCGCAAGAATCAGGCGGAAGCAGGCGTCGAGAATGTCGAGTTTCTGAAAGGCGAGATAGAGAGTATTCCGCTGGCGGACTGCGCAGTCGATGTTATCATCAGCAACTGCGTTATCAACCTTTCTGTTGACAAGGATCAGGTGCTCAGGGAAGCATTCAGAGTCCTGAAGCCCGGAGGAAGGTTTGCAGTGGCCGACATCGTGCTTACCAGGCCAGTATCAGACACCGTAAAGCAGCACATAGGCCTCTGGACCGGTTGTGTTGCCGGAGCTCTGCAAATCGATGAGTACAGGGTTATGCTGCTGCGGGCAGGATTCGCTGACCCCGAAGTGCAGGTAGTGAAGACCTACTCTCGTGAGGATGCGGAAGGCCTGGTGCCGGAGGAAGTAACCCGGCAGTTGGGCGAGCAAGGAACCACGGAGCTTATGAGCTCGTTCGTTAGTGCGTTTGTCAGGGCGGTAAAACCCAAAGGATGCTGTTGCTGCGGGTGAAATGCGGACGTGACTATTGCCATTGATGCGCCAAGCGGGTATACTGTAATTGAGTTGCGTTAAGCGCAAAGGAGACATCAAACATGAACAGACACTCTACGACCATTGTCAGCCTGATTGCAGTTCTATCGCTGTTGGCAGCTTTCTCGGCGTCCGCAGACCCGATAGCACAATTTGACAGCACGACGTTCGATTTCGGGAAACCAATGGAAGGCGAGAAAGTCAAGATAGTCTTCAATCTCAAGAACGCTGGCGACTCTGAATTGGAGATCACCAAAGTGCATGCAGGCTGCGGGTGTACCGAAGCAAAGGCGACACAGAACAGGATACTGCCCGGCGAATCGGCGGCAGTTGAAGCTGTGTTCAATACCTCTGGTTACCGCAACGAGGTCAGCAAGACCATAACCGTAACGACCAACGACCCCGCCCACCAGTCCGTGGTTCTTACCATCAGGGGCAATGTTACTCCGATTGCGGAGTTGAAACCACAGTCATATATCAACCTTGGCGACATGAAACCCGGTGACGAGATTATTAGCGAGATCATCCTTATGCCCAAAATCGAAAAGCGGTTCAAGATACTCCGGGTGGATTCCTCAGCCAAGATCGCCTCGGCAGTCTATTTCGACAAGCGAAAAAACCGCGAGGGCAACTACGTGCTGAAGATCAAGGTTGTGGCACACAGTGTTGCAGGCAGGTTCTACGATCAGCTCAGCGTAGTTACAGACCTTCCAGGCAACCCTGTAATAAGATTCCCTGTGTACGGAAACGTGGTAAACGATGCCGTCAATGCGGGCGGCCCTCCCCAACCATAGTTCGCCCAGGAGCAGAATCCGCCGGTGGAGTCACACGCGTACGCTGCATAGCGACGCACGGGCTCGTACCGGCGGCTTTTCGTTTCTATGACCTAAGTTTCCACACGTCTGGCGTCATGTTGTTTCCGGCTACCATCCAGAGTGCATCGTCGTGTACAAACACACTGGCAGCGTGTCGAATGGGCCAAGGCGTGTCTGGTAGCTCGCGCCATTCAACCCCGTCGATCGAGCACCAGACGTCATTGAGATTCGTCTGATTCCAGCCCTCCATAACCCACAACCTGTTGTCGAATACGGCTACATCGTGATATTGCCGTGGCTTCCAGGGAGCGTTACTTGTGTGCAGAACCCAATCGACACCGTTGTCGGTGCTCCAGACGTCATTGTAGAACGTTCTGTCCGGGTATTGCGGGGTGTCATAGGTCCCGCCACCCAGAATCCACATCCTGCCGCCACAAACCGCAGACCCGCCAATCATCCCGCGCACCTGCCAGGGAGCCTCACGCGATACGCACTCCCAGTTAGCTCCATCTTCCGACCGCCAAACGTCATTGCTTAGCCTCTCTTCGGCGGGCGCAAACTGTGGGACCGTCTGTCCGCCCATCACCCAGATGTAGCCGTCTAAGGCAAAAGTGCAATGCAGTGCTCTCGGATGCCAGGGTGCGCGCTCCGTAACCAGTTCCCAATTCAGTCCATCAGAACTGTTCCAGACATCACCCTGATAGTGCCCTTGAAGGCAATCTCCTCCGACAATCCACATCTTGTCCTTGAA